>Ga0315906_10001386_pt1 | contig 36231 bp, 57 predicted proteins | sample LakEriMetagenome_4_FD_203526 | JGI IMG/M metagenome (GOLD analysis project Ga0315906, IMG submission 203526) | Freshwater fungal communities from buoy surface, Lake Erie, Ohio, United States - Buoy 2 MA122 | ecosystem: Environmental > Aquatic > Freshwater > Lake > Lake biofilm | place: USA... | reverse complement strand
CAGTCTTAACGTCATAGTTGCAATACTCTTTTGTTTTAATATTAAACGTACAAATATCTATTGGACCAACACCACCTAGTGCTGTGAATACAATTAGGTTTGGATCTTTAGCAAAGTATGCTTGTGCCAATGCTTCGCTTACTAAGCCTTTGTCTGATTTTCGCAATGTAATTTTTTTGTTGTTTTAGTTTTTGAATTGAAAGAAACCTATGATTGAACCTGCAATACTACCAATGATTACTAGAAATGCTATGACACCTTTACCCATACTCACATCAGTTCTAAGATCTTTAACTTCAACTGTTAAATCATCTAATCGCTTAATGATTGTATCCATACGTTCTGTAGAATACTTCTCATAAGATGATAATCTTATAGCTGTAGCAGATACTGTCTTGTGTTTCTTTCTCATCAAGCCACTACCTATAGTGGTTGTGGATAAAAAGTCAATTAAAGATTGTAATTATGTGGATTGTTCTGGTGTTTCTAAGCAATCAAAATGAAAGGATGGTTTGGTTTTCTCAAACTGATCTATTGGAAATAGTTTATTTTGCTCTGCTATAAACTCATAACCAGCTATGGTGCATTCCCTAAAGGTATTAAACTTCTTACCTGTACTCATTACCTCTAAGCAATTACCATTTACCATTGAGCAAACAGTAAAGATTAATAAAAATTTCATTGATGGAAGTTATCTTAATATGTGGATAAGTAAATAAATATGTGTGGCATTTCTGCCACACACACTGTAAAGACTACTCTTCGTCTTCTTCGTCTTCATCTAGATCAAAGTCTTCGTCTTCATCTAGATCATCCTCGTATGATACGTGAGCATCATCTGGATTTATCTTTAGCTCAAGATCATCTAAGAGATCTTTAATCTCATAGATAATATCTTCAGCAGATTTTTTCTTTTTTGCCATAGCTAACTCCTATAGTTGGTTAGGCAGTGGCGGAATAGTGTTAATTGAATAATAAGTAAATAAAATTATTTTTTATAACTCTTTGAATTATAAATAAAATTTATTTATTTTTGTAGATCTTTTCTATTGTTTCTAAATAATTATTCCAAAATGATTTAACGTCTGCTGCATAATCATTAAAGAATTTATTCCAATAGTTTTTAATATCTGAATAGTTGTACATATTATTTCCTTGTGTAAAAGTTATATTCACTATCTGTGTAAATAGGCATAGAAGCTATATATGTTGCAATGCACAATTATCAAGAGGTATTATTTAATATTTAAATGTATCTTTATAGATTCAATAAGATCATTAACTACATGCTCATACTTCCAGCCAATGTATATTCCTATTGTTAATGATATTAGGATTAGGATTGTTGTCATATTAGTTTTTTTGTTAGTTTGTTAAGAAAAGACTTATGGTCTTTTTGAGTTTAAGAATTATCTAGCCAATAAAAATATTGATATAATTGGACTGTCGGTTAAATTTCTTGAAGCACCTGTAACATCATTTACTCCACCCACGTCATTGTAATAACCTCTGCCACCATTATTAGACCATCTAATACCTATTGGATTTGTTCCACCATTTGTAATGTTACTTGGGTCACTAAAATAAGATAAAATTTGGTTACCGCCTTCGTGTGCATTATCTTGCAAACTTACAAAACCATTTGTTGGCAAACTATTAGGATTTAATGTACTTAAATTTACTCCTCTAGCTTGAAAACCACTTGAACTTTCTCCTGCGTGAGCATTTGTAAAAGTATCACTAGGTATTTCTGGTAAAGAATTATATCTAAATAAATTTGCATAAATATTTGCAGTATTTAAAGCTCCACTTGCTTGTTGTGGTATCAAAAGCAAACCAACTTGATTATTAATATAATTTATTTTTGTTGTTCCTAAATGAAATGTTGCTTGATTAGAAATAGAACCTACTTGACTATTTGTATTAATATCTGTTTGAGCTGAACTTGATTGATAACGTAATCCAACTAAAGCATAGGCATAATTATTATATTTATAGAAATATAGTTGTTCAGAAGAACCAGAAGAAGTTTTAATATAATATTGATTTCCATTTACAACGTGGCTATCTCCATCTGAAACTGTGTTAAAAGCTCTTGCACTAGAAGAACCATCTAAACCTAAATTAACAATTATATTAAAAGCTCTATCTACTGTTTTAGAATTTGCAGTTGCTCTTAAAGTAAAACTATATGTAGTTGAAGAAGCAACGTCTGTGGGGTCACCACTAATAGCTCCTGTTGAAGAATTTAAAGTAAGTCCAGCAGTAGTTAAAACTGTTCCGCCTGTTTCAGAATAACTTACAGTATCTCCATCTGCGTCTGTCGCAGATACAGTTACGTGAGTTCCTGTTGATTTATCTGTAATAGTTGTAAGTGTTCCTGAAGCTGTACTCCAAGTTGGAGATACATCTACATTAATTTGATTATCTAAAGTTCCTGATAAACCAGAAGAATTTACAACTCTAACATCGTAAGGTTCTTTAGCACCCACAAAAGAACTTCTAGCAATAACAGCACTAATAGTTGTTGAGTTAGTAACTGTAGTTGTTGATGCTGTAATTTCTGTGGCATCACTTCCTATAAATTTAACAACTGCACCAGATTGAAAATTACTTCCTGTTATAGTGAAAGTAATATTACCGCCTTCATCACTAGCAACTTCTAAAGGAGATACTGCTGTAACTGTAGGTGGACTATCTATAACCTTAAACTCTGTACCTGTATAATATTCAGCTAATCCTGTTTCAGAATTAAAACGTATTTGACCAGCAGTAGAACCTCGTTGAGCAGTTGTACCTGATGCAACTTTAGTTCCTTCAGTTCCTGTGTCAGATATATTTACAAATCCTGTACCTAGATTGGCAATAGTTCTGGCTTTAGTCATATTAATTATATTAGTTTATGTTTGTTAAAGTTGCAAATTTTATTCATATTATCTCGCTGTAGCTGGTACGTTATTAGTTCCTACTAATGGATTTTCAGCAAATGCCATGTAGATGTATGTTCCACCTGACCCATTGGTATCTGTATTAGAACTTCTTGCTTTAAAACCATTTGAATAGAAATCAAATTGATTATTTCCTGTGCTTTCTGCATTAGTTAAATTTGGAAATAATTGTTTATCTGTTAAATTAAATGTGTTTCTAACACTATCGTACATATACCATTGACCACCACTAGTATTAGTTTGTTTAATTATAATCATAGCAGGTTTAAATCCTGTATAAACAAATGTTCCATCAGTTGAACCATTACCAGTATATGAACCAAATTTGCTAAATCCTTTTACTTCAGCGAAGCAGTAAGCGATAAATGATTGACCACTTTCATTTACATCAGCATCATTTCCTAATGTTATAAGAGTAGATGTTGGAGAAGTATTATTCCAAAAAACAATATTTGTTCTTGGTACTTCAGTTGAATTAAGTAAATGACTTTTTGTATTTCCTAAAGATTTATGAAAACCTTGCCAATTTCTTCCACCTAAACTTCTATTTTTAACTATTGTAAATGCAGGTGCAACACCTAAACCATGTCCAAAAGTAGCACCACTTGTTCCATTACCAGTATAACTTACAATACTAAATCCACTTGTTGTATTAGCTGATACTGTGCTTGTGATAGTTCCTGAATTGTTTGATACTCCAGCACCATTTGCGTCCCAATTCCATGAAACAAATGTTTCTCCACTTTGATTTACCTTGTTATAAAATCCACCAAGAGTAAATCCATCACTATTAAAAGCTGTTAAACTACCAGAAGTGTCATCTCCCTCAGAAGCTGTTCCATTAGTTTGTAAATTTTTATTAACACCTCTAATTACATCAAATAAATTATGTCCATGAGTTGCGTTGCTTCTAACTTTAATCCAAACAAAATCTGGGGAAAAATTAAGACCAGTAATAGAATTTGTTGCACCAGTACCAGTATATAACTTTGTATCAAAATAATTACTTGGTTTATTAATTGTTGTGTAAGCCATTAGTTTATCTCCTATCCATAGACGTTAATATTTTTAGTACACAAACTGTAATATCCAGTAGGTGGTTGATATTGGAATTTACCTAAACCTGCACCATCAGAATAAGGTGATGAGATTGCTGTTGTTCCAAAGAAACCAGTACCGAAGTTTACATTTGTATTTTCACTTGAGCTTCTAGTTTCTAAAATAAACATAAAAGTTCTTCCAGCATAACTACTATCTAAAGTCCAAGTAGGATTTGATCCTGTTGCAGGATTACCTGTTGAGCCAGATAAATTATAATATGTTCCATTAATGCCTATATAAAATCTATTATTATCTCTATCTAAAGCAAATTGTAATATATTATTAGCAACAAAATTTGGAAAACCAGCAGATTGAGCTCTTGAACCATTGGTATCAGCATAGGCATAGGCTGTTCCAGCATTCTGTAATCCATAAATACCAACAGTACCATCATCTGCTATATTAATTTGTTGTTTAGCTGTATCTAAACATATTCCATATAACAGACCACTAGCTGTTCCTAATACTTTTGCTTCCCAGTACCATTTACCACTAGGTACTCCAAATGTACTTCTTACATTTGCATCATTTGTACTATATGTTGTTGTTAAATTTCCATTTGAAAGAGTAACTCCTGTATTTGCTAAAGGATTTAAAGTACAAAAAACATTTGAAGGAGTATCTACAGTTTGTGTAGGAGTTCCATTAACAGTAAAGTTATTTCCATTACCTGAACTATCTGTTCCTAATGAGCCAGAGTTTTCAAACTTTAAGAAGAAACCATTTGTTCCATAAGAACCTGTATATGCTTTAGGTTTCCATATTCCTGTTGTTGCATCTGTTTCTCCGAATGATGATGCGTCTAATTGCTGACCATCTATGAAATATACTGATGCCATTGAACCATTAAAATAATTATCTATAACAGAACCATATTGTAAATTACCTACTTGAATACTTTGTCCATTAACATTAATAGTTGAAAAATTTGCATTTTGAGAAGGATATGTTGCTGTAGTAAAAGACGTTATTTGATTTCCATTAACATACATTTTTGCTCTATTACTTGATGTAGCTTGCGTTGTATCTACCGCAATAACAAGATGATACCAAGCGGAAAGATCTCTATAAATAGAAGAACTTTGTAATAATATTTGATCACTTCCACCAGATATTAAATACACAGCAAATGATTCATCAGAACTAAAATAAATACCTCCTCTATTGGTATTAGAGCTATAAGAATTTAATAAACCAGAATAACTACTATTACTTGATTTTTTTACCCAAGTTGAAAAAGTAAATTTTTGAGTATTACCACTTCCTTGTGTTCTTTGTAAATATGTACTAGCCATTAGTTAAACTGTGCTCCATTGTTAATTCCAACTGTTATAGTTATGCTGAAAGCTCTATCAGCAGTTTGTGATTCTCCATCTGTAGCTCTTATTGTAAACGAATAAGTTGTGTCAGCAGTAGCACCACTTTCTGTTCCACTTATCACACCTGAACCAGAATTTAAAGAAGTTCCTCCGGGTAAAGATCCTGAAACAACAGAATAAGAAACAGCTGAATCAGATGTCGCAGCAACAGTAGCTGATACTGAACCACCACCACTAAATGTTCCAAGAGTTCCTGCAGCTGTAGACCATACTGGTGCGTCAGATACAGTTAATAATGCGTTAGTTGATCTTGCAGCATAACCATCATTATTTTCAATTCTAATAAAATATGTTCCATCAACTGTAATTGTAAAGTTAGCACTGATAGAAGTTGAGGATGTAAATGATACAGAGTTTGCTCTAATGATTGCACCTGTAGATGAATTAACAGCTTCTACAATTGGAACAGATACAAAGTTAGTTCCTGTAATTGTAATGCTTGTTGCATCATTAGTAATTGTAGATGGTGATATAGAAGTAATTGTAGGGAATGTTCCAACTTGAATTGTAGTTGAACCACCTAGAGCTACTGCATTACCATTTATTGTAATTGTGTTTGAACCAAAATCTAAACCTGTTGCACCACTATTAACTTTTAAAACTTGTCCAGCAGTTCCTAAAGGAGGAACGTCATTGGCATCTGTAATACTAAAGTTAGCTAATTGGAATGTACCATAAGCTACTACTTCTAAAATATCTGATACTGCAGCACCTGTTGTTAATACGATTGAAGTTCCATTACTTGCAGTAAAGTCTGAACCATTAACTAATTTAATACCATTTAAATAAACATCTAAAAATCCAGCGTCATAAGAAAGAGTTGCAGAGTTATCATCTGGTCCAGTAAATGTAGTCTGACTTGCTGTTGCAGTATATTTGAATCTATCTGCTGTACCATTAACTGAACTACCTGCATTAATCCAACCACCAGAAGAATAAACCTTCATAGTGTTAGAAGCAGTATCAAAATATAAATCTCCTAAATCTAAACTTGTAGATGGAGCTGTACCACTTACTCTGTATCTAGCAGCAAAATCATTTACTGATCCAATGTTTGTTGAAACATCATTAACAGAAGCAATGTTTGTAGCGACTGTATTAACATTAGCAATATTATTTCCTACGTTATTTACATTAGTAATATTATTAGCAACTGTATCAATCTCAGATTGAACTTCAGCTAAATCATTTGCAACAGCTTGAATTTCTGTAAGTTTATTTTCAACAGCAGCAATATCAGCAGAGATAGTAGCAACTGCTGTAATGTCAGCAGATATACCAGCTAGTGTTGTAATGTTTGCATTAGCACCTGCAACTGTATTTATGTTTGCAGAATTTGATGCAACAGAATTTATGTTTGCAGAGTTACCAGCAACAGAATTAATATTTACAGAATTACCTGCTACGCTATTTACGTTTGCAATATTAGTTGCAACAGAATTAACGTTAGCAATATTTGTTGCTACTGAATTTATATTTGTAGAATTAGACGCTACAGAATTAATGTTAGATGAATTACCAGCAACACTTGTTACATTACCTGATATTCCAGCAACAGTTGTAACATCAGCTGCTATACCAGATACAGTATTAATATTTGTTTGATCACTTGTAGTTGGAGTTGTTCTTCTCCAAGTTGTATTACCTAGATCATAAACTTTCATTACATTGTTTGTAGTGTCAAAATATAAAGCACCATCAATCAATGCATTTGAATCATTATCTAATGTTGGATCAGTTGCTTTAGCACCTAAGTATCTATCATCAAAAGAATCATAACTAGATGCAGCTGAAGCGGCAGAAGCAGCGGAAGCTGAGGCACTAGAACTAGAAGCTGAGGCAGAAGAACTTGCAGCAGATGCACTAGAACTTGCAGATGATGCAGAACTAGCAGCATTACTAGCAGATGTAGAAGCTGCAGAAGCGGAAGCAGCGGCAGCAGTTGCTGAAGATGTTGCAGAAGCAGCATCAACTAATAAATCCCATTTAGCAGAATCAGCGTTAGAAGTGATAGGTTGTGTTCCAGTAGAAGTATGACCAGTATTACATAAATAAATATTATTGTTTGATGTATCTTTTACTATATCTCTTGCAGCATAAGTTACACCTGCACTCCAGTTTCCTCTATAAGTTCCAAGTTCTTGTGATACAACTAACTCTCCATTAGAATCAAAACCAAATATCTTTCCAGCTCTAGCTGAAGAACCTACAGTAAACTCTGTAGAGTTCATTGTGTTTGTTTTAGATAATTTAATTGATCGTGTTACTTCTTCTTGCAATTGTTGAATTGCCATCATTGCTCTGTCTAATCCTTCTTCATGGGATTCAGCAGGAAATGGATCGTTAGCAATATAATCTATGGCTTGTGTCTGTGGAAGATTGCGTCTTAATACAACTGTTTCAGTAGATATTGGAATATTACCAGCAGTGAATGTAATAGATCCACCTCCAGCATTACCAGCACCTGATACTGTATAATGAGTTGTTAATGTCTTAATGGTTTCTGTACCATTAGCTGAACGAATGATTACTTGTAAATCTGAATTAGCGAATATCTTAAATGTATAACTAAACGTGGCTGTTGAACCATCACCATTATAACTATTTCTAACTGTAGTTGAAGATATTGTCATATTTTAATTTCTATATACTATTTTACAAAATTATCTACTATCATATTATTAATATTTTTAATAACCAAAGCATTTTGTAATGCAAATAAAGATGCTGTTTTTTTAACATCTCTTTGTGATGGTGTATATTCTGGATCAAAAGCTAATTTAGCTCCCATTTTGATAGTACTATAAGTATTATCAATTAAATCAATTGTAGGTATTCCACCAAAAAGACTTGTAGATAATCCAGTATTTCTTCCATAACCAAATAAATCTTCATCTGAAAATAGAGAGTGTATTTGCGAAAGTCCAGCAGGAATTAATGTAGACCAAGAAGATCTTAAGAAAGATACTTTAGCTAAATTTTCAGCAGATAAATGTTTATCTAAGTATTCTTTTCTATTATTCATTCCTATTGAATTTATATAAATCTGAGTTGCATAAAACATTGACGCACCAATCATAGAAGAAATAAATTTTGAATATGTTACAAAATCAGTTCCTCTTGTTTGACTTAAAGTATACAATCCATTAAGCAATTGTTTTTCATAAGCAACAATACTAAAATTTCTAAACTGAACTAACAATTGTCCAAAATCAGTTGTAAACCATCTGTTCATTGATCCTAAATCATTTTTTTGAACAACACGATTTATCCATCTATTAATACCAACAGTGTAAGCAACTCTTGATTCAACATCCCATTTATCAAGTTGCAACTCTCTGAACGATCCTTTTTCAAATGTAGCAAATTCTTTAATACTTTTTGCTATTCCATTAAATTCTTTTTCAGTCCAGCCTAATTGTCTGTATCTAATAATATCTCCAGTATCTAATTTTTTAAAAATATCTGTAGTTCTAAATTTTTTTGAAAGTTCTAATATGTTTTCAACTATAGCTGTTGTCATTGCTTTTGCTCCCCATATTTGAGTAAGCATTGTCATTGGATGTAATCCACTTATATCTGCAACAAAAGTTTTAGCTTTACCACTTAATATTTCTGCATTATCTAATTTACCTCCACCAGTTTCAATAGGAATATTTCCTTGATAATCAGTTCTTGCAGTTGGTGAGAACATGTATTTTTCTAATCCTGTAGCAACTCCATAAGATTCAAGCTCTCTTATTAAAGGATCATTTATTTTTATATCTCCAGATTTTAGTCTGCTAAACAATGTATTTAATTGTGGCATTGATTTTAAAGATGTTGTCCAACCTGCTTCTGCTAACGCTGAAAATAATTCAGAACCTTGTGCAAATCCAACCTGACCAAATAATCTTAAAAAGTTATAATCACCAATTAATCTTGCTATTCTTCTAACAGTCTGTCCAGTTGGATCTTTAAGTTCTAAAGGATTTTGTCTGCCAAGAAGAGATGCTGCAACAACTTCAATCATATTCATATGATCTTCAAAGTCTTTATATTGAGTATTAAATTTATTATTTTCTCTTAATCTATTTAAGAAAGCATCAAATTCAGCATTGTTTTTAAATCCACCAAATCTAGCCATTGCTGCTTGACCAATAACTTGATTAGAATATCTTGTTAAAAGTTTTTCTAAGTTTCTTTCGCTTAAATCTTTAAGACTTAATGATCTAACCTTACCATCTCTTACAGATCTAACATCAACTCTAGCATTAAAATCAAATGGTATTCTTTGTCTAGCATTAGGATCTAATGTGTTACCTGTTGGTTTTTTTATTTGTTTAAAAATTTCGTCAATTTGATTTTTATCTAAATCTAAATCTTGGAAAAACTCTCTTAAAGCAGCATCATTTGTTCCTTGAAATGCTCTTGAGAACATTGATTCTCTTCCATAATATTTATTAGAAGTGATAGTATCAACAATACCATTTATCATTCTGTTAAAAACTTTCTCTCCTAATTTTGGTTTTAAATCTTTAACAGCATTTGCGTAAATAGATCTTACTTGATCTATTCCATATTCATTTACAGCATCAATAACTTTAACTTTGCTATGAACATGAGGAACGTAATTTTTAATTTTTCTTAATTTTGCTATTTCATCCCAACCTTCTCTTCCTGATTGAGCAACAACACTAAGTATTTCATCAAATGCTCTTGATGCATAATTTCCATGTAATTGCATTTCTTTTGTTATTGCTTTTGAATTAACAAGCATCTCTGGATGTTCAATAAAGTCTGTCATTAGTTCATTAAATCTTTCATTATTTAAATGTGGATTCATTGAAGTATTATCTTTATTTAATTTTTTCCATGAACGATAAGCAACTTCTCTTGTTTTATGATAATCTGATAAAATTGCAGTTAAAGTTCTCTCTTTAAACTCAAGCATAGTATCTCCAGAAGATGATCCAATAATAGGATCTGGCACTGCTCTCTCAACCCATTTTCTTATTAATGGATCTTGTGATTTATTTAAAGATGCAGACATACTAAATCTTGGTATTGGAATAAAACCAAGAAACTTTTTAGTTCCAGTTCTAAATTGTTCTTCTACTTTTGCTATATTATCAATATTATCATCTAATACAGATGGAAGTTTAGGATTATCAGTTACAGTAAAATCATATTTATTTTTTGCTTCACCCTGATACAATCTTCTTCTTCTTAAAACATCTTCACTCACATTTCCTTTTATTAAGTTTGCAAATTCAACAGATTCAGCATCAGATTGAGAAGTTAGTAGTTTACTAGCCTCAACGTGCATTTTTTTGTAAGGAATTTGTATTTCCTTCGGAACTCTTCCTAATGCTCCAAATGGAGCTCCTAATAAAAAACCACCATAATAAGCATACTTTATATCTTCTTCACTTTTAAGTGGATCTAAAGCATACAATCCAGATTCAATTAAAGCGTTTTCAGTTCCAACTATAGATCCGAGCTTAATTGCTCTTCTAAGTCTTTCTGCTTTTGTTCCATATATTATTGGAGCAACTAAACCTCCACTAGCTACTGATAAAAGAATATTTAATGGATCTACAGTAGCAGCCAACATTCTTGCTCCTATACCACCCCATCCAAGTTTTGAAATTTCATTTTCTATTTCTAGTCTTTCATCTGCTTGTTTCTTTATGTGATAGAAATGAGGTTCTGATTTTGCTTCAAGAAAAGCGTCTTGCATATGCTGAGGATATGTTTCAATAATATCAAACTGTTCTTTAGTAACTCTATAATTATCATCAAGTTCAAATGGATTTAATCCACTTTTAATTACATCAGCTCCTTTATTGTAAGCAACTACTGCAAAATTATCTAAGGTAGTAGCTTTTAAAAATCCTTCAAAGAAATTATATTTGCTGTCAAATTTTCCTTGTTGTTTATCTATAAAATATTTAACATCATCTGGAACTTGAGATATTGGTTTATTTAATCCTAATTCATCTACTTTAAATTTAAGTCTTGTTGGTTTTTCTTCTAAAGGATTAGCAACTGTTTCAGTTGGTTTAGTTTCTGATACTGGTGTTTCTACTGATGGTATTAATTCCGGTTGAGCAGTTTGCTCTGAATTAATATTAGTAGTTAAATTTTCACTACTCATTATTTATTTTTTTTCTTTAGTTAAAAAATCTTGTCTTTGTATATTTCCAAAACTAACAGCTTCAGATTGAATTTCAGGAAGAGCAAATGAATTTATTGTATTTCTTCTTTCCTCATATTTATTTACAAAATCTTTATATCTTTTATCTGATGCAATAGGATAAACCTTTTTTTCTAATTCAGCTTGAGTTAAATATAAAGAATTAAATTTATTATCATCAAAATCTCCTTGAGCATTTTGGAATGTAGTTAATGGAGAATATGGAAACTTTTTATTTACAATTTTAATACCAGCTTGATCATTAAATAGATTTGGTTCAACATCAATAGCAATTAAATCTTTAAGATTATTGTTTTTTTTATCTATAACACCATCATTCCAAAGTTTTTCAATATAAAATTTAACAGATAAATCGTGATACTCTGGTCTATTTTGTTTAATTGGAACTAAATTTTCAAAAATATCTAATCTATAATTTTTATTCATAAATTCTTTTGCATATTCAACAGCCTGTTGTTCTGTTCCACCTATTTTATAAACAGTATTTGCAACTCTTGTTATTGAATCAGATATAAATCTTATGTTATCTGGATCTGTTGATAACCATCTACTTTGAACGCTATTTGTTGCTGCTTTAATTTGTGCATCAGAAACAATTTTAGATTTATATTCTGGAGTATTAATATTTTTTTCTAAATCTCTAATAGCAACAGCTGCTTGTTGTGGAGTATACTTTAAAGTTGATCTTATAAAATCATATCTGTCATAAAATTCAATTTCTTTTTTTTCAAGATTCATTGTTGTTTCTAAAAAATTTCTACCACCTTGATCTATATATGTTCTATAAGTTTTGTACCCAGCTTCAAGCATTTGTTCATTACCAGTCAAACCAATATTTACATAACCAGATCTAATAGCTTCTTTTTGTATTGGATTTGAAATATTATTTCTAATAGATAATTGTGTTATTTGTGGCTGTGTATATAAAGGTGTTCCATCTGATTTTTTTCTTTGAGAAACAACTACCATTGCTTTTTCTAGATCTTCTTTTTTTAAATCTTTAAGCTGACCAGATTTAGCAAGAAATCCTAATTCATTTTCAATAACTTGTGCTGCGTTTTCAATTTTAATTTCATCTTGGAATTCTTTAAATCCTTTTTTATATAATTCCATTCTTTTTTCAGCAGTTAAGAATTTGCTTGATTCTATATCTTGAAGTTTTGTTAATGCAGTTTTGTAATCTTTCTTAGCAAAATCCATATCAATACCCATTTCAAACATTGAAGCATTTGATTTCTTTAAATCTTCTTGCAATTTTATTGGACCATCATTGGTATAAAAATTTCTATTAACAATATTATTATCAATTTGTGATTTTAAAATATTTCTTTCATTTTCATCTGTTGTTAAAAAATATTTAGACATAAGAGATTGTTGCTCTGTATTCCAAGTATTATTAAATTGTATATCTAATTGATCTCTAGATCCTTTAGTTACTTTTGCAGATCTTGTTACAAACTCTAGATTTAATTTATCTTCTAATATTTTGGCAGCAGCTTTGTTTTGCATACTAGAAATCTTTTCTTTTTTTAAAAATTCAAACTGTTGTTTAAAAGTATCTGTTGCTTGAGAAGGATCTATATTTTGAATAGCACCTTTTTCAATCTTATCTAATTCTAAATCTAATTCTAAATAGTTTTTAGTTGCTTCAGTTTTATCTTTGATAGCTTGTTCTCTTGCATAATATTCTGATGCAGCATCTAATACACCGGCAACTGCACCAAATTGAGATCCAGCTTTTTCAACTGGAACTTGAAACTGAGCTCCAATAGATGGAACTTGTGCTGTTGGTCTTTGTTCTGCTTCAAATGTAGGAATCTTTGGCATTAAAATGATCCTTCAGTTGCTGTTAAATCTCTATTTGCAAAAGGATTTGGAATGTTTGATAATAAACTTTTACCAGCAGAAGATCCTGCAAATGTTGTAGCACCTTTAAATAAGGTTGTCATTGCAGCAGCTTTTCCTTGTTGTCTAGCAAACTGTCCCTGTATTCTATATAAGTTACCAGCTTCTCTTCTTTGTGCTGCAGCAACTTGCGAGTTATAAGTTATAGTATTTCTTTCAACTTCTGCTTCCTCAGCATTAGCTCTTAATATCTTTAATCCAGTTCCACCTAATTCTACACCAGATTTTAAAATTCTAGTTGTTGTTTGTGATTGTAGTTGTGCAAAATTTTTATCAAATCTTGCTATATCAAATTCTTTTTGCTTTTCAATTTGCTGAGCTTCTTGCTCTGCAATTTGTGCATTACGATTTTGTATAGCTTGATTGTATTTACCAGTAGCACTTTGTTGTTGTGCTTGTGCAACACTTAATCCAAATGATCCTACTGCTAAAGCTGTTTCTAGTCCCATTAATATATCCTTGCCATTCTGTAATGATCACTACCATCAAAGCCATAGTGTTTCATTAACCCTTCATTTTCTAATCCTAACCATTTAGCAAATCTAATTCCAATTCCAAAGTCAGCTCTAACTGCTGTTTGTAATCTTTTAATATTATTAGATGTTGCAAGATAATCTATATTTTGCTTTACAGCCTTTGCAATAGTTATAGGATAATTCCAAACTTCTTTTTTAGCAATAAACCAACCCTCAGCAACATTACCCCATATTCTTTTCATACCTGCTGCAGCTATTACTTCATCATTAATTAATCCTGTAAATGCTAAATGCTCTTGTTCTAAATCCATACATTCTTTATTGGTATCATTAATAATAAACTTTGCATCTTTTTGAGTAAGCATATGGTTCATTTGTGATTGCATGATTATTTTACCATGATTTTGTTTATAAGGAATTATAATTAGTTTATTAGTCATTTGTTACCAGTTCAGGATATAACGATAAAATTGTTAAAGGTAAAGGTTGAGTTTGTCTTACATAGATAAAACCATCTGTTTCATAGTTACCTCTAAACTCTATTTCCTTATCACCTGTAAATGCTGGGATAGCTTGATCCATAGGAGTCGCAGAAGATCTAAATGGTATTGATTCCATATTAGATAAATTTGATCCAACCTCAACACCTACTGTTTCAAATAATCTTAATGATATATTAAATATTCTTTTTGTTTTAGCTTGTGATGTACCATTTTGAGCTCCAGCATCTATTCTCATAGTTTGTAATAATGATGTATATGATAAACCAACTTTAACTTTAGTTGATGGTCTTGCTAAAGTAATTGAGCCAGATGATACAACTCTATCTGGATGAGTAGAGCCATCAGCTAGAACAGATACAGTTTGTCCCTCAAGATGAGATAAGCCTGATATAGTTGTTGTTGAAGCTCCAGAATAAGATAATGATGAATCTAAGAAATTAAATGTTGTGTTATCTGTTTCTGTAAAATCAAATGTATTTATATATTCAACATATCTTTTTGTTGATCCATTAATTGTACGTTTAATAATAACCCATGTTTGATATTCTTTGTCATCTGTTGGAATTGTTGCAATAGATTCACACACAGCAATACCTGCACCAAATGCACCGCCAAATATATGTTGATGCCAAGCAACTACTTGTTGTTCTCTTTGATAAGTTAAACCAACTAATCTTCCATCTTCTCTTACACACCAAATAATTTGATTAGGTTCTTGTTGGTATGACATTTGATTAATTCCTGATTCAGAAATATGCTCAGCAAGAATAGTCATGTCTGGTGCAACATAACCATCTACGTCAAAGTTATAAGCTAGTTCTCTAATCTTTCTTTTAGCACGTTGTAAAAACAAAGTTACGTTACCTACTGGAATAGCATCTAAATTTGCACAACCATGGTTAGATTGTTTCTTAATTAAAATATTTGTTGGAGTTACAGGATCATCTGTACCACCTCCTGATACTGAAAACTCACCACCTACTGTTCCTACAATTAAAGTTCTTGTTGCAGATAAAAATCTAATTGCATTAACTTGGTTAGAAGCAATCGTGTAAGTTATTGCATCATCATCTGCTACTGTGCCATGATAATTTTCATCAAAGTTTTCATAATCACCAGACTTAGAAAAGAATAATGTTTGTGGTTGAGTTGTTGTTCCTGCAAATACTAATCTTTGTTCATAGAAAGATACGCAAGAAGGATAACCAGTTGTTCCAGACCAAGCACCTAATGACCAATCAGTTGTTGTTGCTGATGAACCTAGATCATGTAAAACTGTTCCAACTACTACTGTTGTGCTTGTTACTGATGTTATTTTAAGTAATCCTGATGATCCATGTATGTGAATAAATCTACCAACATCAGTTGATTGAAAGCCTGTGTTATTATTTATACCTGTTGTTGATGAAGCTGTGATAGTTGATGTTGTTCCAACTCCTGTATGAGAAGCATTAAATGTTGTTGTTGTTATATTATGATCAAGCATTGGACCATGATCAAATGCAACTGTTGTTAAAGTCCAAGATGTATGTCCAGTTCTAGATAATTTTCTAGGTTCGTAATTTGGATGGCAAATGTACATTACATCTGCTGATTGTGCATATTTTAAATTAGGAAGATCTGCTTCTAAATAAGGTGTAGATATTTCATAAGGTGAACCACCTGATAATATAATTCCACTGTCTTTATAAAAGCGAATATATTGATTACCAAATTCTAAAATGTAAGTTTGTGTTGTAGAAAATTCAAAAGGAATAAGTCTAGTTTTTTTTGTACTATCTTTTACTTCTCTAACAAATGTTGTTCCCGGTCTTCTAGCTGCAGATCCATGAGGATAGACAACCATGTTTTGTAATGTCTTACAACCTGATGCATATTTAGCTAAATCATTTCTACCATCTAAACGTGGTGATAATTCTCCAGCAGTGAAGTTTGTTAATTGTACCGCAACTCGTGCCATTGCTTAGTACCTTGAGTTAATGAATGAACCTGCGTCTATTATGTCTGCTAAACCATTATCTAATAATGTATTCTGTCCCTCAGTAGCATCTACAAATCTAGCATCTTTTAATTTCTCTTGGTATAGTGAATACATTTGTTGTGCTACAGGATTAGAAGATGTGATAGCATAAGCGATATCAGCAGCTAGTGCTGAAGATATTACTTCTCTTAATAGTTCATCATATTCATTTGGATCTTCAATTCTAGCAATGTATAAAATTTTCATTGAATTTATATTTGTTAGAATTTTTCTACCTTCAACTTTATAATCATAATCATAATCTAATATTGTTAATAAGCGTAAGCAGTCAGATGGTAATGTATATTGATATGTGTAACCCCAAGCTGGAGTTGCTGTGTCTGATGCTAATTGAATTCTTTTTTGTAAACAGTTCCAAGGATGATGTCTGAATACTGCATCTCTAACATTTGCATATCTTGCATTGCAAAGTCTTGCGTTCTTAGAATCTTCTGTAAGTGATAAGATTGTTGATGCACCTAATTGATTTAAAGCACCATTACAAATTTCTACTATACTTGCCATGTTAGTCTTTCTTTATAATATATTTGCGTCTTAATTGTCTAGGTTTAACTAAAGCAAATATCTCAGCTTCTGTTAATTCCAGATCTTTATCAAAACCATGATGTGTAGTTGATGTATGTTTAAATCTATCAACTAAAACATAACGATAGATATAATCTTTATTTTGGAAATGTAAAATTGTTTTTATTTCGTTTAGTTTTTTCATTGTAAGATGGTGGGGATTGCTCCCCACCAAATGCGTATATTACGCTTCGTATGCTTGAATTTGAACTACTTTAGCTTCTTCCATTCTTGTAGCACCGAATGCTGAAGAATAGTAAACTTGAGTAGCGTAACCTTTATCAGATCTCTCATCAATTCTAGCAGTTACATCTTTTCCTACAGCAAGAAGGATACCATCTTGTGCGAAAGCGATACAATCTCTCTTAGAACTTGCTAAGTTTAATCTGTTAGAAACGATAAAGTTAAATCCTAAGAATGAATTAATATCACCCATAGCAAGTGCTTTAACAGTGTTAAAGTCGCTTGAAGTAACTTCAGTTGTTCCTAATAAGTCATCGATTTGTTTTGGACCAACTACGATAAATCTTGGAATAGAAGGATCTACATCCCCTAAGTCTAAGATTTTCTTAGCTTGTCTTAATTTAGCAACTGATAAACCAGCTGTACCTGCTTCTAGGATTTTTTGTCCATTTGGCAATACAGTTGATGTTCCACCGGCAACGCCAGTGAATGCAGTTCCAGTTGCAGCAGCGATGATAGCATCGTCCATAGCTCTTCCCATTGCGTAAGCAGCAGCTTGTGCATAAGAAGAAGTTGGATCTGCTAACATTCTTACTTTATCTAGATCGTCAATTAGATCAGCGAATTCATAATCAACAAGAGAAACTCTACGTCTTGAATGTGGAGTATCAGCCTGTGGAGTATCTGAATGTCGGCTTGATCTTACTGTAGCAGTAACGCTTCCGATTTGATCAAAGAAAGCATTTTTACCTACTACTGACTCAACTCTAACCTTATCTCTTAAAAGAGATCCAGATTGTTGAGATAACATTTGTATATTAGCAGAGTACTGCTCTACAAATGCTGTAGTTATTTGTGTAGACATTTATTTTTTATCTCCATTTGTAATTAAAGTTAATTCATCCACATGACGAATTAACAAAGTTTAAAACAATCAGAGAAGTTCTCCATTTATTCAATAGGCTCTCTTGCATTTAAAGTCTGTTAGACTCAAGTCTTTCCTAGTGTCATGTGAGGTTCTTTTGGAATTGTCCCACAACTAATAGATGATTGTTTTATGACCACCTATTAGTTGTGTACTATTATAAAATTAAAATATTTACAATATATAATTTTATGCGTGTAGCATTTCTCTTAAAGCTAACACCTGATTAACTACTTTTTGGTGATCTGGGTGCATTTTATTCCAATAAGCACCTTGTCTATCTGTAGTTAATTGTCTTATTTCGCCTTCAATATCTCTAGGCTGCATTGCTTCATTACCTTCAGCACCGACAATTTTGTCTTCTGAAAGTAGATTAGCAATGTTAGCAAATGCTTTTATAATCTTAGGATTATCTCCAAGTCTAGAACCATCTCTTAATTGAGTATCTAGAAGTTCTGGTTCTAAGTAAGTCTTAGCAACAGCAGATGCTTTTCTTAAGTTATCATCATAAGCTCTACCCCACTCTGATCTAAGTTCATTAGCAGCTTGTTCTTGAGCATATTCCATATTCACTGACATTTCTTTTGCAGAAGATTCTAATGTATTTTTATAGAATTCTAAAATGCCTTGAGCTTGTTTATTATTTAAACCTAGCTTGTGAGCATTCTGTGCAAAGCCTTTGATTACATTTTCATCAACAGGAGCTACATCAGTTTTAAGTTCTAATTTATATTTATCAGGCGACTCTGGTCTACCTAATTTATTATAAACTTCATTCCACTGTTCGTCTGTTGCAGTCTTTCCCGGTAATGGAATCTTATCTGTACCAATCATAGATACAGCATTGATGTAGCTTTTAGCTAGTGCATCAATTTCTGTAAACTTTTCTATGTTTGGATTTGTTCTGTATTGCTCAGATATAGATTGTTTCCAAGATACAGGTTGTGTGGATTGTGTTGTTGATTGTGTTACTGTTGCTGTTGTTTCTTTTGTTGGTTCAGTCGCAACAGGCTGAGTTACCTCAGTTGTCTGTATTTGTTCTGACATTTTATTTTCCTTTTAGTTTGTCATTAAGCAGCATGTTTTTAATAAATAGAAGAACGCTGCGTTGTCCCTCCATATATGCACTTTCATGACTATCACCTCTTACATTTGTGGTAGCATTATAGTGGCATCTCTTTTCTAAATCAGACATAACTTTCTTACCTTCGTCTGACTCAAATACTAATTTATAAAATTCTTTTAATTGATTTAATTGATTCTCTTCCATTTATTTTCCTTTCAGTTGTTATTCTTGTGGTGCTACTAATGCCTTGGCTTCCTCTGGTAGTGCTTTAGCAAGTGGTGCAATTTGACCACCAGCTTGAGCTAGTTGTTGTAACTGTTGCATTTGCATTTGTTGATCTTGTTGTTGTTGTTTCTGTTGTCGCATAGCATTAACTTCTGCTTTTGAATTTAATACTTTAGCAGGAACTCCAACAATCTCAGCTAAGTGAGTTACTAGATTATCAATATTAACATAATCAAATACTGGAGCAACATTTGATAATGATCCAAATATTTCAATAGCTCTCATAATAGATTGTAGTTCAGAAGATCTTTGTGCTTTAGCAAGAGGCGACACATATTCAATTTGAATATCTTTGCCAGATAAAAAGTCAGGAACTTTTCTAAATAACTTTTGTCTAAGCATAATAGCAAAAGTTCTATCAATTAATGGTCTTAATAATTCTGATTGTAATCTTCCAAGAACTGGACCAAGTAATCTCATCTTCTCTTCATTACGTTGAATAACTTCTGTTGCAGTCATCTGTGGACCATTCTGCATCATTAATTGATTTACATAGAATGCATCTCTAATAGCACCTCTTCTTTGCTCTTCCATGTTTAAACCTAATGGATTATTTGCACCAATGTTTAATGGTTCAATTCTATCTCTTGTACCAGCTCTATAAAAATTTAATCCACCCGGTACTGTTCTTACTGGTAATATAAATCCATCATCAGGAACTAATAGTGGAGGATCAACTTGTTTCTGTGCAGCTTTAATAGTTGTCTTAGACATTTCATTTAACATCTTAACATCTGGTAAAGCAGTCATAGCAGGAGATCTGCCATAGATTTCAAATGATGCTTTTAAGTAACGTGGAACAACGTATGGGAATTCATTAAAACCAGATTCAGAAATTTGTTCTTTAGAATCTACTTCAATATAACAAGATGCAAATGGCATGTTTGCAGCATCTTTTTTCTTAGGATCATATTTATCTCTTGGATAAACAACATGAAGTATTTCAACTTCTTCATAAGGATCGTTATTTGCAATACCTAATAATTTAGATGATACATTGTTTTCACCAAATTGAACTATTGCAGATCTAGCTGCAAGTTTAAATTTTCTAAATACTGTATCAATTCTTCCTTTATTATTTTCTGAAATATAAATTTCACCAATGTGTCTTGTTGAAAATCTAACAACATCATCTGGATCTTCTTCAATAAACATTGCAGCTGTACCAAACGTAATTAAGTCATGATACAATTCAAATATTTCTTGTTGGAAGTTTGATCTATTAAATGCTTCATACATTTTTTCTGTAGTGTCTTCTAACCATTCGTTAGCAACATCTTCATCCATCATGTCTATGTTTTTAAATTTTAATGAGAACCATGGTGTTGCAGGGTTAGTAAGCATACCATGAAGTGATGCTGATAATAATTCAACAGCATGTAGTGGAGAAGAATCAAATATTAATTCAGTTCTTTTATCTCCTTTAGATCTAGTCTTAGTTACATCTGCTTTTCTTGGCATCATGTAATCAGCAACTTCTTGCCAATGCGATTCCCAATTTTGACGTTGTGCTTTTAGTTTGCCAAATCTTTTTAAAAGTTCTTTAGATAAATCTGTTTGTGCCATTTATTTATTGACCAAGTAAACTTGTTGTACCTAACGTAGCACCTTGCTCAACTCCCATAGCACTTGTTAAAATTGTTGGTGATTTTCCTCTACGTCTTTTTTTTACAGTTTCTGTTTCAGTTGCTGATGTAGTTGATTGAGATACTTCAGCTGTAGTAGGTGCAGCTACTGGAGCAGGTGGTGGAGGTGATGGTCTAGATTGAAAAGGATTTGGTATTGGTCCACCCATATTATTCTCCTTTAGTTAAAGATGATTTACTTTCTAAAACAGTTTCTTTTACAGTTTCAGATTTAGTTTCATTATTAACTTCTTGTTTAATTTCTTCTTTAACAACTTCTGCGTAAACTTTTTCTACTTTCTTTTTTAAAAATTCTAATATCATATTAACTTCCTAATAAAGTTTTCTTTTCTACTGTTGCTTCTTCAAGTAATGGAGAAGTTAAAATAGTTGATGCTCTACCTTTACGTCTTCTTTCAATAGCAGCTTGTTGTTCTTGAAGTTCTCTTTCTTCTTCTGGACTTAGTTCTGCTTTAGGCGGTTCAGGCAAAGGTTGCACAGGTGGCAAACTTGGCATTTTTGGCGATAAGAATCCCATAATCAAATAATCCTATATTCGTTATCAGCTATACTTTGCGGAGCTGATTGTCTAGTGTTTAATTCTTGAAGTCCAACTGCGAGGTAACGCATAGCATCACAAGCGTGAGAACTCCAATCATGTACAGGCTTAGATCTAAACATTCTGTTTTTATCTATATACTTCCTGTGATAGTGTCTTAACGCATCTATAAGTTTTTTGCAACTATCTGTATCAATAAAACATCTTGGTAGTATCATTGTTGTTGCGTGGATACCATCCTCTAATGGAATCTTAGGAACTACTTTAAATCTAATTCCTAAAGAATAAGCCACTTCTCTTCTGGTCTTACCATTACTAAAATCAGTAACTTCAATATCATGGGGTGCATAATGATCTTTATAAATATAATCCTTACTCTGAATCACTTGTATGTAATGAGGTAATCCTTCTCCCTTTTCTTCATAGTAATCTATAATATTAATACTATTACCAAACTGTTGGAAAAATATAATTGCTGAATGATCTGACACTCCTAGATCCCATGCTGTGCTTACTGGTAAAGCAGGATCAAAAGGAACTCTAGTTAATTGTTTTTTATCTTCCATCTTAGCAATAATATCTCCATAAACAGAACCTTCTATATTGGCGATCCAATCGCATTCAAACTCTTGTTGAAACTTCTTTTCTCCCATTACTTTTTTAGCAGCTTCTAATTCGGCATCATCTACTATTTTAGTTTCAGATGCTTTAGCTTTGTAATGAAACCATTCTTTATCGCCTTGTGCATGTTGGAATAATTCATAGAAGTTATTGTTTGTTCCTTGTGGCGTTCCAATAAATACGCACCATCCTTTTCTATCTGATAATGCTGGTCGTATAATCTCTGTAAATAACTTACCCTGTATGTTTGCATACTCATCAATGACACAACCATCAAGATAGATACCTCTTAATCCATCTGAGTTCTCTGAACCTAATAATGTTATTCTTGAACCATTAGGTAAATCACAACGTAGTTCTGTTTCATTAAACTTAACTCCCGGTATTAATGTTGTGTATTGTTTCATGTAATCCCAAGCAATAGATTTAGCTTGTTTGAATGTTGGTGCTATATAAGCAAATCTTGGATTCTTGTTTGTTGATCTTAGAGCTGACATTAGTAGATGATTAATCATGCATACTGTTTTGCCAAACCTTCTGTGGCAGACTAATACAGACCATCTTTTCTTCATTAGTTTAAAATGTAATCTTGTCTGTTCTCTTCTGGGTAAATAAGGAATTTTATATTCTGCGTTATTTGCTTTTATAATTGTTTCAGTAATTGGCGTTAGCATAATTAATGAATAGATTTAGATTGGCTATCATTTATGATTGCATTCTCAATATTCAATAACATCATTAACCATGAACTGAATATGGCTGAATGTTCTTTGTCTTGGAAACCTGTAAACTTAACTGTTATACTATTATCTCTTTCAATAAATACTATCGCTTTGACGTTAGCATTATAATAGTCGTCATCATCTTGGTGCATAGTTCTGTTCATATACTACTAATAGTATTTTACTAATATATAAAAAGGTTGGTCAGGCAAAGGAAAAAGGGGTGGGTTGTTTATGGGGATAGGTGGTATTGTGTTTTGGATTTTGTGTGTGGTGAGATTTGTGGCAAAACTGACTATGGCTGTAAGTGAGTTCTCAAGTCCCATGTATATATATATTCATTTGGCGACAACCTACAGGTGCATAGGGGGGGTGCCAATGTCAAAATATACTAATGGCTATTTCTACAGCGTTTGATCCGATAACTTTTTATTATCACTTCAAACTATTAAACAACTTATAGTAGATATCCGACTACATACACACATTTTAATTTAACGTGGATGTGTTGTAATATTGCAACTATTTTTGTGTTATAAATGCAACACACTTACTCACACAATTAAAGGTTTTGTTTCGTTTATTGTTTTTAATTGGTTGCTTAAATGTTTTATCTAATACAATCTAAGGTTATTTCTTTTCTATATATCTTTTCTTTTTGTCTTCCTTTTCTTTTAATCGCATAAAATAACGCTTTAAAAATAAAAGATAATAAAATCAATTATTTAATATTTTTATTTATTTTTACTATTTACATTATTATTATTATAACCTAAAAGGCTATCAACAACAAATAATGAAAGGTAATAAAATGACACAAGTAAAAACAGTAGATAAAACAGAACAAGAAAAAATAGAAGCACTAGCAAAACATCTTGATTGCTCTATTGATGAAGCAATTAATAGTATGGAAGACTACTCAGTCTATACTGATCAAGAAGCTGATGAAGCTGTTTATAACTACATTAAAGAAAGCGTTTGTTTTTTTAGATCTGATTTTATTGCAGCACACGCTGAAGTAGAAGAAGAGGTTATAAAAAAACTTCAAGAACTTCATGAAAATAGCAACGAAGCAATTAGATCATTAATAAAAGACTTTGATCATTTTGTTGATGATGCAATTTGTGCTGATGGTCGTGGTCATTTCATTGCTTCATACGATCATGAAGAAAATTGTGAATTTATAAATGGAACTGATTATTACATTTATAGAAACAATTAATATATTGACAAATTGGTTATTAACAATAGTATAAAAATAAATATAAAAAATGAAAGGTGCAAAATGATAAAACAAATAAAAGAAATAGAAGTTGGGGATGTAATTGATTTAAAAAATCATGAACATACAATTTTGAGATCTCATATTATTTTTAATGATGTGGGAACAGTTATAAAAAAAGAAAGTGGAAACAATTACCAACATATATTTGTTAAATTAAAAAACAAATATGAATACTTAAACGAGTGGGATAATTGCCTAGTTTTTGATTCTAATGCTGATGAATTACAACAAAGCATTAATGGTAAATTTAAAATAATAAATAGAAAGGATGTATAATATGGATGTACTTAATCAACTATCTACAATTTATAATGATTGGTTAGATAAAGAAAAAATAACAGATAGGGGTAGTGCTGATGAAATTTATTTTGGCTATCCTAATTTAACTGATAGTCAAAAAACTTGGTTGTCTAACTTTATTGAAACTTGGGAACACGCTGAAGATTTTCAATATTATGTTGATAGACTTTTGCCAAAAAAAAACGAACAAACAAAAAAGGTTGCATAATGTTTAATAGATCAGACTTAAAAGCATTGATTGCAACAGCTCTAATTATTCTACTTGGCTATGCTTCAATGCACTTGCTAGTATATCTAGATGAATACTTTAAACTAACTAACTACTAACGAAAGGATATAACATGTACATTATAGATTATAAAACAAAGACTGTAGCTAAGTTTAATAAAAAAGAATTATCCAACTTTTTAAATTATTCTTACGATAAGAATAGATTTATATTTGTTGATAATAAACAACAAGCAAAGCAAGTTATTAAATATGCTATGCGATTAACTAACTAACGAAAGGGAAAACAATGAAAATAAAAGAACTAATTGAAGAGTTAAAATCTTATGGGGAAGACACAGAATTAGATTTTGTTATCTATTCTGGTAACGAAGATACAGACGAAGACGATACGCCTATTGAATATATAGGCGAGATTGACACATCATTATTACATGATGCAAATCCTAGATTGACAATAGGCTTTGAAATAGAAAACAAAAAACAGGAGGTGTAATAATGACATCAATACAACAACTAAAGGAACACATCATTAGAATGAATGATGAAAAATTATTAAATCAATTTGATTTATATAATAGCTTTAACTTGCAAGATAGTAAGGAAGTAATCTACTATAAGATCATTGAGTATGAATTGCATAGAAGAAGATTGCTTGAGCATAAAATAATGGAAGACGCTTATGAGGGGATATATTAAATGAAAAATAAAATAATACTTAGCACAGATGACGTTGTTCGTAATAGAAAAACATTAACCATTAAACTAAATGTATGGAAGAAGATTATTTCTTGTGCTGTACATGAAGATCTTACCTTGTCTAAGATAATTAACAAAGCCATAGACAACTACATCAAAGAAAACAATTACAACATTGATGAGATCTTTAAAAATAACTTAGCTGTTAATTATGAAATCCACAAAGATGATAAGATCAGAGAAATTGAATACCAATTTAATGATCAGTATTAATTACTTGGTTTTTCTGAAATTTCCCTTGTCTTAACCTCTTGTAATTCCTCAGCTTCAAGATCAAGGTACTGCCTCTGAAGTTCTGGACTATCAAGCCATGACACAGTGATAGTTTGTTTAACATTACTCTCTTGAGGTTTATTATCAGAGTAAAGATCTGTAATTTTTGTTGCAAGGAATTGTATGAACTTGGTTTTTTCTCTTGTCCATGCAATAACATTAGGATCAAGTTGTCTGCCACTAATATCTTGCATGTAAATACCAAGGAGTAAATCAACTAAAGTCTGAACGCCTAACTTTTGAGCCTCTAATATTCTACTCTTTGCTTCCTTGTTCTCTGGTTTTCTTAACCATGAGTGAAATTTGTACAAGCTGATCGGCAATACTTTTTGATCTGAAAAAATCTCGGTAAGTGTTTTCCCACTTACGAGTAGCTCTTCTACTGTACTCAGATCTGAATTGCTTATTATCAATTCGTTCTTTGATGTTTCTTTCGTAGTAATCTCTGACATATTCAATGGGTTTATCTTTAAATTGTTTTAAAGTACAGAGCTGTCTAAGCCTAGAGTCATGTGAATAATTTGGTTTCTTAAATCCACCTCTACCTGCTCTATCTTTAAAGCCGAAGTTATCTGTGTTAGCTCCACCATGATAGCGACATTTATAAATTTGTACGTTATCTTTTGTAAAGCTATTGGTTGGAAACCCTTTTGCTTGACAAGGTTTCCCGGATAATTTTGAGATACCCATACAGAATATTTTTTTAGATTGAAAACCAGCCATTACTTCTTGATAGGTTCCCCTTTCCAATTCAATCCATTACGTTTGTTGTATTCCACCTTTGCTTTGTATGCTGCTGATCTATTCTTGATTGTCTTTGATACCGCTGCTGTCATGGTTTGCTCTATAACATGCTTTGGCACAGCTCTTGCATCACGCAGCTCTTGCTCTTGTTGCTCTATAGCTTTCCTTATGTAGTATGGATGATAAGAAATACATTCTTTTAGTTCCGCCAAGGGTAGACTAGCTAGTTTAATTATCTTACTTTGTTTATCTAAAGATCTATCATTAACAATCTTATCTATTCTATCTTTCATTCTATTATCTATTAAAACTATATTATTAATATTATATTTATTAATAGGTATCATACTGATACCACTGAGGTATCTATCTGATACATCATGGTATCTATCTGATACATTGTTTACCAATAAAACAGGCGATAATGTGTATAAGTTTGTGGATGAAAGTCGTTTCTTGATAATAAGTTTAGCGTCAATCATTAATCTAATGCAACGATAGAGTGTCATGCGAGATAAGCCTACCATTTCCTTGATCTTAGAATATCTGGGATAACAGCTGCCTGTTTTAGGATTTGCAAAGCGGATAAGAACTACAAGTATCGCCAAGCATTTAGCCTTATGTTCCTCTGCTAAGCCTAGATAGCCTTGATGATTAAACAAACTTAGCGGTAATCTTACATGCTGATTATATTTAGCCATTATTTGTTATGTTTACATACCTTTCTATGTTCATCCTGTAATGATCTTAATTCAGCTAACCAATCCTCCTCGTAAACACCCTCTAAAACCGATTTAAAAGGCTTTAGACGCATGATCTTAAACTCCAATGACTGCTGACTCGTACCTATTGGTTTATAATATACAAGATATGCCGGAATACCTAGCTTTTCTGCGATAAATTCAACAACTGTGGTGTATTTATTGTACTTTCCTACATCATACACATTTTCTATAATAGCTAATGGTTGCCAACACCCCTTATTTGAGCATATTTCAACGCTATCTATATCAATCATGGCGATACCCTCATGTATCCTATGCCATTCGGAATAGTGATCGCCACTATTGAAGTAATTATATCTTGCCAAGTTCTACATCCTTTATAGCCAAACCTATTTGTCTTGCAATTTGTGGTACAATAGAATTGCCAAGAGCTTTTATTCTGTTGGATCTATCTTTGTCCAATTCATAGGATACCCCATTAGGAACTCCACAAAGTTCGGATTGAGTTTCCCACCATGTTTGTTGTCTTTCAAAACTTGTCTTGGTAATGAACTCTTCTGATCTCTGCTCTCTTTCCAAGTTGTGTTGTATGCTGCATCCTTGTAATCCCTTGACACTGGTGTTGGATACATCTCCACTGCATCCCTTAACTTGACTCCCCATCTCACACCCTTGCTGTTCTCTCGGAAGAAATAACCATTCTCTATCTGCACATTCTTCACTGCTCCACCCTCCACATCTGCTGCTCTCGGAGTTGGAAACATCTTCACTGCTACTGTTAATGGTGTTCCTCCCTGTTTGTATTTCTTTGTTCTCTCTGATGCTGAATCCTGTGTTGGAGTTGGATACATCTTTATCATCTCTGAAAGATAACCTGTCTTTCTGTTCGTTGCTGCTCTGCTTGGTCGCATTCCTTTGCGATCTATATGATCCATTGTTGTTGGAGTAGGCAACAATCCAGATTCGTTTTCTTTGATGCCATGCACCGATGCCTGAAGCTGGAATAATAATACATTGGCTTTTGAAACCTTCGTTTTCCAAGTCATTAAGCACCTGTCTGAGTACCATGCCTTCGTTGATATTAACAATGCCTTCAACATTTTCGCCAATAACCCATCTTGGTTTGACTTCTCTAATGACTCTAAGCATTTCATCCCAGAGATAACGATCATCTGCTGTTGATTTTCTTTTTCCTGCAACGCTAAATGGTTGGCATGGAAATCCTCCTGAAATAATATCTGCTGCGTATCTTTCTCCTTTGACATTTCTTATATCCTCCTCAATGTTAATGTTGTTCCAATATTTCTTTAAAACCTTTTGACAAAATTTATCTTTCTCTACAAAGCCAATCGTTTCAAAAAAACCTGTTGATTCTAAACCTAAACTAAACCCACCTATGCCAGAAAATAAATCAAGAAGTTTTAATTTCATTATTCTCTCTTTCTTTTTTTAATTGTAGATTAAGAGCTTGTACCTCTTCATTAAGACGATCTATTTCTTTTTTTAATACTAAGATCTTCTCTTCATACATCTCACAAACAATCTCAACTGTTAGTTCTTGATCAATCATATTAGTTCTCTAGTTTTCTAATGGATCTAACAACACCTTTTGGAATACATACACAATCTCCAAAATCCAATGTCTGATCAGAATTAAAACTGTATGTGGCAAAGGTTTTTATCCAATCTTTATTATCCTCATAAAGATAACCAATGGTTGTACACAAAGCAGGAACTAAATCTTTTAATTGTTCTTCAGTATTCCACGCTTCATCACAGCCATCAGAACTTATATCTAACCATTCAACAATTACTTTATCATAGTTTATGTGTTTCATACCATGCCTCATAAAAATTGTTTGGAGTAATACCAGTTAGCTTAGTTATCTTTTTCATAAAACGTGGGTGCGGTATACGCTGACAGTTTTTCCACCTTAAAAAAGTAACTGTGGGATTAGTTCCTTTTAATCCTAACTGTTCAACAGCTTCTTTGTTTGATAGATTATTTTTTTCTTGCCACTCAATTAGTTTATGTTTCATTTTTTATTACCTTTCTTTCTGTTGCCTTGCCAATCAAATGTTCTGTGATAAGCAGCTAATAGTTTTCTTATTTGTTTATTAAATTTACTTTTCATATTTACCTTTCTGTTTGTTTAGTATTGTTATATAAACTTATTGGTTAATAAGTCAAATATTATTATTGACATAAAGGTTATAATAAATATTATGCTTTAAAAAACTTGAAAGGTTTTATGACTATAAAAATAGACGAAGATAAGTGCATACAATATTATTCTAAATTAAATTTAGATCACAGTTCTCCAAGTCAAGAGGCTATGGATGATGCGTTGTGGCTTGTAAACTATTGCTACTGGGATCAAGAAAAAAGGCGACAGAAGAACGTGTCGTATAGAATGGTCGCTGGAATTTCTATTGGTAGAGCTTCGCAAAGATTTGCAGTGAAGTATTTCTATGATGCTGAAAAGAAAATGCTTAATGAAAAACAATCCTTAGATAAAATAATAGACGAAGAGCTTAAAGCATACTCGTCTTATCAGCCGCACAATGAAGCAGACAAGGAGCAACACGAAGATACAAAAGAATATTTAGTAAGCATGATTAAAACCACAGTGAAAGCCTTGCAAGATATTAAACTAGATGAAGAGAGTGCAGCCGAAAGATATTGTACTCATAAATTTGATGGATTGGTTTTACCAAAATTGGGGAGGATAGACTACGAAGATCGCAAGAAGTTTATAGAACTTAAGACGAAGCATCGTTCCAAAAGAAAGTCAGATACTAAACAAGGTTATTCTTGGATCAAAGGATACTTACCTAAACAGCCTGACATTAACCACTTGAAGCAAGTTGCCTTTTACTTTCACTCAACCGGTAAGATTCCTCATTTGCTTTATGTGAACCAAGATTCTTTTAATGTGTTTACACAAGATAGTTGTGAACAATTAAAACCTGACTACTTAAAGTTTCTTGTTGATCAAGATTTAAAGAAAGCAAAAATCAGGCAGAACATTGTATACATTTGTGAGGGAGATGTAAGACGCATGGCTCAATTAATTTCTCCGCCAGACTTTTCACATTATATGTGGAGAGATTTGCAACAAGATATGATTGAGGATGCTGCTTCTTTATGGAAAGATGTGTAGAAATATGGATATAAATTATTATCATAAACAGCACGAAAAGATTAGACAACAATTTAGGCATGATGCTATAATGCGTGAAATAAAAAAACGAGAGGATAAATTATTTAGAGATATGTTTATTAAAACAGTTTTAGTTTTAATAATAATTGTTCTTATAATTTATGTAATCAGCGAATGAAAATTATACTGACAATCATTCTTATGAATGGCAACGCACATTCATTTGAATCTAATATAGATAGAATTGATCCTCGTTTGTGTGATGCTTTATTTAATAAGCATACATACGTACACACAAGCAAGTTCAGTACAGCAAGAAACAAGACAGGCATATACTATAAATCAAAAGAGGTATTTGCTTATACTTGTAATTATAAAACAACATAAAGGTAACAATGATAGATAAAATAAAACAAGTAAATGATTTGTGTGCAGCCAATGGTTCATACGTTAATCAGCATGGAAAGAAAACAGTATCAGCTTGGTCAAAGATTAAATACTTTAGAGAAGTATTTGGAACTGAGTATGGAATAAACTGTATGATGATTGAACATACCGACAGATATGTTCTGATGAAATGTTTAATAATGGGTTACGATCCAGAAAGAATTATATCCACAGGTTACTCTAAACAATACAGAGATAAACCCGGATACATAGAGATAGCTGAAACATTTGCTATCACACGAGCTTTATCGTTCATGGGACTGATGTTACAAGACATCACTTCAAAGGAAGAGTACGAGGAATTAGATATTCCAGTGCATCCTATGGATATTAAAGGCACAACGTCAGCCAATAGTAATAGATATGATGTTGAGGCGGTACAAAAAATACTCAAGAATATTAATTACGCACCCCATACAGCAAAGCTAGACTTTCTATGGAGAGCTAACAAAGATCTTCTTGAGCAAATTAAAATAAACGATCTTAACACTTATCAATCAATCGTTAATAAGTTTGATAGTAAGCGTGATGAGATCACAACTCAAAATGAGGTATAGATGAACGACCAACCAAAGAACAAGATATATTTAAATCTTGTTCCTAACTTAAATAAAAAGCAAGGCGACAATCAACCAGTGATGGTGGCACCTAATTCTCCAAAAGCTCCTGAAGGAAAAAATTGGAAGATGAATGTGAACATCAATAATGAATGGTATGATTACTGTGCTTTTGATGGAACAGACATAGATGGTAATCCAACAGGTGGATACACTGTGATCTTAACTAAGAAAGAAGCGACACAAAACAAAACACAAGGTTCTTTTAAACAAGGCGGCTTCCAAAAGAAAAGCTTTGCAAATAACAAGAGCTTTGGTAATAGACAATACTAATAATAGGTAACACTATTATTCATTCTACCCTTGAGGTTTTACCCCTCGCCTATTCTAAAAAATATAGGCACCTTTCGTTGTTTTCCTTAAGGGTAGAGTAAACAACAAAGGAACTATACATGATTAACAAAGACGACTTTATTTCTATTGAAGAAAATATACAGAAGAAAATTATAAAAGAACGCCAAGAAGATTATGGCGATTATGAGGAAAACTTTGCATTACTTGCTGAGATGTTTTCCATTATATTATTTGACAAGATCAGAGTGGCACTAACACCAGAAGATGTTGGTCATATAATGATGGGATTAAAACTATATCGTTGCACTAAGAAATTTAAAGCTGATAGCTATGATGATCTAGCTATCTATTGCAAGATGACTAAGAATCTAAGGCACAAGGGTATTGCCAAAAAGGATAAATAATGGTAAAGGTTATTCGTAATAAAAACTGTGAATGTTCTTTTGTTTATACAGAAGAATTTGATAGTGCAGAAATCGCATCAGATCCAGCTGCCAAAGGTGTAGTGATTGATGTTAAGATTAAAACTATTAAAACAGTTTTTACAACGATTAAACAGAAGGATGATTTAGTTGGACAGACTAAAGATTCGTCTGCAAAAGATGAGAGATCTTCAAGAGCTTAGACATAGGAAAGCGTTGGAGTTCTTTCATAAGTATCAAAAGAATCTTAATGATTCTAAACGTTTGATATTTAAAATTGAGCAGACAAAAGAAAAGATAATGGCGTAATCATTATCTTAAATTATAAAACAACGAACAGTTGCATTGCAACAGAGGGAGAGGCATGACACCAAAAGAAATGTATAAGGAAATTAAGTTAAGATATTCCTTTAATAGTTTTTCAAATCTAACAGATAGAGAAAGAAAGATTTATCGCACAGGTTTTAAAACAGGATACAAACTAGCCAGACAATTTTTTAAATCAAATATTAGATACAAGCAAACTGTCGTTAAAGAAGTAGTTAAGTATGTAACGATTAATGATGTAGTTGTACCTGAGAATGTTAAAGAGATATTAACTATTGTTGCTAATCAACTTGGTGTAAATGTAAATGATATTACTGCCAAGACTAGAGTGCAACAAGCAGTGATTGCACGATCAATACTTATAAATGTTTTAAGAGATAAGTATGATATGCCATTCACAAAGATTGGAGTGATCTTAGGTAATCGTGATCACACTACAATGATCCATCATGTTAAAATGAAAATGAATAAGGAACACTTCTGGCAACCAGATCATATTATTTGGAATAGATACCAGTATGTAATGGATAACGTTAAGTAGTTTTATTTTTTAAAACCTGACAATAAACTCTTGTAGGCTTTTTTAGTTATAGTAGATTCTGATTTACTTCTTGATGTACCGGCTTCTTTACGTTTGTTAATATTATAATACAAACCCTTACGAGCCATCTTACCTTCTTTAGTTTTATGATATTTAGATTTATCCATATTACATTGACATTAAGGATTTACCTTTTTTCTTCACACCTTTAATCGTACCTTTGTTTTCAGATGCATAGAAAACAGCTTTACCTTTTTCTTTGCCATACTCTTTTTCCATGGCAGCTAAAATCTTTTTACCTTTTTTATTCAGTGGCATTAATCTTTAAACCTCTTCTGTAGCATATTTATGTTTACACTTTTGTTTCTTTAAGTACTCAATGTACATATTCATACGTTTATCATTTTCATTGTTATTGACAAGTGCTTGTTTCTCTTTGGCACGTACATTATTAAAGTAAATCTCATAGCAACTATGCTCTAAACTATGGCAGAAGTTTAATTTCTCAGCATTGATAACCCATCCACCTTCATTTGACATGTGTTCTTTACCACAGATGTGGCAGAACCCACAGGATTTAAGTATTGTCTTTCGTTTAGCCAAGACTAACTCTTCTTATGCCTAGCTGCGAAAGCTCTAGCTGCTTCTTTAGATCCAAACCCCCATGCTTTGAGTGCTAACTTTAATCTGGTAGGCTCACCACTTTTGCTAAGCAAAGATCCTTTCATGTTTCCAAATCGTGCAGCAAAAGAAACTCGTCTTGGATTTGTTCCAGATTTAACCGGAGCTTTTAAATTAGATCCTTCTTTTCTATTGAAGTATGCACGACCAGCAGCGTTCAATCCGCCTTCAGGATTCTGATACATTTTTTTAACCATTATAATTTCTCCTTAAAAGGATTAAAGTTGTCTTCATTTATCTTAATACATTTACATTGATTAAGTAAAGCACAAAATCCTGCGTACATTTTAAAAATACATTTGCTTATTTTATCTTTACTCATATAAACTTCTTTCCTTTTTTTATAACCTTTTTAAATTTAACTACACGTTTTCTTTTTATAGGTTCACCAACCAACCAATAACTTAATTTAATTAATAATAATTTTATCACAGTCTACCTTGACCAACGTATGCTTTATAAGTCTTGTGTTTGTTTACACGCTTAGTGTGTCTACCTCTTCGTTTCTTTGGTGGCTTTCGTATATGTTTATTTTCTAAATGTTTTTTTGCCATTAGATTTCTTTTTCTTCTTAGATCCTTGCTGTGCAAGTAAGGTAGGTTTCTTCTTACTGTACTGTTCAGAAAACATTATAGGAATTTCGTTAGACATTATTTTTTAAATATATCTAATGTTGGTTTAAGTCCATAGATTGCACCAAAGATACCTACGATTAACCATTGATACCATGATGGGAACTTACCAAAGTAATCAAAGAATAAATCTAATTTAGATTTAATATTAATATCATCACTAATGATTGCGTAAGATAAAACAATAATTGGAATACATACTACGATTAAAACAAACTCATCTTTCCAAGTTTTATCTTGTTGATCATATACATCTCTTTGATATTCAATCTCACCTTTAGCCATACGTTCATAGTATCGCTTCTCTGCCTCACTCTCTAATAGTTCTGATTGCTTATGATTCTTATAGATCTCAGCACCAGTTTTAAAAACAGTTGGTAATATACTCCACCACATATTAATGACAGCTCTTCATTAGGTTTGACAACTCTTCGCATCTGCTTGGTGTTTGTCTATACCACGCTGAGTTTAACATCTCTGCAGCTGCTCTACTATAATCATTATTCTTTAAGGCTTCAAACATTTTCTTAAACTTAGAAACCCCGGTCTTTCCTAATTGAAATACCATCTCAATGATTACTTCTTTAGCTACCAATGCAATGTCATATCCTTTAAGTAATTCTTCTGCACCTTGAACTGCAATATTAAAATCTTTTTCAAACAATGCTTCAAGTATATCTTTGTCATAGATAACGCCTTCAACAAAGTCATCTTCTTCTGTAAGTAAATGACCATAACCAATTGTAGCTTTGCCTAATATATCTAGGTAAACTTTGGATAGAAATCCTTCGTGTTTCTTTATTCTTGATTTAAGATCTTCGTACATTTTATTTAACGACTATCTTACCATCTTCATAGACATAGACAATCTTAACATTCATATCTTTTTGAATCTTAGATGGGGATCTATTTATTCTATCGTTCTTCTTGTGTGCGTATTTGGTATTTGATTTTCTATATGACACAGTCTTAACGTCATAGTTGCAATACTCTTTTGTCTTTGTATTGTAAGTTATAATATCTATTGGACCAACACCACCTAGTGCTGTGAATACCATAAGGTTAGGATCTTTAGCAAAGTATGCTTGTGCTAATGCCTCGCTGACTAAACCTTTGTCTGATTTCTTCATCAGTATTTTACCTTGTTGTTTTAGTTTTTGAATTGAAAGAAGCCTATGACTGAACCTGCTATGCTGCCAATGATTACTAGAAATGCTATGACACCTTTACCCATGCTCACATCAGTTCTAAGATCTTTAACTTCTGCTGTTAGATCATCTAATCGCTTAATGATTGTATCCATACGTTCTGTTGAATACTTCTCATAAGAAGATAATCTTATAGCAGTAGCAGATATAGGTTGCTTCTTTCTCTTCATACACCACCTATAGTGGTTGTGGATAAAAAGTCAATTAAAGATTGTAATTATGTGGACTGTTCTGCTGTTTCTATGCAATCAAAATGAAAGGATGGTTTGGTTTTTTCAAACTGATCTATTGGAAATATCTTATTCTGTTCTGCAATGAACTCATAACCAGCTATGGTGCATTCCCTAAAGGTATCAAACTTCTTACCTGTACTCATTACCTCTAAGCAATTACCATTTACCATTGAGCAAACAGTAAAGATTAATAAAAATTTCATTGATGGAAGTTATCTTAATATGTGGATAAGTAAATAAATATGTGTG
>Ga0315906_10001385_pt1 | contig 36235 bp, 33 predicted proteins | sample LakEriMetagenome_4_FD_203526 | JGI IMG/M metagenome (GOLD analysis project Ga0315906, IMG submission 203526) | Freshwater fungal communities from buoy surface, Lake Erie, Ohio, United States - Buoy 2 MA122 | ecosystem: Environmental > Aquatic > Freshwater > Lake > Lake biofilm | place: USA... | reverse complement strand
TTTTTAGCATCCTCAAGAGTTGCGGCCTGAATCTGGATCAAGCCTTCTGGTCTTGACCCTTGTGGAACAAAGCTGGCAGCGGTCGAGTCAATTACCTTGTTTTCAAAAGTGGCGATTGGTGTGCGCGCTGTAAGTTCTACAACAACTTTTCCATTGATCCAGTTTCTAGAAACATCGGCCGACTTAACCCAATCAAGTTTTTCTAGTTTGGTAGATATCGCCCGTGGTTCAACACGTGCCAGCTTCTGACCCTTAACTATTCCCGTGTTTATTGGTTGCTCGCTCCCAATTACTTCTACTGAAGAGACGGTAAAGAAAGTCGAGTACCCCAACACATATGCCGAACCCGCTAGCAACGCTACAACTAGCCCTGCAATGAGAGAGCGCTTCATTTACGCAAAACGCCTTGTAAGACCTTCAACAATAATCGGAGCAAGAGAACTGACATCACCCGCACCCAACGTCATAATGACATCACCGGGTTGTGCATCTGCGATTACTGAATCAGTTACTTCAACAAAATTAGGTATGTACTCACCTTTGCTCATCTTCGAGGTAATGATTTTTGAATTAACGCCTTCGATCGGCTTTTCGCTAGCGGCATAGACTTCGAGCAGTATTGCGCGATCTGCAACATCTAGTTCTTTCGCAAATTGTTGGGCAAAAGCTTGGGTTCTGGAGTAACGATGAGGTTGGAATATCACAATCAATCGGCCAGCATCTGCAAAACGACGTGCAGCTTCAAGAGTGACCTGAATTTCCGTTGGATGGTGTCCATAATCATCAATTACTCGGATTCCGTGAACCGTTCCCTTTACTTCAAACCTGCGTCCAGTCCCCCTGAAATTACCCAATCCAGTCAATAACTCTGCCGGTGCAAATCCAAGTTTCAAACCTGTCGCTAGTACGCCTGCAGCATTTAACAAATTGTGATGGCCAGGTACCTGTAATTCGATATGGCCAACGCTCTTGCCTTTCCAAATTGCCCGAGCTCGAGAGCCCATAGTGAGAAGCTCTATCTGATCAAGGTGTAAATCCGCGGTTTCATTGACTCCGTAGGAAATCAATTCGATCGAACTGGTGCTCTGTGCCAGTGCAACTGCGCCAGCATCATTTGCGCAATAAGTAAGGAATCCGCCTGCTTGAATGGTTGCGGCAAAGTCCCTGAAAGCTTGCGCAACAGATTCTGCGGTTTCAAAAAAATCAACATGATCATGTTCAACATTTGTAACTATGGCAGCAAACGGGTGGTATTCGATGAAGGAACCATCTGATTCATCTGCCTCAGCAACAAAAATTTCACCGGTTCCACGGTGCGCATTAGACCCTGAAGCGGTGATAGTTCCACCAATAGCAAAAGATGGATCCGCACCACATGCTTGCAACGCAACGGCTAGCATCGAAGAAGTTGTTGTCTTGCCATGTGTTCCAGCAACTGCCACGCTCTTTGATTCTGACATCAATACCGACAAAGCTGCAGCCCGAGTCAAGATCGGAAGTTGTAACTCTTTGGCACGTAAACGTTCTGAATTGGTTTCGGCAATTGCATTCGAGTACACAACAAGATCAGAACCATCAACATTTTCTGTCAGGTGGGATGTTGAAACTTTGGCACCAAGTGCCGATAAAGCGGTTACAACCGATGAGTCTTTAGCATCAGAACCACTGACGGTGATTCCGTGAGACAAAGCAATTCGCGCAAGACCGCTCATGCCCGCTCCACCGATTCCAATGAAATGGACTCGCTTGCCAATAAGTGAGGCTAATTGTGGATTCATGACTTAATCGCAAATTCAGTAAGTGCCACAATCTTTTGCGCAGCATCGAGATCCTGATCATCTCCATTAATTGGTGCCTGTGCGGCAGCCTTCAACAATCTATCAATCTGAGCCTCAATGAAGTGAGCAGTAAATTCTTTTTGAGTAATGATTTCGGCCCGACCATCAGCTACCAAAGATGCAGCGTTGACGAACTGTTCTCCATTTCCAATTGGCAGCGGCACGAAAAGAGCGTATCGACCCAAAGCCCTAAATTCGCTGCAGGTCACGGCACCGCTTCTGGCAATAATCACATCAGCGGCCAAATAGGCATCTGCCATCGCATCAACATATGCAACCGGCTTGTAGCCCCCTTGCGAAGGTGGCAAAGCATTGAGCTTTCCCACTGAGTGCAGAACTGAAATACCTTTGTTGTTAAAGGTGGAAACACTTTCGGCAACAACGGCATTTATTGCCAGTGAACCTTGTGATCCTCCCATGATGAAAACAATTGGGGCATCCGCCGGAAAACCTAATCGCGCCTTTGCAGCTGCTCGAGCGCTCTCCCAATGTGAAGCCGAAGCAACACATGCGGTGGCGACATCAGAGCGAAGCGGCAAACCCGCAAGTAACGCATCAGAAAACTTTCCTTGCTCTACTGGATGAGCCACTGCTAGATGAGAGGTAAACAATGCACCTAAGCGATTAGCCCAACCAGGCTTTGCATTTGCTTCATGGATAACAATGGGCGTACGTGAAAGTGCCGCAGCCAAATAAGCAGGCGCGCTGACATAACCGCCAAAACCAACCAGAACATCGCCTTTTTTTACCACCTTGATTGATGAAACAACTGAAGAAATCAAATCAAAAGGAATTCGTAACCACGATGCAGAAGGAGTTCTTGAAATTGCCACTTTAGGAATTAGTCGAAGCTCAAACCCTGCTGCCGGAACTAAAGTGTTTTCCAGGCCGCTCTTTGTGCCCAAGAAGATGCACTTATCTGAAGGGTTACTTTTCATCCACTGTCGTGCGACAGCAAGTGCTGGCTCGATGTGTCCTGCGGTGCCTCCACCAGCAAGAACTACCGTAGCCATTTAATTCCCGTCTCTTGTAATCCTTTATAGATTACTGGGTCTCTACGCGCAGCGCCTAAAACAAAGCCGATTCCCATGTATGTCGCAATCAGCGCTGATCCGCCGTAAGAAACAAATGGCAAAGTCACACCAACCACAGGCAACACACTTATTGCAGAACCGATGTTGAGAACAGTTTGAATAGCAATCCAACAACCCAAACCTGCAGAAACATAACGAACCATCGGATCACTTGCGCGTAGTGCTAATTTAAAGATTGCAAAAAGTAGCAGCGCCAATAAAAGCAGAGTTGCAAGAGTTCCAAATAATCCGAGCTCTTCACCAATGACTGAGAAAATAAAGTCTGTATGAGCTTGTGAAAGATTTCCCCATTTTTGGCGACTTGCCCCTAGGCCCACACCGAAAAGTCCACCACTGGCAAGACCAAGCAAGCTATGTGCTGGTTGCCAACCAGCGAATTTGTATTGTTCTTCGGCAAAAGGATTAAGGAAAACTGCAAAACGTTCTACGCGGTGAGGAGCTGTCAAAATAAAGACTGCAATCCCAGCTAAACCAGCAGCTACTACCGCTCCAAAGACTCCTAAGCGCAAGCCTGAAACCCACAGTAACCCCGCCAAGATAAAGGCAAACACCGAAGCGGTGCCTAGATCATTACCTGCCATCACCAAAATCATGCACAGCAAGAACGCTGGTCCGATCAAAACAACCACATTGCTGTAAATCGCACCTGCACGTTCTCGAATTGCAAGCATGTGTCCGGCCCACAAAATCATTAAGAACTTTGCGATTTCGCTGGGTTGTACATCTACAAAGCCAAGGCTAATCCAGTTGTGATTACCGTTAACACTCTTGCCTATAAGTTGAACCAGCACCAAGAGAACAACTGAAATCACAACACCGAAACGAGCGATAGATTTCCATTGACGAAGTGATAGTCGGGAAAGTACCCAAGCCATCGGCAGTGAGATCAGCAGAAAAAGAAACTGGCGGATTACGACACCGTAAGTGGTACCGCGGGAACCCAATGAATAAATTGATGAGGCTGAAAAAACCATAATGAGACCCAAAAGGCTCAAAGCCAAAGTACTACCTAAAAGCATGTAACAAAGATTTACCGGCTTGGTGAAAATAGTTTCTTCACGCTTCATGGGCAATCACCCTTCGAACCGCAGCCGCAAATCTATCTCCGCGATCTGCATACGAGATGAATTGATCCATAGATGCACATGCCGGGGCCAACAAAACTGCATCCCCTGACTGTGCGTGCTTTGATGCTGCGTTAACAACTGCTTCCATTAATGAATTGGACTCTCCCCCACGCGTGTAATCGCTAGGGGCATCAATAAGAATTCTCGGAATTGTAGGTGCGTACTTAATCAAAGCCGCTTCAATGAGTCCACGATCTTCACCCACAAGAATTGCTACTTTAATTCTTGGTGCACATCTTTCAATGAGCGAATCCATGTCTGCGCCCTTTGCTAAACCACCAGCTATCCACACCACTGAAAGGTGGGACATTAATGAGGCTGCAGTGGCATGTGGGTTAGTTGCTTTCGAATCATCAACCCAGGTAATTCCCTCTGCCTCGTGAATTACTTCGATGCGGTGGCGACCTGGACGAAAAGCTTGCAGCGCTTTTTGAATATCCTCGTGCGAGACATTGATGGCACGAGCTAAACCTGCTGCCGCAAGGGCGTTAGAAACATTGTGCGGAACCGTTGGAACTATGTCATTTAATTCGCAAATCATTGATGCTTGCTGTGGATCGGTAACAAATGCGCGGTCAACGAGCAGTTCTTCCACAACTCCGATTTCACCCGGAGCAGGTGTATCAATAGAAAAGAAAACTTTGCGTCCACTAAAACGGTTGGCACGCGTTACTACCGCCCCATCATCAGCGTTGAGTATCGCAATTTCTGCACGATCCAGAATCGAGAACTTTGCATCGGCGTAAGCCTCGAAGGTGCCGTGCCAATCGAGGTGGTCATCAGCAATGTTAAGAATTGCCGCAGCTTGAAATTGTGCCTGATTAGCCCAATGCAGCTGAAAACTTGAAAGTTCTAACACCAAAACTTCATAGGCATCATCTCGATCAACCGCATCAATGACAGTGTCACCAACATTGCCGCATGCCGTTGCCTTGATTCCCGCTGCCTGCAAAATCGCTGCAGTCATTTCAACTGTAGTTGTCTTGCCATTAGTACCCGTTACTGCAATCCACTTTTGGCGTGGTGCACGCGACGAACGTAGCTTCCATGCAATATCGATTTCATTGAGAAGTTCTAACGAACTATCAATAATCTTTACCACCAAAGGATGATCCTGACGCCATCCTGGTGAAATCACTGCGGCATCAAAGTTTTTTACATCAACCGCTTCAGGCTTCACTGCGTCAATTGAGTTGTCATCGGTAAGGGTCACCTTTGCCCCTTGCGAGGTCAAGAAACGAGCAACTGATTTTCCAGTTACTCCGGCACCTAGAACCAGCACATTTTTATTGGCAAAGTCGGTAGACATGAATTACTTGACGACCCATTGCGCATAGAAAAGTCCAAGACCAATTGCTACGCACAATCCAGCAATGATCCAGAAGCGAATGACGACAGTAATTTGAGCCCAACCAATTAATTCGAAGTGGTGATGTAGAGGTGCCATTTTGAAAACGCGCTTTCCACCGCTCATCTTGAAGTACGCGGTTTGGATCAATACAGACATCGTGATGATTACAAAGAGTCCGCCAAGTGGAATAAGCAGCAGTTCTACCCGCAAAGTTGCCGCTAATCCTGCAATTGCACCACCTAGAGCAAGAGATCCTGTGTCTCCCATAAAGATCTTGGCCGGCGGAGTGTTCCACCACAAAAATCCTGTGCAACCTCCGGCAAATGCTGCTGCAAGAACAGCTAGGTCAAGTGGATCACGAACTGCATAACATCCTGCAGTTGCATTTAGCGCACAGCTTTGTCCGAACTCCCATACTCCAATCAAAACAAAAGCTAAGAAGGTCATGATCGATGCACCTGTTGCTAAGCCATCCAGGCCATCTGTCAGATTCACTCCGTTACTTGCCGACATCACCATCACAATAATGAAAATGATGACCAGGGCTGGTCCCAAGTAAATTGCCGTTTCACGAACACCAGAAAGGTATTCAGAGATAGGTGTCAACGAATCCTGATCAGCAAATTGCAATCCAAGGTAACCAAAGACACCTGCAAAAATCGCCTGTCCCAGCAGTTTGTATCGCCCAGGTAAACCTCTTGAATTTTGGCGCGAAACTTTAAGCCAATCATCAAGAAAACCAATAAAACCTAGAGCAACTACTAATCCGATTACTAATAGCGCTGATGCAGTTACGGCATTTCCAGTCACAAGGTGAGCGAATAAGTAGCCAAGGATTGCCGCAAGGATAAAAATGATTCCGCCCATAGTTGGCGTACCGTGCTTTATGTGGTGACTGCTCGGACCATCTTCACGAATAATTTGTCCATAACCTTTACGAGCAAGCGCGCCGATCAGAACGCGTGTGCCGAAAATTGAAAAGATGAGGGCGAAAGCACCTGCAATAAGGATCTGTCTCAACTTTCAACTCCGCTCTTGTCTAACCACAGGCTCTCTAACTTTTGAGCCAGTACTTCAAAACCTTCTGAACGTGAAGCTTTTACTAGAACAACATCTCCTGCTGAAAAATGATCTGTCATCGATAGACATTCATCAATACTGGCGTAGTGATGAACAACTGTTCCGCCTAGTGAAACTCCATACTCCGGAGCCGCAATTGCCACGAGATGATCGATTCCGAGCTCCTGTGCAAGGGTGCCAATTCCGGCGTGATGTGCGGGGCTTGACTCGCCGAGTTCATGCATTTTTCCGAGGAACGCCCAGGATTGACCGCCTCGTTCCTGCGCAAATAGAACAAGAGATCGCAACGCGGCCGACATTGATTCGGGATTAGCGTTGTAAGCATCATTGATCAACAGCAGACCAAAAAGGTCATGAATTTCCATCCGCCATTTACTGGAGTTCTCGGCAGTTGAGAGTGAGCTAGCAATCAATTCGATGGGAAGTTCAAGTGCGGTACCTACCGCGGCCACAGCTAAAGCATTTGCTATGTGGTGTTCGCCAACTAATCTCATCCCGACCGCATCACGGCCTGCAGGAGTAACTAAATCAAAGTGTGGCCGACCTTCGCGGATTTCAATTTCAGTTGCACGAATTTCACACCCTGCTCCAAATTTGATTGTTCGACCAGAATGTAATGAAGCCATCGCTGGGGTGTAGGAATCATAATTTCCAAGAACTGCGATTCCATCAGCATTTAATCCTTGAATGAGTTCAGATTTAGTGCGTGCGATTGCTTCTACGCTGCCGAATTCTCCTAGGTGTGCGGTTCCAACAGTTAAAACAACTCCGATGTTTGGTTGCGCAATACTGCACAAACGAGCGATGTCGCCTGTGTGACGAGCGCCCATTTCTAAAATACAGAAGCTAGTTTTCTCATCGCATTCAAGCAACGTAATTGGCAATCCAAGGTCATTGTTAAATGAGCCAGCCGGAGAAACGGTTGGACCAACCGCAGACAACATATGAGACATGAGATCCTTGGTGCTGGTCTTTCCTTGCGAGCCGGTAATTCCAATAACAGTTAAGTTGGTCAGACGTTTACGAACAAAAGTCGCCAGGATCGATAAGGCTTCAATGACATCCTCTACAACTATGCAAGGACCATCGATGCGCTTAGTCGTCAATGAAAACATTGCACCGGCTCGATAAGCATCGGCTGCATAATCATGTCCATCTGCAACTTCACCCTGCAGTGCCAAAAAGATGCAACCAGGTGTTGCTTTACGCGAGTCAAATACAGGTGCTTTAGACACCAGTAGATCTTTGTCGCAATGCATTTCTCCGCCGACCAAAAGACCGATTTCACCCGCTGTTAATGTAATCATTTCTTATCTTCAATCGCTTTAGCCAATTCAATGCGATCGTCAAATGGCTGCACAACGCCGTTGATCTCTTGACCCTTTTCATGGCCTTTACCTAAAACAATGACCAGATCGCCATCTTTGGCTTCGTTAACTGCAGCTTTAATGGCTGCGGAACGATCTTCAATCACTGCACTTGGCTCTTGAATCTCTAAGCCAAGGGTCATTTGCACCAGAATTGCATCCGCTTTTTCTGATCGTGGATTGTCACTTGTAAAGATCGCTACATCTGCGCCTTCTTGTAAAGCCTTTCCCATAAGCGCTCTCTTGGAAGCATCTCGATCGCCACCACACCCAAGCACTGCAATTACCCGGCCGCCGCTAATTTCGTGAGCAGTCTCTAAAACCCGAGTAACCGCATCTGGAGAATGTGCATAATCAACAAGGGCGGTGAAGTTTTGTCCCAGTCGCACTGATTCAAGTCGACCAGCCGCTCCGGTTAACTGCGGCAAGATCGCTGCAATATCAATTGGGTCGATTCCACTTTCAGTGGCAATTGCAACTGCCATCAAGAGATTATCAAAGTTGTATCCACCATGAAGATGAACTTTTCCTTCAATCAGGATTCCCCCGCCGCCTCTAATTGCCACATGAGCACCGACATAATCCTTAGTGATGGATGCGTAGTGCCAAGTCGCACTCTGATCATGGCGTGAAACCGTCATCACTGGAAGCTCAGTTATTTCCTTAAGTTTGAGGCCATAGGCGTCATCAATGTTAATGACAGCCAAATCTGCAAACTCAAAAGTAAACAACTTGGCCTTCGTCGCAAAATAGGCCTCCATTGTTTTATGAAAATCTAGGTGATCTTGCGAAAGATTAGTAAATGCAACAACAGCAAAGTGGCTGCCCCGAATTCGTTCAAGAGCGATCGCATGACTAGAAACTTCCATTACTAGATTGCGCATATGACGCTCACGCATCATCGCCGATAACGCTTGCAAATCGCTACTTTCGGGGGTTGTTCTCTTGCTCGCAATTACTTCTTCACCGATACGTGTTTCTACAGTCCCGATAAGACCACTTTCACGACCAGCCAGCGACATGATCTGGTGAAGTAAAGTTGTAACTGTTGTCTTTCCGTTTGTGCCAGTGACACCGACGCTATACAGATCACGCATTGGCTCGCTATAAAACCAAGCGCTAATCACTCCTGCGGCTCGACGTGGATTGCTGCTGACAATGACAGGAACGCCAGCGATCTTGGCGGCACCGGCAGTATCCGTTAAAACCGCGGTAGCACCTCGTGCGATTGCATCTGTTGCAAACTCTGCGCCATGTGTCTTCTCACCAGGTAGCGCAATGAATAAGTCACCTTCTTGAACGCTGTTGCTTGAAAGTGTGATGCCAGTAATAACTGTCGTTGGGTCTCCGGTTAACTGAGCATTAGCAATTGCCGCAACTGATTCAAGAGTTCTCTTGAATTCTTCAATTGGCCTTGACATTTGCTGCCTTCTTATCTGCAATCAACTTTCTTTCGGCAAGAAGTGCTTTTTCGTTCAACGGAAGCGGGTCAACGACGGTGCCTGTTGGCGCGATTCCCTTTGATTGAAGCACAAATGACATTACCTTTTTAAATACTGGACCACCTAGGTATCCACCCCAGTGCAAGCCTTTAGGATCTTGAATAGTTACAGAAATTACATATGCAGGCTTGTCAGCTGGTGCAAAGCCAATAAATGATGCGGTGTAGCCGCGATAGCAACCACATGTGTCATCAATACGTTGTGCAGTTCCAGTCTTACCAGCCACACGATATCCAGGAATCGCTGCAGATGGCGCGGTTCCACTTGCAGAAACTACGCTCTCCATCATTAAACGCATCTGTGATGCCGTCTCTGGGCTAATTACTCGAACACTCTCGCGAGTTGCAGATGGTGTGTAGTTTCCACTGGAATCACTTGTTCCTGCAATAACCGTTGGAGATACACGAACTCCATCATTAGCGATCGTGGCAAAAACACTTGTTGCCTGCATCGCTGTTACTGAATATCCCTGTCCAAAGGCCACCGTTGGCGCTGTAGTTCCGGACCAATCGGCAACCTTAGGCAAAATTCCGCGTGATTCACCAGGCAAACCTGAACCCGTCTTAGAACCAATTCCAAACTTTGTTAAGTAGTCATACAGCTTGTCATTAGAAATCATTTCGCCAATTTTGATGGATCCGGTGTTACTTGAAACCGCAAGAACTCCGGCAGTTGTTAAGCGCTGTGTTGGATGTGGCTCGTGATCACGAAACACCTTTACTGAACGCTTTAACTTGTCCGGAATTGTTAGAACTGTTTGCGGAGTAATTTTCTTTTCCTCTAGCGCTGCGGCAATTGTCATTACTTTTCCGGTAGAACCTGGCTCGTAAACATCTAGGACAGATGGGTTACGCATAGCAACTAAAGAAACTTTAGTTGTGTCATTTGGGTCAAAAGTTGGTGCGGTAGCGTGTGCCAAAATGTGCCCTGTCTTTGGATCCATAACAATGACAGTTCCGCTGAGTGCTCGAGATGATTTAACAACCTCTGCAATTGCCTTTGACGCTACCCATTGAATATCGCGATCTACTGTTAAGCGAATCGATGTACCTGATTGCGCTGGGATAATTTCAGATTGTGAGCCAGGGATTTCGGCCTTGTAGCCATTGGCGTATGAATACTTGCCATCAATGCCTTTAATCTTTGAGTTCATGCTGGATTCGAGTCCAGTTGCGCCAACACCATCGTGGTTTACAAAGCCAATAAGTGATGCAATCAAATTTCCTGATGGATATTCGCGGACATAGCTGCGTTCTGGGAAGAAACCAATAATTCGATCAGGGCTCATTGCTTTAAATCGTGAGTTGTATTGATCTAAGGCGTCAGAGAGCTTTAACCATGTTGCAGGCTTTGCATTGCGAGCAACCATGTTCCATTTGCGAGTACCTGTTACCGCTTCTTGGACCTCTTGAACCTTCATATTAAGAATAGGAGCAACAAAAGCTGCGACCTTGGCAGGGTCGGTGATTTGGGTTTGATCCACCACGATGCTCGTTGCAGCAACGCTTCGCGCAAAAGGCACACCATTGATATCGGTGATATCTCCGCGTGGTGCCTGAAGAGTTCTTACCTTTTCCATTTCATTAACAGCGAGTTCGCGATAATTGCCTGCTTGAAGTGCCTGTACCTGAACTAGGCGAAGGCCAAACACAAACATGACTACCGCAAGGATCAGGACCAAGCCTCTGATTCGCTTATGCGCTAATGAAAAATTACCCATTTGTAACCGGTACCTCAATAACTGGCTTATCTAGTGATAAGAAAGTTGGATTTTCAGAAGGCTTCATGCCTAATGCTGTTGCAGATTTTGCAAGAGCTTCTGGGGAAGAGATCTTGTCAATCTGGCGAGCAATTGCTTCGCGTTCATCACTAACTAGCTTTGCCTCTAGCTTGAGGTTAGTTAATTCAAATGCATCTTGCGCTAACAAGGTATTGATCAGGAGAAGAAGCATGAGACCAATACCGCCAACGATTGATACAAAGATTGCAAAGAATTTACGATCAGCTTGCTTTCCGTCGGAGACATTGGGAACAAGTTTGAGAGCAACTTGTGATGTCTTTTCAACGAAAATTTCTTTTGAGCGAGTAATCGCTGGAGCTAGTGCGGTCATAGCCATTACGCGGCCACCCTTTCGATAGCGCGAAGACGCACTGATTGAGAACGTGAGTTCTCTTCAAGCTCGGCATCGGTTGGTGTCTCGCTTCCGCGAGTGATCATTGAAAACTTGGCAGCAAATTCAGGAAGATCAAAGGGAAGATCGCGTGGTGTTCCAGATGTTGTAGATGCTACGAAGAGCTGCTTAACGATGCGATCTTCGAGGGATTGGAAAGACATAACCACTAAGCGAGCACCAACGTTTAAAAGCTCTAACGCCGCAGGTAGTGCGCGGGTAATGGTGCCTAGTTCGTCATTGGTTTCGATGCGAAGAGCTTGGAAAGTGCGCTTTGCAGGGTTTCCACCAGTACGACGAGTAGCCGCAGGAATCGCCTCTTTTACAAGGGTTGCTAACTGCGCAGTTGAATTCATGGGAGCGATGGCGCGCTGCTTCACAATTGATTCGACGATACGTGTTGCAAACTTTTCTTCACCATATGTGCGAAGAATTCGAACCAGCTGACCTGGTTCATATGTATTAACGATCTCCCCCGCAGTTAAGGATTGGGTGCGATCCATACGCATATCTAGCGGTGCATCTTGGGAATAAGAAAATCCACGTTCGACCTGATCTAGTTGCATTGATGAAACACCAAGGTCAAACAATGCGCCATCAATGTGCTTGTAACCAAAGCCAGCAACTACATCGGCAATGCCATCAAAAGTTGAGTGTGCAGTCTTTAAACGATCTGCAAATGGTGCCAGGCGCTCTGTGGCCTTTGCAATCGCATCTAAGTCGCGATCGATGCCGATAACAGTTAAGTGTGGGAACTTCTGAAGTAACGCTTCTGTATGTCCGCCAAGACCCAGAGTCGCATCGACTACAACTGGATTACTTGAAGCTGCAATCGCTGGGGACAAGAGATCGACACAACGATCGCGCATTACAGATATGTGTTCTGTTGTATTCGTCATCTCTCCCCCTTTTCCTGTGATTGATTGTTTTAAGTTGTGTACTTCTTTACCGCTGTCTTTCCTTGCGACTCTCATCTCTGGTCACTGCCGGCCGACGGATCTTTGTGTTGTAACGGCGCCGGGGAAGGGGCGTCGCTACGTTCGAAGGGTCGGCAGTGGCCACAAATGAGAGTTAGAACAAACCTGGAAAGACCTCCTCTGAAACATCAGCGAAGCTCTTTTCACGATCTGCCAAATATTCATTCCAAGAAGTTGCGTCCCAAATTTCAACGCGAGTATTTGCACCAATAACAACGCACTCTTTTTCTAATCCTGCATATGTGCGAAGTGATTGTGGAATTGTTACGCGACCTTGACGATCAGGAATCTCATCGTGTGCGCCAGCAAACATCACACGGCTGTAATCACGTGCTGATTTAGCAGTGACTGGCGCTTGTTTTAGCGTCTCTGTGATTACTGAAAATTCATTCGATGGAAAAACATAAAGACAACGTTCTTGTCCTTTAGTAATTACTAAACCTGCAGCAAGTTCTTCGCGGAATTTCGCGGGAAGTATTAAGCGACCTTTGTCATCAAGACGTGGCTCGTGGGTGCCTAGAAACATTTTCAGCGCCCCCTTCCCCAGGTTCGCTGCGGACTTTCGTGCCCGCTTAATTCCCCACTTTACTCCACTTTTCCCCTTTTTCAACCACCTTTTCCCACTTTTTCCCCTTTTGGCCCCCACCTCTCCCCACCCGAAAAACCAACTTTCAGGCATGAAAAAAGCCCCTCACATGGAGGGGCTTGGATGGAGCTAAGCGGGGATTTACTCCTCGTTGGAGCGGTTGTCCCAGCGCTGCTCAAGGCGAGCGCTTAATGATGAGCGTGAAGATTGCTTGCGAGGGCCACGAACTGGGGCTGAAATCGAAGAAATCGCGGTGATGACCCCGCTGAGCGCGATCACAAAGCCAAGGATTCCGACAGGTGTTATCTGGGAAATCAGGCCACCGAAAAGAGTGATCAAGCCAAGCAGGACTAGCCCGCCGCCAACCATGATGCGGTTTCGAGAAGGTGAAACGGGAGCCTTTGAGGAAAGAGCTGAAACAAGGCGTGGATCTTCAGTTAAAAGAGCAGCCTCCATCTCTTCCAAGAGGCGCTTTTCACGATCGGATAATGGCATAGGCCCACAATAGAACAGATTGTGCCTACCCGCTACTTCTTTTCCTTACTCTTCAGAATCTTCTGCAGAAGGATTAATCAAACGCGCAGGACGCACGGAACCATGGCCAAAACGCTCGCGGGCCTTATCCATGGCACCTTCAGCCTCGCGCCAACCCTTTTCACGCTCACCCAACATCATTTGAACTGGAGCTCCCTCGCTTAAATTCTCAAGGGATACACCGACCAAACGCAGGCGGGCTCGTTCAATGCGAAGCGCCTCGTACAGTCCTTTAACGACTTCGTAGACATCGTGGGTGCTATCGATCGGCAAGGGCAAAGTCTTGGAACGATTGATTGTTGTGAAATCTCCGAAGCGCACCTTGATTGAAATCGTCTTTGCAAACAAACCCTTGTCGCGCAATCTAGAAGTAGCGCGCTCGCACAGTCGCAAGTATTCGCGCAGGATTTCTTCGGGGTTATCTAGATCAGTTGGAAAAGTTTCTGCCGCGCTAATGCTTTTCTCGGCATCTTGCGGTGCTACATCTCGGTAATCACGGCCCCATGCAAGTTCGTGCAAGGTGGCACCTGCTGCTTCACCTACTGCGCGAATCAAAGTTGTTCGTGGCAGCTTTGCAATATCTTCAATGGTGCGAAGCCCTAAACGTTCCAGGACTTCTGCCGTCTTTGGACCGACTCCCCACATCGCAGAAATTGGCAGTGGGTGCAGGAATTTCAGAATTCGATCGCTCGTGATTTCGAGCATTCCATTGGGTTTGCAATGTGTGGATGCCAACTTTGCAATGAATTTGGATGGTGCGATACCAACTGAGCAGGTAATGCCCTCTTGCGCTTCGACCTTGGCGCGAATAGCTGCCGCAATTTCTCGGCCTGTACCCAATAATTTCTTGGCACCAGTTACATCAAGAAAAGCTTCATCAACTGATACTGGTTCAACGTTCGGCGTAAAGCTTTCAAAGATTTCCATGATGTGACCGGAGACTTCTTGATATCGCGCCATATCTACGGGCAAAAAGATTGCATGTGGTGCTAAGCGACGTGCCTGTCCCACCGGCATTGCAGAGTGAATACCGAATTTGCGTGCTTCATAGTTGGCAGCAGATACAACTCCGCGTGTACCCATTCCGATGACAACCGCTTTGCCTTTTAATTCGGGGTTATCTCTTTCGGCCACCGATGCAAAGAAAGCATCCATATCGACATGCAGAATCGTTGCCTGGGTTGGCTTATCTTCCGTTGTCATATTGCGAGCGTACTTTGTTTAGCGCTCCAACTTTCGTAAGCGGCACGTAAATCCCAAGCCCCTGTAGCCCTGATAGAGATGCCTCTGGCACCTGTGCGACGGGTGACTCCCCGAACCAGTAGCAGCGATGTGGAATACAAAACATTGGCGTATTCACCTTGAACATCGGTAAAGAATGTTGAATCACTAAGCCCATATCCATCATCAAGGGTTAGGAAGATGACACGTTTGCCCGAACGTACCGGCGGTGTTTGCATCGCTACCTTGATTCCTGCAACCAAGACCGATGATTGAGATCGTTGTTTCAGCAAATCACTAGAGCGAACCGCACCGATTGCATTAAGGAAATCTCCGTAAAATTCGATCAAGTGGCGGGACATATCAATTCCCAATCGATCGATCTCGTATTTAACACTTTCAGATGCGGTCATGGCGGGTAAGCCACTGCTGATCAAGGCAGGTGGATCAAAGCCTAAGTTCATCTGTGCGCCAGAGACTGCAGCACTTGGTGATTTTTGTAAATCAAAAAAGTGAAGCAGCAGATCTCTACGGTTGACATCGGCATGCAGCGAATCAAAGCCACCAGTAAGAATCAAACTTTCAGTAACTGGTGTGCTGCACCCTGATCTGCGCACAAAATCATTCAGGTCAATGTAAGGACGACCGTCAATAATTGATTGCACTTCACCATCGCTGATTCCGCTAACCGTTGCTAAAGCGATACGGATCGCGTTGCCATGATCTTCTACTCGGTAGACCGCATCAGATGCGTTGACATCGATGGGTGCAATAGTGATTCCCATCTGCCGTGCTTCATCCACAATTAAACGCTTGGGATACATGCCGGGATCATGGGTTAAGACACCGGCAAGAAATGCTGCGGGGTAATGGGTCTTAAGCCAAGCCGATTGATAGGTAGGCAGCGCAAAAGCTGCAGCGTGTGCTTTACAAAAACCAAAGGATGCAAAGGCACGCAATACATCCCAGATTTCTTGAATGATTAGCAGCTCATACCCTTTGGCGGTTGCTGCAGGAAAGAACCAATCGCAGACTTCTTGTTGGCCGGCGCGATCCCCCAACGATCTACGTTTTTCATCTGCCGTTGCCAATGAAACCCCGGTCATCGTTGCGATGATCTGAATAACTTGTTCATGGAAGACAACAACGCCTTCGGTGTGGGCCAAAATCTCATATAAATCAGGGTGCATTATCTGCGCTGGGCTCCACCCATGACGCGCTTTAAGAAATGGCGTGATCATGTCGCTCTTGACCGGCCCTGGTCTAAACAAAGAGATATCAATAATTAAATCGGTAAAGGTTTTAGGTGCAAGTTTTCCAACAAGTTCGCGTTGTCCTGGGCTTTCTACCTGAAAGATTCCAAGGGTTCTAGTTGATTGAATTAATTCATAGGTTGCTGTGTCATCTAGCGGCACCGCATCAATATCTATTGTCTCTTTGTGAACCCGCTCGATCTCTTTCATTGAATAGGCAATAGTTGACTGCATACGAACACCTAAGACATCTAGCTTCAATAATCCAACCGCTTCGACATCATCTTTATCAAAGGCGACCATGGGGTAACCGCCTGCGCTGCTCATCAAAGGTGCACGATCTAGAAAACCACCATCAGATAAAACAATCGCACATGGATGCATCGCAAGGTGTCGTGGCAGACCATCAAGGCGTTGTGCCATTTCAATTGTTGCCTGCATCAATGGCGTAGAAGTATTGAGCTTTCGAAGTTCAGGTAAGGATTCAAGGGTTGCTGCAATATTGCGAGCACGCACATGTGGCATCGATTTAGCCAACATGTCGATCTCCATGCCGGGTAAACCAAGGGCCGCTCCTGCATCACGAATCGCATGGCGGGCACGATAGGTATCGACCATCGAAACAACTGCGCATCGCGATTGATTAGCAGGTGATGTCCAATTGCTATCGCCATACCTTTTAAAGACCATGTCATAAATCTCTAAACGTCTGGCAGATTCCACATCGATATCAATATCTGGCAAAGCTCTGCGCAACGGAGAACAAAAACGCTCCATCAATAAACCATGTTGCATGGGATCAACACCTGAGATTCCAAGTAAGTGACAGATCAAGGAACCCGCACCACTGCCACGAGCTGCAACACGAATTCCGGCATCACGCGCCATATCTGAAATATCTGCAACGGTTAAAAAGTATGACTCGTAACCAAGGGTTGCAACAGTTGCGAGTTCATCATCTAAACGTGCACGTGCTTTGCTGATCTGATCACTGCTGTTGTAGCGCCAGTTGATTCCGGCTTCACTGCGAGAACGCAGCAAGGTACGCATCTCTTGTGCGGTATTTACCCCAACAACATGAGGTTCTGGCAGGTGGGCTCCCCCTAAACCGATATCTCGTTGGGGCGAGAGCAGTGAGCGTTCAGCCCATTCGCGCGTTGTCTTTAACAATGCTCGCGGTGTTCGTTCTCCTGCAGCACGTGCGATTTCGGCAGCCAAAGAAATCATCTCATCACTAGATTTCAAAAACCCTTCGGCGTTACGTCGTTCGATATGGCGATCATGCAAAGGCACTAGCTGTCGCACACAATCTAAAACATCTGCCACCGGCCCATCGGTGCGATCCTTCATGCGAACAGCGTTGGTGATTACCGCATCAATATCGTTGTCGCGAGCAAAGATTAAAGCCCGTGCTGCATGTTCGGTAGAACGGGGACCACGACCGGCCACAAGGTGTGAAACGCATTCGATCGCATTGTTAGCAAATAGATCACGGGTTTGATTAAAGATATGGAGCGCTTGATCAAAGCGATGGTTTTGTATCGCATCACTGATAGGTGATTCGGGGCCATGCATCGCATAAACATTGGTGCTGTAATTACTAAACTGTTGTAAAAAATCTAAGGTAAGAACTGGAACACGGATATCGCTAGTCATTGTTAGTGATGTCATCAATCTGCACAGCGAGCGCCATCCCCCATCGCTATGTGCCAATAAGGTGATGCGACCTTTACTGTCGCCCAGGTCAATTGCACAGTTGACTCCGATGATGGGTGCGATTCCATAATCAACACAACTTTGAGTAAAACGGATAGCACCAGCTAACCCATCACGATCTGTTAACGCTAACGCTGGCATTTCAAATTCAGCTGCGCGCTGGACTAGATCATGGGGATGCGTTGTTCCGTATTTCAACGAATACCCGCTGGCAACGTTGAGGTGAATAAAACTCATACGTTACGAATAATCCACTGACCTGTTACTTCATCACGTTCGAGTTCAAAGGTTGTTAACGCACCAATGGGTGCCGCCTCTACCCGCCACACAGCCCGTGCTTGATCATCAGGGCGATACTTTCCATCGCTGATCCGATTCCACCAACCGCCTGCTTCGCACCAACGAGACAGCACCGCATGGATACGAAATCGTTTTCCTTTATAGGTGAACTCGATAGGAGTTGTTGCCCCATCGATAGTGACATCGAGGGCCGGGTTAACCTGCGTGGCTGACATTTTTGAGGAGACCTTTCAAAGCTGTGGGTATTCGAACAGATGTTCGAAAAATAGCCCTCTCCACTGACAAATGGCAAGTGCGTGAGCGTGTCGTGGTCTAAGTTAGTTGAAATTTCAACTACTATTACTCAGTAAGTTCACAATCACCCAATATTTCAAGGAGTCTCAATGGACATCGTCCTCATCATCGGTCGCGTACTTTTCGCTTTGCTCTTCATCTCATCTGGCGTTTCACACCTCACCAAGCTTGAGGCAATGACTGGCTACGCCCAGTACAAGAAGGTTCCAGCAGCAAAGTTCAGCGTGGTCCTATCAGGTCTCATGATCCTCGTCGGTGGTCTCTACATCGCATTCGGCGTGTACGCAGATCTAGGCGCACTACTGATCGCACTATTCCTCATCCCAACATCATTCTTGATGCACGCATTCTGGAAAGAAACAGATGCAACAGCTAAGCAAAATGAGACAATCGGATTCTTCAAGAACCTCTCACTTGCAGGTGCTGCTTTGATCATCTTTGCACTCGTAGCAACAGGTACAGAATTCGGTCCATCAGTAACAGGAGCCTTCTTTAACCTGTAATTAATTAACTTAAACGCCCGTCGGTTTCATACCGACGGGCGTTTTTGCTTCATGATTAGCCAATGGAAATCATTGGTGGATTAATCGCAGGTGGTTTCATCGGCGCAGTCCTGGGTTTCATTGGTGCAGGTGGAGCAATGCTCTCGGTACCAATCCTTCTCTACATTTTTGGCTTCACTCCCCAGGCTGCAACTACCGCAGCAATTGCCGTTGTCTTAACTGCTGCGATTTCAGGTTTGCTCCCAAAGATTAAAAGTAAGGAAGTTCTCTTTAAAGAAGCCGCTGTCATCTGGGCGCTAGGGCTTGTTACTAACCTTGGATTTTCACTCATTGCTCACCGCATTAGTGATTCCGTGCTTACTACCGGCTTCTCCCTGGTTCTATTCACAGCAGGAACCGCGATGTTGATTAAGCCAGTTGCCGGCACAGAGAAAAAGATCCCAATCTTCTGGCTAGTTGTTATGTCGCTAGTCATCGGTTCCATGACAGGTTTATTCGGCATCGGTGGTGGTTTTCTTGCCGTCCCAGTTCTAGTTCTCTTCTTTAACGTCCCACAAGGAAAAGCGGCAGGTACCTCCCTTGCAATTATTGCAATCAATTCAATAACAGCATTTTTTGGTCACTATCAAAGCTGGTCAGATGTAACGTGGACAGTACCTATTGCGATGTCGATCGCAGCAGTAATCGTTGCTCGCATCGCATCGATAAAGAGTGGGCAAATGAATCAGGCGATCTTACGTAAAACCTTTGCAGGGCTGTTGTATTCAATTGCAATCTTTACCCTGCTACAGACCTGGGTTATTGCTTAAGCTCACGCACCTTGATGTATTTAGATTGCAATCCAACGATCATGTACAGAACTACTGGGAATGCAAAGGCAACAGGTAGCGAAGTAACTTCAGCGATCAAACCAATCAGAGTTGGCCCACCAAAGTAAGCCGCGATAGCAATCAATCCAACACGAGCTAAACCAACAGATGGTGCAATTCCAGGAATTGATGCGGCAGCTAAATTAAATGCTGGGAAGAATGGTCCCATTCCAAAACCTGCAGCACCAAAACCTAAACACACAATGATTAAACCAGCGGTCGGATAAGAATCAGAGATATTCATTCCTACAAGCAACCCGATGCCCCATAAGCCACCACCAAAGTAACCACCATATTTAACGGTGTTTACATGGCCCCACTTTTCAAATGCACGATCGCCCAATAAACGACTGGCAATCATTGCTAAAGAAAATGTTGTTGCGGCTGCAGCGTTTAGACCCTTGCCAATTCCCATGTGATCTTGCAGAAGAATTCCGCTCCACTCGTAGGCACCACCTTCGGGGATCAAGGAACACATCAAACCAATTCCAAGAGCCCACAAAATCAAGGACTCCTTACCAACAAGTTTGACTTTGCCTGCATCACCTTTTCCAGGTTCGCCTAAGTGCCCATCATGTTCAGCTGAGAGCAAATAGTGTGCAATAAATTGAAAAGCAAATAAACCAATTGCTGCAATTGCAATCAAGTTATCGCGCGGTGAAACAAAGTTGGCAATTAATCCACCGACTAAAGTTGCAGCAAATGCACCAATACTCCAGAAGCCATGGAAACTAGACATCCATCGCCCCTTAGTATGTTTTTCAATCTCAACAGCTTGCCCATTGATCGCGATGTCCATGAATGCAACATTGAAGCCGGTAATAAACAGACCCAGCAATAAAATTTGCACAGTGTCCGCAATACCAATTACAAAAACACCTACGGGCAAAAATATGCCAGCGATTCGTACTACTAGCTTTGATGAAAAAGAGTGAACAGCTCTTCCTGCAATCTGTGCACCAGGAATAGATCCAACTGTGCTTGCTAAGAGAACTAGACCGAACTGTCCATCGCTCAGACTTAGTGAGTCCTTGATTTCTGGAATGCGTGGAATCCAAGCAAGACCAAGAAAGCCCAGAAGAAAGAAGGATGCATAGATTCCATTGCGGGCTCGCATACCCATCGCGTACAAATCAGGAGTCATTATGGGGATACGTTACTTCAGTTCATTCGATAATCTTGCGTTATGGAAGGCGTAACGGAGAAAGCTGCGGTCAAGCGAGTTATTGCTGCCCTTTCTGAGCACGGACTGACAGGTGAAGTACATGTCCTTTCAGACAGTGCTCGCACTGCCCAAGAAGCAGCCACTGCTTTGGGAATTGAGGTCGGGCAGATCGCATCATCGCTCATCTTCAAACTTCCAGATGATTCACCTCTATTGATTATTACGAGTGGTCGTCACCGCGTGGACACCGATTTAGTTGCCAAGAACTTAGGAATCGAAAAACTTGGCAGAGTTGATGCTGACTATGTGAAAGAAAAGTCAGGGTTTTCAATTGGGGGCGTTGCTCCCATTGGTTGGGTCTCCCCCGCAACAATTCTTATGGATCAAGCATTAAATGACTACGAAGTTGTGTGGGCTGCTGCTGGACATCCCCATGCTGTGTATCCAACAACCTTTGCCGAACTTCTTGAATGCACCGGTGCCAAACCAATGATTGTCGGCGACTAATGATTGTTGCCTATTTCTGGAGAATTAAACCTTCGAGACTTCCCTTCGCAATTAAGGCGATGGGCTTTGACCGTTTCTCTTTACTTCGGGACAAGAATGTTTCTTTTCACAAATCTTTAGGAACCGGTAAAGGTGAAACCTTTACGCCGAGCGATGCCCATGCGTTGCAGTGGGGTTTAGTAGCTGTAGTTGAAGATATTGAAAAGTTTGATTCTTCAGCTGTTGTTAAGCGTTGGCGCAAAGGTTCTGTATCTGAATTCCGCGCCGTGCTGGAACCGATTTCATCTCATGGCAAGTGGGCGGGTAAAGAACCGTTTGTTGCAACCGCCAAAGATTGGAATGGGCAGGTCGCAGCCATTACTCGTGCACGCATTAAGTGGAGTCAGAACTTTAGATTTTGGAGTTCCGTGCCACCAGTTACGGTTTCGTTGAAAGCAGCTCCTGGCTTGGTTGCAGCAATTGGAATTGGTGAAGCCCCTATCGGATTGCAGGGCACTTTTTCGCTGTGGGAATCCGCGGCAGCAATTCGAGAGTTTGCGTATAAAGGTGCGGCGCATCAAAAGGCTATTGCAGATACATCGGCCTATAACTGGTATTCAGAGGAGCTTTTTGCTCGATTTGCTGTGCGTGAAGTACGCGGGTCTTTGTAGTAACTGTCTTAAATAAATGGAATAAGGCAGACTTAACCTATGTCTATCCGCCATTACACACCCCGACGTCGGGCTAGAGGTGGCGCATCTCCCCTGCTGATCAAGGTTATGGGTGTTGCTCTTGGCGTAACAATTTTGATGCAGATTGCTTATCCATTAGTTGATGGCGATGTTTTGCAGTTCATAACAATCACATCTGTGCTGACTGCAGCGCTTGCGATGTTTCTTCACGGAATTGCCGCTTTTGGTGCGCGCTATGGGTGGAGCATGCTTGGAATTACGCTGGTCTTTGGATACTGCATCGAACAATTAGGAGTTTCTACAAGCTGGCCGTTTGGTGAGTACTCATACTCATCTACTTTAGGACCAAAGTTATTTGATGTTCCTTTGGTAGTGCCATTTGCTTGGGTGATGATCGCCCACCCATGTTTAGTTGCGGCACGACGAATTGGTAAGTCATGGGTGTTTTTATATGGCGGATTGCTGATGATGGCTTGGGATTTATTTTTAGATCCGCTCATGGTTAGCGCCGGGCGTTGGACTTGGGTTGTAAGTGGCGCACATGTTCCGTTTCAACCTGAAATTCCATTGTCCAACACTTTTGGTTGGCTGCTATCAGGAATGACACTGATAACTATTTTGCACTTTGCTACACCACGCGATCGCCGCAAGGTTGGTGGATCTTTGCTGGCTGCAGATGTGATGCTTTTCTGGACATTGTTTTCAGGCATCGTCGGAAACTTGTTCTTCTTTGGTCGTCCCGGAATCGCGCTGTTTTCAGGTGCAATCCTTGGAGTTCTACTAACTCCATACTTCTTTAATCGATGGGTCGGAAGACCGTAAACCTTTGATGATTCTCTTTTTTCTACTTCCCTTAATTCTGCTTACTATCGCTGCAGTAAATTTCTTTCAGATCCGCACGCCTAGAGCAACTTCTGAGCTACAGGATTCTGTTGGCGTGGTTGTGCCGATGCGAAATGAAGCTGACAATGTTGAAGGAATCGTTGCAACACTGTCGGCCCAAGATGGTCCTTTTCACTTTTACCTACTGGATGATAATTCGGAGGATTCAACGTATGAACTGCTGAATCGATTTACTGCAGGTGATGCTCGATTTACCGTTATCAAAGGTTCACCACTGGCTGCTGGCTGGATAGGTAAGACCTGGGCATTACAGCAATTGTTTGAGGCCAGCAATGAAGATGTCTTGGTTTCAATTGATGCAGATGTGCGATTAACAAATGAAGCAATCAATAAAGCGGTGACGCTTATGCATGGTGCTCGATTGGATTTTATTTCTCCGTACCCACGTCAGATTGCACAGACCTTTGCTGAAAGGTTGATTCAGCCACTACTTCAATGGTCATGGCTTACAACTGTGCCGCTTCGCTATGCAGAAACTTCTGGACGCATATCAATGGCGGTAGCAAATGGGCAGTTCTTCGTTGTCAGACGTTCAGCTTTGAATTCAGTGGGCGGATATCAATCGGTCAAGCATGCGGTAATTGATGATGTCTTCTTAGCGCGTCATTTGATTGAAAGCGGATCATCAGGAACGGTAATCAACGGTTCAGATATCGCAGAGACTCGCATGTATGCATCGTGGAAAGAAATCAAAGCCGGGTATGGAAAATCTCTGAATAAAGCTTTTGGTTCACTCATTGGTGCAATCTTTGTCATCGCATTTCTATTAGCTACCAGTATCGCTCCATTAATTCTGGGCCTTTTGGGTAATCCATACGGCTGGCTTGGTTTTGCAGCGATTGTTGGAACGCGAGTACTGAGCGCGATTAAGAGTCGTGGAAACGTTCTAGATAGTGTGTTGCATCCGATATCCATCATTGCCTTGGTTTACCTGATTGTTTACTCATACTTAGTGCGCAAGACAGTGATGTGGAAAGGTCGCACAATATGAAGATCGTGGTGATTGGTGCAGGAATGGGCGGCATGACCGCTGCTGCACGTTTGTCACGAGGCGGCCACGAAGTAGTTCTATACGAAGCATCTGATCAAATTGGCGGAAAGTGTCGCACCGAATGGATCGGAAAAGTCGCCTTTGATACCGGGCCATCACTTTTGACCTTGCCAGCTGTCTACAAAGATTTCTTTCAGCGAACTGGAAAGCCCATGGGATTGGTATGTCCTATCGAGTCAGTTAATCCTTCTTTTGATTACCGCTTTGCCGATGGAAGCAATGTGAAGTTTGCAAATCTTTCTAGAAAAGAAACTTTAGATGCAATCACTGAATCCTTTGGTGTAGAAAGTGCTGGCCAATGGGACCGCATCATGAAGCGTGCCGAACGTATGTGGGATGTAAGCCGTGGGCCATTTATTGAATCAGAGTTAAAGTCTCCGATTTCACTGATGAAACGACTCACCTTTGTGCGTGACATGAAGATTATTGCGCCATGGAAAACCTTGCGTGTTCACGCAGATGAGATCCTGAAAGATCAGCGCTTGCGCTACATCATGGATCGCTATGCAACATACAGTGGATCTGATCCACGCAAGGCACCAGCGGTTTTATCCACTATCGCCTTTGTTGAAGAAAGCTTTGGTGCTTGGCATGTAAAGGGCGGATTAGGACAACTATCCGCAACTGTCTATCAACGCGCATTAGATGTGGGTGTTACTTTTCATTTGAACTCCCCCGTGTCAGCAATTAACACCGCGGGTAAGAAGGTCACGGGAGTGACTTTGGCCGACGGAACCGTAGTTGAAGCCGATGCGGTTGTGGCAAACGCTGATGCTTCGCTGGTCTATAACAAGTTGATTTCTGGGAACAAGCGCGCATTGAAGAAGGCGCGCAAGAATATTCAAAAGGCTGATGTTTCAGTTGCCGGCTTCTGTTTGCTGCTTGGTATGCGTAAGGACCCTGAACAAGTTCTTAACCACCACACAATTTTGTTCCCGGAAAATTACGACGCCGAATTTGATGCGATTTTTACAGATGGCAAGCCAGTTAAGCAGCCGACGATTTACATCTGTGCTCCACAAGATCCAGCCATGAGTAAAGATGAAACCCTCGAAGGCTGGTTTGTTCTTGTAAATGCGCCTACTCACGGTCAATTTGATTGGAATGACAAAGAGTTTGCGCGCAATTACGCTAACACAATCATTGATCAAATTGAAGCGCGTGGAATATCAGTGCGTGATCGTTTGGAATCTTTAACAGTAAGAACACCGGCAGATTTAGAAGCGACAGTGCATGCTCCGGGTGGCGCAATTTATGGAACGTCGAGCAATGGTGCACGTGCTGCATTCATGCGTGCGAAGAATCGTTCGCCTATTAAGGGTTTATATCTAGTCGGTGGATCAGCACACCCTGGTGGCGGATTACCGCTTGTTGGAATTAGTGGAGATTTAGTTACTGAAGCAATTGGCTACGAGAAAAACGCACGACACTAATAAAGCTGTAGCACTGAATCGCAAAGAAAACTAAGGAAACGGCTGTTAAGCCAGGGATATCAAGTAATCCCATTACCAAAATGATAAAGATGTAGCTTGCACGCATTGGACGTTCTGCTGGAGTAACTACACCGATGTCGCTAACGCCCAATGAAATCAACTTTGTACGTGCATACTCTTGGAAAGCCGCAACGCTCCATAGCGCAATTGGAATCCAGGCTGGAACACCGATTGCATACAGGGTGTAGAACCACAACGCTTCGCTAATGCGATCTACCACTGAATCAAGGGTTGCACCCCATTTGCTGTCTCGTTGCTGAAAAATTGCAACGCTGCCATCGATTCCATCGCAAAAGAGAGAGAAAATAAGGAAGCCAATAGACCACCAGGTTTGTGCTGTTAATGCGGTTCCGATCGCGCCTAGTAAACCTAAGTAGGTAAGCGCGTTTGGTGAGATGCGAAGCAAAGTACAAATCAAGCCAAAGCGATACGAAATGTTAAGCCAAGCTCCAACGATGCCCTTGGTTTCGGCGTCGCTATGCAGGGAACTCCACTTTGCCTTGAATTCTTGATTACTGAGCATCGTTTAACTTTCTATAGATTTCTTGAGTAGCAGTTGAGCTATTCATTGTGTAAAAGTGTAATCCAGGTGCGCCAGCTGCCAGCAACTCTTTACAGAGTGATGTTGCTATCTCTACCCCTAGTTCGCGCACGGCATGAGGATCATTTTCTACTGCGGCAAAGGCATCTGCGATTTGGGAAGGAATTGGAGTTCCACCAAGTTCAGCCATGCGATGCAATAACTTAACGTTGGTGACCGGCAGGATGCCAGGAATGATTACTAACTTGGATCCTCGGGCAGCAAGTGCATCAACTAAACGGGTGTACTGCTTTGCTTCAAAGAAAAATTGAGTGGTGGCAAAAGTTGCACCTAGTTCTTCTTTGCGAATCAATACATCTACATCTTTAGCAAAGTCTCCTTTAGATGCCGGGTGACCATCCGGAAATGCAGCAACACCAATTGTGAATCCACCAAATTCATCAGCTAATTGAACTAATTCATCGGCATGATTGAAACCACCTGGTGTCGAAGTCCATGGCGCACTTGGCCCACCAGTTGGATCTCCGCGAAGTGCCAAAATACTTGTGATGCCTGCTTCTTTATAGCTGTGCAAAATTGCGATTAATTCATCACGAGTAGATCCAACACATGTCAGGTGCGCAACAGTTGAAATACCTGTCCGCTGAGTAATTTCTTGCGCAATCCGAATTGAACGATCGCGGGTAGATCCACCAGCGCCATATGTAACTGAGACAAAGTCTGGGGCGATTGCTTTAAGCCCCTCGATGGCAGCCCACAGGCGTTCTTCACCCTCAACATCCTTTGGAGGGAAGAACTCGAATGAATACGAAGTGCGCAATGCCACGGTGTGAGGATATCGTTACCGAGTGAGTTCAGAGCCGAAGGCAACATTAAAGAGCGTGCGAAGCGCCGTTGAAGAAGAGTTAAGCATCTTCCTCAACCGCGAAAGCGCTTATCTGAATTCGATCTCACTGGATTTATCGCCGGTTTCAGAAGCTCTGACTTCTTTCTTATTAGATAGTGGAAAGCGACTACGTCCCCTATTCGCCTATGCAGGTTTTGCTGCGGCGGGTGGTTCTATCGAAAAATCTACAACTCGAGCAATTGCTGCCTTGGAATTACTGCAAGCATGCGCGCTGATTCATGACGATTTAATGGATGGTTCAGATACACGTAGAGGTAAGCCATCGATTCACCGACACTTTGAATCTATTCACGTGCAGGATCAACTTGATGGTTTCGCCCCACATTACGGTTTATCAGCGGCAGTACTGATTGGTGATTTAGCTCTTGTCTGGTCGGATCAAATGCTTAACAGCGCTGGGTTGCCTACAGAGCAGTACGCGCGAATGATTCCGTTGTATAACGAGATGCGTGTTGAGTTAATGGCTGGACAATTCTTGGATATTCACGAGCAGACACAGAAAAATACTGACACCGAACGATCCATGAAGATTGCGCGTTACAAGTCAGGCAAGTACACGATTGAGCGTCCTTTGCACCTTGGTGCCGCACTGAGTACCAATTACAGTAATGAAATTCTTCCAGCATTGTCATCGTATGGATTGCCATTGGGAGAAGCTTTCCAATTACGTGATGATCTCTTAGGCGTCTTTGGTGATCCATCAGTAACGGGTAAGCCTGCCGGAGATGACTTGCGTGAAGGAAAGCGAACTGTGTTGATCGCAATGACACATGAGCGCCAAACCGCCTCGCAAGCTGAAACATGTAAGAAGTACTTTGGTCGCCCAGATCTAGATGCCCAAGGCGTTGCTATCTTGCAAGAAATTATTGAATCAACAGGTGCTCGCGCAGAACTTGAAACAACGATTGAAAGACTGACAGATGCGGCGCTAGCTGCAGCTGAATCTTCACTTTTCACCAACGATGGAAAGGCTTTGCTCGTCGAGCTAGCTAACATCGCAACTAAAAGGAGTGCTTAAATGCCTGCACGCGTCAAAGGTCCTACCGATCACGTTGTCATCGTTGGAGCAGGTTATGCCGGCTTGAGCGCTGCGCTTCGTCTTGCAGGTGCGGGACGTAAGGTGACTGTGATTGAACGCGAAGCTGTTCCTGGCGGTCGAAGTGGATTGTTGCAAAAAAATGGATACTCATTTGATACGGGACCTTCTGTTCTGACGATGCCATCTTTGATTCAAGATGCGTTTAGCTGCGTCGGTGAAGATATGAAGGATTGGGTAGAACTGATGCCCGTATCTCCTTTGTATCGTGCCTTTTATGCGGATGGTTCTCAATTAGATGTTCATGCAAATACTGCTCAGATGGAAGCTGAAATTGCAGACAAGATCAGCCCCGAAGAAGCCGCTGGTTATGCACGTTATGTTGATTTCGTAACTAAGTTGTATAAGTATGAAATGAATGACTTTATTGACCGCAATATTGATTCACCAATTAATCTTTTAACACCTAACCTTGCGCGACTTATCGCGTTGGGTGGTTTCCGCCGCCTGTCACCAAAGGTCAATCAGTTTATGAAGGATCCACGTTTGCAGAAGGTGTACTCATTCCAGGCGATGTATGCCGGTGTGAGCCCACAGCAAGCTTTGGCAATTTACGCAGTTATTGCGTACATGGATTCAGTTAATGGTGTGTTCTTTCCAAAGGGTGGAATGCACGCAGTTCCACGTGCAATGGCTGCAGCTGCACAAAAACACGGAGTTGAATTTAAGTACAGCACAACCGTGTCAAAGGTAGATGTACAAAATGGTCGCGCAAAGGCGGTCATCACAGAAGATGGTCAGCGCATCGAATGCGATGCAATCATTTTGAACCCAGATTTGCCTGTTGCTTGGCGCGATCTATTGGGTAAAACTCCTTTAAATGTTAAGCGCCTTAACTACTCCCCTTCATGTGTAACCATGTTGGTGGGTTCTTCGAAGAAGTATGACTTTGCTGCTCACCACAATATTCACTTCGGAGAATCGTGGGATGGCGTCTTTGATGAGTTAATCAAGAAGAAGCAGTTGATGAGTGATCCAAGTGTTTTGGTGACGATTCCTTCACTTGATGATCCATCTTTAGCTCCAGCTGGAAAGACTTCTTACTATGTTCTATTTCCTACCCCTAACCTGACGGCAGATATTGATTGGACCAAGCAAGCCAAGCCTTACCGTGATCACATGGTTGAAACTCTGGAACAACGTGGCTACACAGGTTTTGGTGATGCAATTGAAACTGAAGTTGTTACAACGCCGCTTGATTGGAAAAATCAAGGAATGGAGGAAGGTGCACCATTTGCTAGCGCACATACCTTCTTCCAGACAGGTCCATTTAGACCACGCAACATGGCAGCTGGAATTGAAAATGTTGTCTTTGCCGGCTCTGGAACACAACCAGGTGTAGGTGTACCGATGGTTTTGATTTCTGGCCGTCTTGCGGCAGAACGCATTGTGGGACCAGTTAAGTAAATGGATGAACTAACCGCTGCAGGGATTACTGATCCCGATCTTCGTGCATCGTACGAAGAGTGCAAGCGGCTTAATGCCTTGCATGGAAAGACTTACTACTTAGCAACTTTGTTATTGCCCAAAGCTAAGCGTCCCTTTGTTCATGCGCTGTATGGATTTGCGCGTTATGCCGATGAGATCGTTGATGATTTAGCGTCAGAGCTCAGTGTTGAAGAAAAGGCTGAAGTTTTGAGCAAGTGGGGTAACGGTGTTCTTGCTGATCTGAAAAAAGGTACCAGCCAAGATCATGTAGGTCGCGCCTTGATTGATACTGTCAATCGTTTTGATATCCCCCACGAACACTTTGAGGCGTTTTTGCATTCGATGACGATGGACTTAACGGTTCAAGAGTATGAAAGTTATGACGACTTAAGTGAGTATGTCTATGGATCTGCCGCAGTCATTGGCCTTGAAATGGTGCCAATCCTTGGGCCTCTTCACAATGATGCTTTTGAAGCCGCAAAAAAGCTTGGGATCGCATTTCAATTAGCTAACTTTATTCGAGATGTAGATGAAGATTTAGATCGTGGTCGTGTGTATTTGCCTTTGAAAGAGTTAGGCCAGTTTGGCGTTACCCGCGAAATGCTTGAAGAACGGGTGCTTACACCTGAAATCGTAGATGCGCTTAAATTCCAAATTGCGCGTGTTCGCCAATTGCAGGCAGAGGCTGCACCAGGAATCAAAATGCTCGAAGCATCAAGTCGCCCATGTATTGAAGCGGCAAGTACTTTGTACTGTGGAATTGTCGATGAAGTCGAAAAAATCGGTTATGACATCTTTAATCATCGCGCAAAGACATCAACGGCTCGAAGAATTCGTGTTGCAGGTGCTGCTTTCGTTAAGCGACAACTGATTTCACGCTAAAGTAACAACTACGGGAGCCCACAAGGCTGAGAGGGTCTGAAATTCAGACCGACCGATTGACCCATCCGGTAATGCGGATGTGGAAAGGAATCAACTATGTCATCCACTTTATTTACAGCCTGGGGCTATGAAGTTTCAATTCTGGAATTTGTCGCAGCGGTCGCCTCATTTATTGGCGTGTATCTTGGAACAACTGGTAAACGAATCACCTGGCCTTGGTGGGTTTTAAGCAGCAGTCTGTACGGCGTTTTCTTTTATCAAGTTGATCTCTTCGCCAGTGCGATGTTGCAAATCATTTTTATTGGCGCAGCGATTTATGGATGGTTTGGTTGGGCACCAACTGGAGCGGTCCCTGGAACCATTTCAACTAGGTACCGAATAAGAATTGCGATTGGAACTCTAGTAGCTGTTGCAGTTTTATCACCGGTATTGGCAGATATCAACGCAGCCGCAACGTGGACCGATGCCTTTATTCTTATTGGCTCACTTGTCGCACAGTTATTGATGATCTACGAAAAGTATGAAACATGGGTGCTCTGGCTCATCGTCAACGTTGTTGCCACTGCGCAGTACCTTTCACTCGGCTATTGGTTTACTGCCATTCTTTATGCTGTTTTTGCAATAGTTGCAATTCTTGGATGGAAGCGTTGGCGTGACTCTCTTAGCCATTGATGGCCCGGCAGGCGCAGGAAAGACAACCCTTGCTGCAAAACTAGAAGCTGAATATTCAGTTAATTCCACGGTTCGTACAATTCATATGGATGACTTGTATAACGGTTGGGATGATGCACTGGGGATCTCTCTGACTGACACCTTAGAAGCAATAACCGCTGCATATCTTTCAGGGGTTGAGCACACAATCAAGATCTTCAATTGGCAGTTAATGAAGTTTGATCGTGAAGAGGTAATAGTTCCCACTGATTACTTAATTCTTGAGGGCGTTGGTGCGGCACAAGCGGTGGTTCGAAACGCAGGTGCAGTTACATATTGGCTTGATATCGATGCCGAAACTGGTTTGAAGCGGGTATTGGCGCGAGATGGTGCGCATATTGAAAAGGAAATGCGTCAATGGCAAATTCAACAGTCTGTTCACTTTGCAAAGGATCAAACCCGCGAAAACTGCGAGTTTAAACTCACTTCATAAGGCTTTTGGGCGCGCCCTTAGGCCTTGTACAAGGTGGGCTCCATAAAATCTGCACATGTCTGATCTGACCGGAGAGCTCATTGATGGGCGCTACCAATTACTGCGTCAGGTCGCTAATGGCGGAATGGCTTCGATCTATGAAGCAATTGATACCCGGCTTGATCGAAAAGTTGCCGTCAAGATCATGCATCCGCACCTTGCACAAGATGAAGCCTTTGTCTCACGCTTTATCAAGGAAGCAAAAGCTGCAGCTGCACTTTCTCATCCCAATATTGTTGCCGTACAAGATCAAGGTTGGAATCAAAGCGGAGTCCCGGCCGTCTTTTTGGTGATGGAGTTAATTGAAGGTCATACTCTTCGCGAATATTTAAATGAACGTGGTCGTTTTGAAATCAAAGACGCGATCAACTATCTGACTCCGATTTTAAGTGCGCTAGCGGCAGCACATGCTCTGGGCATTGTTCATCGCGATATCAAGCCAGAGAACATTCTGATTTCTAAAGAAGGCCGTATCAAAATTGCCGACTTTGGTTTAGCGCGTGGCGAACTGATTGGTTCGACAATGACCGCCGAATCTAGTGTGATTTTAGGAAGTGTTTCCTACCTTTCACCAGAACAAGTTCAACGTGGCATCGCAGATTCTCGCAGTGATGTTTATGCAGCGGGAATTGTTGCTTATGAAATGCTGACTGGAGAAAAGCCATTTTCTGCTGACTCCCCCATCCAGATTGCTTACATGCATGTCAATGAAGAGATTCCGAGATTGCGCAGCAAGCGCAAAGAGATCCCACAAGCATTAGATGATTTGATTGCCAGTTCAACCGCCAAGGATCCAGATCAGCGCCCGCGTACGGCTGGAGAATTTCTAGAAAAGTTGCAACAGATCCAAGTAGATCTTGATCCACGCAAAAACCAAATGGATTTAGGGTTAGACCTACCTGTTGAACCCATTAGAGAAAGGCCTCGCAAGAAAGTTAAAGAGGTCGCACCTGTCGAAGTAACCGCCCCAGTGGTGGAAACCACGAAAGAGATTCGTCGCAAAGAAGAGAAGAAAATGCGTGCAAGTAAGCGCGTTCGACGTAATCGCAAAGTCGCATTAGTTCTAGCTGTTGCGCTAGGAATTGGTGGCTGGTGGACTTTGGTTGGCCCTGGTTCTCGAGTTGTTGTTCCATCAGTAGTTGGTGGAAGTTTTGATGAGGCAGTAAGCGTGGTTTCACCTCTCGGACTCAATGCAGTTGTGCTTGAAAATAGATTTGATGAAGAGATTGCTAAAGGCAAAATCATCGAAAGTATCCCAGCTGGTGGCGGCAAAGTCGATGCTGGCGGAACGGTCAAATTAATCCTTTCTAAAGGTCCAGAGCGATATGCAATTCCGATGACAACTGGTTTAACGCCTGAAGCGGCGCAAACCGCTCTGAAGAAATATCCACTGCTGGTGGGAACGGTAAGTGAGGTTTTCAACTCAGAAATTCCAAAGGGTTTTGTTATCTCATCGTCACCAGCTTCGGGAACTTCGGTTAAGCGCGATACAACAGTCAACTTGTTGGTATCAAAGGGAATTGAACAAATTGCACTTGCTTCTTATCTAGGTAAGAGCGGCGAGCAAGCATTGAATGAGTTAACTGAAGCAGGATTTTCTGTTGAGGCTGGTTATGCATTTAATGAGACGGTTCCAGAATTGGCAGTTATTTCACAAAACCCTGCAGGTGGGACAACGGCCAATAAGGGTGGCAAAGTCACGATTCTTATTTCAAAGGGCCCTCGATACACAGTTATTCCAAAAACAGTGATCACGATGGATGCAATCACCGCACAGCAGATGCTTGAATCCCTTGGCCTTAAGGTCAAGGTTGTGTCGATTGGAAATAATAAGAAAAAGGTAGTTAAAAAAGTTTCACCTGTAGTCAACACCAAGGTAAAACGTGGCAGTACGGTGACGATTACCGTAGGGTAAGCCAATGCCTACACCAGTTAAAAAGCCACGCATCGGCGCGCACACCCCTACTACTGGTGGAATGGCGAAGAGATCAATCGCTTACGCACAAGAAATTGGTGCAGAGGCAATTCAAGTCTTTGCATCAAGTCCTAGAACATGGGCAATGCCTGAAGCAAAACCAGAACTTGATGATGCTTTTAAGATCAAGGCAGCTGAACTTGATATTGAAACCTATGTGCACGCACCTTTTTTAATTAACTTGGGTTCACCAACAGAGGCGACGTACTTAAACTCTTTAGCTTCAACAAAGTATTCGTTGCAGCGTGGTTCAGAAATTGGCGCACTCGGCGTGGTTATTCATACAGGTTCTGCCGTGGATGTTAATCACGTTGAAAAAGCGTGGAAGCAAATACACGAAGGCATGATGCCTATCTTGAACGCACTTGGTGATGACGCGCCGTTCTTATTGCTAGAACCAACTGCCGGCCAGGGACAAAGCCTGGTTAAGAAGTTAGATGACCTTGAGATGTACTTGAAAGCACTTGAATATCATCCAAAGGTTGGCATCTGCCTAGATACCTGTCACGTATTTGCTGCAGGCCATGACATTTCAGTTAAAGGCGGAATGACCGCAACGATCGATCTACTGGTCGAAGTTGCCGGAATCGAACGTTTCCAGTTGGTGCATGCCAATGATTCGATGGATGTGTGCGGAGCGCTTAAAGATCGCCACCAAAATATTGGAGAAGGCCATATCGGTGTAGATCCGTTTAAGGAACTTCTTTCACACCCGGCTGTTGCAAACGCCCCATTGATTCTTGAAACTCCGGGCATGGAACCAGAGCATGGCAAGGAAGTTGCGTTGCTGAAGAAGTTGCGCGACTAATGTCTGCTCGCCACCAACTTCAACTCAAATTAGCTCCGTGGGCGTTGCTTTCGGTGGCTGCTGCCTGGGGCTTCGCCTTCGTTGTTATGAAGGATGCGATTGAACGTCAGAGCGTTAACAACTTTCTTTTCACACGTTTTTCTCTAGCGGTCCTTGTGATGCTAATTATTCGGCCGCAAACCGTGAAACATTTCAATAAGGATTTATTGCAACGTGGATCATTGGCTGGCATTTTCTTAGGTCTGGGCTACATCGCACAGACTCTTGGGCTCGAACGAACTGGCGCAGCGATTACTGGATTCATTACAGGTTTATATGTTGTTCTTACACCTGTTTTAGCCTGGTTAGTTTTAAAGGAAAAGATCACACGGTTTGTGTGGCTTTGCATAATGCTTGCAACACTTGGTTTGGGATTGCTATCAATCCGTGGCTTCTCAGTAGGTATCGGCGAAATGTTCGTCCTAGCAAGTGCGTTCTTGTTTGCAGCTCACATAATTGCTTTAAGTAAGTGGTCTTCTGGTCGCGATGTTTATGCAATGACAATTGTTCAACTATCCATGTGTGCTCTGCTATCGGGTATTGCATCGATTCCTAGCGGTTATTCCGCACCCCCTGATTCGGGTGTTTGGGCGGTAGTTATATTCACCGCAGTCTTTGCAACTGCAATTGCCTTTATCGTTCAAACCTGGTCACAGGCACATATGAGCGCAACCAAAGTTGCCGTCATTTTGACTATGGAGGTTGTTTTCGCTGCCCTCTTTGCAATCCTTTTCGGTGGCGAAAGACTGACGCTTCAAAGCGCAGTAGGCGGAGTTCTTGTAGTTGTAGCTATGTATTTGATTGTGCTTAAGGAACAGAAGTAGGCTGGCGTAATGGCAATTGACCTGAGAAGCGACACGGTTACTCGACCATCTGCTGCAATGCGTGAAGCGATCGCGCAAGCACCCGTTGGCGATGATGTTTACAGTGATGACCCAACAGTTAATTCTCTAGAAGAACGAGTTGCCGCAATGTTTGGCAAAGAAGCTGGTCTCTTTACGCCTACCGGCTCTTTAGCTAACCAATTAGCGATCCGCATGCTGGTCGCTCCTGGCGAAGAGTTAATCGCAGAAACTAATAGCCATATTGTCCGCGCAGAACTTGGCGCAGCAGCAGTATTTAGTGGAATTACTACACGCACATTTCCGGCCAAAAATGGTTTGTTAAAGGCATCTGATGCCTTGGAAATTGCTCGCCCCAACAGCGGCCCGTATTTGGTATCAACAACTGCGATCGCAGTTGAAAACACCCACAATTTTGGTGGCGGAACTGTGCAGCCAATTTCAGAGATTGCAGCTTTGCGTAAAGGCGCTGATGAACTTGGAGTTGCATTGCACTTAGATGGTGCACGTATTTGGAACGCACATGTTGCATCAGGTGTTGGTTTCGCAGAGTACGGAAAGTACTTCGACACGATCTCTGTCTGTTTATCAAAGGGTTTAGGCGCACCAGTTGGTTCGGTCATGCTTTCTACCAAGGAACGGATTGCTAAAGCCCGTGTGTGGCGTAAGCGTTATGGTGCCGGAATGCGCCAAATAGGTTTGTTGGCAGCTGGTGCTCATTACGCGCTGGATAACAACATTAACCGCTTAGCGGAAGACCACCGTCGTGCTCAGGAGCTAGCAGTTGCAATAGCAGCAGTTAATTCTTCATTGATTGACCCAACAACAGTTCATACAAACATTGTTGGTTTAGATCTTGCCGCGCTTCCTATTACTGCCGCTGAACTTGCTGCGCGTTGTAAGGATGCTGGGTTATGGATTAGCGCGCTTGGTCCAAAGTACGCACGTCTTGTAACGCATC
>Ga0315906_10001384_pt1 | contig 36258 bp, 28 predicted proteins | sample LakEriMetagenome_4_FD_203526 | JGI IMG/M metagenome (GOLD analysis project Ga0315906, IMG submission 203526) | Freshwater fungal communities from buoy surface, Lake Erie, Ohio, United States - Buoy 2 MA122 | ecosystem: Environmental > Aquatic > Freshwater > Lake > Lake biofilm | place: USA... | reverse complement strand
TGGACATGTCGCTTGAGCAATACATCAAGATCCTCTACGAGTCTCTGCGATACAGACCAGGGAATGCCTCGTTGCAGGAGCCTTCGGAGGAACTGACGGAAGTCTCCAAGACCCTCGGGGTAGCCCCTGAGAACATCCGCTGGATGATTTCCGACTACAGGAGGATCTTCCGCAGGAGTTGCCGAGTGGGGAATCCTGAGTCGATGCGTAAAGAGGCCCAGCGCAGGGGTCGCAAGTGGACGAAATACAGCAGGCACTCGGAGCTTTTTTACAGCAAGAAATCGGTGGAGTTCGATGTGGAAAACGGCAGGTTCCGAAGAGCTAAGATCCGCGTGAGCACGTCGGAATCGGGCGGCAAGATCACGGCAAGTTAGATGAGTATAAAAGCTTCTGCCTTAGTGAAATCCCGCCAAGCCTGTAATAGGTACGAATGGCACAAAAACAACTAACAAGTCTTTATTGGCTGACAGAACGCTGAAGCACCAGCGACTAGGGCCGTTGCGCTTGGCGGACAAGCTCAGGGTATGACGACTGGGTGATCGACGGCCAAATCTCATCTTTACTCGGCTTCTATCGTTCTTGCGAATCCCTATGGCAAGATCCGCTGGATCTGTCGTGCCGGGCACTTGGTGCTGGTGCTTGGTGTAGGGTTTCTTAGTCCTGAATCTCCGGAAATGTCCTTCTGCTAGAGCCTAAACGCCACAAACTGGCTGGCGGGCGTCGTGAGATCGTCTAACCGCTAGCATTGGTTGGCACCCATCGGAATTGGCCTGCCGTCGGCAGCCAATAGCCAATCGTACCTGGAATGCCATTCGTGCAGTGCCATTCGCGCCAGGCACCTTTGCAAATCGTGCCCGGATGCTAGCAAACTGCTGCCAACCCGGTGCCAGGCACCTGCCTGAGACGCAGCTAGATGCTAGCAATCGGGGGGCCGAGCACCCAGCCGTTGTGCCTGGCACCGATCAGAGGGGGCGGTTTGCTGGCTTTGGATCGGTTTTGATCAGACGGATCGGACCGACTGCTTGAACGAGCGGATGGTGCGTTCGGCGGCACTTTGGGAGTCTGGCAGCGGGAAGACTTCGGCGCTTAGAAATCCGCGGTAGCCGATTTGGCCAAGAGCGTCGATCAGCGGTTGGACCGAAAGGTGACCCGAGCCGACGGCGAGACGATTGGTATCGGCGAAGTGAACATGCCCGATCGCAGTCCCGGCCTTGAGGATCGATTCGACCATATCGGCTTCCTCGATGTTCATATGAAACCAGTCTGCGAGCAATTTGGTGCAGGAGAGTCCACCGATCCGTTCGGTTCCTTGGGCCAGCGTATTGCACTGGTCGGTCTCGTAGCGATTCAGGGGTTCGTAGAGGATCCGCCCCCCGATCGCTTTGGCTTGGGCGTCGAGTCGCTCGAGCCCCTCTCGCAGGAACTCCTTGGCCTGAATCTTGGTCACTCCCGGTCCCGATCTTCCTTGCATCGAGCCGATGATCATTGGAGCCCCCAGTTGCGTGGCCACGACGAGCATGGAGGTCAGAAATTCCATGGCGCGAGTTCGGACTTGTGGGTCGGCGTCGGCCAGCGAGAGTTTGTGCTTCAGCCAACCGGCCCCTGTCCCGACGGCGGCGATTTCCAAGCCGATTTGTTGGGCAAGCGACTTGGCATCGACCGTTTGGAAGTAGTCTGAGTTTGGTGGGAAAATTTCGATCGCGTCGAAACCAAGAAGTTTGGCCGATCGCATGCTTGCCTCGAGCGAACCCCAGTAAACAAACGGTCCGCCCTGGGCTTCGGGGACGGCGGAGAAGGTGATTGAGGATTTTATTTCGGTTTCGTTCATCAATTCTTAGCAGTATCTTCACATTGGTTGGCTGGTCCATTCGTCGGGCTTGAACGAAAATCTCCCCCAACGCGTCGGAACTGGTTATCTTCAAAAGGATACTGGATTCGGGGCTTGGAACAAAGAGAATTATTCGTGGTTGGTCGCACAGGACGGTTTGATTTTGGCGACGAGAGCCGGAGTCGGAAGCCAAGGAGAAAGACGATGCAAAAGACATTTGGGTTCAGGTTGCTCAAGTCCACCGAAAGGATAGTTTTGGTGGGGGCAATGGTCTGCATGGCTGCTTGGTTTCTGAGCTTAGAGGCGAACGGGCAGTTGGCGGTCGATCCTGCTTTGAAGCCTTATCGCTCTGTCCCAGGTGTATCCGGGCAGCTCAAGAGTGTAGGATCCGATTCGATGAATCCGCTGATGTTGCTTTGGACGGAGAAGTTCAAGGGTTACTACAAGGGTGTACGGACCGAGGTCGAGGGTCAAGGTTCATCGAAAGCGATGCCTGCGTTGATCGAGGGAGCTTCAAGTTTTGGTCCCATGAGTCGCGACGCCAAGAGCAATGAAATCGCAGATTTCGAGAAGAAGTTTGGTTATAAGCCGTTGATGATTCCTACGGCGATCGATTTGCTGGCTGTCTATGTACACCGAGACAATCCGCTTAATGAGATATCGTTGCCTCAGCTCGATTCGATCTTTTCGAGCACCCGCAAGCTCGGTGGCGATCCGATCGATCAATGGGGTGATTTGGGTTTGACCGGCAAGTACGAGACGGCCAATGTCGCGATGTTCGGAAGAAACGCAGCCTCGGGGACTTACGGTTTCTTCAAAGAAAAAGTGCTTGGCAATGGCGATTACGGCGATTTGGTCAATGAGCAGCCGGGTAGCACGGCGGTGATTCAATCTGTTGGTGAGAATCCTTTTGCGATCGGCTATAGCGGTGTAGGGTTTAAGACGGCTTCGGTCAAAACGCTTTCGTTGGCGACCAAGCCGGGTCAGAAGGCCTTTGCGCCGACGTCCGAGCATGCCTACAGCGGCGATTACCCGCTGGCAAGGTATTTGTATTTAGCGATTAATCACAAGCCTGGCAGCAAGCTCGATCCGGTACGACGGGAGTTTTTGAGGTTCATATTCAGCCAGGAGGGTCAAGAGTTGGTGATCAAGGAAGGATCATTTCCCGTCGATGCACCTACAGCTGCCAAGGCTTTGAAGTTGCTGGGCATCGACCCTTAGGAACTGTTCTTTAACGATAGTTTGGCGGACATCATCAGCACCCCATCCGAAGGCGAGCAATTGGAATTGAGTCGACGCGTGCATCGTCGCGATCGCTCTTCGCGTCCGGGAGTCTATTGGACGGATCGGATTGCCAAAGCGGTCATCACGATCGGTGGTATCGGAACGATCATCGTGGTCCTTTTGGTGGTCTTGGTACTGTTAGCAAATGTGATTCCTCTGTTTGGCAAAAGTGAGTTGGCATTCGATCGCGAGGTCCGGTTTTCTTCGGCCGAGGGGCGGAATGTTGTTTCCGGTGAAAGCCAGGGGCTTGCTTTTGGAACCGACGAGTATTCCGAGTTGGTTTGGATTGTGCGTCCGGATCAGAGTTTGGATGTTTACAGTTTGGCTGACGGAACGCATCTTGAAAGGATTGTCCCTCCTGAGCAGGTTGGATCTGGAAAAGCGATTCGAGCTTCGGTGGCCAAGTTGGACGAGCAGCATCGTTCGGTGCTTTTGGGGCTTGAGGATGGCTCGGTGCGAGCGATTCTGTGGGCGGTCGAAGTGGGTTATTCATCGATTTCCGACCTTGACCACGAGCTTGCAGGCGCGTTGGGTTCAAGCACTCAGGAATCACCACTCGTACGCGATCGGACTGTCTATCGCATCACATCGCCGGGTTTGGTTCGCAAGGTGAAGTTTGCCGATGCACAGTACTTGGAGCCGATTGCCGTGCACACCAAGCCCATCGAGAGGATCGATTGGGTCTGGACTTCTGACGGATCGCTTTTTGCTTCTTCGCAAAAGGGGACCTGGGCCGCATGCAGTGCGGGTCAAATCGCCGTTGGGAAAATCGAAAGGCAGCTTGGTGGTTTGGGGGGTAAGCCCAAGCAGAGTGTGGAGATATGGCGAGCCGAATCCGGTGGGCTAGGCGAGGATTCGTCGGCCGCTATGAGTCCCGTTGGATTGATGATTAGCGGATTGGAAGACTCGGTGCAAAGTGTCGACTCGAGTGGCAAGGTGGTTCGCTGGGAGCTTGGAGCCAACGGCGTTCTGACCCCGATCGAGCGGTACACGACTCATACGGCGCAGTGGAGTGCGTTGTCGGCCAGTGAGCCGCTGCTTGGGCGTTCGACATGGATGTTGGGAAGTCAGGGAGGTGAGATCGAGGCGGTGTCATTGACGACGAGCGATTCGGGTAGGGATTTGCGAACGATCCATCGCATCTTGTGTTCCAACGCCGCGATCCAATCGATCGCATCGTCTCCGACTCAGCGACTCGTTGCGGTGGCCGACAAGGTGGGTGGATTGAAGATCGTGCATGTGACTTCGGAGCGTCTGTTAGCTCAGTTGGATACCGTCGAATGGGGTGATGAGTATCGAATGCAATTTACGCGTTCAGGCAGGGAGTTGCTCGTATGCAGCGATGAGGGATTCAAGCGGTTTTGGGTGCGGGGGGATTATCCGGAGGCATCGTTTGGGAGTTTCTTTACGCCTCAGTGGTACGAGGGTTATCCCGAGCCGAGTTATGTCTGGCAGAGCAGTACCGGCAGTTCGCAAGGGGAGCCCAAATTGAGTTTGATCCCGTTGATATTCGGGACGCTCAAGGCGACTTTTTATTCGATGCTCATCGCCGCTCCGATCGCGATCTTAGCGGCGATCTTTGGGAGTGAGTTCCTGAGCAACACTTGGAGATCGCGTTTTAAGCCATTGATTGAGCTCATGGCAAGCGTACCGAGTGTTGTTCTTGGGTTTATCGGAGCGATGGTATTGGCACCGATCATGCGGGATTCGCTTTTTGTGGTGTTATTATCGGTCGGAATGATTTTGTTTTTCTTTGTGTTGGCGGCTCACCTTTGGATTTTGATCCCGACCGAGCGGTCGATTCCATGGCGAAGGTTTCGACTGCCGTTGATTTTCATGATTCCACCGCTTGCGATCCTCGTAGCGGTTTGGGTCTCGGGTCCTTTGGAGCGTTGGCTTTTTGGTTCCTCGATGCAGTCATGGCTTAGCGATCCGCAGCAATCGAGTTGGCCAGGTTGGTTTCTGTTGATGATTCCGCTATCGGTCGTGGGGGTTGTTTGGCTCTTTTCTGGACCCATGGCCGGGGCGCTCGATTGGGTATCGCAACGGGCGGGATTCGAGGGTCGGGCCGTGTGGCAGACCTTGCTATTTTTTGTCGCGTCGCTTTCGGTGTTATTCCTGGCGTTTTTTATCGCCACTTTGTTGACTGGATTCGATTGGGATGCGAGGCGTGGATTGCTCGGTGCGTATCAAGAGCGCAACGCCCTGCTGGTTGGCGGCATATTGGGTTTTGCAATCATCCCGTTGGTTTACACATTGGCAGACGATGCCTTGCAATCGGTTCCACAGCATTTGCGGAGCGCTTCGTTGGGGTGCGGTGCGACGGTCTGGCAGACGACGATTCGGGTGGTGGTACCGACTGCGATGAGTGGATTATTCAGCGCCTTGATGATCGGATTTGGGCGTGCGATTGGAGAGACGATGGTGGTCCTCATGGCGGCGGGCAATACACCGCTGATGGACTGGAACCCGTTCAATGGGTACCGCACATTATCGGCGACGCTTGCAACGGAATTGCCTGAGGCGGCCCGGGGTTCGACCCATTACCACACGCTATTTCTGGCGGCTCTGTTATTGTTTGTTTTTACTCTTATTGCGAATACTTGTGCGGAGTGGGTTCGGATGCGATTTCGCAAGCGGGCTTACCAACTATGATTCGATCGAGCATTCGACGTTCTGCGCGGTCGCAGATTTCAGCTCAGGGCGAGCCCATGGTATGGCTCTCCGGTGGGATGTTTGCGATAGCGTGTTTGATGATTGTTTCGCTGCTTGCCTATGTGCTTTGGCAGGGACTCTGGACACTCTGGCCGCGAACTTACTCGATTTATGGTCGAAAAGACGGTACGCTCGTCGGTGGTGAGCTTTACGCGAAAGCGTCGCTTGAGGGCCAGGATACGCTCTATTTACGGACTGGAAATTATGATGTTTCCAATCAGCATTTCGCTTATGTCTCGAGCTCTGAGTTGGTCGAGCCATCCGGTTGGCTCGCCCCGGATTTATGGTTGGTCGAGCGCAAGGAGTGGGGGAATCTGTACGGTTTTCCCAAGCAGCTTTCGTGGTCCCAAGCGGATCCGGAGGATTTTGTTCGAGTGGTTCAGCAGGGGATGCGTCAGACGGCAAAGATCGATCGGGAGTTGGGGCAGGCCAAGAACGAGCTTAAACGGATTGACGAGCAAATCGCCGATGCTCGATTGGGGATCCGGCGTGTGGAGCTGGCTGAGAAGATCGATCTTCAGAAAGCTGCAGAAACCGGATCGCTTGAGGGTTTGAGTCCGTCGGCACAGAAGGCCGTTTCCAATCTTGGGCTGCGAAACCGGCAGGCTGATGAGACGATGGTGGAGATCAACGCTCGGATCGCTGGGCTTGAAGCCCAGCGATCCGAGCGGACATTGGTTTTTGAACTTCCGATCCTCGACCCGCTAGGCACGATCGCGGCCGATTGGACGGACTTGAGGGCTGGTCGTCTGAGGGATCCGACAGCGTTGGCCGAATTGCTCGGTACGGCCAAAGATTCATCGGAACTTTCATTCAACGCAGAGCCGATGGGCGATGGCGGCTTGAGCGAGCCAGGGGTGGAAGATCAGCGGCTTGTGTGCAAGGTGTCGATTGCGGGAGAGCCGGCAAGGCGATTGATGATCCGTCGGTTGGAGGATGGACGAAGTTCGGTTGAAGCGTTTCGGGAGCATTCGATACTTTTGGCGGATATAGTTCGGTTTTTCCCTACCAACCGATTGGGGATTTTCCAGAGGCTTGGGGTTTATGCGAGTCGATGGTGGGAGTTTTTGTCGGGGGACCCGCGAGAGGCGGGAATGGAGGGGGGCTTTTTCCCGGCGATATGGGGTACGGTGGTCATGACGATTGTCATGTCGTTGGCGGTAATGCCTTTTGGGGTATTGGCGGCGTTGTATATGCGGGAGTATGCCAAGAGCGGTTGGTTATTGAGTGTCATACGCATCAGCATCAACAATTTGGCGGGGGTTCCGAGCATTGTCTACGGAGTGTTTGGATTGTCTTTTTTTTGTTACATCGTCGGTGGTTATATCGATGGAGGGCCGATCAAGGCGGGATTTGAGCCTTGGCCGAGCGCCGTTTGGTTTTCAGCTTTGGGTGGATTGGCGATTGTCGGATTGATTGCCTTTGCCATATCGATTTTTTCGGGTCACGCACAATCCCGTCGTTCCCCGTTGCGAACGGTGCTTAGTTGGTCGGGAGGCTTCCTTTGGCTATTTACGCTTGGACTGATCGTATGGTTGTTGGTCAAGTCACCTCATTTTCATGGTTTTTACGAAGCGCAGTTGCCCAACCCGACGTTTGGCAAGGGTTGTCTTTTGTGGGCCGCGTTGACTTTGTCGCTTTTGACTTTGCCGGTGGTGATTGTGGCGACCGAGGAGGCATTGTCAGCGGTTCCGAATTCGCTTCGCGAGGGTTCGTATGCTTGCGGGGCTGGCAAGTGGCAGACGATCCATCGGATTGTTTTGCCGTATGCAAGGCCTGGGATCATCACCGGTTTTATTTTGGCGATGGCCAGAGGGGCAGGGGAGGTCGCACCGATGATGCTCGTCGGTGCGATCCCTTTGGCCACCGAGTTGCCGCTCGATGGTGAGTTTCCATTTTTGCATGGATCGCGATCATTTATGCATTTGGGTTTTCAGATTTATTCGTTGGGTTTTCAGAGTCAGAACAGCGAAGCGGCCAAGCCGATGGTATTCACTGCGACATTGTTGTTGCTTTCGATCGTGACGGTACTGAATCAAACTGCGATCTGGCTTAGAGCTAGTTTGCGCAAGCGGTTTCAATCGAGCCAATTCTAGAAAGTGCATCATGAATAGACTCAAAGCGATCGCTGATGGTCAAACGTTCGAATCGGTGATTCATCAAGAGGTACTTGATCGCGATCCGGTCGTATCGATCCGCGACTTCAGTTTGTTCTATAACCGTAAGCAAGCCTTGTACAACATCACCATGCCGGTGGCCAAAGGGATGGTAACGGCGTTGGTCGGACCGAGTGGTTGTGGCAAGTCGACGTTGTTGCGCAGCGTCAACCGGATGAATGACCTGATCGAGTCGGTGCGTATTGAGGGGGACATGGTTCTCAATGGCGAGTCGATTTTTGCTCCCTCGGTGGATGTCATCGCGTTACGCAAACGGATGGGGATGGTATTCCAGAAGCCGAATCCGTTTCCTATGAGCATCTTCGAGAACGTTGTTTATCCGCTGAGGATTGACGGAGAGCGGGACAAAACCATCTTGATGCAGGTCTGTGAGCAGTCGCTTCGTGGTGCTGCGTTATGGGAGGAGGTCAAGGACCGTCTCAGTGAATCGGGGTTGAGTCTCTCGGGGGGGCAGCAGCAGCGGTTATGCATCGCCAGGGCGATTGCCAGCGACCCTGAGGTTTTGTTGCTCGATGAGCCTTGTTCGGCGCTCGATCCGATCGCTACAGGTAAAATCGAGGACTTGATCGATCGATTGCGGGGCGAGTACTCGATTTTGATCGTCACGCACAACATGCAGCAAGCCTCGCGAATCAGCGATCACACCGCATTTATGTATCTCGGTAGGCTCGTGGAGATGGCCGAAACCTCGACGATTTTTACTAGGCCGAGGCTCAGCGAGACCGAGGATTACGTCACCGGGAGGTTTGGCTAGGTTCGAGTGTGGTTTGGCTGGCCCGTTGCGTTGCAACCCAGATCGATTCGTGGTAGAACCGCAAGGGACCCTGTGTTGTCGGTCGTTTCGGTTCGATCCATGCATCCTTAGAGACCTTTGCCATCGTCCTATGAGTTCCCCACTGTCGGTGCCCGATTCAGGTTTAATCAAGACTGTATGCGGAGTTCAGTCGCATGTGGATTTCGGCAACACCGCTTCAAATCTGCGTCGGATTCTCGACTGGCTGGATCACGAGCAGGTGCAAGGGGCCGACTTGGTGGTCTTTCCCGAGTGCATGCTGAGCGGTTACTGTTTTTCCAGTCTCGAAGAGGCGCTGGCTTCGGCGCAGTCGATACCAGGTCCGGCAACGGATGCGGTCGCGGAGGTTTGCTCGGCCAGGAAACTTCATGTGGTATTTGGACTTTTAGAGATTGGTCCGCGAGGGACGGTTTACAATAGTTGTGTGCTCGTTGGCCCCAAGGGTCTTGTGGCGACTTATCGCAAAGTGCATTTGCCGTATTTGGGGGTGGATCGTTTCACAACGCAGGGAGAGGGGCTTTATCGAGCTGTGCAGGCTGATGCAATGCGAATTGGAATGCATATTTGTTACGACGGCTCGTTCCCTGAGTCATCGAGATGTCTGGCTCTCGATGGAGCGGACTTGTTGGTTCTCCCGACGAACTGGCCACCTGGAGCCGATACCTTTGCAAAGTACCTTCCGAATGCAAGAGCATTGGAAAACAATGTCTACTTTATGAGTGTCAATCGGGTCGGAACCGAGCGTGGTTTTCGCTTCATCGGAAATAGTCGCATCTGCGATCCGAATGGCAATCCGATCTCCGATGCGCCGCATGAGAACGAGCAAGTGCTACGTGCGACGATCGACTGCGCCAAGGCTCGCAACAAGCGTTTGGTTCGCGTTCCTAAGGAGCATGTGATCGATCGCTGGGCCGATCGTCGACCTGCTTATTACGGAGCGATTTCCCAGGCGCATCACCTAGAGCGCAAGATCGATTGAGGTGGGTTTCCCACGATCACTTTTTTTGGCAATGATAGACGATCGCTGGTGGTGCGTTCTTCCAGACGATGGGGCTGATTTCTACCGAGTCAAAATGCTCTTTGAGCAAGCCGCGAAATCGCATACCTGCAGGGAGCCACAGACCGTGAATGTAAGCGAACGTCGAGAATCTGCCTTTGGGTCCGAGGCTATCGAGGACTGCGGCTAGGAGATTGAGTTGAAGTTTCGATGGGAACGCTGCCCAGGGAAGTCCACTGATCAGGGCGTCGAGATGGTCGATCTGTCGAGAATCGCACAGGTGTCGAAGTTCGTGAGCATCGGCATGGACGATGTCGGCCTGAGGAAAGCGGGATTGCAAAAGTTTGACGAATTGACGATCGAGTTCGACCGCAAAGAACACCGTGGTCTTTTGGCGTTGTTGAAGGATCGACTGGGTGATTGGACCGGTCCCTGGGCCTATTTCTGCGAGCGCTCGGGTAGTTTTCCAATCGACATGCCGGAGCAGTTCGTTTGCCAGGTGCACCGAGCTCGGTAGCACCGCCCCGACGGCCCGGGGATGTTTGAAGAATCCCTTGAGGAACTCCATCCTGTCGTTTGGTGGCAAGAGAATACTCCGTGGTAATAACCCTTGAGAGTCCGTGACTTTTCGGAGTCTATGTTATATGCTTTTTGAGACACAAGCGGATTGAGGCGTTCGAGGAAAGGCAGGATCTAGATGAGCAATTCAGAGGGATCAGCACCTACATACCAAACCATGCGTGGGCGAGATTTTCCGACGCTCAGGCAGTTTACTGTCTTTTTGGAGAACCGAGTCGGTCAGTTGCTCGAGGTGGTCCGTCGGCTTGAGATATCGGGGAATCGGATCGTTGGTTTTTCGATCAATGACTCCTCGGACTGCGCTTTGGTTCGATTCGTGTTGCTCAATCCTGAGACAGGGCGAGAGACTTTCGAGCGGGCGGGACTGTCGGTTTTTGAGAGCGATTGTATCGGAGTGGAGTTGCCCGAATCGGGTCAACCGTTTGAGGAGATCTGCATGGCTTTGCTCCAAGCCGAGATCAACATTGTCAGAGCTTTTCCGCTTTTGGGAATCCTATCGGGGGGGGCTGCGGTCGTCATTTCGGTCGACAACACCGAAGCGGCTTTAGAGACGTTGTCACGTAAGGGGCTGCGCCTTTTGCACGAATCGGACTTTCAGGATGCGCAGGACGGCTGAGTCGTTTGCATCGGGGAGTATTGGACAAAGGGCGGCCGATGTTTTCCGATGAGGGGTGGATTTTTGTTCCAAGGTTTGCTGTTTAAGGGCTGAGCGATAAGAATCGGTTGGCCGTCATTTCGGGTAGGGACATCCGCCCGGGCGGATTGGGAACATTGAGCCTCGCGAGCTTAGCGATGTGCTTGGACACTTCGATTTTTGGTTGACTATACAATGCGGAATCTTTCGTCCCGTAAGGGATTTACCCTGGTCGAGCTTTTGGTGGTAATCGCCATCATTGGGGTTTTGGTTGGGTTACTCTTGCCGGCGGTGCAAGCCGCTCGGGAGGCGGCCCGTCGGATGACATGTTCGAACAATCTCAAGCAAATCGGCTTGGCGATGATGAACTACGAGGCGGCGACCAAGCGGATACCGCCTAGCGCTTGCATCAACTCCAAGATTTTGACCAATGCATCTTGGAGCATTCACGGACGGCTTTTGCCATATTTGGAGCAAGACACTTTAGCCCGACAAGTGGACTTGAGTGTCAACTGGAGTGCCTACCCGATTCTCAATTACTACCGAGTCTCGACGTATGTTTGCCCTTCGGACCCTCGTGGGGATATTCCGCGCGACACAGCGGCCACGGGGAGCGTGCATCGGATGTTTTTATATCCGACGACTTATGGGTTTAATCTCGGAACTTGGTTTGTTTACGATCCGAACACGAATATCGGTGGGGATGGGGTGACTCATGCGAATTCGACGTTGAGGCTTGCATCGGTCACCGATGGTCTCAGTCGCACGCTTTGGGCGAGCGAAGTGCATGCTTGGCAAGCTTATACTCGCAACGCTGGTCCGCCGACGACTGCGATGCCGACGACAATAGCCGAGGTGGCTACGATTGCCGATTCGGGGCGCAAGGATCGGATTTTTCCCGATGGCACAGGGACCGGGCGATGCGAATGGACCAATGGGCATGCGCATCACAGTGGATTTACAGTGACACTAGGGCCCAACACGGTGGTTCCCTATTTGTATAACGGAGTGATGTACAACATCGATTACAATTCGCAGGCTGAGGGTTCGAGTTCGACGCGGCCTAGTTATGCCGTTTTGACGTCGCGGAGTTGGCACGGCGGTCTGGTGAATTCTTGTCTGATGGACGGTAGCGTGCAGTCGATCAACAACAACATTGACTTGCAGATTTGGCAAGCTTTGGGAACGCGTGCTAGGTCTGACCGTTCGGACATCGACTAAGAATCTCGCTCGTACTCAGTCCGCCGCGGCGGACTGAGTACGAGTACGACGAAAACTAGATTGCGTCAGGTTCGTCTTTGGAGCGGACTTTGCGCATCCAGACGCTATTGCCTTTGACGTTGTATTGGGCTTGGCTCATGAGTTCGCGGATCAGCAGCACACCGCGTCCCCGGGGTTGATCGAGGCGATCCTCTTCGGTTGGATCGGCGACATTTTCGTGGTCGAACCCATCCCCTTGGTCGGTGACGGTCATTTCGGCGAAGTCATGGTCGACGAGAAACACGACGTGAACTTCTTTGGCCGGGTTTTTTTTGTTGCCGTGTTCGATTGCGTTGACGACGGCTTCTTCGATGGCCATTTGGATGTGGAATACATCTCGACCCTCCCAACCGGCGGCTTCAAGGGCGCTCATCAATTCTTCGATCGATGCGTGCCCTGCATCCAACTCACTTGGGATGACTTTATCGCATTTCCACATTGGCGTAGGGACGTTCATCAGCAATGGTCCTGGGTCAGGGGGCCAGACCTAGAGTTTGAAGGCTGCCAGCCCGGCGGCTTCATCCTTTCGGATATCGAACACACGATCGAGTCGGGTGATTTTGAAAACTTCGCCGATCTCGGGGCGAAGGCAGCAGAGTTTGAGTTGCCCGGCGGCGTCTTTGACTTTTTTGTTCAGGGAGATCAGTTTATTCAACGCGGCGCTGGACATGAACTCGACGGAGTCGAAGTTCAACAAGAGCATGTTTTTCTTCTCATTGAGAACCAATCCGGTCAGTTCATCACCGAGACTTTCGATGGTTCCGGAGTCCACGATTTTTTTATCGACGAAGTGGACTACGTGAACGCCGCCATTGTCCATCACATTGATACGTCGGTAAGTGGCCATCGAGCAACCTTCGCTAAAGCAAAAATTCGGAAAGGAAATTAAGGACGCTTAGAACAAGGAATAAGGGTAAACCAAGCCCCGCGTTGGGGCAATTGATTTTTGCAGATTCGGGCTGCGGTTTTTTGAGGGTTTTTTTCGCCTTGAGGTTCCGTGGAAAATCAAAAACGCGTGGCGGATCGAGGGTTCCGAAGAAAGGGGTTTTCGGCGGCTCAGATTTTCGGAAGGGAGTAGCCCAGACAGATACCGGCAAGGATCGCTGAGATCCAGAAGATCGCGACGGTCGAGCCGAGTCTGCGGCTCTTCATGCGTGAAAACATGTAGTAGAAGACGTAGACGACCGTCAGGGTGCACAGCAAGCCTTGTTGGATTGACTCTTTGAACGCTGTAGCTTGGATCGCAAAAAGGGCAAAAAGACCGACGAGGCACGCAGCGCCTCCGATCGAAAAGGCGATGACGGGTCCGAAGGAGGCCGATTGGAACTTGGCCAGGATTGGTACGCTGGAGACTTTACCGGACGTGTTGACGTCCATTTTCAGGAGGATTGCTGACATCATGAATAGGACACCGAGGATGATCGCGAGCATCATCCACCAGGGCATCCCGGCCTTGAGGAGTCTTTTTTCAGTTTCGACTTCCCGGGCCATCATATCGGCTGCTTCGGCGAGCCGTTTATTTCCGAACTCCTTGGTTTCGACCTCGAAGCCTTCAATTTTGCTACCGGCTTGGAGGTTGAAGCCACAGCCGACGCAGATGGCCGAACCGGTCGGCAGAGGTCGATCGCAGGCTGGGCAAAAGATGCCTTCGCGTTTTTTCAGTCCGGCCGAGTCTAGGAGTGCTGACATGGCGTCTTGTCCGCCCGGTCCGATCGAGGCTTTCGGTGCGATCGAGGCTTTTGGTGGCGCAGTCGATTTCGGGGTCGCAGGATTGGCTGCCGCAGGTTTGGCTGCTGCGGAATTCGCTGGCGGGGAATTCGGTGCCGCGACGGGGATGACCTTTTGGCACTTTGGGCATTTGACCTGTTTTCCGGCCATGGTATCGGGGACGTTTAGAGCCACCCCGCATTGGCAATTCACACGCAAAGGCATACGCGCAACCCTTATGGCCAGTCAACGAGAACAGACTGGGGAAACCGGAAAGTGTTTTTAATGGCAAGCAACCTGCCGGGGAGTATTTTGCATCAGGGGCCAAACAAAACAATGGGCAAAAGTATCCTAAGGGCCGATTTTCAATCCAGAAAAACGGTTCTGAGGCTTCCTGGCACGCAAGTTGCTGTTCTCTCTACAAAACCGTTCTTGTATGCCTTTTTGGCGTATTCCAACCGTCGTATGTTTAGTCCACGGAGTGTTAGTAGATGGCTGCATCTAAAGAGAAGAGCAAGGTCAAGTTGGTTCCACTGGGGGACCGGATCGTGGTTCAACGTCAAGAATCCCAGGAGAAAACTGTAGGTGGTATTTACCTACCTGACAGTGCCAAGGATCGACCGACTCGGGGCAAGATCATCAGCGTCGGTGACGGGCGCGTATTGGAGAACGGGAATCGATCGCAACTGCAAGTCAAGATTGGCGATCATGTTCTGTTTACCAGTTATGCTGGCGAGTCGATCGAAATCGACGGCGAAGAATACTTACTTATGAACGAATCCGAAGTCCTGGCGGTACTGGGTTAATTCCCCGGTTCGCCGAGCTTGGTCGTTTCTGTTTTACCATCCAACATTTCCTTTCGTCTTGGGGTCTTCTCGGGTGTCCTGGGTTCTTCCCGGTGCTTCGAGATCCTTGAAAAACGGCGAAGAATTTCACCAGGAGCAATCTCACACCATGGCAAAAATCATTGCGTTCGATCAAGAGGCCCGCGAAGCGATCCGACGTGGCGTCGGCAAGCTTGCACGCGCCGTCAAAGTCACATTGGGGCCTCGCGGCCGCAACGTCATTCTGCAAAAGTCGTTCGGTAGTCCAACGGTCACCAAGGACGGTGTGACGGTCGCTAAAGAAATCGACCTTGAGGATGTCTACGAGAACATGGGCGCGCGGATGGTCCGCGAAGTGGCGTCCAAGACCAGCGATGTCGCTGGCGACGGAACGACGACCGCGACGGTCATGGCCGAAGCGATCTTCAACGAAGGTCTCAAGGCAGTCGTCGCCGGGGTCAACCCGATCCAAATGAAGGCTGGTATCGAGCATGCAGTTTCGGATATCACCGAGAAGCTCAAGAAGATGTCGATCAAGATCAAGGACAAAGCCGAGATGGCTAACGTCGCTTCGATCGCTGCGAACAACGACCGAGCCATCGGGAACTTGCTTGCCGACGCCATGGAGCGCGTAGGCAAAGACGGTGTCGTTACTGTCGACGAGGGCAAGAGTCTGCACGATGAACTCGAGTTCGTCGAAGGGATGCAGTTCGACCGCGGATACCTTTCCCCTTACTTTGTCACCGATCCGACGACCATGGAATGCGTTCTGGAAGACGCTTACATTTTGGTCTTCGAGAAGAAGGTTGGAAACATCAAGGAGATCGTTCCGGTTCTCGAGCAAGTCGTCCAGCAAAGCAAGCCGCTTTTGATCATCGCTGAGGACGTCGAGGGAGAAGCCTTGGCCACGTTGGTGATCAACCGACTCCGAGGAACCTTGCACGTCGCAGCGGTCAAGGCTCCAGGCTATGGCGATCGCCGCAAGGCGATGATGGAAGACATCGGGATTCTCACGGGTGCCGTACCGGTCTTCGAAGCCCTCGGCAAGAAGCTCGATGCACTGACCCTTTCGGACCTTGGTCGTGCCAAGAAAGTCATTATCGACAAAGACAACACGACGATCATCGAAGGTGCTGGTAAGGCCAGTGAGATCAAGGCTCGAATTGACCAAATCCGTCGCGAAATCGAGAACACCTCGAGCGATTACGACCGCGAGAAGCTCGAAGAGCGACTTGCGAAGCTCGCCGGTGGTGTTGCCAAGGTCAATGTCGGTGCTGCGACCGAAAGCGAAATGAAGGAAAAGAAGGCTCGCGTCGAAGACGCATTGCATGCGACACGCGCTGCGATTGAAGAAGGCATTCTTCCTGGTGGCGGTGTTGCATTGCTGAGAGCTTCGACCCAAGTAACTCCTTCGGAATCGCTCTCGCAAGACGAGCTGACCGGCTACAACATCGTCCTTCGCGCTTGCCGCGCACCTTTGACAATGATCTCGGCCAACGCCGGGCAAGACGGTGGTATCGTCTGCTCGAAGGTCGCTGAGTCCAAGGGCAATATCGGCTACAACGCCCTGACAAACGTCTACGAAGACTTGGTCAAGGCTGGTGTGATCGATCCGACCAAGGTAACTCGCACCGCTTTGGCCAATGCCGCTTCGGTGTCGACCTTGTTGCTCACCAGTGATGCTCTGATCGCCGAGAAGCCCAAGGATGACAAGAAGGGTGGTCATTCGCACGACCACGACATGTACTAAGCGTCCTTAGCTTTTCGCACATGAACATTGATCCAACAGAAAAGAGCTCGGCACTTGCCGGGCTCTTTTTTTGATTTGCGGACCGAAATTGGTGTGTCCTTGTCCTTGTCCTTGTGCGCGAGCACGAGCACGAGCAAGAGCACGACGAACAGCCAGGACCAAGCGTTGCACCGAAGTCTTCGATCGGTCGTTTTTGGCTTGCGCCAGAGCCAACTCCTTGGCTTAGCGGATCGCAAACGATCTGGCATGGAGTAAGAACATCGTGCTTCTTTTCGTACTCGTACTCAGCATCGCGGTACTCGTACTCGTACTCGGAGAAATCAAGCGTAGCGATCAATCCCATGGGTCCGCAAGTTACCCCGAACGGCCTCGATCAACGATCCGCATCGCCGCAGTTCAAACAGCCATCGAGTACGAGTACCGTTTCACTGAGTACCGCTTCGCTGAGTACGAGTACGACGAAATCCGATGCGATGCACGAGTACTGGTTTGACAATGAGCGACTAGACGCTTATCGCCTTTCGAGCACGAGCACGAGCACGAGCACGAGCACGGCGTTGCGAACCCGGAACGAATCAATACCCTCTACTAAAACTTCCGAAGAAGCGTTCTGTCTACCGCCCATGAAAATTTGGATCGATGCCGATGCGGCTCCACGCGAAGCCAAAGAGCTTGTCTTTCGGGCCTCGAAGCGTTTGGAAATCGAGGTGACGCTCGTGGCCAACCAATCGATTTGGCTACCGCCATCGAGCCGACTGATCCATGGAGTGACGGTGCGAGACGGCGCGAATGTCGCTGACCAATACATCGTCGAGCATTCTCGGGCTGGTGATATAGCGATCACGGCGGATATTCCGCTCGCTGCGCAGTTGGTTGCCAAAGAGGTCTTCGTCTTGGATCCTCGGGGTGAGGTTTACGACGATCGCAACATAGGACCTCGCTTGGCATCGCGTGATTTGCTCGATTCGGCACGCAGCGCTGGCATGGAGCTCACCGGCGGCCCGAAGCCTTACGGGGCTCGCGATCGCTCTGAATTTGCGCAATCGCTCGACCGGATCTTGACCCGCGCGATCAAGTTGCGGGATCGAGCGATTAAGAAAAGCGAATCGAAGCCCGAGAGTTTTGAGCTGTAAGGCTTGCTGCGTTGAAGCTAGGCGAGCCAAGGGGGAAGTACACCTGCGGCGGGCAATTCGATCCACTGGACCTTTTTGATCCCATCGATCGAGCTGAGTTCCTCGAGTGCGAGCTGAGGGGGACGCGAGTCGAGGTTCAGGACACCGATGGCGAGACCTCCTTGCTGTTGCTGGACACGGCCGACGGACATTTGGCCGATATTGACACCGTGCTTGCCGAAGACGGTCCCGACTTTGCCGATGATCCCTGGCATATCGTCGTGGGTGAAGAAGAGCATGTGTCCATCGAGGTAGGCTTCCATGCGATAATCGTCGATCGAGACGAGTCTGGGCATGCTGTTGCCGAAAACGGTCACTCCGGCACGTACGGTCTGTTCGCCTCCGAGTACCTCAGCGGTGACCGAGGAGCTGAATGCACCCAGGTCACGGTTGCGTTTCTCGATCAGATCGATGCCCCGTTCCTTGAAGAGCAGTTCTGCGTTGATGATATTGACATCATCGGCCATGGCCCGTTGCAGGAGTCCGGCGCAAAAAGCGGATGTCAGGAGTTTGGTGTCTTTATCGGCGACCTCGCCTCGGTAGTGCAATTCGCAGGCGCTGACGGTTCCGGAGTGCCATTGGGCCATGAGCAATCCCAAGCGGTAGGTTGCATCGAGGTATCCGCGTAAGCCTTCGAGCATTTTCGGGTCGAGCGAGGCGACGTTGACCGCATGGCGAATTTCGCCGGTGTTGAAGAAGTTCATCAGCAGTTGGATCCCTTCGATCGCAACTTGGGTCTGAGCCTCTTCGGTGCTCGCACCTAGGTGTGGGGTGCAAACGACACCGGGCATTCCGAACAGGGGGCTGTTGGTGCACGGTTCTTCTTCAAAGACGTCCAGGGCGACCCCGGCGATGATTCCGCGTTTGAGTCCTTCGACCAGGGCGGCTTCTTCGTAGATACCTCCTCGGGCGCAGTTGACCAATCGGACTCCAGGTTTGAGGAGTTCGAGTTGTTTCATTCCGATAAGGTATTTGGTTTCTTCGGTCAGGGGTGTGTGGACCGTCAGGTAATCGACTTTGGGAAGCATTTCGGCGACGGTTTGAACTTTTTCGATACGCAGTTTGGCGGCTTGTTCGTCTGAGAGGAACGGATCGAAGGCGATGACGCGCATGCCGAAGGCTTGTCCTCGGAGTGCGACTTCGCGGCCGATGCGTCCGAAGCCGATAACGCCTAGGACTTTGTCGGCCAGCTGAGCGCCCATAAACAATTTGCGGTCCCATTTTCCGCAACATAGAGATTGGTAAGCCGGGGCGATCGAACGCGAGAGTGCGAGCATCAGGGCGAAGGCATGTTCGGCGGTGCTCAGGGTATTTCCGGCCGGGGTATTCATCACGACGATGCCTTGGCGGGTCGCTGCATTTTTATCGATGTTGTCGGTACCTACGCCGGCTCGAACGATCGCTTTGAGCTTGCGGTTGCCTTCGAGCGACTCTGCGGTGATTTTCACCCCGCTGCGAACAATCGCTCCATCGAAAAGGGCTAGGGATTCTTTGAGCTCTTGGCCTTTGAGCCCATGGATTTCTTTGTATTCAAAGTTCGAATCTCCACGGAGCAGTTCGAGGCCTTCGGGAGCGATCGGATCCAATACCAAAATGCGGGTCTTCATTACGTTTTCGATCTTGTGGACTTGGAGTTCAAGCGTGTTTTGTGGCGAATAGGTCCATGAGTTGAACAAGGAGTTTGACCCCCTCGATTGGCATGGCATTGTAGATACTGGCCCGAATACCACCGACGCTGCGGTGCCCTTTCAAGGAGTCCAAGCCGAGTTTTTTGGCCTCGGACAAGAACGCTGTTTCGAGTTCTTCGTTCGGTAGCTTGAAGGTCGCATTCATCAGCGAACGGTCTTCGAGCCGGGCGTGGCCTTGGTACATTGTCGGATGGCGATCCATCGCATCGTAGAGCAATTGCGCTTTGTCCTGATTGCGACGGTGCATCGCATCGAGGCCGCCGACGCTTTCCTCGAGCCACTGGGCGACGAGTCCCATGACGTAGATCCCAAACGTCGGTGGGGTGTTCCACATCGAGTCTTCTTGTGCATGGTTCCGATAGCTTAAGTACCCGGGCAATTTCTCGCTGCTGCGATCGAGAAGATCCTTGCGGATGATCACGACGGTCACTCCGGCAGGTCCTGCATTTTTCTGAGCACAGGCATAGACGATCCCGTACTTGGCAATGTCGAGGGGTCGATAGAGAAAGTCCGACGAACTGTCGATGACCAGTGGACAGGGGACCTGCCAATCGCTTTGAAACTGGATGCCTTGGATCGTCTCGTTGCTTGTCATGTGGAGGTAGGCAGCATCGGCCGAGATGCGTAGTTCTTGGGTTTTTGGAAGTTTTGAGTACCCGTGGTCGGCTCCGTCATAGAGGACCTCGACGGGTCCCTCTTTTTTGGCTTCTCCGACGGCGTACTTTCCCCAGGTTCCAGTCACGACGTACTGAGCTGGCGATTTCGAGCCTCGCAGCAGATTCATAGCCACCATGGAGAACTGCAAGCGAGCTCCTCCTTGGAGGAAGAGGACTTCATGGGTTTGGGGGATCTTGAGCAATCGGATCAACCGCTGCTTGGTCTGTTCTTGGATGGCAATGAACTGCTTGCTGCGGTGGGAGATCTCTAGGATCGACGCACCGCAGCCGGGCAGACAGAGCATCTGATCTCGGATGGTTTCCAAGACGCTCACTGGCAAGACAGCCGGTCCAGCCGAGAAGTTGTACAAGCGGTTCTCTGTCATGATCCAATCGATTCCGAGGCTAGGTTCAAATACCCAACGAATACGCTATCGGAATGCACCGTTGTGCAAACCGGGCTGGATCGGGATTTTAAACCAATCCATGCGAAGCGAAAGGACAATTACTCCTGCTCGGGCCTTTGAAATCGTTCGGGTTCTTGAATCACTGAGGCCAACCACTCAAGAGCCATGTCCTCGGAGGCCCATTGACCGTCGAGCTGCATCGCCCTGGCTTGCGATAGTAGTTTGCCGAATGCAGGACCTGGCTTTAGCCCTGCTCGGATCAGATCGCTGCCTTTGATCCAAGGTTCTGGATTCCAAAGGTGAGTCGGTTGAGCGAGACGTTCTTTGAAGGTTTGGATGCCAGAGTCCGACCAGAGGTGGAGTCGGCATAGGGCTTGAGCCAAGTGCATCGACTCGTCGACCCAGCCATGGAGGAGCTTGGGCTGGACTTGAGACCAATCGAGGGGCTTGGGATTGGCCAGTGCACAGGAGGCTTCGACGCATACGCAGGCCGCATCGATCGTCGCGTTGGGGAGCTTCCAACGGAGCTGGATTGCTTGGAGGGTCGTTCGCCAGGTTTGGGATGGGATTGGATATTCCGGAACGCTCGGAGGTCGATTTGGGGTAGTTGTTTCTGGGGATTGTCTGCCCAGGGGATGGACCAATGCAGCCAGAACGACGGGCAGCTCTAGATGCGCATGGGGTAGTTGTAGGAACAGTTCGGCTTGATCGACCGGCAGGAGTTCAGGGGCGATGTGTTCGAGCAGACCACATCGTGCCAGTTCGGACCAAGCCCATTGTCGGTTGGGATGTTCTAGGATTTTAGAGAGTTCCATACCGATCCTCTCTCCGCTGACACGCTGGATACCCGAGGCCGATTCCTCGATCGCTTTGCGGGTCGCTGGGTCGAGTTCCAAGGAATATCGGGCGGCGAATCGAATGGCCCTAAGCATGCGCAGTTTGTCTTCGTTGATACGAGCATAAGGGTCGCCGATGGCTCGAAGCAGGCGATTGCCCAGGTCGCTTTGTCCTCCGACGAAATCGATGACTCTCTGGGCGATCGGATCGTAGAAAAGGCCGTTGATGGTAAAGTCGCGCCGCTGGGCGTCTTGTTCGGCCGTCGCGTAGACGACCCAATCGGGGCGTCGGCCGTCGGAGTAGGAGCCATCGGTTCGGAACGTCGCGACTTCGACCTGGCACTTGGTCTTGGCCAATCGACCGTGGACGAGCACGACGCCAAAGGCTTCGCCGACGGCGCGTGTGTGATCGGCGCCGAAGACTTCACGGACTTGCTCAGGGGTCGCGTCGGTGGCGACATCGAAGTCTTTGGGAGTCAGGCTCAGCAGAGCGTCTCGCACGCACCCTCCGGCATAGTAAGCCACGAAGCCTCGGTCGACCAAGCGCCGAACGATTTCGTGGGCAAATTGTCGATGGAGGGAACCAGCATGGAATAGAGGTCGGTCGGCAGAAGAGTTCTGCGCTGTGGGGTCCTGAGATGACATTGTGAAGGTAGCTGGTTCCGTTCCTGCCCCAGAGAGCCTATGATACGCCGTTATGAGTAACGATTTTAACTCCCAGGACCCCAACCGTCAGCCTCACCGAGACCGAGGCCGCCATGCGGTTGTCGGGATTCTCTATGAAGAAGGACAATTCCTGGTCATTCGACGTTCGCAGTTCGTCAGCGCTCCGGGTTTGATCTGTTTCCCAGGAGGAGGAATCGAGCCTGGTGAGGACTTTCAAACGGCTGTCAAACGCGAATTGGTCGAAGAACTCGATCTGCGGGTCGAGGTCCGAGGGCATCTCTGGACAAGTCAAACCCGTTGGGGAACTCGCCTGGAGTGGTTGTATTGCGAGCGGCACAAGGGCTCCGAGCCGAGGCCGAATTTCCAGGAGGTCGAGGAGTTTCATTGGATGAGCGTTCCGTTACTTGAAGCTCGAAAGGATCTGCTCGGAAGCATGCCCGAGTTCTTAGCGAGTTTCCGCAGTGGGGACTTCCGATCGCACTTTGAATCAGACTGACACAGCGAACCGCCAACAGCTCACAGAGTACAGAGTTCAGATCTATGCAGTGCAGAGTCATCGACAGTCACACCGGGGGCGAGCCGACTCGCACGATCGTCTCGGAAGTTCCTCTGCGTGGGGGAAACGTCGCTGAGCGGTTGGCACACATGCGAGAGCAGTTCGATTTCTTGCGGACCGCATTGATCCATGAGCCTCGCGGCTCGGAGGTCATGGTCGGCGCACTGGTGCTTTCCCCGATCGATCAGAGAAACACCGCAGGGATTATTTTCTTCAACAACGTCGGGTATTTGGGAATGTGTGGCCATGGAACGATCGGGGTCGTCGAGACTCTCCGGTGGCTTGGAAGACTACAGCCCGGACGCCATAGCTTTGAGACATGCGTCGGGCAGGTGCATGCGGTATTGCATGAGGATCGGCAAGTGACGCTCGAGAACGTGGCGAGTTATCGGGTGGCGAGCAACTGCCCGATCCGGCTTGCCGATGGAGTGTCGCTATTTGCCGATATCGCTTACGGGGGCAATTTTTTTGCCCTCTTGGACGTGAGCCAGACCGATTGGTTCGATCGACCAGCGGGCTATTTGATCGAACGGTCCACAGAGGTCTTAGAGGCTGTTCAAAGGGACTATCCGCAAGTCGATCATGTCGAGCTCTTTGGGGCTGCGGTATCGCCTGCGAACGATTCTCGTTCGTTTGTTTTATGCCCTGGCCGCCAGTACGATCGTTCTCCGTGCGGGACCGGGACGAGTGCCAAGCTCGCTTGCCTTGCGGCCGACGGAAAACTCGCTCCGGGTGCCATATGGCGTCAAGAGAGTTTCATCGGCAGTGTCTTTGAAGCCTCCTACGAGTGGCACGAGAAGACGAGCTTGCAGATACGACCTTCGGTCCGCGCTCGGGCGTTTGTCAACGGGGATCTTCAGTTGGTCGTCGATCCCGAGGATCCCTTCGGTTGGGGGATCCCCAGTCGCTAGCCGCAGTAGGATCTTTTTGGGCGATTGCTTTGGGGATCGATCCAACCGGTTTGCGACCGACGGCTTGGAGGTTATCCTAAGCCGTCGGGTTCTGCGAGCTTCGCGTGCAACTCAGGGATCACGGGGATGGCCAAGAGTGAGGGATTTCGATGTCAAAACGATGGATCTTTCGAGCCCATGATTCGGCAGGTTTTTTGGCGTTTGCCGAAGAATTGAAGGTCGATCCGGTGGTATCTCAGCTTCTTTTGTCGCGTGGAATTTCCAAGGTTGATGCGGCGAGGCTTTTTCTCGATTGCAAGTTTTCCGATTTGCGAGATCCGCAGTTGTTGCCTGGGGTCGACGCGGCGGCCGAACGGATTCTAAGGGCAGTACGCGATGGCGAGCCCATCGTCATCTACGGCGATTACGATGCCGATGGGATGTGCGCTACATCGATCCTCGAATCGTTTCTCAAGATGCTCGGGGCCGACGTGACGTACTACGTACCGAATCGGCTCGAAGATGCTTATGGACTCAGTTGCGAGTCGATCCGACGGCTCGCGAGTTTGGGACGCAAGCTTCTGGTGACCGTCGACTGCGGAATCGGTTCGATCCAAGAGGCGCAGCTATGTCGGGAATTAGGTTTGGACTTGATCATCACCGACCACCATGCATGCGGTGAAATCCTGCCCGAGGCCCTAGCCATCGTCCACCCGAACTTGCCCAATTCCCACTATCCGTTCCATGGACTGTGCGGTGCGGGAGTCGCATTCAAGCTCGCTTGGCGAATGTGTCAGATTCTGGCTGACAATCGGAGCAAGGTAGCCGATGTGCATCGTGACTTTCTCCTGATGGCTATGACCATCGCGACGATCGCAACGGTGGCCGATGTGGTCCCCTTGGTCGATGAGAATCGGATTTTGGTCCGAACCGCATTGCAATTGATGACCAAGCATGGCCCCCCGGGCCTCAAAGAGCTCATCAAGCTCACGAAGCTCGACGGCAAGCGAGCGATCAGTGCTGAAGACATCGCTTTTACCCTCGCCCCGAGGCTCAACGCCGCCGGTCGGCTCGGTCAGGCCCAGTTGGGAGTCGAGCTATTGACCACCCAGGACCCCGGCCGAGCCTTGGCCTTAGCTCAGTATCTCGATCGATTGAATGCCGACCGCGACTCGATCGAGCGAAGCATCACGTTGGCGGCCAGCAAGCAAGCCAAGGAGCAACTCGAGGCCTCTGCCGAACCCGCCTTGGTGCTCCATTCCCCCGGTTGGCACCTTGGGGTCATCGGAATTGTCGCCGGGCGGATGGCCGAGCGTTTCCATCGACCTGTGGTGATCATCTCCTCAGACCCCATGGGACAAAAGCCGGCCACCGGCAGTGGTCGATCGGCAGGTACGGTGGACCTGCATCGCGCGTTTGTCGCCTGCAGCGAGCATTTGGAAAGTTGCGGCGGGCACGCGGCGGCCGCAGGTTTAAGGATCCAGGACCGCAAGATTCCCGAGTTCCGAGAAGCCTTGTGCGATCACGTGCGCCGGACGATCGGAGAAAGGGATCCAGAACAAACGCTGCTGGTCGATGCGGAAGCTACGTTTCAGGAGCTGAGCCTTCAGACCGTCACAATGATCGAAAGCATGGCACCGTTTGGAGCAGGAAATCCGCGACCGGTTTTCGTCGCAAGCAATGTCCAACTCCATGAGCCAGCCAAGCTCTTCGGGCAGGGGGATCGGCACGTTGGGGTCCGGTTCAAGCAACACGATCAGATCTTCCGAGCCGTTGCGTTTTCGCAGCCCGAGTGGGCCGAGAAGATCAATGCCCATCAAGGCCAATTCGATTTGGCGTTCCGGCCCAATGTCAACGAGTTCAACGGTTACCGCCGGGTCGAATTGCAACTGGTCGATTGGCGAGCGAGCCAAGTCGGATAAAGCCAAGTCGAATAAAGCCAAGTCGGCTAGAGTTCGCACCCTAGGACATTTCGCAACGCGCCCTCGAGTGTTGGGAAGCGGAACGGATAACCCGATTCGAGTAGCACACCCGGCACCGTTCGGGCGCTTGCCAACAGAAGCGCGTCGGCCATTTCTCCCAAGGCGATCCGGAGGGCAAAGGCCGGTGCGGGAAGCCAAGAGGGTCTGTGGAGGACTTTGGCCAAAACGGCGCTGAAGTCTCGGTTGCTCAGGCATTCCGGGGCTACGACATGCACCGGCCCTTGGCGATCCGACGCCAATGCTAGCCACAACAGGATGCTAGCAGCATCGTCGATATGGACCCAAGGCCAATACTGTTTTCCCGAGCCCATCGGTCCACCCGCTGCAAGTCGGAAGGGCAAGAGCATCTTGCTCAAGGCTCCCGAGCGGGGATGGAGTACCACACCAAAGCGAGCAAGGGCGACTCGGCCGGCTCGATCGGAGTACTCCATCGCGGCGGCTTCCCATTCCCTGGCGACCTCCGAGAGGAAGTCATCCCCTGTGGCCGATCGAGCGACGCTCGAGGATTCGTCGAGCCGTTGGTCCCCTCGGTTGCCGAAGATCCCGACTCCCGAAGCACAGATCAGGGCCTTGGGCGGGGATTTGAGCTGACTGAGCCTTACAACAAGTTTCTTTGTCGAGTCGATGCGGGTGTTTTTGATGGTTTGTTTGTAGGAGTTCGTCCAGCGCTTATCGGCGATCCCAGCGCCACCGAGGTGGATCCAGGCATCGAGGTTCTCGAACGCCTCGAGTTGATCTTCGGGGGCGCTTTGCACCCCGCGAGGCCAGCGGGAGGGTGGTTGATCGCTTTGGGGGCGGGTGGATCGGACCACTTCGATCCCCAGAACGCGGGCCAGTTCGATGGTTCGACGACCGATCAATCCCGAGCTTCCAGAGACCCCAATTCGAAGTCGCCGCTGTGCCGTGGGGAGCAGTTCGGAGAACTTCAGATCGTCGGCGGTGATACGGTGCCTGAAGCGGAACATGGCTGTCAGCTTGGAATCGACCCAACCTTTGAGTGCGTTGCTCAAGGGAGCACCATGGAGCTGAAAATCAATACGATCAGTCAGTCTGGAGGCAGAGTCGGAGATTGGAGCAAAACGATGCTCGTGTTTCCACTTTGCGAAAGGGCCAGACTTTAGCTCGTCGACGAAGAGTTCGTTGCGGACATATTGGGTGTGTTCGGCTTTCCAAATTTGGGAGATGGGGCCGATTTTGTTTCTGACCGAAACGAGCGAACCGACTTGGAGCGAGTCGTTGCTCGATACAACACTGGCTGGTTCCCAAGGGGGAATGAGGCGGTTGATCGCACCGGCTTGTTCGTGGTACTCGAAGAGCCGGTCGACTGGACAGAAAAATTCGCTAGAGTGTTCAAAGAGCATGCGATTGCGTTATGGCTTAGAGGTCCGACTCAGGAATCGGAGAAACATCTGCCATATCGCGGAGTTTGTCGAGAGCACGTTTTTCGAGTTGACGGATTCGTTCTTTGGAGACACCGAGTCGATCTGCAAGTTTCTGAAGTGTCTGGACTCTGCGGTGGCCTCCGAGAGAGAAGCGAGCCCGAACGATCAGCTTCTCTCGACGGTCGAGCCGATCGAGCATGCTCGAGAGTCTTCCTCGCAAAGCTTCCCAGCGAATCTCGCTCATTCCAGAGGCGCGATGTTCGTCGCTGATGTCGACCCCTGAATCGTGGACACTCAGGGTGATGCGTTGCCGTTCCTTTTGATTTTCCATCACACGGCGATAGGAGTTGCGACGGACGACCTGAGTTGCATAGGTGCTGAATCGGAATCCAAGAGCGACGTCGAATTTGTCGACGGCTCGCATCAAGGCGACGATTCCATCGCTCAATAGATCATCGAAGGCGTTGTGGCTGTTGACGAATTTTTTGACGATGGAGATCACGAGTCGCATGTTCGATTTGACGAGCCGATCGCGGTACCAATCGGCAGCCCGGAGGAGCGATTCGATGCGGCGGACGGTCCAACCGTTAGAAGCTCGGTTCTTGTCGGCAGCGGACTTGGTCGTGCGGGATTTGGCACTTTGGATCTGAGTCTGGGACTTGAGTTCCAAGCGGAGTTCGTTGGCTTTGAATCGCAAAAAGTTCATCCTTCGGAACGTCTCGACCTCTTCCTCTGGAGTCAGGAGTTTGGTCTCGCATAGGCGAGCCAAGTGGGCTGGCAGATCTGGGGTTTTAACGCGGCGCAGGTCGTCGGAGGAGATGGGTAAGAGTCGTTTGTCGGCAAAGAGACTCGCCTCGATCTCAGGAGCCGAGAAGTCAGCGTTCCCCATGAAGTCGATGTCGTTGGCCAGGAGCGATTTGACGACCAGAGCCGTTTCTTCTGGGGTCTTGGTCTCAGGGCAGATCAATTGGCAATAGTGAACGAAAGAAGCTTCGAGCTCTTTGGTCCGAAAGGTTTTGGGCAAACCGGACGACCTGACCGCAGCAGGGGTCCGTTCTGTATCCGAGATTTGGCCTATTGCAGTGGATTGGTCTTCTGGAAAAGTTTGGGTCGCAGGGCTCTTTGCCGGTTTATTCTTGGCGATCTTTGCAGACAGGGCCGTCGTTTTGGCGGGGGTGAATTTGGACTTGTTGGGGGCTGTTTTTTCGAGCAGCTTGGCCATCATAAAACCTTTCATCGACTTTCAGGATGAACTTTTGAGGACGCGGAGGGTGCTTCTTTGACCGAAACGTCGGTCCAGCGATAACTAAATTCGTTCAAATCGTTCATTCAAAATCTTTATATCGTTCTTTTTGGTTTGTAGCAACATGCACAGGCCGATTTTAGGGACAATGCTTCAAAGAAAAAAAAGTGGGCGGAAAAGACCAAGTTTCCGCAGGTTGCCAGGGGTTTTTTCCTGGGAGACGCTACAATTCTCCATCCTTATGGGGTTTGACGGTCGATGAGCCAACCGGGCCAGAACGTTTTTCGCGATCCGAGTTGGCTGGTCCGACCTGAACGATTTACCTGAACGATTTACCTGAACGATTTACCTGAACGATTTCCTTCGGCGAGTTCGCTCAATACGTTCAATTCGACCGTCTTGCTCAGCGTGCTAGTCGCTGCATGCCGAACGATTGACAGAGCTGGACAATAAGACAGGGAAAATTCTGGGGGGATAGATTCGGTAGATTTGAGTCGTTTGGATGTTCCGAGGTTCGATTCGATGTTCGAGTTTGGATTAAGAGTCTCCGCAGAGGCGGAGCTCGAAAGGAAAGGTCACACGGTCTAGGCCGTGTAGCGACGATGAATTTGGAGCACAATTTCAGTCCTAAGCAGGTGGCCCAGGCACTTCAAGTCAGCGAGTCTTCGGTGAAGCGTTGGTGCGATCGCGGCGTGATCCGAACGGATCGAACCTACGGAGGTCATCGTCGGATTCCCCTCGAACACCTCATGGAGTTTCTCGAGTCGACCAATCGTAGGATCGTCGACCCATCGGCAATCGGGCTGAGCGATCCTCGCCAGGACGTTTCGCGGTTGGATGATTCCCGCCAAATTGCCCGCGATGCGATCGAAGAGTTGAGTTTGCAGGCCGGACGGCCTGGAGAAGATCCCTCGATCGCCAACGCCTCGTTCTTGCAGTCCCAGTTCGAAAGAGCTCTACTGGCCGGCGACGAGACGCAGTGTCGCAAGGTGATCAGTTCTTGGTACGCGATCCATGGAAACATGGCCAGCGTGGCAGACGACTTGATGGCTCCTACGTTTCGAGTCATAGGACAGCTGTGGGCTTGCGGAAGAGCGGATGTCTATCAGGAGCGTCGCGGATGCGAGATCTCCATCCGATTGATCCATGAGCTTCGTCGTTTGATCCTCGATCCGGGAAATGATGCGCCCCTTGCGATGGGGGGGACTTGCGAAGGGGACAATTACCAAGTCGCCAACCAACTCATCGAGATGATTTTTCGCGAAGCTGGCTGGCGGACGATCAGCTTGGGCTCCGGAGTTCCCTTCTCGTCCATGGCTTCTGCGATTGAGAAGTATCGTCCGAAGATCTTCTGGTTGAGCGTCTCGCATGTGGAGTCCGAAGAGTCCTTTCTCGATCGCTTTGAGCCGTTTTCACAAGGTCTACCTCAAGGGACGATGCTGGTCGTCGGCGGTAGGTCCTTGAGCGAATCGCTGCGTCGCAGGATGCAGTTCTCGGCGCACTGCGATAGCATGCGCCAACTTTCGACGCTCGCGCGGAGCCTGATCGCGCACTGAATCCGAGTTGGTGCCTCCTATCGGATTTCGTCGTCCTCGTACTCGATAGCTGTTTGAACTGCGGGGATGCCGATCGTTGATCGAGGCAGTTCGTGGCTCACTTGCGGATTTGACCGTAGCGTCCCAATGGGATCGTCAGGAGCGGAGCTTCCGATTCGTACGACTGCAACTCGAGTCGGGAGACCTCTAGTAGCAAAGCGAAGGTGGCCTTCGTATCGCGGTCTCTATGATCGATGTAATACCAGTAGTCTTCGTAGCGGACAGCCACATAAGCTTCCTCGGGTCGCCTCTTCGATTTCACGCAGTGAACGTGGAAAAGTCCGTCCATGACCTGTCGCCAATCGAACGAGGTCCCATCGGGGTTGCATGTCATTGGGACTTTTCCAGCGACGATATGCTCTTTGGGAACATCGATTCCGTGCGAAACAAAAAAGAGGGCTTGCAAAAGCGAGCGGGTTTCAAGATCGAGCAACTCGAGTCTCGGGCCGTTCGGGTCGGAAAATGGGGGCAATTCCTCAGTCGTGATCTTCAGGGTGCTGACTTCGGGGTCGACATGGAAGCACCGGCAGAAGGTATCCCATGCGGTATTGAGCTTCGCCCTCGGATCGATCGCTAGCATCGGCTGGTTCGTTTTTCGGATCAGGCAGAACCCTTGGGGTTCCTTGCGGACCTCGAGTTCCATTTCAACGGCTTTGATCGCAAGGTCTGAAGCGTTGGGCGGGTCTGGAAATGGGCCCGCGAGAATCTCCTCTTGCTGATCGATGAACAATTGAACGAGTTGGGCGTCTTGCAATTCCTGCAGAGCGCAGATCCCTTCGAGGAATTGGGCGTAGTCTGGAGCGCATTTGGGAGTCGGGCCACTTGCGGTCTCTGCGTTGGAGACCCAGTTGAGATTCTCCAGGTAGAGTCGAAAAACAGTCGCGATTGGCCAAGTGGTTCGCGAGAGATAAAACGCTCCGTTCAGAGAGATCGGGGTGAAGAGCCTTCGCGTGTATTCCTCGTCATCCAAAGGGGTGTAGCTGAGTGTTGGGCGAGAGGCCCGGGACAAGGAGGCTTGGGGCAGGGCCTGGGATCGGAACCCATCGGCCGCGCCGGCCAAGAAAAACGGGATGGCTTGCAATTCCGAAGCGAGTTCCTGTTGGTCGGCGATGTTGGAGATCGCCAAGCTGCTCGGGGTGTCGGTGTATCGCAGGCGGACGATGTTCAAGAGGAATTGCTCCTCGGAAGTCGTCTTGACCGCTTCGTTGTACTGAAGTCGGGTTTGGACGAGCGAACGTGGTCCAAACCCGCACCCGAGGCAAGCCCCGAGGAAAGCCAGGATGCTCAGTCCAGCTAGCGCCAAGACCTGCCGGAGGCTCCTTAGGCTTCGCCAGGGGGTATCGACATCGGTCTTTGCGTATTTATGCCCGCTCATTGCCTACCCCCGTTGTATCGAAGCACATCGGCACGTTGGGGGGCTTCGCATTAGGCAATCTGTAACGATTGGGCCAAGGTTTGCGATTGGAGGTTTTGGAAGGTTGATCGGGACTGTGCCAATGTGCCATTTCGCTCCGGATGGAGTTATATTGGACTCCTGGAACGAAACGTTCCTTGCTCTGGCCAACTGATACATCCTTTGGTTTTGGAATATGCAGCACCTTACACGCGATCTTCCTTGTCGGTTTTTCCAACCCACTTACCGCTTGTCCACGGGGCCTGGCGCGGCCAGGGCTTGGGTGGGATTTTTCAAGAGCATGATGCTTGGGGTTTTTCTAGCGGGCATCGCCTGTTTTGCGATAGGGGCACTGAGTCCGATCGCATGGGGTCAGGAGCTGGTGGCCGGGCAAACCCTGGTGGCTGGGCAAACCCTGGTGGCTGGGCAAACACCGAGCGATTTTTTCGAAGCCCGCATCCGGCCGATTTTGGTCGACCATTGTGAGGTTTGCCATTCGCTCTCGACGCAGAAGTCCAGCGGGGGGTTGGTTTTGGATTCGGCCGATGGTTGGAAGCTCGGGGGGGATTCCGGACCGGCGATCGTTCCGGGGAATCCCGAGGAGAGTTTGCTCATCCGAGCGGTTCGTGCTCAGGGGCACAGTCCGATGCCACCGGCCGATAGCGGTTTATCGTTGACCGAGTCGCAGATCCGGGACCTGGAGGCTTGGGTCAGGCATGGGGCTTACGATCCTCGCAAGTCGACCGAGCGGATCGGTGGGATGCGTGCTGAGGATGTCCGATCGTGGTGGTCCTTTCAACCGCTCGGATCGCACGAGCCCCCTGAGGTGTTGCACGACCAATGGGTATGGAATCCGATCGATCGATTCGTCGTCGCTGGGCTTGAAGCACGGGGTCTCGAGCCGGTATCGACAGCCAGCAAACGCGAGTGGATTCGCCGCGTGACCTTGGATTTAACGGGGCTTGTGCCGACCCCTGAGCAGATTCGAGAGTATCTAGCAGACGAGTCCGCTCAAGCCGACGCGCGGTTGGTCGACCGATTGCTTGAATCCCAGGAGCATGCGGAGCGTTACGGACGCCATTGGCTCGATGTGGCTCGGTATTCGGACACGGCTGGGGATGGGGCTGACTATCCGGTCCGTGAAGCGTACCGGTACCGTGACTGGGTGATCCGTTCGATCCATGGCAACAAGCCTTGGGACCAATTCGTGCGTGAGCAGATAGCTGGCGATCTGTTTGCAAAGGACTTGGCCGGGTCGTCCGACGCAGCGGATGGACCGGCACGGTTGGAGACTTATGCAGACTTGGTGACAGCGACCGGTTTTTTAGCGATTGGCAAGAGGTATGGATACGCGCCGAATGCAGACTTTCAGCATCTGGATTTCGCTGACGCGATCGATTCGATCGGCAGATCCTTTCTGGGGCTTTCGATCGGCTGTGCCCGCTGCCATGACCACAAGTACGATCCGATCACGGTGCAGGATTACTACGCTTTGTATGGGATCATGCAAAGCACGTTATGGGCTTTCCCCGGGGGGGAGGAGCAAAAGCGTCCTGCGAATTTTCCAGCTTTGGTTCCTCCCGAGCAAGTCGCTCAATTGGAGCAGCGCAGGACCGATCGATTGCGCTCGATCGATCAGGAGATGGAGAGAGTTCGAGCCGAACGCATGGAGTTGGATCCGAGTTACCAGGCCGGTGGAATCGATCTGGATTTGGAGGCTCAGGACATCGGCAAACCCCCGACCAAGGCGTGGTTGTCGGCTGGCCCGAATGTGGTTTTGTCCGAATCTCAAAGTCCCTATACACATGTGTTTGGACAAGGGACGCGCGGGGTGCGGGTCGGAGCTGGGACCCCTTTTGAGGGTGTTCGTTACGTGTTGGATCGCAAGCTCAGGCTGACCGATCGTCCGCTACACTTTGCGATCGACTTTCGGATCCCTGAGTCGACGCAAGGTTCTTGTCGATTGTACCTTGGCCGAGGCGTGATCGAATCGATCGCTCTGGAGTGCAGCATTTCCAAAGACGCCTTTGCGATCAAAAGTGCAGGGGAGTGGAAGGTGGTCTCGGCCTTGGAAGTGGGAAAATGGTATCACTTGCAATTGAAGCTCGATCCGAGCGATATGACTTGGTCAGGCGGTCTTTATGGGGATCAGTTTGAAGCGACGATCCCCAAGAGTCCGGTAAATGCGACTTGGGATCGCCAGGCAGATACGTTCATCTGCGATGGTTTTGGTCATGTCGGCGATGGAGTGTTGGCCCGAGATCTCGATAACCTAGGGATTCATACCGAGCCCTTCGCTGCGTTCGGTTCACCGGCTCTTGAGCGTCCCACAAGGAGCCCCGCGAGCCAGGAGCTCTTTGCCAGTCTCGATAAGCAGGTCAAGGAGCTCCAGACTCAGCGGGCGGCCATCGCGGCCGAGGTTCTCTATGAAGTGGCTTATGGGGTCAGTGAAGCCAAGCCCACCGATGCGAGGATCCAATTGCGAGGCGAGCCGAGCAAAACTTCCGACGAGGTGCCCCGTAGGTTCCTTACGGTTCTGGGAGGGCAATTGGTTCCTCGGGACCATGACGAGAGCGGTCGGCGCCAGTTGGCATACTGGTTGAGCGATCCGAAGAATCCGCTTGCAGCGAGAGTTTTTGTCAACCGGGTTTGGCATTGGCACTTTGGACAAGGTCTAGTGCCCACGACGAGCGACTTTGGAGTCCGTGGTCAGGCTCCATCGCATCCGGAGTTGCTCGATTACTTATCCCTGCGTTTCATCGAGAGTGGCTGGGACGTGCGCCAATTGCATCGTTGGATCGTCCTATCGAGGACTTACCATTTGACGAGCCAAGTCGACGCTCCGGAGGACATTGATCGGGTGAGCAAGGGTGGGCAACTTGACCCTGGAAACCGTTGGTTGTGGCGCAGCGTCAAGCGTCCGATGGATGCCGAGACCTTGCGGGACTCGATTCTGAGTGTCAGCGGGTTGCTCGATAGAGGGGTTCCCAAGGAGCATCCGTTTCCGTCGGTCGATACTTGGGCTTTTACGATCCACAATCCGTTTCATGCCGTTTATGATTCGGCCCATCGAAGTGTTTATTTGATGCAGCAGCGGAACCGCAAGCATCCTTATTTGGGGCTTTTCGACGGTGCCGATCCGAACTTGAGCGTCGATCAGCGTCAGGCCACAACGACACCGACGCAGACGCTCTACCTGATGAATTCGCCTTTGGTCCATCAGGCTTCCGAATCGCTCTCGAAGCGATGCATCCGTACGACTTTGGATGTTGCTGCGCGTTTACACTTGGTGTACGAGACCACGCTCGGCCGGCTCCCGAGTCCTCAAGAGCAGACGCAGTGTTTGGAGTTTTTGGAGGCCTATGCCCAGCGCGAGTCGAGCGACGGAGAGCTCAAGGCCTGGGGTGCGTTATGCAGGGTTCTGATGACCAGCAATTCCTTTTTGTACATCGATTAATCCGGTGGTATTACCAATGAAACGCAACGAATCAACGATCATAAGCCGGCGTCAGTGGATGAGGGCAAGTGGGCGAGGCGTGGGTCAGATTGCTTTGGCCAGCATGCTAGCCCAGAGCGATGGGTTGAGGGGAATTGGGGCCGGCCCGGACGATCCTTTATCGGCCAAGCCTGGGCATCATGCAGCCAGTGCCGATCGGATTATTTTCATTTACTCGACCGGGGGGGTCTCGCATGTCGACACTTGGGATTACAAGCCCAAGTTGTATCAGGACCATGGCAAGAAGGTGACTGCATCGCGTTGGCTAAACAAACCAGGGGCATTCGATCGGTACTTGATCAAGCCCCGATGGGGTTTCGAGCAGCATGGTAGCAGTGGGATATGGGTCAGCGCCTTGTTTCCCAAGTTAGCGACACGGGTAGATGACATGTGCGTGTTCAATGCGATGCATTGCGAGAGCGATGGTCATGACAAAGGGACATTAGCGGCGCATACTGGATCGGCGCAGTTTGCGAGGCCTAGCCATGGTGCTTGGGTCAGTTATGGGCTAGGGACAGTCAACGAGAATTTGCCATCTTTTGTGGTCTTGGCCCCGCAAGCACCTTACGCGGGGGCGCAGACTTGGGGCAGCGATTTTCTCCCTGGGTGCCATCAAGGGACGCATGTGATTCCAGGTGATGAGCCTTTGGAGCATCTCAAGCCGAGGGTTAGCAGTGCGGCTCAGCAGTCGTTGGAGTTGGAATTGCTCGGCAAGTTCAATACGAGGAGCGTCGAATCGAGTCCATTGGATCCGATGTTGGAGGCGCGGATGCGGAGTTTCCAGACCGCTTTTGGAATGCAGCAACAAGCTCCCGAGGCATTTGATTTATCGACCGAGACAGAGTCGACACTCAAGATGTACGGGTTGGAAGCAGGACAGACCAAGGGATTCGGGTGGCAGTGTTTGGTTGCGCGGCGATTGGCCGAGCGCGGGGTGAGGTTTATTGAGTTGATCGATACAGGTTCAAACAGCGCCGAGAATTGGGATTCGCATGGGAACATGCAGGACCATGAGCGGTTGGCCAAGATGATCGACCAGCCGATATGCGGGTTGCTCAGCGACCTCAAGGCCCGAGGGATGCTTGAGCGGACGTTGGTCGTCTGGACGACCGAGTTTGGGCGAACGCCGTTCCATCAGACGGCGGATCATGCGGGTCGGGAGCATCACAATTTGGTGTTTTCATCGTGGATGGCCGGTGGAGGGGTGCGAGGTGGTCTTGTCCATGGCAAGAGCGATGAGTACGGAATTGAGCCGGCAGAGGGTGGGGTCCATACCCACGATCTGCATGCGACGATGTTGCATTGTGTGGGGTTGGATCATGAGCGACTGACCTATCGTCATGCGGGCCGGGATTATCGATTGACGGATGTCTCGGGTCGGGTGGTCCGCGAGGTCTTAGACTAGATTTTCCCGATCCGGGTTCCGCGGAGGCCTCAATGTGCGATATCGGCGGGGATCCATGCGTTCAGATGCATGATTGGGATCCTTTTTGAAACACAGAGGGACCAAGGGCACGGAGGGGGGAGCGTTGTCCGTGGTGAACCCGTCCAGTGGGCCCGGCGGGTTCCTAGGAAGTCGTTTCCCTGCTAGGGAAGCGTTCAAGGGACGCTTTACAGCCAGCAGGCCGGAGGTTATTTTATGCACTATCCAAGCGATAAGCTCGGAGGATAGCCGAATGGTTAGGAACCTGATTCGAAATCAGGCGCCGGGAAACCGGTTGAGGGTTCGAATCCCTTGTCCTCCGCTT
>Ga0315906_10001383_pt1 | contig 36267 bp, 36 predicted proteins | sample LakEriMetagenome_4_FD_203526 | JGI IMG/M metagenome (GOLD analysis project Ga0315906, IMG submission 203526) | Freshwater fungal communities from buoy surface, Lake Erie, Ohio, United States - Buoy 2 MA122 | ecosystem: Environmental > Aquatic > Freshwater > Lake > Lake biofilm | place: USA... | reverse complement strand
CTTTTTCTTCTACCATTTTGTATGTTATTCTTGCCATTAATAAATCCCGGTATGAAATCGATACCTTAATGCTTATAGGAGTGCCTAGGACCTTTATAGTTCGATGGTATATAGGCAATTTAGGGATGATAAATGCCTTCATCGGCATAGGAGCGGGGATAGCATTAATTCTTTTTAAAAATAAACTAGATGAATTTGCTGCTGGATATAGCTATCAGCTTTTAGAAAAATTACACTTCACAACGTACCTCATTATTTGCTCGACTTTGCTTTTTATCACCTTAATTCAATACCTACGAATTCGGAAATTGGATAGGTAGATTTTTTATTGAATTTTTTCTTTTTTGAATTGAATGACAGATCAATCCTATGATTGAGTTAGGTGAATTTTTTCTTCTGATGAGCAGTGAATTTTCACCATTCTTAGTTGTAATAATGGGTTAGAAAGGAAAAATTTTAAAACATTGAATCCTGATGGAAATAATTCTTTGTTAGAATAAATTAGGAAAAGAGTAAGTGTTCGAATAAAAATAATCTGAATTTTCTTCAGTTTATTTACAAATTTTGTATACTTGATAAACAAAACGCAGACTTTCCTGCAGAAAAAAAGGGCGGAACCGAAAAGCCAAAAGAGTAGGATAACCACACAACCGAAAAAAAAATGGACGCACAAAAAGTCGACATGTTTATTATGTCAAATGGAAAATTTTTTGAACCGCATCATATTGCTCAGATAAGAGAAAGGTTACTCCTGATGGATGACAACAAATGGGGTATGATTCAAGCTGCACCTATGAAAGACCCACAAACGGCACTCATTATTTCCATATTTCTTGGAGCTTATGGTATCGATAGATTTTATATTGGAGATACAGGATTGGGTGTTGGCAAACTTCTAACCTGTGGAGGTTTTGCAATTTGGACGATTATTGATTGGTTTGGAATTCAAAAAGCCACAAGAGAAAAGAATTTTGAGAAACTTCAACAATTCTTGTATTAATGCACCAAAAAAGGAACAAGCTGTATTTATTACTCTTTACAGCCTGTTTTGCAGGGTATGTTTGGCTTTTTTATAATGTAAGCACAAGCGGAACTGAAAAAAGTTCTATGGAGGTTTGCCTCATAAAAAATGCAACAAATATACCCTGCCCTTCCTGCGGGACGACGCGAGCGGTGGTTTCATTAGTAAATGGTGATTTTTTTGAAGCATTATTCCTCAATCCCTTTGGGTATATTGTAGCGCTGATTATGCTTCTTGCTCCGATTTGGATAGTCTTTGATTTAATTTCAAAAAAAAATTCTCTATTTATTTTCTACCAAAAAATTGAAAAATTTCTTGTTAGACCTAAGCTCGCAATTCTCTTGATTTTTCTTGTGCTTGCCAATTGGATTTGGAATATTTCAAAAGGACTATGACCAATTTTAAGGAATTTAGTTATAAACCAGAAGATCATGAAAGTGAGGGGGCTTCTAATAGCTATTTGATGTCATTGGTTGCAATTATTGTTGGATTGCCTTTACCCATAGTAAATCTTGTAGCCTCACTTATTTTTTATTTATCCAATAGAAAATCTACTTACTTTATTAGATGGCATTGTACTCAGGCATTTCTTGCTCAATTTTTTACATTTTTCATTAATAGTTTTGGATTTTGGTGGACCATATCGGTTGTTTTTACTGAAGAACCTGTTACCACAAACTTTATTGCCTACCTCATTGCAGTTGCGATTTTAAATTTGATTGAATTTATTTTTACCATTTACACAGCCATTCAAACGAGGAAGGGAATTCATGTAGAATGGTGGTTTTATGGCACATTGACTAATTTAATTTGTAAGCCGTAAGTATGAAAAAACTACTTTTTCAAGGTCTAACTATAGTACTTTTTTTTCTTGGTACTTGGTTTATTTTGGCACAGATTAATTGGGTCAAAGTGTTTATGGTTGAAGAGGTAACTAACAAAACTGAACAAGAATTAGGAAGCCTTTTTTTAAAAGTTTACGAGGAATCTGAAAATGAAAATCAAAATCCTGAAGTTGAAGCATTAATCGACAAGATGGTGTCAGAAATTTGCAAAGCAAACCAAATAGATAAAGAAAAAATAAAGGTTCATGTTTTTGATAAAGATGAAATTAATGCTTTTGCTTTACCAGATGGACATTTAATTATTTACAGTGACCTAATTTTAAATTCTGATAATCAGGAAGAATTAGCAGGAGTTATTTGTCATGAGATAGCTCACATCCAATTAAATCATGTCATGAAAAAATTAGTAAAGGAAATTGGGCTTTCTGTTTTAATTTCCATTTCGACGGGAGGTACTGGTGCAGAAATAACCCAACAGGCAGCAAAAACTCTTTCTTCCTCTGCATTTGATAGAAGTTTAGAAAAGGAAGCAGATCTTGCAGCCGTTGATTATTTAGTCAATGCGAAATTGAATCCTAAACCCTTCGCAGATTTCCTCTATAAATTATCTGATAATGAAGATGGTATTCCCTCTTACTTGACCTGGTTGGAAACGCATCCAGACTCTAAAGAAAGAGCCACTTATATTTTAGAATACAGCGAGGATAAATTGTCAGATTTCAAACCCATCTTGTCAATCCAAGACTGGGAAAAATTGAAAGAGTTATTAAGAGAGAATTAAGTAGAGTTTTTTTAAATCCAGATAGAAGAAAAAAAATATCCAAATTTTTTCCTCTGACTTTATTGCTCTTCATTTTATTAGAACTTGTTTGTTTTGATCATTAATTTTTAGAATAATTTTTTTTAAGGTGATAAATTGTAGAGGTGATTAAAAAAAAATACAATAAATGCTAGATTGAATATTATTATTTGATTTTTTAATGATAATTAATTTCATTTTTATAATCGCCTTTTATTTAAATTTAGATTTAAATAAAAATTAAATTTTTCATTTGGTTTTTTTTCAAGATTAAAATTTAAAATCCTTAGTGGGAGTAAAAAATCATGAAAAACACATAAAAAAATAGATTTTTAATTTTCTAAAACAATTTATTTTCATAAATTCATCTAATCAATAAACCAAATAACCTTTAAAAAAAAATGAAGAATCTATTTATTATCGGAACTACTTTAATTTCAATGTTTTTCCTTGCAAGTTGCGGTTCTATTCAAAGTGATGCGAAAAAGCTTGCTGAATATGAATGTAAATTAAAAGAGCTTATGCAAAAATCTATGACTGGTGATCAAGAAGCACAGGAAGAAATGGAGAAACTTGGAAAAGAGATTGCTGAATTTGGAGAAGAATTGGAAGAAAAATACCCAACCGACGCTGAAAAAGAAGAAGTAAGAAAGGCTGTTGCAGAGGAATCGGGAAAATGCGAATAGAATTTACTTAAATTTCCTTTTCAATTTTCTAGTTTAAAATAATTTAAATTCATTTAAATAAACTATTATGGATAATAAATTCTTTACCTTCTTTAAGCCCTACTTTGACTTTATTGATCAAGGGCATCTTTATCGTAAGCCTTTTAGTTGGCTTTATGCGTTTTTCGGCATTATCAATTTGTTAGTGCCAATTTGGATTTTGGCTGAAGCCATTGATAATGATATTTTTGATGCTAAAGCAAAGTTTGTTTTGATATTTTTGCTCATTTGGGCAGGGATAGGATTTGCTTCATGGGTTAGTTTTCAGTTATGGTGGGATAGAAGGTCCAAATTAGAAACTACTTCTCATGTTGATGATGATTTTGTGGCCACTCCAGTATTTTCACATTTAATTCAAACATTTGGAGAATGGATGGGTACCTGGATTGGAATAGTAGGGTTTTTTTCAGCATTGGTTACAACGCTCTTTTTAGGAGATGAGGCTAATTATCTTTTGAGCTCCATAGGCCTAGATTTCCTAAGTGCAGGATTTGTTTACATTGTTTCCATGCCCTTTATTGGATTTTTGATCATTGTTTTCTCTAGGTTTGTCGCTGAACAATTTAGAGCATTGGCCTCAATTGCAAACAATACAAAAAAATCCTAGAGTCTATTTCAAATAAAGCTCGGACTTTTGAGTTAAGGGATTTGTAAAATTTGATTTGAATTGCTAAAGTCAAATTTACAATTGGGTAAAAATAGGTTGCTTAAAACCGTTTTCCATAAAAATCCTAAACGCTCTAAAGTTGGGCTTTATTTGTTTATTCATTTCGTTAGCCAAGCTCTTCAAAAGGGAATGGATGGAATGCCCGAAAGATAAAACCTATAATTAAAAGCGAGGTGAATTCTAAAATTTCTGATGATTAAGTTCAAATTTAAATTTTAAAAAAAAAATGAAAAATTTAGCAATTAAAATAGCAGTAGTGTTATTCATATCAATGGTAACCATTGGATGTACACAAAAACCAGAAGACATAAAGCTTTCCGAATTGGAAACAACATGTGATTATGTGGATGCCATTGAGATATGTGTGGATGCAGCTATTGAAATGATGGGAGATAAAGAGTTTGAAGATTTAAGTGAAGAGGAAAAAGAGTATTTGGAAGTAATAGAAGATAAATTAGAAGATATCGAAAGAGCAGGGTCCAAGAAATTTACAGAAAGTGAAGTTAAGGAATGCCCTAACTTCGAAAGAGTAAAACAAAAGGTCGAAAAAAGTCCATTCTAATTTTGATTTAACAAGCTTACACCCATTTATTGAAAGCGGAAATCCTTACTTTAATTTCATTGAATATTTTACATCGTTTGTTAACTAATGACTTAGGTTATTTTTGAGACTTAAGAAAGGAGAATTTTTTTATTTCGAGGTTTTCTATTGCTTCAGTTAAATTTAGCACACATTATTTTTGTGTCTACTCAAAAACAGTAAACTATGAAATTGGTTAAAATTCTATCTACAATTAAAAATATTAAAATGCTGGCTTCAAAGAAATTAAGAAATAGGTTGACCCTGTTTTTAATGATTTTGTCATTTCCTGTTTTTGCTCAGCAAAATGAAGATGAATTGCCAATATCTTATTTTGGAAATTGGGTAGAAGACCTTTCTGAATGTGAAGGTATAGCCTCTTTGATTATCGCTGATTCAGAGGAAGGTTTATTGGTTTCTGGCCTTGACTGGTATTCGAGTGAAGTTAAGGTTGAAAATAATGGGAGCTTCTACACCTTATTTATTAAAGGATACTCTGAGGAAGGAGATTTTGAGACTGAAATATACATCAAGATGGACGGGGACGGATATTTATTTTTTAGTTTAGATCAAGGTGGTACAGGAACTAAATTGACCAATTGCAGCCCCATTTTTTATGAGGAGTATGTAGAATTGGAAGATGAAGAAATCACAGAGGGAGATGAAGGATTTGAAGTTGAGGAACTTGATATGTCCAATGCTACCGATATGGGTTCTCTAGAATCTGAATTGCCCTCATATTTTTTTGGTAATTGGGTAGAGGATCTTTCTCAATGTGAAGGAGTCCCCCCATTTAGTATTGATTATGCAGACGGAGGTATTCTTGTTTCTGGCCTCGACTGGTATTCGACTGAAGTGGAAGTAGAAAATAATGAGGATTTCTATACTTTATCTATTAAAGGATTATCAGAAGAGGGAGAATTTGAAGCTGAAATTATCATCCTTATGGACGAGGAGGAAAATTTGATAGTTAGCGTTGATGGAGGAGAAACGGGAAGTAAATTAGTAAGATGTGATCTTATTGCTGATGAAGAATTTGTAGAATTGCAAGATGAAGAATTTGAAATGGTAGACTCTTTAGTTGTTGAACCCGTAGCTATTGAATTACTTCAAGGCACTTGGCAATCCCTAGAGGATGAAGATAGCTACATGGTAATTGAAGGTGATCGTATGAAAAATTATTATGGAGGGATGGAGGAAGAATTGGATAATGAAATGATTATGATTTCAGATACCTGTATGAATGAATCTGATTCAGAAAATGGTTTGACTGAAGAAAAAAATAGATACCTATCTAATCCTAATTTGGACATGTGTTGGTACATAGAGTTTTTAGATGAAAACAATCTAACTCTAATCTACATGGCAAGAGGAAATACGCTCAACTTCAGAAGAATAGAATAATTTTTATTCTCTTAAAATTGGAGTGAAACGTTAACCTGATTTTTTATTTCTATTGCTTATTTATACCAATTTAATTTTTTCTTAGACCAAATTATTTCTTTTGATTACTAAATAAATTCTTTTGCTAAGATTCACTTGTAGGACGTGATTAATCTAGATAATCAAAAAATGAATAATTTAAGCTTTATACCTTTATTTTTAATATTCTTACTTACAAGCTCCTTTAATCCAATAGGTAAGTTTTACCTAAGTGAAAATGGAGTTACTTGCATGTGTCCCAACACCGTTCCTGGGGAGAAAGGTACCATCAATGGGGTAGAATTTGAATCTGTAGACAATGACTTATTAAGAAAAAGAAGAGATGAAGGGAAGGATTTAACCAAGGTTTGTACTTCACTGGTGACAGATATGTCAGGTCTCTTCAAAGGTGACTATCCTTATGATTCTGATTCGATTATTTATATCAATCCCTTCAATCAACCCATTGGCAATTGGGATGTTAGTCAGGTCACCGACATGAGTAATATGTTTTTTTCCTCTGCCTTCAATCAACCCATTGGGAACTGGGATGTGAGTAAGGTAACTGACATGAGTGGGATGTTTTGCTATTCTCGATTCAACCAACCTATCGGAAACTGGGATGTAAGTAAGGTGAAGGACATGTCAAACCTTTTTAAGGGAGACTGGATGTGGACGGAAAACATAAATCCTTTTAATCATTCCCTTGAAAACTGGAATGTAAGTAATGTTGAAGATATGAGTTACATGTTCAGTTCTTCACTTTTTAATCAACCTATTGGAAATTGGGATGTTAGTAAGGTTACGAGCATGACTTGGATGTTTTTTTCTTCTGAATTCAATCAACCCATTGGAAATTGGGATGTACGTAATGTGACCAACATGGAAGGGATGTTAGTTTATTCCATCTTCGATCAAGACATCTCCAGGTGGTGTGTGTTACATTTTAAGTCAGAACCAGAAGATTTTTTACTTGATGCGACCCTAGAAAGGTATCCTGAAAAAAAGCCTAAATGGGGAACCTGTACAGAATAAGTTTTCCTTACTATCGGATTGAATTTAATTTTTTTTTGCCGATTAATTGACTTTTGAAATACGTAATGATCCCCGGTTTTTTGTTCAAAGCAAAGAAATCCACATCCCAATTCTATCGTAAAAGTTTAGTCGGCCTATAATTCTGTTCTGAGTAATTTCTTATTTGGTTTTATTGGTCTAGATAAGCTCACCATTCAAATAACTAAAATCTTATCATTCTCATAATTTACTTCATATTAGTTGGCTAGTTCATGGTTCTAGTTTTTATTAGTGAAAAGTTTAAAGGATTATGAGAAAATTTCTTCTGATTATTACGACATTCCTTTTCTGGACTCCTCATTTATTGTCCGCACAAACAAATTCCCCTGATACTGTTTTAGTTGGTGCTTATGTTTCCTCTTTGCATGATTTTGATATCGCAAGTAACTCCATCAATGCGGACATTCACCTTTGGTGTCTTTACGATGAGGAGAATTATTCATTTGAGAATGAACTAGAATGCCTTTATTGCAATGAATTTAACCTTACAGGTACAAGCGTTGAGGTTTTGAATGGAAAGCAATGGTTTTATACCAAGGCAACGATTGATAGTAGACAAAAATATTTAACTTCTAGCTTTCCTTTTGACACCCAGAAAATTGTATTTGGCTTTGAATCTTCTGAATACACAACTGATGATTTCGTGTTTAAATCGGATGTGGCCGGTTCAAAGTTAGACTCTATCGTTCTTAGCCAGTTTGATGAATGGGAGATTGAAAATATTGAATTCCGAAGTTCTGCCACCAATTACAATACTTCTTTTGGGGACATGGAATCAAGCCTTACCACTGTTCCAAAATTTGAAATCATCATCTCCATAAAAAGATTAAGTTCTTGGTTAATCTTATTTAAATTAATTACTGGGATAATTGTGGCTTTTCTTATCTCTTCCTGTGTTTTTTGGATTAAACCGGTCAATACAGATCCGAGGTTTGGATTGTGTGTAGGGGGACTGTTTGCTGCAATAGGTAATAAGTACATTGTTGAAAGTATTGTCCCTTCAACCAATGAACTTACGCTCTTGGATTACTTGCACAACATTACTTTTATCATCATTTTTTTAATCATTATAACCTCTGTTTTTTCTCTCTTTTTGTATGAAAAAGGTGACGAAAAATCCCAGAAGATCTCGGGAATTATTGATAAACTTTCTTTCTTCCTATTTGTATTTGTTTACGTGTTTTCGTTCTCTTACCTCATCAATTCACATTACCAATTCTAGACAATGAGGAATAATTCAGTTGATTTTTTAAGAGGCGTCGCGATATTGATCATGGTTGCTGCAAATTCGTATCCTTACATTTTCCCGGCTCTTCCTTGCCCCATGATGCTAAGGGTGATATTTTCTACTGCAGCACCCATTTTTATTTTTTTAAGTGGTGTTTCCTTGAGGCTTAGCGAAGAGAATGGGAAATCTATATTAAATACAATCCAAAGAATTTTTCAAATCTTGTTTTTTGCAGTCTTGATTGATGTAGCGATTTGGAATATTATGCCATTTTATACCATGGATGTATTGTATTTGATTTCATTTTCTTTATTCACCATGCTGTTTTTAAGGAGGCTGCCAGATTTTTATGCCTTGCTAGTATTCGCTTTTAGTTTTTCATTGACTTTGTTTTTTGCGCAAAACTACAATTTCAAGTTGATCGAAATCCCTGCATTTGAAGCTGATCAAAACTATATCATTTTAGATGCCATTAAGCATATTTTTATAGATGGTTGGTTCCCTGTTTTCCCTTGGCTTGGCATTCCCATACTGGGTTATTATTCAGCTAAGTATCGCATATTACTTAGTAAGTATTTGAATTTCATCCTCATTTGCGGGATTCTGGGTTTGAGCAGCTTTCTTTTTTTTACCTTGGGAGGAACCTTTTCATTCAATTTACCTAGGATCAATTATATGGAGATTTTCTATCCAGTCACCTTACCTTTTTGGATTTATATGATAGGTATTTTTTTAGTGGTAATTTATTTTAAGGTAAAGAACTCTTTTAGTCACAATTACATCGGCTTACTTGGTACCTATTCTTTAGCAGTATACTTTTTTCATGCGCTTTTGCTTCAGTTTTATGTGCCAATTTTTGACTTTGAAAATCACCACTATAGTTTTTTTGGCTATTTTCTCATTATTGCCTCTCTTTTTCTCTTGGTTTTCAGTTACGTCTCCTTACTTTATATACTAGTTAAAAAAACAGGAAAAAAGTTTCCAGTGGTCAAATTTTTACTCGGAATTTAAATGTAGGAGTGGGGGATTATTTTTTCTGAGAGTAAAAATTAGGTTGCCTTTCCGTGTACCTATTATACATTTTATGGTATTCTAATTTTCAAGTCTTTTTCAATAGCTATCACCTACCTTAGATTTATTATGGAAATTAGTCGTGCAGAGATTTTAGTTTGGGATTCTAGTCTCCTTCGAACTTTTTTTTAATCTATTAGTTTCTTGCTTATGAAAACTTTGATTTTGATTGCAGGGACTGTACTTATTCTGGGCGGAGTGATTTCTTTTTTTTCCTTTCGATTTAAAGGTATCGAGACTCCGAACTATAAGGTAATCAAAACCTTGGGTGAGGTAGAAATTAGGGAGTATCCTCAAATGATTTTGGCTCAGACCAAATTGGGTGGGAAGCGCTACGATTCCAATGGAAACAATGGATTTGGTGTAGTGGCGAACTACATTTTTGGTGGAAATCAACAACAGCAGAAGATTGCCATGACTGCTCCAGTGATCATGAATATGTCGGATACGGATGCTTCCATGTCTTTTGTGATGCCCAGCCAGTATCAAATCTCAGATCTTCCTACGCCTAACTCTAATGCTGTTTCTCTAGTAACTCAAGACTCCATGACCTTAGCGGTACTGCGTTTTGGGGGATATAGTTCCGATGAAAAAATAGCAAAGCATGCCCAAATCTTATCGAAGGTCCTAGAAGAAAATAACATCCGAACAAAGGGATCTTTGTTATACATGGGCTACAATGCCCCTTGGGATGTGATTAATCGCCGGAATGAGGTGGCCTTTCAAATAGATTGATTGGCGGAAAGTAGATTCCGTAATTTTTTAGGTCTTACTATGTTTGGTCTAAAATAAGGTGTTTGGCTACTTGTGAGAAAATAAAAAATTGGTTACGATTTATTATTTGTAATTCCTTCGTATTCAATTTTAAGTGTTGGGAATTCAACTTACCTAAAGGGTGGTGAGATTTTCAGAAGCGCCCGTACTTTTTACTCGAGTACAACCTACAAACTATAACGACACGGCGATGAAAGGCACGGTCAAGAGTACGGAAACGCTAAAAACGGCAATTATAAGTGCTCCAAGAACAATAGCGAATTGTAGCTTCTCCTTTTGAATGACAGAGGTGATACCAAGCATGAACAAGGCAACAGCAAGCAATGCGGTCAGCATTTGAAGCCGGTCACTGTATTCGTTTGCTAACTCATACTCCTCAAGAGATTGAATTGCTTGGTCGTATAATTCCCCTTGTGGCACGTATAACTCATCCATGTAGGATTTACATTCTGCCAGTTGACTTTCCGGATTCTCTAAAAGGCAAGGCATTCCTAATTCAAATAGCTCTGGGGAACCCGCGGAGTAGCCAGCGTTGATATCACCGCCTTGACTGAGGGTGGTTTGTTTATCTGCCCAAACCACCAGGTCCGTTCTGTATTTAAGTTCTGAAGTTAAATAAAGGTTGTTTGAACTATTTAGACGCTCCATATAGAATGACAAAGATGTATTGGATTGTCCACTATGCAGGGAAGATTGAACACCTGCCCATGCAGTGAAGACAGAGATGACGCCAAGTAGTATAACAATAGTGACATCTTGAGAGAGTAATTTTACAATTTTGTTCATGATTATTGATTTAGTGACTTATAAAGCCTGCATTTTTCGCTAATGACTAGAGCACTTGTTCTTCGCTTTTCAGTCATTTTCATTTGATCGGATAATTATTGATTTACTTGAATTATGGAATTTATCAATAATTAATTTAGTAACCTATTTCTCCACGGCCTGATCGAGGGTGATCTCCATTATTAATTTTTTATTCCCATATGGTTACCGCTTAACTTAAAATATTAACACAAAAAGCGATATTTAATAGGTGATTCATTGTAAATCAGGCATTTAAGAATCCAAAATGACCTGATGATCAATGAAATGGGCTATCCAGCAGATTGGGATACATCTGGAATTGACAACTAAACATTATATCAAGAGAGCTACTAGAAAATTGAAGAGAGAGGCTTGCCAAAAAATGAAATTGAAGTAAATTGAAAATATTATTATAAAAAAATGAAAAAGCTAGTTACAATTTTTTCAATCGTTCTTTTGATAGGTATTGTTTCCTGCGGTGGAACGTCAACTGAGGAGCTAGCATTGATTTCACTAGTGAATACAAAAGAGACTTCCGGCGAAGCAAACAATAATTCAACCAATTTAGCAAACGACAGCATTCCCTTGATAGTCATGGGGTCCTTCCTCAATTTGAGTGAAGATATTAGCCTAGACAGTTTAAAAATCAAATTGGAAAACGGATCAATTTCCTGTACTAAAGACATTGCTCAATCACTCCAGGAAAAATTAAACTTGAGTACAGAACCTAAATCAATTCAGCTGGGAAAGTTCAATTTTAAAAGCAGAAAAGATTTGGTGATCACAACATTAGATTCGGTAGATCAACAATTTTTAGCAAAAAAAGTAAACTCAATTAATTTTTTTAAAGAACCAATAAAATATCCTTTATGGTTGAGCTACGATTCAGATGATTTCGATTTCCAAAAAGAAATCACGACCTACACGCATACTGGGGTTACGGCCATCACACGTAGCACAGGAACGGTTCTAAATGCTAAAGGAATTGATTTTTACTTGGCAAATATTTTACCTTTTTTTAAAAATCTAGAGTTGGTGCACATCAGCAATGAGGTGAGTAACCAAGATGCCTGTGTCTATGAAACCATGAAGATGAAATTTGCGACGAAAACGGAGCATTTTGAAATACTCAATCGACTAAAAGCCAATGTTATTGAGTTGACCGGTAATCATAATTTAGATGTGGGTCAGCAAGCGTATTTGAATTCTTTGAAGTGGTACAAAGACCACAATATGAAGTACTTTGGTGGCGGTGCATCGCCTGCGGAAGCCAACAAGCCACTTATCATGGAGTTGAAAGATCATCGAAAAATTGCCTGGATTGGATTCAATGAACTTTGTCCGCTTGGGGAGTGCGCCGATAAAATAATGGGAGCCAATCGCTACGAGGAAACAAAAGCAAAAAAACTAATTGACTCCCTGCGAAACGAAGTGAAAGTAGATTATATTTTGGCTTGTGTGCAATACGGTGAAGTGGATTCCTACTCGCCTACTGCGAATCAGAAAAAGATCTCTCAAAAACTAATTGATTTTGGTGCTGATGTAATCCTTGGTTCACAAGCACATCAAGCACAGGAAATTGCTTTGTACAAAGGGAAAGTGATTTTCTATGGTCTTGGAAATTTTATGTTTGATCAAATTCACCGCCTTGGCGTTCGACAAGCTTTCTTCTTAGAAGGTTATTTCTACAAAGGAAAAATCATTCAATTCCAACCGGTGTATACCTTTATGAACAAGGAACGTCAACCGACCCCGGCAAATGATTCAGAGAAATTGGAAATTCAAAACGCAATTTTGAAGGAAGCTAATTTTTTGAACTAAAAAAGGTAAATCTATTATCCGAAATTTTGGCCCCTATATGGGGACTAAAAATAAAACCAACACATAAAGTGTTGGTTTTCAAGTATTTAAATAAGGTTATAGTCGGGGTGACAGGATTTGAACCTGCGACCACACGCCCCCCAGACGTGTACGCTACCGGGCTGCGCCACACCCCGATGGAAAGGCAAATTTAGTATTTTCTTCTAAAAGTGGAAGTGCTCCCCCCACAATTCCTCTGCCTTTATGCTTTCTCCTTCATGATCAAGGCCCTATAATTTTGGTATTTTATGGGTCAGACGATTGATTTTCTTCTTTCCATACTCTACAGATGAACGGTTATTTCGCCACTTTTTTCTTTTCACTAAATCACCTTAAGTATGCAAATCGCATAAAAAGAAAAAATGCTTTTGACTTTCAACTTGGCAAGAAGGGTATAAGTCTTATCTTTGCGGAATTATTTACAAAATCTAACATTGAATCCAATTAGTATATGGAACAAGCGCTGATTTACCTAGTCCCTGCGCTGGGACTTGTAGGCCTCCTTATCATGGCAGTAAAATCTGCCTGGGTGACCAAACAGCCCACTGGGGACAAAAACATGGTGGAACTTTCCGGCTACATTGCCGATGGTGCCATGGCATTTTTAAAAGCAGAATGGAAAATTCTTGGCTATTTCGCTGTGATTGCCGGTATTTTGTTGGCATGGTCAGGTACCCTAGTGCCTACCTCAAGCCCAATTATTGCCGTTTCCTTCCTTATTGGAGCATTTTTCTCTGCTTTGGCTGGATATATCGGTATGAAGATTGCCACCAAAGCCAACGTACGTACGACTCAAGCGGCTAGAACAAGCCTAAAACAAGCACTTAGGGTTTCCTTTACCGGAGGATCCGTTATGGGTCTCGGGGTAGCTGGTCTCGCTGTATTGGGCTTGGGCTCTTTATTTATTGTATTTTATCAATTCTATGTCCTTTCAATCAATGCTGGAGCGAATGGAATAGAAATGGAAAAAGCCCTAGAAGTTCTCGCGGGCTTCTCTTTGGGTGCTGAATCTATTGCCCTTTTTGCCCGTGTGGGCGGGGGTATCTATACCAAAGCTGCCGACGTGGGAGCTGACCTAGTAGGTAAGGTAGAAGCAGGGATTCCTGAGGATGATGTACGTAATCCCGCCACCATCGCAGACAACGTGGGGGACAACGTAGGGGACGTGGCCGGTATGGGTGCAGACCTATTTGGTTCTTATGTAGCTACCATCTTAGCTACCATGGTTTTAGGTCGTGAAATTGAGTCTGTTGATAATTTTGGAGGAATCGCTCCCATTCTATTGCCTATGGTTTTGGCAGGTCTAGGAATCATCTTCTCCATTATGGGAATGGCCTTTGTGACCATCAAGGACGATAAAGGAGATGTACAGAAAGCCTTGAACATGGGCAACTGGTCTTCCATCGTGTTTACCGGTATCGCTTCCTACTTTGTGGTGATGTATATGCTTCCTGAATCAATGGTAATTCGAGATGTAAAGTTTTCCAACATGGACGTGTTCTTTGCGATCATCCTAGGTCTTGTAGTAGGTACCTTGATGTCCATCATTACCGAATACTACACCGCTATGGGCAAGCGTCCTGTGCTATCCATCATCAAGCAGTCTGCCACAGGCCATGCGACCAACATCATTGGAGGTCTTTCTGTAGGTATGGAATCTACGGTACTTCCTATCTTGGTTTTGGCAGGTGGTATTTACGGAGCGTATGAGTTTGCCGGTTTGTATGGTGTAGCAATCGCTGCAGCGGGTATGATGGCTACTACCGCCATGCAGTTGGCTATTGATGCCTTCGGACCGATTGCAGATAATGCAGGCGGTATTGCTGAGATGAGCCAGCTTCCTGAGGAAGTGCGTGGCCGTACCGATATCTTGGATGCGGTAGGAAATACCACGGCCGCTACGGGTAAAGGATTTGCTATTGCTTCTGCAGCCTTGACTTCCCTTGCCTTGTTTGCTGCTTTTGTGGGAATTTCTGGCATTAAAGCTATTGATATTTACAAAGCCGACGTGCTGGCGGGATTATTCGTAGGGGGCATGATTCCTTTTATTTTCTCCTCTCTAGCCATCGCTGCAGTAGGTAGAGCTGCCATGGACATGGTCAATGAAGTAAGAAGACAGTTTCGCGAAATTCCTGGCATCATGGAATACAAAGCCAAGCCAGAATACGAAAAATGCGTGGAGATTTCCACCAAAGCCTCTATTCGTGAGATGATAGCTCCTGGAGCCATTGCCTTGATTTCCCCAATCCTAGTAGGCTTTGCTTTTGGTCCAGAAGTTTTGGGCGGAATGCTCGCCGGAGTGACCGTCTCTGGAGTATTGATGGGTATGTTCCAGTCCAACGCAGGAGGTGCTTGGGATAACGCCAAGAAATCCTTTGAAAAAGGAGTGGAAATCAACGGAGAGATTTTCTACAAGAAATCCGAGCCTCACAAGGCTTCTGTAACGGGTGATACTGTTGGGGATCCATTCAAAGATACTTCTGGTCCTTCCATGAACATTTTGATCAAATTGATGTCCATCGTTGCGCTTGTGATTGCCCCACATATTGCTCAAAAACCACACGCTGCTGCTGAAGCTGGGGTTGTTAACAAAGAGGTGAAGAAGGAAATCAAGATGGTAGATGGCAAGGAAGTAGTTACTGAGACGGTTACCATTACCAAGTAAAAATTAGTCATTCGCTAGTTTAGAAAAGGCTCTCCTGATAAGGAGAGCTTTTTTTTAATCCCCACCCCGCAATCCTGCGGGCAGGCTCCTTGCCCCTTTTCAAGAGCCTGTCCCGAAGCCTATCGGGAGGGAATCATATCACTTGCAATTCATGGATTTTTTCTAAAAAGAGGATAGGCCAGGATTCCAACTAGACAAGGATCTCGTTAAATGGATTTACTTTACTTTTAATTTCAAGCAAGAGTTTAAACCAATTCCCTTTTTTTCAATTGTATGCTCCAACTTTCAGCGCTCCACCATATCGCAATTATTTGCTCGGATTATGCTCTTTCCAAAAAATTCTATACCCAAGTTCTTGGATTCAAAGTGATTCAGGAAGTTTACCGAGCCGAAAGACGTTCCTATAAGTTGGATTTGGAACTAAACGGAACCTACTTGATTGAGCTTTTTTCATTTCCCAATCCTCCCAATCGAGTCACTAGACCGGAGGCATGTGGACTTAGGCATTTGGCTTTTGCCGTAACGGATATTCAAAAGGAAGTAGAAACTTTGACTAACTTAGGAATTAAGGTAGGACCTATTCGGGTGGATGAACATACGGCGAGGAAATTTGCCTTTTTTTCGGATCCGGATGAGCTGCCAATCGAACTTTATCAAATCTGACCATGGCTGAAAACAAGACCCAACCCACAGCTGCTTCCGTAGATGCATATTTGCTCTCCACCACTGCTCCCCAAATGAGAGAAGATGCGATGGCATTAAAAAAAATCATGGAAGAAGAGACCGGAGAAAAAGCCGTGATGTGGGGGGAGTCGATTGTAGGCTTTGGTACTTACAAATACCACTATCCTAGCGGTAGAAAAGGAGAATTTCTGATTGCTGGCTTTTCTCCCAGAAAGGCCGCTATTTCTGTTTATTTAATGGCCTGTATGGAGGCAAAATTTGAGAGCCTTTTTGCCCAACTTGGGCGCTACAAAACAGGTGCTTCCTGCATTTACATCAAAAGGCTTTCGGATGTGAATGAAATAATCCTACGTGAACTTATCAAACAGTCCTTCCATTTTATGAAGGAAAAATATCCTTCTTGAAAAAAATCTAGTAGTATCTTCACACCATGCGTTGGTCTATTGATTTCCCTATTCCTGCTTCTCCTTCTCCTATCAGCCACAGCTCCAAGGTGCTGAGCCTGGGCTCTTGCTTTGCCCAAACCATAGGCAGCAAGATGCAGGCAGCAAAATTTGAGGTGCTCATCAATCCTTTTGGGTCGTTTTTTCATCCGCTTAACCTGGCTGATCTCCTCAGCGAAGCCCTCATTCAAGGGCAAATGGATCCATCCGCTGTAGTGGAGCGAGAAGGGGTTTTTGTGCATTATGCTGCCCATTCTGATATCAGGGGGGACACGCAAGCTGAATTAGAGGACAACTACAACCGCCAAATGCTCCGCTTGCATCATTCCCTGAAAGGGGCTACCCACCTGCTGCTCACGCTAGGTACCGCTTGGATCTATCGGCACAAGGAGTTTGGACGAGTGGCCAATTGCCATAAACAGCCATCATCCCTATTTGAAAAGAAACTTTCTACCCTGGAGGAGCTAGCACCTGAACTAGAATCGGTGTTGGAAGAGCTGCTTCAGCAACATCCAAATCTCAACATCATCCTGACCCTCAGCCCTGTTCGACATACCAAAGAGGGGATCTCCGAAAATCAGTTGAGCAAAAGCCTGCTACGTGTGCTCTGTGCGCAGCTGGAGCAACGCTTGGAGCAGGTTATCTATTTTCCTGCCTATGAGATTATGGTAGACGAACTACGCGATTACCGCTTTTACAAATCGGATTTGGTACACCCTTCGGAGGAAGCGGAAAATTATATCTGGGAAAAATGGCGGCAGTTTAGTTTCAGCACAGAAACCCAGCAAAAAGTAGCCGAAATTCAAAAAATTCAGCTCGACCTGGCGCACCGTTCCTTCAATCCAAATTCCCCTGCGCATCGAAAGTTTCTTGAAAATTTACTAGGCAAACTCGAACGAATGCAGGGAGAAGTTGATTTTTCTAAGGAAATCAAAGCGGTTAAATCCAGATTGGATGCTCCTTTTTCTAAGTAAATACGAAATTTTACATGACTGCTAATCGACTCCTTTATTCCCAAAGTCCTTACCTGCTGCAACACGCACACAATCCCGTGGATTGGTACCCTTGGGGATCCGAGGCTTTGACGCGAGCAAGGGAAGAGAATAAGCCCATCCTGGTGTCCATAGGCTACTCGGCATGCCACTGGTGCCACGTGATGGAAAAGGAAAGTTTTGAAGATGAGGCAACGGCAGCAATCATGAATGCCCACTTTGTCTGCATCAAAATCGACCGAGAAGAGCGCCCCGACCTGGACAACATCTACATGGATGCCGTGCAGGCCATGGGCCTTCATGGAGGTTGGCCCTTGAATGTCTTCTTGATGCCCAACCAGAAACCTTTTTACGGAGGCACCTACTTTCCTAATACCCAATGGAAGCAACTTCTTGGTAACATAGCGGATGCCTTCGTAGTGCATACTGACCAACTCGCAGAAAGTGCAGAAGGCTTTGGAAGAAGTTTGAGCCGAAAAGAAACCGAAAAATACGGCATTCAAGCCGGGGAGGGAGACTTGGATGCGGATGAACTCGTGGAGGTGATCACCCAACTCACTGCCCAGTTTGACCGAGAATGGGGAGGAATGAATCGAATCCCTAAATTTCCCATGCCTGCCATATGGCACTTTGTTCTGGATTATGCACTGCTTAGTTCTCGTGAAGACCTACTACAGGCCGTTTTTTTCACGCTGCAAAAAATGGGGATGGGAGGGATCTACGATCACCTGCGTGGAGGCTTTGCTCGCTACTCCGTGGATGGGGAATGGTTTGCTCCCCATTTTGAAAAGATGGGCTACGACAATGGGCAGTTGCTAGAACTCTATGCCAAAGCCTATCAGGTAAGCAAAGATCCTTTTTACTTGGAAAAACTACGGGAAACCAAGGCTTGGCTTGCCGCAGAGTTGCTCCAAGAGGAGGGAGGCTTTTATGCCGCTCAAGATGCAGATAGCGAAGGAGTGGAAGGAAAATTCTACACCTGGACCTATTCCGAATTAGAAGCATTACTGGGCCCGGATTTGGGCTGGTTTTCTGACCTGTATTCCTTGAAGCCTTCGGGCAATTGGGAAGATGGAGTTAATATTCTTTTTCAAGTGGAATCCTACGAAACGGTGGCGAAGCGACAGGAGATTCCGTTACCTACTTTCCTGGAGAAGCTGGCCGCTCAAAAAGCGAAGTTGCTGGCCACCCGTAATCTTCGTATCTACCCCGGCAAGGACGACAAGGTACTGGCAGGCTGGAATGGCTTGATCGACGCAGGCTTGATTCAAGGCTACCTGGCTACAGGAGAGCAAGAGTTTTTGGACATGGCCCTTCGAAACTTAGACTTTGTGCAAGTCCAGCTCTTTAGAGAGGGAACCTTGTACCGCAGTTACAAAAATGGACAGGCCTACACTCCAGCCTTCTTAGAAGACTATGCCGCACTAATCAAGGCCTCTTTGATGGCTTTTGCTTCAAGTGGTTTGACTTCGCACTTGGCCTTTGCCCAAACGCTAGCTGAGATGGTTTTGGCACGTTTTTACGATGAAGAAGACGGATATTTTTATTTCAGTGACCCTAATGCCGAAAAATTGATTGCCAACAAAAAAGAACTCTTTGACAACGTCATCCCCGCCTCCAATTCCATCCTTGCGCGTTGTTTTCATCAACTTTCCCTACTTACCTACCAGGAAAACTATGGAAAGATAGCAGCACGCCTGCTCGGAGGGATGAAGGAGCTGATCTTGAAAGAGCCTGGATTTTTATGCAATTGGGCCAATTTCTACTTGGAGAGCCTAGTACCAACCGCAGAGATTGGGATTGTAGGCAAGGGGGCGAAGCAGAAAGCACTGGCCTTGCTGGCGAATTACCTTCCCAATACCGTTCTAGCCTGGTCAGAATCTCCGACAGAAAGCGTCCCACTTCTGCAAGGAAAAGTAGGGGATGCAGCAGGAAATGCCTTAATTTATGTGTGTGTGCATCGAAGCTGTCGACAGCCAGTATCCAACCTGCAAGATGCACTAGCTTTGCTACCTAAGTTGCACTAATCCCGTGGATACCTTATTTCCTGAATATACTACTCCGCCACCACCTAGTGGTCCTCCCTTCGTGGACGTGATTCTTCCGGTTCCCATTCCTCGAATGTTTACCTACAAGGTGCCTGCTGCTCTTCAGGCACAGCTACAGATAGGGGCTAGGGTTTTGGTGCAGTTTGGTAAGAAAAAAATTCTTACCGGTATAGTAGGCAAAGCACATCACACGCCTCCCCAAATTTATGAAGCAAAGCCAGTGCTCGATGTGCTTGATGCTCATCCTTCTGTCACTGCGCTACAGATTCGATTTTGGGGATGGATGGCTTCCTACTACTGCTGCCACATCGGGGAGGTGATGGGTGCTGCACTTCCTTCGGGTTTGCGACTTTCCTCAGAAAGTAAACTTCAATTGCATCCCGAATTCGATAGGGAAGAAAGTCCCTATCCCTTGGACATTCGCGAGGAGAAAATTTTGGATGCCTTGGTTAAAAAGGATGAACTTACCTATGCCGATTGTGAAGAAATACTGGGCACCAAGGCGATTCATCCCATCCTAAAAAGTTTGGTAGCCAAGGAAGCAGTACTGCTTTTTGAAAAAATACAGGAAAAATACAGTCCCAAAATAGAAACAAGGATACGCCTGCAAGATGCCTGGCTGGGAGAAAAATCGCGTCTGGAAACCCTATTTCAAGACCTAGAAGCTAAGCCCAAGCAAGAGGCCTTGCTCCTTAAATTTTTAAGGCACCTTCCTGTGCATCAGGATCCCCAGGTAAATGTTCACGGCCTTCGCAAATCTATCTTGCAAGAAGAAGGGGATTCAGAAAGTGCACTAAAGACTTTGGTAAAAAACGGGGTCTTTGAAGTATTTACTAGGGTGGTAGATCGAATCTCCGAAGAGGAAGGCGCCGAAGAAACGCCAAGCCTTTCGGAGGAGCAAAACAGCGCATTCCTTCAAATCAAAAAGGCATTTGAAGACAAGCAAACTGCCTTACTCCATGGCGTGACGGGTTCTGGAAAGACCGAAATTTATATCAAATTAATTCAGGAGGTTCTAGAAAGTGGTTCGCAAGTACTCCTGTTGCTTCCTGAGATTGCGCTGACTACACAGATGGTAAGCAGATTGAAAAAGGTTTTTGGATCCAAGATGGGGGTATATCATTCCAAATACGCAGACAACGAGCGGGTAGAAGTCTGGAATGGGGTTTTGAGTGGGAGGTTTTCTTTTGTGGTTGGGGTTCGGTCTTCCCTATTCCTTCCCTTCGATAGTTTGGGCTTGGTGATTGTAGATGAGGAGCATGAATCCAGTTACAAACAATTTGATCCCGCGCCCCGCTACCATGCTCGAGATGCCGGTATCATGCTGGCCTATATCCACCAAGCACCTACCCTGCTTGGATCTGCTACCCCCTCGTTTGAATCTTACACCCATGCCAAACAAGGAAAGTATGCCCTGATTCAGTTGAATCGTCGCTTTGGAAATGCCTCACTTCCTCGGATTCAATTGGCCAACATGGCCTTGGACAGAAAAAAAAACTTACTCAAATTGGATACTACCCGATTGCTGAGGGAGCAAATCCAACATGCCTTGTCTCAGCAGCAGCAGGTACTTATTTTTCAAAACCGTAGAGGATATGCGCCCTACATCCAATGCGAAGATTGTGGCTGGACCGCCACCTGTATTCAATGTGACGTTACCTTGACCTACCACCAGTATGCTTCCGAGCTTCGCTGCCATTATTGTGGATACAAAGAAAAAAATCCTCCATCTTGTGCAGCTTGCGGAAGCACTCAACTTCAAACGCAGGGCATGGGTACTGAGCGGATCGAAGAATCGTTGCAATTGCTTTTTCCAGAAGCTAGGTTGGGAAGAATGGATTTGGATACCACCCGCAGCAAGTACGGGTACCAGCGCATCCTAGATGATTTTGCTTCTGGTCAAATCGATATTTTGGTAGGAACGCAAATGATTACCAAAGGAATGGATTTTGGAAGAGTAACGGTGGTTGGAATTTGGGATGGAGATAGAATTCTAAATTTTCCAGATTTTAGGGCGGGTGAACGTGCCTACCAACAGTTGACCCAGGTGGCAGGTCGTGCGGGAAGGAGAGCATGCTTGGGTAATGTCATCATCCAAACGCGTAATCCCGAGCAAGCCTTGTTTCACCAAGTGATGGAGGGAAATTATGAAGCCTTTTATGAAGCAGAGCTGCAGGACCGCAAGGCCTATTTTTATCCCCCTTTTGTCAAATTGATAAAAATAACTACACGCCATACTGATTTTGCTACTGCAGAAAAAGCAGCACATGCCCTTCATAAAAAATTGGCATCCCTAGCCTTAAAAAAGATTGTGTTGGGACCAGAAAAAGCCAGTATTTTCCGAATTAAAAATCAATTTCAGTTGGAATCATTAATCAAACTAGACAAACAAGGCGATGCCCAAGGGAAATTTAAGCAAGCCTTAGCCTCGATCATCGAAGAACTTCAGGCCAATCCTGTCTTTAGGGCTGTTCGGTGGATTGTAGACGTAGACCCATCCTAGGTTTTGATTATTTTTTTCAGTGCTGTGTAGCGTTTATTCGGTTAAATCCGTTTACTTTCTGTCAAAGGACAACAACTAGGAATAGGTAGTCACCGGTGAACCCTACCCATAGGCTTTGAATCTAACAGACCAAGAACTTATCGATGGGTGCAAACGTCGATCAAGGATGCACGAGGAGTATTTTTTTAAAAAATACTATGGCTTTGTCATGGGTATTGGGAGAACCTATGCCAAGAGTGAAGATTTAGCCCAAGAGATCACCCAAGATACCTTTTTAAAGTTTTTTGACGCAGTGGGAAAGTTGGAAAAGGAACTTTCTTTAAAGCCTTGGCTAAGGAGAATAGCAGTGAATACGGCCATAGATTACTACCGGAAAAACCGAAAGTTTATCTATCATGTGGAAGCAGATGAGGAAACACCCGTTTCAGTGCCCGAGCAAGTAGTAGACCAAATGAATTACGAAGAGTTGCTTGCCTTGCTTCACCAGCTCCCCCAAGATTTGCATTTGGTATTTACTCTTTTTGAGGTAGAAGGCTATAGCCACAAGGAAGTGGCCGATCGACTTCAGATCACTGAAAGTTCTTCTCGGGTCTATTTGACGCGAGCCAAACAAAAATTAAGACACTTGATACATCTTCAATCGACCGTATATGCAGGAAGATAATTGGAGCACGCGATTTGGATCGCGGCTGCGAAAACATCAGGAGGATTCTCCTCCCCCCTATGTCCCTGGGGCATGGGAAGCTTTTGAGGAAAAGCGAGATCGAAAAAGAAGATCTCGAACAATTCTTTGGATAGGAGGGATGGCAGCTGGGGTAGCCCTGGTGTTGACCCTAGGTAGTCTATGGCTGGGGGACAAGGGAAGCCAGAGCTCTCCCGATCTTCTGGGCACGTCTACTTCTAAGCCTGAAGAGGCAAAGCCTACCGTCCAAGAAAATACTCCTAAACAGGCTTCAGAGGACCTTGCTAATCATCCAAGTGGACACAATACCGAGTCCCAAGTGACTCAAGCGGTATCGTTGCAGTCCTCCCATAGGACTGTGGGTAATGTGTGGGTTGCCACAAAAGATGAAAAGTCCATTGGATCTTCCGTCCTAAGCGAGGGGGAAGAGGTCCTTCCTTTGATGGCCACGTTAAGTCCTAAAGAAGAAAAATCTCAAGGCAATCCCAGCTCTGCTGCACAGGGTACTACAACAGAAAAACCTAGGACTGATCAGGTGCAGGAAGTAATTTCCTTGGAGGAAAATCCTATAGAAGAACTTTCCTCTGCGAAAAAACCTATTTCTTATGCATTGGGATTTGGCCCAGGGTTTGGAAGCACTACACAAGCCAATCAAGTGACCGAGGGTTTTCGCATGGGCTTAGGCCTACAGGTAGATTTGGCTTTGGGCAATAACCTCCGATTGGGTTCTGGGCTTGGGGTAAACTACCTCAACCAAGCCACAGAAGGACAGGCAAGCTATAAGTTGGCAGGGGTCAATTCTCCTATTCAGGAAAATACCCAGGTACAACAAGTACAAGTAGATGTACCCGTATATGTTCGTTATCCCCTCACGCGATCGGAGTCTATCACTGTACAAGCAGGATTTTCCAATTTGCTCACGATCAATCAAACTGCCCAAGTCGAGGTGCTGTATGATCAGGACGTGGTTGCTGCCGCTTCAGCTACCCCTTCCGGCAATACTCAACCTGTTTTGAAAACGGTTCAAGTCGCTCAAACTACTACACTTCCTGGTCAATCGACTCGATTTTTGCCTTTTGCCTTAGCTAATATGGGAATCAATATCCAGGTAAGAAAAACTGAAAAAAGCAGTTATTTACTCATGCCTTTTTACTCCTATCCCTTGCAGGATATTTCTGGAACAGGAAAAAATCCAGGAGTTATAGGAGCTGCCATCAAGGTGAGTTTCGGCCAAGGGAAAAAATAGTACCTTTTTGAATACCAAACCAACGCTACCCCAGCCCAAGAATTTCTTGGGCTGTTTTTTTGGGTTGAATACTAAATAGGATGTTCCTTATCATTAAAAAAAGCTACCCCTTGGAAAGGAGTAGCTTTCGATGAAAACATTTTAGAGGTATTTCCTTATTTACATCTTCAGATTTTCCATTTCCAACTGAGGGGCAAAGGGCTGCTGGTAGTACCGCTTACCGGTTGCCTTGTACAGGGAGTTGGCTAATGCAGCAAATACAGGCGGGAAGAAGGGCTCACCCAAACCAGTAGGCTCTTCCTTGCTGTCCACAAAGTGCACTTCGATTGCCTTTGGTGCCTCTTGTTGGCGAATCATGCGGTAGTTATGGAAGTTGTTTTTATTGGGTACCCCATCCTTGAAGGTCAACTCTCCAAAGAAGGCATTGCCTATGCCGTCTACGATGGCACCCTCTCCCATATTGATGGCGGCATCCTTGTTGACAACAATACCACAATCCACGGCAGCATACACTTTTTCAACTACAGGCTTGGAATCTACAATCTTGGTGTCCACTACTTCGGCAACATAGGAATTGTGACAGAAATAGGCGGATACACCGCGATGGAGCCCAGCTGCCGGCTTTTTCCAATTAGATTTTTCTCGAACCAATTCCAACACCCCTGCATAGCGCTTGGCATCGTAATCGTTGTTTTCACCCACAGGATTGGTTTCTGCGCGCTTGAGTAGTTCCAATCGGAAGTCGATGGGATCCTTGCCCATTGCTTCGGCTAATTCATCCAAAAAGCTCTGTTCCGCTGCTGCAATAAAGTTGGATCGAGGAGCGCGGAAGGCACCAATGGTGATATTGGATTCAATTTGCCATCCTTCGGCGAGGTAATTGTCGATAGCACCTGCGGGAAAGCGGTTGGCATGAATCGGTGTTTCCGGAACGCCACCAGCTTTCACATGAAGCGCGATCAGCTGGTTGTTGGCATCCAAAGCTGCGCGGTAGGTAGCCGAGTAGCTTGGACGGTAGATTCCATAGGTCATGTCATCCTCGCGTGAGTAGACCATTTTGATGGGGACTCCTGCCTTTTGGGAAATCAAAGCTGCTTCGACCATGTGGTGAGAGTACGCTCGCAGGCCAAATCCTCCACCCATGCGGGCCAGTTTGATGCTGATTTTTTCTTTAGGGAGCCCAAGTGCAGCTGCAATCGTACCCACAATGAATTCTGGAGCCTGGGTAGGGCCATAAATTTCCGCCTTGTCGGCCGTCACATGAGCAAAGCAGTTGACCGGCTCCATGGTATTGTGTGCCAGGAAAGGAGCTGTGTAGGTCTTTTCAATGATTTTGGCAGCCTTCTTAAATGCTCCTTCGGGATCTCCATCTTTGCGGAGCACATTACCCGGCTTGCTGATGTATTCAGCCATTTTAGCCTGATGGGTCTCGGTGCTTTCTAATCCTGAAGGTACTTTTACTGGAGATGGAGCACTTCCACCAAATCCAGCCATCAAAAAACTAGATTCTGGAGCTTTTTCCCAGGTAGCCTTCAGCGATTTCTTGGCTTGCAAGACCTCCCAGGTAGAGTTGCCTACAATGGCCACCAGTTCTGGGAAAGTAGCTGTATCAAAGAAATTACGAACGTAATCCTCTTTGAAAAGCTGAATGGCAAAAGCGTCTTGGATTCCAGGCAGGGAAGTCACCGAAGAAGGATCAAAAGAGGCTAGCTTCATGCCAAAGGCAGGTGGGTGAACGATGGCGGCATATTTCATACCCTCCACCTGGTGATCAATCCCAAAGAGTGGACTGCCACTGATGATTTTTTCCAAGTCTACATTTTTCTTGGATGTACCAATCAAGGTAAAGTCTTTGGAGTCTTTGAGTGTCACTTCTTCTGGAACGGGTAGGGTAGCTGCCAAAGCTGCCATTTCTCCATATCCCGCTTTTTTACCAGTAGCTTTGTGTTCAAGTACTCCTGCCACAGCAGTAATCTCAGAGGCTGAAACTTTCCAAGTTTGGGCTGCAGCATTGATCAGCAGTTGACGAGCCGTAGCCCCCGCAGTACGAAGTGGAGTCCAGCCTTGGCGGATGCCTTGGCTACCACCTGTAAACTGACGCTGGTAGCGTTCTGGCCAGAAGTCTGCCTGTTCCACGAGCACCATTTTCCAATCCACCTCCAACTCTTCTGCCAAAATCATAGGCATGGAAGTTTTTATATTGGATCCAAATTCTGGATTGGCAGAAAATAAGGTCACCACTCCATTATCGCCAATTTTGATGTAGCTATTCAATTCAAACCATTCCTTGGGGAGCGTCAAGGCTTGTTCAGGAGTAGGTTTGCAGCCAGCAAGCCAGCTGAAGCTGAGTACCAAACCTCCACCTGCCAAGGCAGAGACTTTCAAAAATGACCTGCGGTCCAATTTAGTAGTTGAAGTTGCCATGGGATAGGATTTAGAGGTTTTGAGATGCGGTTTTGATGGCTGCTTTGATGCGAAGGTAGGTGCCACAACGGCAGAGGTTGCCCTGCATGGCGCTTTCAATCTCCGCATCAGATGGGCTTGGATTTTCTCGAAGCAAAGCAGCCGCAGACATGATCTGACCTGCTTGGCAGTAGCCGCACTGAGGTACGTCGTGTTGGATCCAGGCCTCCTGCACAGGATGGTCAGCTTTTTCTGCAAGACCTTCGATGGTGGTGATTTCAGAACTCCCCACGCTGGACACAGGAAGGGAGCAGGAGCGAATTGCTGCACCATCCAAATGAATGGTGCAAGCCCCGCACTGTGCCATCCCACAACCAAATTTGGTGCCCACCAAATTCAAGTGATCTCGTAAAACCCAGAGGATTGGGGTATTCGGGTCCACATCCACTTGCCTGGAGGATCCGTTGATGTTGAGGGTAAATGTTGCCATGGTGAGGAAATTTTTAAGTTAATCTAAGGAGTTTGAGCGGGTAATCAAATGGAAGCCGATTCTAAAATCAATGCCAATTTGGAAAAGAACTAGTCGATCATTGGTCCACAAAAGCAGAATCCTTAGTTCGAACGCCAAGGAGGTTAAAAGCTTCAATTTCTGCTCTAATTTCAGCCAATTCGGAAGAAGTTAGCTTCACGGAAAGGGCGCCTAGGTTTTCAGTTAGGTGTTGCTGGCTGGTAGTTCCAGGGATTGGGACGATGAAGGGCTTTTGAGCCAATAGCCAGGCGATTGCAAATTGGGCTTGGGTAACTCCCTTTTGATCGGCCCATTTCCGAATTATTGCCATAAACGGCATGTTTTGGACAAATCCCTGCGCAGAGAAGAAAGCAAGTTGGGAGCGGCGGTCCTGGCTATCAAATCGACTGTACTCATTGAAGCGGCCTGCTAGGAAAGCCCGGTGGGTTGGTCCCCAGGGAACAAAGCCGATTCCTAGTTCCTCACAGGTGTCTAGGATCTGATTTTCTACCACTCGTTCCGCTAAGTTGTATTCCGATTGGAGTGCGGTAACTGGGAGCTCAGCATGTGCTTTTTTTAGTGTTTCTGGAGAAACTTCCGATAACCCCCAATGCCTCACTTTTCCTGCTTGAATCAGGTCTTTGACAGCACCAGCAACCTCCTCTACAGGAACTGTGGGGTCCATGCGGTGAAGGTAGTATAGATCAATCGCTTCTAGGCGCAAACGCTGCAAGGAGCCTTCAATAACTTTTTTGATTGATTCAGGTCGGGCATTTCTACCCATTCGCTTTCCATTTTGAATTTCAAATCCAAATTTGGAAGCGATAGTGATTTTCCCTTTGAAGGGTTGAAGAGCTTCTCCAACCAATTCCTCACTTCCATAAGGTCCATACACCTCTGCTGTATCAAAAAAGGTGACCCCTCGTTCAACAGCTTTCCGCAGGTGAGCAATCATTTCTTTTTTGTCTGGATTGGGATTGTAGGTGCCAGCCACCATATTCATGCAACCCAGGCCAATGGCACTTACTTCCAGTGATCCTAACTTGCGCGTAGTAAGATTGGAAGCATTGGTTTGCAGTCTTTCCTCCTGTGAACCTGCAAAGGATAGGGCAGGAGATATTGCCAAACCTACACCTGTTAGGGCTGCATGTTTGAAAAAATCTCTGCGTGGGTTTTTGTTTTGTTGTTCCATCGTTGACTTTTAAATCTATCCCAATGTTCCACACAGGCTCTTGATTTTACCAATCGAAATCAAACCAATAGTTGAATAAATCAAACAGGGGTGTCCAAGTTCATTTGGTTGAAGAAAATAACGGCCCTCAAACTGTGATTTTGAGCTAACTTAATCCTTTAACGAACTGATTTTAAAATTTTTAAAAAACCCTTCTGTTCCAATATCTACCCAAAGTCCAATGGATCCAGAAGTGGTCGATCCCAAGAGTTTCTTCACCAAAAAAGCCGGGGCCTGCTGGTTATTGAGGTAGAGGGTAGCCAACTTGTCTTTTACCACAATTTTCATCCGAATCCATTCGTCAAGCCCGATATCGGCATAGGTTTCGTACTCCCCTTGGGTAGTGGCTCGGAGTTTATCAAATTTGTAATCGGGGTAGGAAAAGTATTGTAGTGTATGGTTTCTGCGAAACTGGTCATCTGCACGACCATTGGTAGGGCGAAGGTAAATCGATTCAAAAGCCGAATGGTTGGGATGGATGCGAAATGCCAATCCAATAAAGCCCCTTGCCAAAGCGGGAGCGGTAGGAAGTAATCGGCTCAAAACCTCTACTTCGATGATTGCATTGTTCAAGTCGAGTCCATTCACTTTGGCAAAAGTGGCTTCGTCCACCGTTGCCCCCATTCGAGTAGGGTCAAAGGGAAGGGAATTCAAATCGCGCTCTATTCTTAAGACTTCTTCTCCATTCAGCGTAACTACCGAGGCCTTTACATGGGAAAGTGAAAATTCCCTTCCTTCAAATCGGATGGTTTGGGCATTTCCCACTTGGAAAAGGGAAAATACAGGAATCACCAAGAGTGAGACTAAAATTTTAGAAAAGTTCGAGGGCATAATTTCTTTTCAGTTTGAGCTAGTATGGTAGATCAAAGAAAAGGAATGGATTCATAACATAAAAATCATGGGTGGAATTGTTTGGTCTGATTTCAAATGAATTGAATTTTTCTCCTCTCACCAAAGAATCACTACCTTGAATTGTTTGAAAAACATAAATTTTCATTTGATGAATGGTTAAGAAAATTTATTCCTTAGTCCCATCTTTGCATTCTTAACTCGATGTTCTCATGCAATTAAAGCCTATTTGGTCGAATTTTTCAAGTAAGAAATCAAATTTCCAACAGCTCCGAACGGCAATCTGTGTGTTGTTTTTTGCAAGTTTGGGATGGTCTCCCTCCCTCAGCGCACAGGAAGCAAGCTCAGCAACTCCTTCGGGTCAGTTTGGTGGAGTGATTACCGCCACCAACAATGGGGTGTCGATCATACCCTCCTTTACCTTGGGTAGACCAGCAGTATTGTTTGATTTGAGCCTGTCTGGTGAGCGCTTCTCCTTTGATCCCATGCTTCGATTTGGGATGGATGGCAAGCCCTGGTCCTTCGTATTTTGGGGTCGCTACAAGGCCATCAAAGACAAGCGCTTCACCTTGACCTTGGGAGGGCATCCGGCCTTCATTTTCCAAGAACGGTTGGTCAAGGTGAATGGTAGGGAAGAAAAAATGATGGTGAACCAGCGTTTTTTGGCCATGGAAATTGCACCCATGTACAAGGTGACTAAGAAATTAAGTATGGGTTTGTACTACTTGCAGGGCCATGGATTCAATCCTGTACCTCCGAGAGATTCTCGATTTTTGGCGCTGAATACGGTGATTTCTGGACTTCCAGTAGGAGGAGGGTTTAACATGCGCGTCAATCCCCAACTCTTTTTTCTAGACGTAGATGCGAATTCAGGCACCTATTTTACCTCCAACTTTACGGTGAGCAAACCGGGGTTTCCCATCGGGTTTCAAGGCCTGTTCAACCAGAAAATCAAGTCCAGCATCCCTGGAGATGATTTCATTTGGAATGTAGGTTTGCTGTATATTTTCTCCACCCCCTACCACAAAGCCAAGTAGTTCTGATGGAAAAGATCGAATCGCTGGAGGAGTTCTACCAAAGGAAATTCAACTGGATTCCTGAAAACCTGAAAAACGACCTCGGGCACTTCAACCTATTTAGTGTGAAGCCCTATTTGGAAGGAAAGCTCAAGGCAGTTCCTTACCGCAGACGTGATTTTTACAAAATCATGCTCTTCAAAGGAAGCAGTACGGTGCATTTTGCCGATCGGGTCTACGAAGTCAAAAAACAAGCCCTCTCTTTTTCGAATCCCTTGGTGCCCTACAAATGGGACCATTTGGATGCAGAGGGCTCGGGGATGTACTGCATCTTCAATGCCCACTTTTTCTCGAATTTTGGACATATCCAACAGTATGAGGTTTTTCAGCCCTCAGGTACCCATGTTTTCGAACTTGGCGATGAGGAAGCCGAACAGGTAGCGCAGCTCTTTGCTCGGATGGAAACTGAGTTTAATTCCGAATACAAGTACAAATACGATGCCCTTCGAAACTTGGTCTTTGAGTTGATCCACTTTGGCATGAAGCTGGAGCCGGCCGGAGTGAAGCAGGCTCAGCAGGGTACGGCTGCCTTGCGCATCGCTTCGATCTTCTTGGAGTTGTTGGAGCGGCAATTTCCCATTGACGAGAGCCATTCCACCATCCAACTCCGCAGTGCATCAGACTTTGCCCAGCAATTGAATATCCACGTCAACCACCTCAATCGGGCGGTAAAAGAGATGACAGGTAAGACCACCACCCAATTGATTGGGGAACGCATCCTGCAGGAAGCCAAGGTGCTACTCACCCATAGTACCTGGAACGTCTCGGAAATTGCCTATGCTCTTGGATTTTCGGAAGTGACTCACTTTACCAATTTCTTCAAAAAACAAGCGGGCTTGAGCCCAAGTTTGTACCGGAAGAGGTGATTGGGGTAGGTTGTATTGATTTGTACCAAGTACCAAGTACAATGTACAAAGTACTAAGTACAATGTACAAAGTACTAAGTACAATGTACCAAGTAGTTTCTTGGTAGAGATGTCTTTCGAAATTCTTTATGCGATGTTTAATTTTCAATATTTCATTAATCTCGTATCTCGCCTGCCTGCCTACGGTAGGTAGGCCTGCCGCAGGCAGGTACTTCGTACTTCTCAATTAGCCTCGTACTTTGTACCTTGTACCTTGTACAATAATTCCTAACATCGCGCTATGCTTCACGATAGTTTTGGCCGTATTCACGATTACCTTCGGATCTCGCTGACAGATCACTGCAATTTCCGTTGCAGCTATTGCATGCCTGTGGAGGAAATGGAGTGGATGCCTCAGTCCAAACTGATGAGCGCTCAGGAGATCGTCAAACTGGCTCAAGTTTTCGTTGGCTTGGGCGTAAAAAAAATACGCTTGACGGGAGGTGAGCCCTTGGCACGGAAGGAATTCCCAGAGATTCTGGAGCAGCTTTCCGCGCTACCCGTGGAACTCACGCTCACTACGAATGGGGTGTTGATTCACAAGCACTTGGAAGCGCTCAAAAAAGCCGGAGTTCGCTCCATCAATGTCAGTTTGGATACCTTGCAGCCGGAGAAGTTTTTTAAGCTAACCCGTCGAGATCAGTTTCACCAAGTATGGGACAATATCCAAACCTTGCTTCAAGCCGGTTTCCGTGTCAAACTCAATGCCGTAGCCCTGCATGGAATGATTGAAGAGGAAGTGGGAGACTTTGTGCAGCTCACGGAAAAGTGGCCCATTCATGTACGCTTCATTGAATTTATGCCCTTTTCGGGCAATCACTGGCAAAGTAAACAGGTGGTGACTGCCGCAGCACTTCTCGAAATCATACAGACTAGATTCGCAGTTGTCAAATTGGATGATCAGCAGCACGATACCGCCAAAAAATACCAAGTACCGGGTTTTGCAGGCACCTTTGCCTTCATCACCACCATGAGTGAGCACTTTTGCGGCAGCTGCAACCGCCTGCGACTCACTGCGGATGGAAAAATCAAAAATTGCCTCTTTGGCAAGGAAGAACTGGATCTCCTGGGAGCCCTGCGAAAGGGAGAGGAGGTTGAATCGATTATTCGACTTTCCCTATCCAGAAAGCACGCCGCTTTGGGAGGTCAGTTTGGGGCGGACTACACCCAGGCCAAGCCAGAAGCCATCGAAAACCGCAGCATGATCAACATAGGAGGATGATGAAAGAATTTGTAGCCGTTCAAGAAGCCAAAGAAATCCTCAAGGGCCTTTCCCTTTCTGGGGGAAAAGTGCAGTTGCCCTTGCAAAAAGCATTAGGACATTGGACAGCTAGCCCCATCCATGCTCCTATGCAGGTGCCTTCCTTTGACAATTCGGGTATGGATGGCTATGCCTTTGCTTGGAAGGATGGGGGAGATAGCCGAACACTCGCCCAAGTGGTACAGGCAGGGACTTTTCCAGATTTTACGCTGTCACCCGGTACTGCCGTTCGGATTTTTACCGGGGCACCTGTTCCCAAGGGTGCAGATACCATCGTGCAGCAAGAATGGGTTCGCGTAGAAGGAGACCGACTATTTTTTGATCTTGAAAAGTTGACCCAAGGGATGAACCTACGCCGATCAGGTTCTCAGTGTGAGCAGGGGCAGTTGATTTTGCCAGAAGGCACCCGCATTACCCCAGGTACACTTGGGCTCTTAGCTTCCTTGGGAGTAGAGGAGATTTCTGTCTTTGCAGCGCCTCAAGTAAGCATCATCCTCACCGGAGATGAGGTGGTAGAGGTAGGGCAGGCCCTGCAGCCCGGACAAATTTACAATGCCAATGGACCCGCTCTTTTGGGTTACCTGAGTCAATTGGGAATCTCAGAAGTGAAGGTGTATAAGGTCAAGGATGATCCCTCTGAGGTGATTCGGGTGATTGGAGAAGCGCTAGCCTCCTCCGATGTGCTGTTGCTTACCGGAGGTATTTCGGTGGGAGATTTTGATTTTGTGAAGGAGGGACTGGCCGAAAATGGGGTAGAAACCTTGTTTTACAAGGTCAAGCAGAAACCTGGAAAGCCACTTTTGGCTGGAGTAAAAGGGAGCAAATTGGTATTTGCCCTTCCGGGCAACCCTGCTTCGGTGCTGACCTGCTTTATGCAGTACGTGAAGCCGTGTTTAGCACAGTGGATGGGGAATCCAGCCGCTTGGGAGCAGGCAAGATCTTACCCCTTGGCCACCAACTGGGAAAAGCAGGTGAAGTTGACCGTGTTTCTCAAGGCGCGTCTGCAAGCAGGTCAGGTGGAGGTGTTGCCTGGGCAAGAATCCTTCAATCTCCTTTCCTTTGGTTCGGCAGATGGTTTGATCGAGATTGGAGAGGATCAGCAATTCCTGAAGGAAGGAACTCTGGTACCGTTTTATCCCTGGTAACATGGAAAATTGGGACTATTTTTTGTATCTGTTGATGCCCTTTGCGGCCTTTATGTATGCTGCCGTAGGGCATGGAGGAGCGAGTAGTTACCTGATGATTTTGGCTTTGATTGGCTTTGCTCCACAGGAGATCCGGCCTTCGGCTTTGATCTTAAACGTATTTGTTTCCCTGATTTCATTTTTGAATTACCGGAAGGCAGCAGTCTTCCCCATGCGGCTATTCCTTACTTTGGTGATTTTCTCCGTTCCAGCAGCCTACCTTGGCGGGCGGATTTTATTGGATGCCACGATCTACAAGCAGGTGCTTGGGGTATTGCTTCTTTTTCCAGTGTTGCGATTTGCAGGCGTATTTCCAATATCCGCTCAACTCAAATTCACGCAGCAGCCCTGGATGGTGGCTATCCTCGGAGGAGGTATCGGTTTGCTTTCTGGGATGATTGGCATAGGAGGAGGGATAATTCTCTCCCCGATCCTTTTACTTTTGGGATGGACCAATGTGAAGGAAACAGCCGCCGTGAGTGCGCTCTTTATTTTCGTGAATTCCATTGCTGGATTTCTAGGTGCTTCGGTCTTTCAGGTGGAGTTGAGTTCTCAATTGTGGATGCTGCTTCCGCTCACCGTGGTCGGTGGGGCATTGGGAGCCTATTTTGGAGCCAAAAAATGGAGCCCCAAATCCCTGACCTACCTCTTGGCTTTTGTGCTCGCTTTTGCGGCATTGAAACTGATTTTCGGGTAGGGGATAGAAGGTCATATAGAAATATCAATTGGTACTGTACAATGTACCAGGTACCAAGTACCAAGTACCTGCCTTCCGCAGGCAGGCAAAGTAGGAATTCAATTACAATTTGAATTCTTCCAACCTAATGAAGATTGGTTCGTGAAGGATCTTGGTACATTGTACTTTATACTTGGTACTAGTTTTCTATCTTTAAAAAAAGTTTACACCCCATGCCGAACTACATTCGTCTCAAAGCCTTTGGAATGCTTGCCGAAAAAATTGGCACAGATTCCCTTGAAATCGAGAATCCAGGTTCCTCGGAGGTGCTTAGACGGCTATTGCTGCAGCAGTTTCCTGCGCTCCAATCCCTTACTTTTCGCATGGCGGTGGACCGTAAACTCATACAAGCAGAAACCAATATTTCTGCAGGACAAGAAATCGCCCTTTTACCGCCTTTTTCCGGAGGATGACGATGAATAGATTTGAAAGACAAGTGATCTTGCCGGGCTTTGGACCCGAAGGCCAAGCCAAACTCAAGCAGGCTTCCGTGCTCGTCATCGGCGCTGGTGGGCTGGGTTGCCCGGTTTTACTGTACCTGGCCGCTGCTGGGGTAGGAAGAATCGCCGTGGTCGATGGGGATGTCATTTCCCAATCCAACCTCAATCGACAAGTACTCTACGGAGAAATGGACTTGGGGAAAAGCAAAGCCGAAACGGCCGTTCGCTACTTTCAAGAGAAGTACAGTGACATCCAGTGGACAGCTATCCCAGAATTTATCACGGTAGACAATGCCCAAGCCCATATATTTCACTACGACCTAGTCATCGATGGCTCGGACAATTTCCCTACCCGCTACCTGGTCAACGATGCCTGTGTGCTGCTCAACAAGCCACTGGTTTATGGGGCGATATACCAGCACGAAGGGCAAGTTTCGGTATTTAATGTAGGTAGCCATCCCTGCAATTACCGAGATGTATTTCCCAATCCTCCCGCTCCTCAAGAAATTCCCAACTGTGCGGAAACAGGCGTGCTTGGGGTCTTGCCTGGAATTATTGGAAACCTGATGGCCCTGGAAGCGATCAAGGTCTTGTCTGGTCTTGGCAAGCCACTCAGTAATAAATTACTCCTATTTAATAGCCTGGATACCCAGTTTCAGGAACTGGAAATCCAGCCTAATCCGGCAACCCAAACGGCTATTCCCACTTCGTGGAATGAGTTCCACCAGCGAGATTACGCCTTGGCTTGTGAAGGAGTGCAGCAGCTCAGCTGGAACGAGGCAATGAAACTCATGGGGCAGGTGGTGGCCTTTGTGGATGTCCGCGAACCCGGAGAAGAACCCCCTCTGGAGTGTACAGGCTTGGTGAAGGTGCCTTTTTCCATTCTATCCAAGGAACTGGATCGCTTTGAGGAGGCGGAGGAGATTTTGTTTTTCTGCCAAAGCGGGGCACGGAGTCAAAAAGCAGCGCAGCTACTCCAGCAATCCTATCCCGACAAGAAGATTTTCTCCATTCGTGGAGGCATCAACGCCCTAAAATCGTAATTGAGCCATGGAAAAGGTACGCAGCCCCAAAAATATATTCGTCCAAGGACCCATCTTGCCTGAGAAGATTGCCCAGTCCATCGCCAATCATGCCACCAAAACAGACATTGGAGGCCACTCTATTTTTTTGGGTCAAATCCGTGCCGATGAAAAGCCAGAAGGAAAAGTGATCGCCATCGAGTACACCTGCTACGAAGAAATGGCCCTAGAAAAGGCCTTTGAAATTCGGGAAGACATCTTTGCGAAGTACCCCTTGACTTGCATGCACATCTACCACAGTCTTGGAGAAATTAAAGTGGGAGAGATTTGCCTGTTCGTCTTTACCTCCTCCAAACACCGGAAAGCAGCCATGCAGGCCTGCGAGGAATTGGTGGAGCGAATTAAAGCAGAACTGCCCATCTGGGGAAAAGAAATTCTGGATTCTTCGGCCACCCAATGGAAAGTGAATACCTGATTGGGATTTATTGCCCCCGTAAAAAAGCCTTGAATTCTTCG
>Ga0315906_10001382_pt1 | contig 36280 bp, 47 predicted proteins | sample LakEriMetagenome_4_FD_203526 | JGI IMG/M metagenome (GOLD analysis project Ga0315906, IMG submission 203526) | Freshwater fungal communities from buoy surface, Lake Erie, Ohio, United States - Buoy 2 MA122 | ecosystem: Environmental > Aquatic > Freshwater > Lake > Lake biofilm | place: USA... | reverse complement strand
TCGAGTTGATCGTGACCAGCTGCTCCGTGTTGATCGTGGTGATGGCCTGATCGGTGGTGTCGTAGAAATCCCCATACCAGTGCGCCCACGCGGACTGCACCCACGCCCCACCCGTGTAGGTGTAGGTATCCTGCGTGTCGGTGCAGAAGTAGGTGCTGCCTTCCGCGAGCGACGCCGGTCGAGCCGCCAACGTCCCGGACTGGATGTGAATACTGGCGTCGGCGTCATGCGCGTTGAACCGCTCGCGCAGGATGTTGTCGTTCCCGCGCACGTCGTTGGCGCTCACCGGGGCAGGCCCGGGGAACGGACTGACAAACGCCTTGACCTGATGCGAGGAGACGAGAGCCATGTGTTAGTTACGGCACGTAGTCCTGACCAAGCACGGCGATGTACGGACCACCGCCTCCAATAACAACATGAAGGATGTCCATGCGGCCAGCGGTTGTCGTCCATGTTGGAGCCACGCCACCAGCATAGACCGCATTGGTGATGGTCAATGTCCTCCCGCCAGTCCCGTCTTGCACGATCTGCAAAATCACAGATCCGATAGAAACCGTGCCAAGCGTAAGCGTTGTATTCCCAGTCAGGGTAATACGTACAATTTGGGTGCTAAGATTGACGGTCTGTGTGCCAGATGCTGAAGCCGTTCCATAGCTTTCAACAATGCGTGTACCAACGGTAATGCTTTGGCTGCATGTCAAAGAGTTGGCAAACGTGAAAAGCCCACTAAACGTCCCAGCGGCAATACCTGACGCCGCAATCCCCGTCAGCGATGCGCCAGAGCCGCTAAACGTGTTGGCCGTGACCGTGCCGGTCGTGGTAATCGAGCCGACATACAAGTCACGCCAACGCAGCGACGTCGTCCCCAGATCATTCGTTGCCGTCACGCTGGGCACCACGCTGGTGTTGACGCGACCCGTCACCGACACGGTGTCCGTGGTCGCATTGCCCAGCGCCACGTTGCCGTTGATCGTCCCGTCGCCCGTGATCGTGGCATTGCCGCCTACCGAGAGGTCACTCGGGAGGGTAACCGTGCCAGAAGACTGGATATAGGAGATCTCCTCCCATGTCGAGCCGTTGTCATACCAGACTTTGATGCTGCCGGTATCCGTCGTCAGCCACTTGCGCCCCGCCGTACCCGCCGCAGGACGCGCTGCCAGCGTGGACGACTGCAGGTGAATACCCGAGTCGTCATCGTGCGTGACATAAGCATCGCGCAGCGTATTGTCGTTCGCCTTGACCACCGTGGCGTCCAGCGCATCGCCGTTTGACGGGTTGGTAAAGGCGGCTACGCCATGTTGTCCGACTGTCGTTGCCATCAGCGCCTCCCAAGCGCATAGCTTGCCAACTGGAATCGACTAAACACCGGCAGCGCCCGGCCTGAGTCGATAATGGTGATATCCGTGTAGTATCCCGTGCCGCCCATCTGCACCCGATAGTTCTTGCTGCTGGGGCCACCCCACGACCCACTCCCCCACGTCCCACTACCCCACAGCCCCGCTGTCGAGACCGGCAGCGTATAGGCCCCGGCGACCATGTCCGTCTTCCACGTCACGGAACAGGAGTCCGACCCGTTGAGCTGGGCGGTCAAATAGCCGTAACGCAACGACTTGGCCAGCGCATCATCGCCGGAGTATAGCCGATGCAACTGGGCCGTCATACTGTAGCGCGTGCCGCCGGTGCCGTTCGCCGCTACATTGTCCAGATAGATACTGGGCGCATCGCACAGGCTGACATACCCGCTGGCGTCTCCGCGCAGCATGACCGGCAGGCCGGCGGTATTCAGCGTCTCCCAAATGGCGGTCGTGGCCGGAGACAGGTAGCCGGTGTCCCACGGGCCAGCCCATGACCGCAGCACGGTATGGTAGACATACACGCCATACCCGGGGATGCTGATCCACAACTCCCGCGTCGCCCGGTTAAACGCCGCACGAATCGCATCAAACTGCGTTGAGGTCAGCGCCCGGATCGGGGCCAGCAGGGGGTCGGGCTTGTCTACCGTCCCAACAGGCGCCACCTCGGCCTCGTTGACCATATACAAGCCGCGTTCTGATACGAAGAATCCCAGATTGCCAATAGAGACAATGCTGTGCCTGGCAATCACGCCGACATCTGCGGTGACGCCCGCTGGCTCAACCGTGATGTCGTCTTGCCCATACCCCGTCAGGCGGGAAATCCCGCGTCGGTGGAAGATCATCAGCGAGGTGTTGATGCTCGCCAGTCCGACCACCGTCTCATCGCCAAACGTCCGAACCACAATCTGCCCACCACTGGCACTGGCGTTCCCCAAGCTGTCGCCGTTGTTCAGCGCGGAGTAGAAGATGGAGTCGGGGAAGCTGCTATTGCCGCAACCCCACAACCGCTGGTTATGGACCGTGATAGATTCGACCGCCGACGTATTGGCCAAGTTGACCGAAAAGGTCGTGCCATCCCACTTGTTCAACAGTCCGCCATCTGTGATGTACACCACATCGTTCGTCCCGTCCCGGAACTGGGCGAACGTGGGAGAGACGGTGGCGGACACCGCTCCGGTGCGCTGGGTCCATGTGATGGGGAAGGCGCCATAGGTTGCGGTATAAAGCCGCTCATTGGTGACCACCAGCAGTTGCTGGGTGCCCCCGTCCCGGCGCCATGTGTACCCGTTCAGAATGGACGCACTGGCCACCACGTCGGAAACCCGCTGCGTGCCGCCGCGCTTGGTAATCGCGCCGTAGTCGGTTAACCGGCAGTTGATGGCTTTGCGGAGCTGGTTGGGCTGAACCAGAATGTCGTCTGAGACATTGTTCAGGCCCCCGTCCATCGCCGGCTGCTGGTCTAACAGCGGCACCCCACCCGGCTCGCCCGCCATCAGCCGCCACTCCAGTCGTACTTCTGGTCCGGGTAGGCCATCCGCGTCGGGTTGATCGTGCGGCGGCGCAGGTCGTCCAGCATCGTCTGGCGCTCATCATTGGCCAGATCCCGATAGTTCCGGGCCGCCGCCACTTCCGCCCCGCCCTTCAGCAGGAGCTTGTACGAGGCGCCCAGCGCGAGAATCGTCTCGTTGTTCCCGGGGAAGTCGATGATGGACGCATCGGTGGCCAAGTCGATCAGCGACGTCGGCTTGTAGTTCACCGCGCAGTAGATGGTCGTCCCGCTGCCAACCGGCAGGATCTGCACGTTCGTCCCGATCAGATAGTAGAGGCGGGGGTACGTCGGCAGGTAGTTCGTGGTGGTCGCCAGCGGGACATACTGAAAGTCCGTCTGATCGTACAGGACGTTGCCGTCCGAGACGGACAAAATGCGATAGTAGTTCTTCTGACTGTCGCCCGACCCGGTAGACAGGCTGGCAAACGGGATTTGCCCGTTGGCATCCGTGGTCAGGGTCAGCTGCTGGAAGGTGTAGTACGGCGCGGCGTTGAGGATGTTGGACCATTCCTCATCGTAGACCCCGTTCAGGACCGTCTTGATGGTGCTGTCGGACCACCGATCAGACCCGACCGCGTCCATAAACTCCCGCGTCAAGGCCACCAGTTGGGCTCGGGTCACGGTCGCCATCGGCTGCTACTCCCGCGCTTTGGGGGGACGGCCCCGCCGCTTGGGCTGGGACGTGGGGTTGGCGCCATCCAGCACCTCGGCAATGGCCTCCTGCATGGCCTGCTCGGCGGGCTGCACGGCGTTGTACTGAGAAACGAAATCCGTCAGGCGGCGGACCTCGTCCACCGGATATTCCCGGAAGGACTTCTCCAGATAGGCGGGCGCCTCATCCGGGCTGCAGGTCATCGGCAGATAGCCGACAATGTCCATGCTCCGGCTGGGATCGACTTCGTTGGACTGGATCGTGGCCCAGCGCCGGTCGTTCTCCGCCCAACGCATACAGATGGCCCAATGCGCATCGAAGGCTTCGATGTACCGAAGCTCCAGTCGGGGATGCACCTGCCGGAGCCGCCGCTGAATCTCGGACGACGGCTCCGGGGTGCCCCGATGGTTTAACACCATCGGCGCGGTCATCAGTTCTGGACCAGCAGCTCGACGTTCGCCACCAGATCCACCGCCGCCGTGGTGACCGTGTTGTTCGTAGTCACCGTCAGGCGGAGCGTATCGCCGGGAAGCAGTGTCCGCTGCGCCGTGGTCAGCGTCGAGATCAGACTGACCGCCGTCCCCTCATGCGCCGTCAGCGCCTCCAGATCGATGTTGGCGGTCAGCGTCACCGCCGCGTTGGCCGTGCTGTCGTACTTCTCCAGCACCGCCAGAATCGTCCCGCTGGTGGACGCCGGGACGGTCCCCGCCGAGACCATCGCCCGGTTGATGAGGCACGTCGCCGGATGCCCACCGAAGTTGTACGTCGTGGTGGTGTTATTGCCAATCGCTGCGGCGCAGCGACCCACCAGCAGATTCGGCATGACGCCAAACCGGCCAGCCGTTGGGGCAAAGAAGTTGCCCATGAATCACTCCTCAGGAAGGGGGTTGTGGGGAGGAGCCGAAGCCCCTCCCCGTGCCGAGCATCAAACGACGTGCGAGAACCGCGCCGTGTCGGTGTAGCCCGTGATGGACCCGTGCGCGTTACGGGCCAGACAGGCCATGTTCCCGTACCACGCATAGGTCGTCTCGAAGGCATCCCGGCCCTGAATCCAGCGCCACGGCCCGGCGCCCTCGAACTCGACGAAGCCCCAATCCTTCGCATCCACCCACGCGAGCGAGGGGATGTGGAGGAGGTAGATCGTCCCGGCGGGGACGTAGTAGTCCGTCACCATCGGGATGCCGCACACGTTCAGGGCCTTGTAGCCGCCCTTGATCGTGGTGTCGAACCCGTTGCTGTCAAACCGGCGCTGCGCCACGAAGGACTGCATCAGCTTCTGGCCGAGGCCCGGCGTGGTCATGAGCAGGAACTCCTTCGGACGGAGCTGGGCGTCCTTGCCGGAGCGCCCGGCAATCCGCTGGATCAGCACCCAGATGTCGTCCTCAGTCGGCTGGTTCACGTCCGGGGTATCCGTGCCGGCCACCATCCGAATCGCGTCCCAAATGGCGTAGGTCGCGTTCGAGATGTTGTGCAGCGAGGCGTACCCGTTGCCCCGGTTGGTGATGTTGATGAGCCCGTTCATGGCGCTGTTGAAGGACGTGTCGCTGGCGGTCGCCTTGACGATCTTGTCCGTCGCGGCCATGCCGCTGATCGCGGTGCCCAGCGTCAGCGTGGCGTTATCACCGCTGTTGCTGATCGCGGTGATGGACGACCGGCCCAGCACGGCGTCCGACGCCGACGTGTCCAGCACGGCGATGTAGTCGCCTACCGAGAGGAGCAGGCCACCCTGCCCCGCGCCCGACACCCCGTAGGGGGACGAGACGATGATGGACGTGGTGGTCGAGGCGGTGCCGATGATGGCCACCACGCCGTCCGCCTTGTTGTGCAGCGCCTGCTGCATGAGGATCTGGCTGGCCTCCTTGATTTCCTCCATCGTCTTGGTGGCGATGGTGGTGAAGGCGGCATCCTTCGACTGCGTGCCGACGAAGGCGAGGCCGTCGATCTGGCGCGTGGTGTACGCACGCACCACGCCGACGTTGCCCTGCACTTCAGAGGCGGTGGTGTCGGGCGGGAAGTACCCGGCCTGCGAGAACGTGGAGCCGGACGGGCGCCCGACGACCACGTCGAAGAACACGTTGTTGCCGCCCCAGCGCATGTTGCGCGGGCCACCGGCCTTCGCCTTCTGGAGCTGGGCGAGGAGCGGGGTGACCAGATTCTGGACCTTCTCGCGGTACTGGGAATAGACGTTCTTCAGGAGACCCGTCAGTTCCGCATCGGTAATGACTGTAGGTGCTGGCATGGAAAGATTCCTCGACGATTAACGAATGGATGAAAGCACCGACGACAGGGCGCTTTCGACGGCATCGTCTACCGAGACAATGGTCTTCGCCTTGGCTGGCCGGTCAGCGGTCGCCCCGGGTTGCCCCACGGGCTTGAGCTTCTGGCCCACCATGCGCTTGGCCTTCTGCGCCTCGACCTGCGCCCGTTCCAGTTCAGCCGCCGCTTTGGCCTGTTCGGCGGAGCGTTGTGCGACTGGCTGATGGCGCCGGGTATGGGCGGCTTGCGCCCACAAGGCGAGATCCTCGACGATGTACTGCCGGATGGCGTCGTAGCGTGACGGCGGGACGTAGGCCACCCCATTGGGGGCCACCTCGACGTGCGCCTGGAGCGCCATTTGCAACTTGGATTCCAGCTCCTCTGCGGAGAGGGTGGGCAGTGCCTGCTGAATCAACTGCAGGGCTGGCGCCACCTCCGCCTGATAAAACTGTTCTCCGGCCTGACTGATCGACTGCAACTCGTACTCCACGCGCATCGCGGCTTTCTCCGCCTCCACGCGCTCGACCCGCTTCTCCGGGGTGTTCTCGGCGGCATACGCCTCCCGGACGGCATAGAGGAAATCCTCGTCCGTCAGCAGGCGCTCCATCTGCGCCTCGCGCTCCTTGAGCGCCTGCAGCGCCTCCTCGACCTTCCCCTGCGTCTCCTGCTGGAGCTTCTGTTCGCGCTCCTGATTGTACACCCCCCACTGGGCCAGCTTCACCACCTGATCCAGCCGGTCCTGCCGGACCTTCCCGTTCGCCTTGTACTCCACCATCAGCGCCGGGACTTCCACCTCGCCTTCGCCGTCTAAGAGCTTGAACTCGGTGGCGAGTCCTTCGGCCACGGTAGGGACGGCAACGTAGCCGTCTGGCAGCTCCACCGGTGCGTCACTGGGCGCCTCCGCTCCCGCATCATCACCCGAGGCTTCGCCCGCGTCCGGTGCCGGAGCGGGAGCGTCAGCCACGTCGGCTTCAGGCGCGGCGTCATCAGCCGCTTCGGGAGTATCCGGATCTGGCGCAGCGACATCCTCACCCTCGGGTTGCGGGACGGGCATGGCTGACGCGACGGCGTCAGCAATGGCGTCGGCGATGTCCAGCGGAGCAGCAGCTACAGGAGCCGTCATAAATCCTCTACGCCTGCCGGGATAAGCGATCCGCTTGCTGGGCTGCCACCTCCGCTTCCGGCATCCCGGCAAGCGTCTGCTGCATCAGGGGCGCAACCCCGATGGGTGGATTGCCCGACGCGAGCGGCAACTGGCCCGGCGGCAGGTTGGGAACACTGGCGGCGGGGGGTCCGCCTTGGGGTCCGGGGCCAGCACCCGGCGTGGGCGGGACCATCCCGCCCTGCTTCTGCGCGGCTTGGTTGGCCAAGGCGATCCACCGTTCTTGGGCCACCGCCACGATCATCGGATCCAAGTCGTCCTGCAGCAGGATCTCCCGCTCCAGCACGTCCTGATGGATCGCTTCGTTGTCCTGCCACCGGATCTCCGGGATCGGCCCCTGCATCCGGATGGCGTCCGCCACCCGCTTGGCGCGGGCCTCCTGATCCTCGTCCGGGGTGGCAATATCCCGCGCCACGGCAAACATCTGCCGGCGCCGGTACTCCTTGAGATCGATCACGCCCGACTGGAGCCAGTTGTCCAGCAGGTACATCCGGAAGGCCATCGGCATGGGCATCATCGTGGCCGGCTCCACCCGGACATCCGACTGCCCGTCAAAGTCCGACGCACTCACCGCCCGGGCCAGATCGGGGCGTCCCTTGCCCACCGCGCCCAAGGCCCGGGGCACGTCATACCCCCACGCCATGCCCGCCAGCGTCACCTTCGACCAGTCGGTGAAGGCGTTGGCCAGCGCGGTCACGACCGGGCTGAACACCCGCTCCAGCTGCTCGCGGGTGGCAATAATCGCCCGGCCCGACTCGCCCGTGGCCTGTCCTCGGCTGACTTGGTTCCACCCCGAGGCGTTCTCAAACGCCTGCTTCTCCAGCGCCAACGCTTCCTTCACGTCGTTCCCGACAGAGAAGCCGTTGACCGGCTGGATGGAATCGGACATCGGGCCAGCGCCCCGGATTTCGATCATGGAGGTCACCCCGCCCATGAACGTCTCGGTGGCAATGGCGTTGGGGCGGGTCAAGAACCGGCCCCCGGCGTTGACCCGGATGTTCTCCACCCACTTGGAGAGCAGCGCATTGACGCGCATCTGATGGTCGATCCACTGCTCCATCACCGGGCGGGGGTAATACGACGGATCGCTACTGCCGTCGCGCACCGGCACCACCGGGATCGCCCCCCAGAGCAATGGGGCTGGGCCAAACACGACATGGTCCCCGACCACCACCATCTGGAGCCCCTCGGGGAGGACATCCGGATGGGGTGCGAGGTAGACGGTGAAGCGTTCCGTGACTTCCTCGTCCCGCAGTCGCTGCCCCTCGCCAATCGTCGTCTGCGTCAACACCCACGCGCCCATCCCTTCCGAGCCGCTGTAGGTGGGCGTGTTGCCCGTCTGCAGGCTGGACGCGCTGGCATCCAGCCCGGTCAGGCCGTACCGATACGCCGCCTCCTGCCGGGCAATCACTTCCCGGATCACCACCCAATGGGGCGCCTGCGTCGCCGTCGCATTGGGCGAGACGCGGACCTGCTCCACCCGGAGGGTCTGACAGCCAAGATCGCCCAGCGGCTTCCGCTGGCCGGGGCGCTCCCCCAGCCGCTCATCCCACGGGCCTTTGTCTGGATCCCAGTGCAGGTGCCAGAAGCTGACCCCATCCGTCTGCGCCCAGAAGCCCGCTTCCCGCGCCACGCGGAGCATGTTCTGCTGCTCGAACTGGTACTCCAGCGCCAGCTGCTGCGCCTGCGCCTTCCGCTTGTCTTCCGGGTCTTGGGTGGTGGGGGTCACCACAAAGCCCGGCTTCTGGTCCATCATGATCTGGAGGCGCTGGTCGAGCGCCTTGTCCATCATATTGTAGACCACCCGGGCCGCATCCCGGGGCCGACTCGGCTCCCGCCACGGCCCCAGTCCCTGCGCCGAAATCCACTGCTGCCCGGCCCGGAAGAGCCGGTTCCGCTCGACGAGATGGAGGTGCATCTGCACCGCTTCTCGCCGGGACTCCCAGAGCCCCCGGCACCACGCCGCCCAGGCGGGCATATCCTCCCGAAGGGTCGGATCGGCCAGCGGGATGTCATAGCCGTACAGCGCCCGCACCAGCGCCGCCTCCCGCTCCGACATCGGCTCGCCGGTGTCCTCGGGCGGGTTGGGCGCCACCTGCTCGTTCGGGGAGAGCGGGTTGTTCGACAACCCCTCCATGATCCGGGCCAGCTCGTCTTCCATGACGGCGCCCGCAAACACCTCGTTATCCAACGGCGGCATCGTCATGCGTCATCTCTCCGGCCAAGGCCCATCGCGGCTCTCACCTTATTCCAATCCTTGTAGGCGTCGTACTTCTCCCGGATCACCCGGGTCACCTCTTCCTGCGCCCACACTTCGTTCTCCTGCAGCGCGACCGCAATCAGATCGTCCGGGATGTCCACCGCTGCCGGGATCATCCCCGGGGCGGAGGGCATCGGCTCGGCCCGTCTGGCCTTCACCTCGGCCACCTGCTCCCACGCCGAGGCGATCCGGTGCACCGCAAACAGCAGCGCCCCAGAGCAGATCAGCGCCACCACCGGAGCGTCTGTCACCCAGCCACCGGTGCGGGCTGCGCCGCCGCTTCGACCTTCTTCGCAATCGTTAGCGCGGCGTCAGCCGCCCGGATGCCCGCCGCCTTCACGGCGATGTCGCACAGCGCCAAGAGCGCCTGCGCCTCCCCAGCCGTGAAGGTCACCGTCACGTCCGGCGCCACGACCGGCTCGCTCACGGAGCCACCGGGGCCGTCGCCACCGACACATCCGCCGCCGGGACGCCGAGCTTGGCCGCGACCGCCGCACAGAGCTGGTCGTCCGTCCAGTCGGGGGCCAGATCGGCGCTCACCAGCGAGACCTGCGTCCCGACGTAGGTGACACCGATGGAGAGGACGACCGTCTCAATCGAACACTGGCAGTCGGTCGTGCCCGCCGTGTAGTTAATCGTTGCGCTGCTGATGACCACAGGGGTTGCCATAGAAAAATCCTCAGAAAGTTAGGCGTTGGCAATCGTTGTAATTGTTCCCGACGAGCCGCGATACTTCAACGCACCGGCTTCGACATACAACACGCCACCCCCCGTCGGATTGGCCGTCGGGACCGTCGCGTTTGCCAGATGCAGCGTTTTGGCGCTCGACGTTGCGGTTGTCGTCATGCCAACCAGCAGATTGCCCGACGCATCCAGCGTCATCGCGGTTGTAAACGAGATCGCGTTGCCGGCGGTGCCGGATGGGGCGGTGTACCAGATATGCGACCCACCACTTTGTCCGTATTCGGTCGCCGCCGCTGTCGAGATATATCGCCGGTTGGTTCCGTCGTGATAATAGTTTGCGCCGATCAGCGCGTTGGACCCGCCAGAACTCCACAACGATGCGGTGCTTACCTGTAGCGCCTTAAACGATGCGCTCCACGCACTCGGCGTGACCCCGAGGCCGAGGTTGCCGAAGGCGTCGAGGCGCATCCGTTCGCCATACGATCCGTTATAAGACTGCCAAACGAAATCGCCGTAGGTGCTTGCATTTTGGACAAAGCCAAAGAGCCCTTCGTACGCGCCGCTCGCGCTGCTGGCAAACCGGATTCCGGTCGCGTTGCCCGTCGCATTGGCCGCACTTCTCAATGCCAGCGACCAGCCACTGAAGAACGCCGATGCGGAATAGGCGTTTGCTGTCGTCGAAGCGAAAAATGCAGTGTTGGCCGTTGCGCCAGACAGCACGGCAAACCGCGCAAAACTGCTTGGAGAGGTAGTGCCAATGCCAACGCTATCGTTCGTCGCGTCTACTACCAACGTGTTCGTATCCACCACCAGCGTATTGCCGGTCGTGCCGGTGATGGTCACCGTGTCCGCGCTCACGTCATCAAACGTCGGGTCAATCGTGCCCCCGGCCAGCACCCAGCTCTGCAGCTGGTCCAGCGTCATGGCGTATGCATACGCATCGCCCGTATTGTAGAACGGAACCTTATCCCCCCCCGTAATCAGTGCCGTCGGGGTGGTATTTAAGCTGTTGATATCTCGATAATCACTCATCGCTGATCGGCTCCACGTCCGATGATGAAAGAAGTTGCAGCCCCAACCGCCCCATCGCCACCCACGGGTCTTGCGCCGTCACGTCCGCCGCCGCGAACAAGGCCGCGATCTCCGCTGCCGTGACCTCCAACCCCGCCGCCTCACACGCGGCCAGTACGGCGTCCGGATCGCCCGGCGTGCTGCCCGTCTCCGTCCACGTCCCGTCCTCCGCCTGCTCCCACGTCTGGGTCGGCACGATGGCCTGCCAGCCCGCCGGCACCCAGCCCGTCGAAATCCAATGCGTGGCGGGGAGCTGGCCGGTGGCCGACAGCGGCGTGGTCCACATCCCCACGCCACCCGGCGACATCGTCGCGGCCACGGTGCGGGCCAGCGCCACCTCAGCGTCCTCAACGATGAGCGTTAAGAACACATCCCCGACCGGCGGGGCCGGGGCGTCGGGGGCAATCAGCGTCAGGAACGTGTCGCTCATGACTCCTCCGTCAGCAACACGCCCGGTTCCCCGTCCACCGGCAACGCGGTGCAAGTGACTCGCTCAAGCGGCCCATTGGTGGACTGCTGCGCCAGCTGCACCGCCTCGTCTTCCGATTCAGCACGGACCAGCATCGTTAGATAGGCATCCTTCACGATCCAGAGTTTCATATCTGGACCCCCGTCTTGCCGGCCACGAAGCGTTCGGTCTGCTGCACGGTGGCCGTGTCCGTCTGGGCGCCACGGACGATCAGCTGGTACAGGCGACCGTTGAAGGGGAGGGAAGCGTTGTTGCGGCGGGCGATGAACAGGACGTAGGTGCCGAAGGTGCCGGTGCCAGCGTCTGCCGCGCCCTGCGGGTTGTCCTGCTCTACCACTCCGTTAATTCGTGGGATGTTTTCCGTCTCACGGGTTGTTGCGCCAATGTCGAACAAAGCTGCAAAGGTGTTCGTGATCGGCGCAGCAAACGTCGCCGGTCGATAGGTGAATGCCGACGACCCTTCAATAACCGACGCATATGTTGCAGACGCTGCGTCCGCTGGCGCGGTTAGGCTAAAGGATCCGGCTTGGGTGCTATTTCGATTCCCAAGTTCTGCGATAATCCCGTAGCCAGCCGCATCACTCAGCTTCCGCACCCCCGTGACCACGGTCATCTTGTCCGTGCCCACGTCTTGGAACGCCGTCGCGGTGCTGCCGAGTTCGAGCTGGGCGCCCCAGATGAACATGGTGCCGAGCGACCCCGCGTCACGCACTGGGTACACGCGAATACTGGTGCATCCGACTGGCGTCGTAAACGTCAGCGTGATCCGACTCCAGTCCGTGCTGGATGTGCTGCTGTAGTACGATGTCGCCGCGACGATGTCGGCACCGCCCGTGTTGTTGTACACGGAGTATTTGAGGTCAGTCGCCGTTCCACGCCGCGCATAAAAGCTGAACGTGTATTGCGTCGAGGCCGTCACGGTGACCGACTGCCAAATGCCATTGCTGGCCGGATTCGTGTTCGTCGTGACCGTGTCTGCCGTCGTTGTGCCATCCGGCGCAACCGTCGTGTTCGCAGTCACGGTTGCGTTGAACAGATTCCACGCCGCGTTATCAAACGCGCTCGGATACGTCAGCAGGTTGCGCCGCGTCCCGCTCGTCCACGTCGCAAAGTCCACGCTCGCCGCCGTGTACAGCGAATCGTCCACGCCGTCACACGTCAGATACCGGGGCGCCTGCACGTCCGCGTAGTCGCTCGCCGTCACCACCCGCTGGTAGGGGAGCGAGGCGTCGGAACTGAACCGCGAATCGGCGCCCCAGATGAACACGCCATCGGTACCGTTGCCTGCCCACAACGTGTATGTGCCGTTCGTCTGATTGGGGCAAACGGCATAGAAGAACCCATTACTCCCGCCGGTTGCAGGCAACACACACGACAGCAGCCACCAGCCGTTACCCACCGATGTCACACTGGCGTCGGTGACATTGGCCGATGTGAACGCTCCCGTGCTCAGATCCGCTTGCACAAAGTTGGTGCCGGGATTCCCACCGGAGATGCGAATCAGATTCAAACCAGCTGCTTTCGCGTACAGCGAAATACGCACCGTGGTCGCCACATCCCCGATAAAACTCGACCCAAGGTTGTGATATCCGTTGGTCGTGTTTGGAATCAGTTTGTCTGCTGTTGTGGTTCCATCGGGTGCGACCGCCGCGTTTGCCGTAATGGTGACGTTGTTCTTATCGCTCCAGAAGGCATTGTCAAACTGCTCGCTATACGTCAGCCGGTTCACCCGCGCATCGCACGTCGGGCGCGAGGCGCTGGTGGCTTGGATCGCGTGGGCGCCGGGGACGGCACGAACCGAAATGTTGTCAAGGTATGCAAACGCTCCCGTACTTTGACACACAAACTGCAATACGGCGGTTGTACCCGATGCTGTAAAAAACAACGTGCCAAACGTCGTATCCGCGTTGTTTACAGCAACGCCCATTGAGCTGTTGCCGACTGACGTTCCAACATAAATGCGTGTCTGCTGCGCGTTCCCAAGCGACGAGGCATACTGCACAAAGTACCCAACACCGGCAACGGTATTAATCGTCTGATACGCAATGCCAGCGCCGGCTGAGTTCGTGTCCGTAATCTTCAGCCGTCCGCCATTGCCTGCGTCCCACGCCAGTGTGTCGCCGGATTGCGCCGTCCACCCGGTGACATTTGTATCAAACGTGCCGTTCGTGACTAGCTCGCTGCCCAGATTTGCCAGCCCGCCCTTGCTCTTGTCCAGCACCAGCCCGACCGGCTGGCCCAGCGCCATCACCGGGGTCGTCCCGGCGCTGTCTTGATACAGCGCGTGCTGCGGGAACGCCGCGAGGAAGTCCGACGTGAAGTCGGTGATGCGCTGGTAGGCGGTGGCGGTGGGGGCGGCTTCCTCTTGTGCGCCCCACAACAGGAAACCTTTAGTAATGTCGCCCGTATACGATGGGACGCCCGTTGAGGCTGTCGTGCCGTCAGTTGAGGCGATGTACAGTCCACCCGTTGCCGTACTTGTTGACGCCGTGACCGTAATTGAGCAGATATACCACCCGTTCCCACTCGGATGTGGCGTAATCCGCGCCGTGGTATTTGCTCGCTGCAACGCCACGGTACCGTTGCTCAGATTGAAATACGCCCCGTTGTTTACTGGGAAGCCATTGTAATCCAACGCCACAAACACAACGTTGCGTTCAGCCGCTTTCAAATGCACGGTTCCAGTGTACGTCACACCAGCCGTCACCGTGACGCCCTGAAGGAGCGCATGTTCGCCAGTGGCAGTTGTTTCAACCAAACGGTCAGCGGTCGTGGTGCCGTCTGGTGCGACCGCCGTGTTTCCCGTGACCGTTGCGTTGAGTTTCAACCACGCCGCGTTGTCGAACTCCTGCGAATACGTCAGCAGGTTCCGCCGCCAGCTCACCTTCTCCGGCGTCAGGTCGCTCGGGTCGTACCAGCCCCCGGCTTCGCCGTTGGCGTACAGGGCCAGCGGGGAAAACGCCCCGCCGTCCCGTCGCCGGCGGCGCGTACTGGCAAACGGGGCGCTCCCCATCTGCCCCATCGTCAGCCGTCCAGTCCGACCAGCGTCACCGTCGCCGTCCCGCTCGTCCACGCCGTGGCGTTCACCCGCACCGCCAGCGCACCGACCGCCTCGAACCGGAACACGCCGGTCGTGGTGGTGGTCGTGCTGATCGTGCCGGTCGTCACGCTCTGCGTCTGGACGGCGACGTAGTTGGTCCCGTCAATCGTCATCTCGAACTGCAGCGTCCCGCTGAACGTGCCGGTGATCTGCACCCCGATGGCGCCATTGGAGAACTGGCGATAGGGCAGGACCACCGTGCCGGCGTTCGCCGCAATCGATCCGTTGATGCTATTCCGATAGTTTGGCATCAGAGACCATCCGTAAAAGAAAAGGGTATCAGGCGGGTGGGATTCGAACCCACTTCCCCGGGGTCACAGTCCGGTGCTCCTACCGAATGAGCCACGCGCCTGTTGGTGGGCATCAGTCACAGTCCCATGCCCGCAGGCTCTTGTTGATGCGCGAGTTGGGGTCGTTGGCCGTCTTCGCGCTGGTGAGTTTGGCTTTCATGCCTTGCATCCGCTTACAGAAGGCAATCCGGCGCTTCGCTTTGGCTGGGCTTTTCGCCGCTTCCGCCTGCTTCACCGGCGGTTTGATGTCCCGCCCTTCCGCTTTGAGGGAAGCGCGGCCAGCGGCATTTAAGCCGCCGGCTGGATTTTGGCCGGCTTTCCGCTGCCAGACAGGCGTGGAGGGCATTTAGTCCTCCTCGTCCTCCATCGCGTCCTCTTCCTCCATGTCCGACTCGTTTTCGTCCTCCGAGTCGTTCATGCCTTCTTTGAGGAGGGCGAGTTCGGCCTTCAAGTAGCCGATTTTCTCTTCCAGCGCGGCAATCTTCTTCGCCTTGGACATCCCCTCGCCCTTCGAGGCGTCGAGTTCGTCCTTCAGCTCGGGCTTTTCGCCCTTCATGGCGCCCTTCGGGGCGCCCATGGCGATCATGATCGCCACACCGGGCGGGCCTTTGCGCCGGGCCATCATGCGCCGCTTGCCGGTCTTGGCAATCACGGCGTCCATGCCGGAAACTCTTTTCTTCATCGTCAGGACTCCGATAAAACGGCAGTGGCTTTCTTTGCGCGAAGAAGTTGAGCGCGGCGATGGTTTTCTTTTTTCCAGCGTTCACGCTTGCACGGAAGGCATCCTCGCTGACCTGACATCTGAATCAGCTCAGACCCACACCGTTTGCAGTGTGTTTGCTCTGCCTGACGTTTAGCTAAAGCCAAACTGCCTTCGGCCATCAAGTTTTCTCTGTTGGTAACCGCACGGAGATGGTCAGGGTTCACACAACTTGGCTGACGACACAAATGGTCAACAACAAGACCATCAGGGATCGTACCAAAACGCGATTCGTATGATACACGATGCGCTCTGTAGTGACGCCTATTGATCGTAATCTGTCCATAGCCGTTTTTGTCTACATACGCAGTCCAAATCCAGCACCCGATCTCAGGCACTTCCTGAAACTTTGCAAGGAAACGCTGAGAAAGGCTCGCCATCACCACACTCCGGGAAGTTGCGCCGCAAAGTCGCCCGCGATCACCCGCCGACGGTTGTCCACACCGCCGTCCGAGTTGTCCACATCCACATTGGGGTCATCCCCGACAAAACGCAAGCCCGGGGGCGCTTCTGGGACCACCCCTTGCACCCGGTCCCACCCGTACAGGGCCAGCGCCAAGGCCATGACGCCGTCATCATGGAACCCGGAGGGGGCCTCATAGCGCACCCCGGTGGCCGTATACATAAACTCGAACGATTCCAGCTCCCCGATCAGCCACCCGTCCGGAATCGTCAGTTCGGACCCCTGGAACGCCGCCACCAACCGCTGCATCAGGCGCAGTTTGGACGGCTGGGTGAAGACATGGGGGGTCACATCCACCCCCATCCCCTGCAAATCGGCCACGATGGCGTCGCCGACGCCCGTGGCGTCCGCCACGATGGGCGTTTGCCCCACCAGCGCCCGGATTTTGGCCTTGGTTTCGGCCCACGGCGCCTGCCATCGGTCCACACACGCCACTTTCCGGTACGCATCCAGCCCAATCACCACCGTATAGTCCATCGACCGGGCCAAATCGACCCCGTACACGACTGGCTTGTCCGGACTCAGCGGTCCTATCGCCCGCCGGATGGCCTCCAACCCGAAGGGATTGGCGCCATCGTCGGTCGGGATGCCCTCGAACTCCTGCGCAAACACCTCCGGCGGTAGCTCCTTCCGGGCCGATTCGACTTCCTCCGGCGGGATAAACGGGTTGTCCAGCGTTTTGGCCCGGAAACTGGCCCAGTTGGGCTCGTTCGGGTCGTTTCCCCGGTTGAACAGCACGACAAACCCGTGCCGGCGCCCTCGGGGCGTGCCTAAGAACATGGCGCCGCCGGAGAGATCCACCAACGTCGGTCGGATCGCCCGCTGCCAGAGGTCCAGCAGCTCCGGGACGATCCCCGCCTCATCGATGATCGCCAGCTTGTATTTGCGCCCAAGGCCGGGATCCGGGGTATCCATCGTCCACATCTCGATCACCCCGCCCGTCACCAACTCAATCCGGCGCTCCTGATCGTTGGACCGCCCAATCACCGGCTTGAGGCGCTGCAACAGCTCCCGCCACACCTCCAACACGTACTTATACGTCGGCGCAAACCAGCCTACCGGCTGCCCCGCCAAGGCCGCGTCACAGGCCTCCCGGACCCCCAGCGCCGTCTTCCCAAACCGGCGCCCACACATCACCACCTTGAACCGGGCCGGATGCATCACGATCTCCTGCTGCCCCGGATGCCGCCGGGCCAGCACGACCTGCACCTCCCCGCCCGACGGTTTGGCTTTCGATGGCATTGCGCCTCGTTAACTCGTTAACTCGTTTACGTTGGGACTCGCTCGGTACCTCCGCGCTTCTCGCTCCGCTTCGCTTCGCTTCAGCGCTCCGGCTTTACCCTCGCTCGTCCCGGCCCCCCTCCCCCCCACTGGAGGGTATGGGGTGCGCAGAGTGTGTCAAGTAGGCTTCATCAAAACGTAATCAAGTCTTAATCGTTTCCTAATCTATCTTTCGGGTTTTCTCTGGTATGACTGTAGCGTCATACCTGTCATTTCTGACAGAATGCGCAGAAGGGATTGGGTTTACTCTCCGGCCGGTAAGGCCGGCGTCACTACCTGCGCAACCAGCATACTGGACACTTCCGCGCCTATTCGTCGGGCCGTTTCCGGCGTCAGCTTCGGCGCTTCCTCTTCCACCACCTTGACTTGTAACGTCTGGGCGCCCTGATGCTCCACCGTCTGGCGCTCCCCGTACTCCGCCGGGTTGGCCTTCGCCGCCGCCCACTTCAACGTGTCAATCAGCAGCCGATCCGCCGCGCTGGAATGATTCGTGGTCTCCCGCGCCACCTGGATCGCCTCCTCCGCCAGCGCCGCCGCCATCAGCTTCTTCGCCCGCTGGTACCCCTCCACCCACTCCGGGCGCTCATCCACCCAGCGCCGCACCGTCCCGTGCGACACGCCCACGTCCAGCGCCTTCACCGCCTCCTTGAGCGTCTTCCCCTCCGCCATCGCGCTCAACACCGCCGGGACCGCCGCCTCCTTCGCCATCGCCATCCGCGCCTCCTCCGTTGAGTTGTACCACGCGCCCCATGCGCTGAGGCTACACCGCGCCAGCCACCCGCGCTAGCTGCGTTGACTTGTACCACGCGAACACTGGCCGGATGAGGGTGGTGCAGCAATCCGGCGGCCCGCGTCCGGGGGACACCCCCCCCACCCCCGCGCTTGCGCACGCGCCAGCACGCGCCTGCGCACGCCGCGCGTCTTCCGCCCTGCGCCGCGCCCAGCGCCGCGCCGCCCTGACGCGCCCGGGCCGTTTGCCAGCGTTTGCCAGCGAACCAGCCAGCCGAGGGCGCTCGGCGCCATCCTACGGACTCGCGCACGCCCGGGAGGGCCTCGGCCGGGAGGGAGAGCGCCACCGTTCGCCAGCAAGCCAAGCCGTCCACGCGCCAGCCGCGCCACCGATCGCCAACCCGGCGCCCCCTACGTTTGCCAGTCCCCGGCCGGCGCTGGCCATGGCATCCGGAGGGATCCGGCGCTTGCCGTTGATACGATGCGTACCAGCTTTCGAGGATGGCAGAACATTGTACTTGACAAGACACCCGGCCCGGTGCTACCATCTGTCCGGCCCGGGAATCGCCCGGGCCGAGACACTCAACAGGAGCCCCCGCCAACCATGACCCTCGATCGCTACCCTCTCGACACGCTGGCCGGGCTCGTGCCCGGCCGGCAGGTCAAGCTCGGCGCCGCCATCCCCGACGCCCGGGGATGGATGACGCCAACCGCCCCGGCCGACGTACTGGCCACGCTGACAACCTACGGCTACACCGGCACCGTGGATGCCGTGTTGGGCCCATCTGCCCGGTTTCCCGTCACCATCCCGGAGGGTACCCGGGGCATCGTCAGCGCCGTAGAAGATGACGCCCGCTTCGCGTTCGTCGCGTTCGTTTGGAAGACCCCGAAGTCTGGCAAGATCACCGCCGCCATGGTACAGGTCGAAGCGGCGCACCTTGTGAACCATCGCGGCGCCCCGCCGCTCCCCGGAATGCCGCTCCCCGGCACGTCCACCACGTCCACCACGTCCACCACAACCGAGCCCCCCGCCATGCTGAACGCTTTGACCGCGACCCCGTCCGCCCCTGCCCCCGCCCCGGCCGCTGCCGGGTCGCTCGACGCCCTGCTGGCCGCTGTTGTCGATGCCCGGGTTGGCGCCCGGATTGCGGCACTGGAGGCCGAACTTGCCAGCCGGCCGACCGGCGCCCCCACGGTCCGGGTCCGGATCAACGACCTCCCGGAGCGCGAGACGGAAGGCACGGCGCATGTGTTGCTTGCCGAGGCGCTGCGCTGGGCCGCATCCACCCGGCGCAACGGGCTCCGGTTCAACGTCGCGCTGGTTGGCGACGCCGGCACCGGCAAGAGCACGCTGGCGGAGCAGGTGGCCGCCGCGCTGGGACTCCGCTTCCATCCCTTTAGCTGCTCCGGGGGCGTCGCGGAGTCCAAGCTGTTCGGCCGCATGACGCCGAACCTAAACACCGGCGAGGAAGTGTACAGAGCGTCCGAGCTGGTGGACTACTTCCGGAACGGTGGCGTCTTCCTGCTCGACGAAATGGACGGGTTGGACGCGAACGTCCTCACCGCCGCGAACGGGATGTTTGAGGCGAAGCGCTGGGCCGCGCCGAGCGGGGAGGTGATCGAGCGGCACCCGGATTTCATCCTGTTCAGCGCTATGAACACGTACGGCACCGGTGCTAGCCGGCTCTACACCGGCCGGTCGCAGCTCGACGCCGCCAGCTTGGACCGCTGGGTTGTGCTCGACTGCGATTACGACGCCGAGCTGGAACGGTCGCTCTGTTCGGTTCCGGCCATCGTGGACACGTTCCACGTGATCCGCGCCAGGGTTCGGAGCTTGGGGCTCCGTCGCTGGGTCACCGGCCGCATGATCGAGCGGGCCGAGATGGCGCACGTGTGCCACGGTGTCCCGGTCGCGGATGCGGTGCGGGCTCAACTCTCCGGATGGACTGACGCGGACCTGAAGGCGTGCGGGGTGGCGTCATGAACCGCACCGTCCATGCCGTCAACGATGCGCTGAAGCTCACCACCACCCGGCTCGACGTGGCCACGCTGGCCACCCTGAGCGCGGCCGACGCCCCGTCGTGCAACCGGGCAGGGTTTGCCAAGGCCGCCGGCCACATGGGCGGCAGCTGGACTGGCTGGCTGGGCAGCGTCGAGGAGGCCCGCCAGCTGTTCGCGGCGGGCTGGCAGGAAGGCGCCGACCGGGCCGAGGAGCTCCGGGACCAACTGGCCGGCGCCATTCCGGCCGGGACCATCACCCGCCGGCGCCGCATCACGGGCGACGAGGGCGAGGAGCTGCGCATCGACGCCGCGCTGGCTGGCAACTGGGATGCCGCATGGACCCGCCGCGCCCCGGTGCGGGTCGATGACCCGGCCGTCATCAGTCTGTCGGCCGGATGGATGGCGAGCGCCGCCGTTGAACACGAGGCGCTTATCTGGAACGCGCTGCAAGCCATCGTCCTCGCCGACGCGCTCGAAGCGGCCGGCTATCGGGTCGAGCTGCGCGCCATCGATGGCACCGTGACTTACAACCGCCACGGCTACACCCAGATGGTGGATATGATGCTCAAGCGGGCCGAGGAGCCGCTACGGGCGGACCTTGTCGCGGCCGTGATCGGACACGCTGGCGTGTATCGGTCGCTGGGATTCCAAACGCTCTGGACCGTTCCAATGGAACAGCAAGAGTCGATGGGCAAGTGTCTGAAGCCGGACGGCATCCGGAAGGCCGTGACCGATGCCGCCGGCGCCGGCATGATCCCGCCGGTGTCCTACGTCCTGCCCCGGGCCGACAACGCCGAACAGGCCCGGCGCAACTTGGCCGACGCCGTCGCGGCGCTGTTCCCCGGCCGCATCGAGGCGGCCGCATGACCGCCAAAACCAGCAACCCGGGGGTCCAGGAACCGCCCCCGGAGCCGCCCCCGCGCAACTGTCCGGCCTGCTGGCTGCCCGTCACCGTCTGCACCTGTCACGAGGAGCCGGACGCATGAGCCGGCGCCCGGACCCCGTCCCTGACTGGCTGGTGTACGTCACCATTGCCGCCCTCTGCTACACCCTCACCCGCTGCACCCTCACCCACTAGGAGCCCCGCCATGTTCAACGCCTTTCTGATCGACACGACTAGCGCCCACGCCATCGACCATCCGCTGACGCTGGCCGCCATGCAGGCGACCGTCGGCGGCTACATCGAGCCGGTGTTCACCATCGACTCCCCAACGCGCCACGGCTACGCCATCACCGGCTACGTCAACGATTCCGGCCTAATCGACGGGCTCCCGTTCACCTGCTTCCTCGATGGCGCCAGCAACCCGCTGGCCGGCCCGTTGCTGGTGGCCGGGTTGCGCTACGAGGACGGCGAGACGGCCCCGCTCACCGTCGAGGAACTCGACTGGCTAGACGAACGGACCCGGCTGGTAATGATGGCCGGCCGCATCACTCCGGACGGCGAGCGCGACGCGCACGCCCTGCACGCGCTGGACCTCAGCGAATAACCCCGCTAGCTTCCGGGTGCGGCCCCTTGGCGGGGGCTCCCGCACCCACCGCAACCCTCAGCTGCCACTCCCGGCGGCTGGGGGTTGTGTGCGTTCAGGCGCCCGGCAGTGGGCAGATTTATTGCCAGTGGGCGGAAGTTTGCCAGCCCACGCCACCCGCCACTTGGCCAGCAGCGCCGCCCGGGCAGCGGCCCGCTTTGCCAGTGCGCCCCGGGATTGCCATCCCCCAGGACGAACCGGCCCCGGATACAACGACAACCGGACGCCGTTGACAAAGACAAACGCCGCCGGCAGGTCCGGCCGGGTGGACAGGAGCGCCCGGCAATACTCGGCCGCGCACCCGGCGTCCGCCGCTTGCCAGCTGGCAAACGCCCGAGCGGGTCCGCCGGGCGGGTTGACCACCGCGACCCACCACGGCCGCCCGTCGGCCGTCATGCCCCGCGCCGCAGCAGGCCGGAGCGGCTCGCGGCCACGGCGCCGGAGCGGCTCGCGGCAGCCCCTGCGTTGGTCAGGCCCAGCGCCCGGGCTCGAATCGGGTTGATCCACGGCACGTTGCGCTGCTTGTTCTCCTCCACCTCCTGCTTCGTCGGGGGCCGGAAGTTGTTGAGGTGCCCCTCCCCGGCCAGCAGGCGGTGCCCCTTCTCCGTGATGCGCCACGTCTTCCGGGCGATGCGCTGGGCGTAGCCCTTCGTGGTTAGGCGACAGGCGGCAGACCTGAGCGTTTCGGTCAGCCGGTCGGGATGGTCGAGCGCCAGTTCGTCCAGCGTCTGGCCGTCCGGATTGTTGGCAAGGGAGCGGAGGATGAGGAGGGCGGAGGTGCTGTATTTCGTGTCAGGCATGGGGCGGTTCGGTGGGGATGTCGTATTGGCCGGTGGCTTGAGCGGTGGCGGTGAGTTCGTCGAGTGGCGGCTTTGGGGTCCGACTGTACGGACTCAGGATGTAGTGCAGGGGACAGTCGGGGGCGATCCACCATGCGCGGGTCGGCTGGCCCGGTGGACTGTACTTGAGGATCACGCCCTGTCCGTGGGCGTTGTCGTCAGCCGCGCAGGTGCAGCCGTTGGCAATGGCTTCCGGGCTACCGGGTTCGCGCTCACGATGCATGAACGGTGAACGGTCGGTGGTCATGCGCTGACCTCCCGTTCAGCCGCCTCGACGGCGGCGGTGATCCCGTCGCGCAGGTCGCCGTTGAAATCGACCACGGCGACAAACGCGGCTTTCAGTACCGCCTCGCTCGGCTCCCTGAGCGCGGCGAGGATGCGAAGTGCCACATCCCGCTCGTTGTTCACGCAAGCGTGGTCAATCTCCCACAGCGTGCGGAACCTCGAGCGGGCCAGAATGTCAGCTTGCAGCGCATCCCGCTCCTCCCGCAGCCGGACAATCTCCTCGGCCATGCGCCGCTCGTTGATGCAATCGCTGGCCGGGCAGTCAATGCAGCACGGATCTAGTAGGAACTCCTCCAGCACCTCGTCAGCGGTCATTGGCGACCTCCTGTTCCGCCGCCGCGACGGCGGCACGAATGGCAACGCCCATATGGCAATAGTCTCCATCCCATGTCTGCTGCGCTGCACGTACTATCGCTTTACTCGGCTCCCGCAGTGCGGCGAGGATGTCACGGGCACGTTCGTATTCCTTTTCGTACATCACGCTCATGCCAAAGTGCGAATCACTGGTGCGCCGTTCGCGCTCTAGCAGCAACTCTGCGGTCATACGCGCCGTGTCGTGTTCATCCAACGCCTTCCGCAGCCGGTCGATCTCCTGCACTAGCACCAGCCCTTCGCCAGCGGCCAGCGTCCCACCCTTCCGCGCCCAATGTTCCGCTTGTGCCAGCCGGTCGGGGCTATACCCGGCCCGGTGATTCCCGAACCCCCCGTCCGCCTTCGCGTCGGTCGGATCGGGGACGCGGCAATCGGTGGGGGCGCTACTCATCGCACCCGCCGGGGCCAGTACTCGTCCACCAGTAGGCACACCGCGACGGCCATGCCCAGTACGAATCCGGCCAGCCCGCAGGCAAGGGCGATGATGGTCAGGCCAATGGGACCGATCATGGCTCGTCCTCCAGCACCACGTCGGTGACGACCATCGGCGACAGACTGCCGATGGCTTCCTCGATGCTGAGGTGCATCACGATGTTGACGCGCTTCGCTTGCAACTCCGACAGCTCCTTCAGGATGGCGCTGATGCGGTGATCGATCTCGGCCAGCGCTTGTGGACCGTGGTCGCAGATCGCTTTGGTCAGGTTCATGGCGGGGACTCCCTCAGAGGATGGTGATGGTGATGGTGGCCCCAGCATCGGCCTTGCTGGGGGTACTGCGCTCGGGATCAAACAGCATATGCTCGTCGCGCACTTGGCAGTCATCCCACCAGACCGCCTGCGATTCGCTGATCCCGTCCTTCAGGTTCTTCGAGAAGTTGAGGTCGCGGATGCGGCGGTCAGGTTCCCGGATGATGACGTGCAGCTTGAGGCGTTGGTCCGAGATGGTCCATCCGGCGGCGCGCGCCGCTTGCAGCGCGTGCCACCCGATGGCCTGCTTGCTGCGCCGGTACTCCGACGACAGGGTGTAGCCTTTGACGTACTTCCGGTTGTCACTGCACAAGCAATCCCACGGGACGATGAACGTCAGTTGCGCTCTTTCCACTTGGGCAGCATCGGCCCGTGGATCGCTTCCTCCTCCCGGATGCTGGGCAGGCGATGCGACAGGCGCAACGTGCGGTAGTCCCACTGCACGGGCAGATCCGCGACGGGGCCGTGCCGGTTTTTGTCTACGATCAGCCATGTGTCCGCCAAGTTGCCGCTGCGCGTGAAGCGGGAGTGGTCGAAGAGCAGCACCTGCTCACTGTCATTCTCCAGCGCACTGGCCCCCATCAGCCCTTGCGCCACCGGACGCTCGCTCCGCAGCGCAGAGGTCTGCCGGTTGAACTGCGACAGCACGATCATCACGATCTTATGGGCCTTCGCCAGATCCCGCAATGCGTGGCTGACCAGTTCGGTGCGCTCATGCACACTGTGCGCATTGGCCGTCCACACCAACTGCACATAGTCGATCACGACATAGCGGCTGCCGAAGGTTTCCACATGGAACTTGATGCTGTTCACCACGTCCTGCAGTTTGGAGAGCGGGCTCCGGTTCATCAGCACTTCGCCACCGGACTGTTCTTTCATCCGGTCCATCGCCTGTTGCGCCCGGCGGAAGGCCGCTTCATCGAAGGACGGCCCCTGCTCCAGCAGCGTGGCGCTCTCCCCGCTGACAATGGAGAGGAGCCGGGTGGCCAACTCACTGCGCCCCATCTCCAGCGAGATGAACGTCACCGTCTCGCCATGCTTCGCCGCTTCGGCAGCCAAGTTGAGCGCAATGAGCGACTTGCCCGTGCCGGTGTTGGCGCCGATGGTGACGAACCAGCCCCGCGCCAACCCCACCCCACCGCCCCCGTTGCGGCACAACTCGTTCCACCGGGGCAGCATGGTTGGCACGGCATTGATCGGCGCCTGCTTCTCCTGCAGCATATGGTCCAGCACCACGCCCGTGATGCTGTCAAACACCATCACGTTCGACTCGGCGCCGATGGGAGTGGCCGTGCCGATGAGGTGGCGCCAGACGCTGGCCCACTCGTCGCCATGCGCCTGCACCGCTTGATGCAGGTCGCACAGGTCCTTGATCGTGGCGCCCTTGTACGTCACCTCGCGCAGCACTTTCGCCTTGGGGAGCGAGCCACTGACCTTGGCCACCATCGTGGCGCCGCCTTCATCCGGCTCCTGCCAGACGATTACCTCGCGCCCGGCAAGCAGGCTGGCAAACTCCGGCTTCCAGTTGCTCGCGCCGGGGAGACCGACGGCACAGACGCCGCGCTGCCATGCGGCGTGGCAGTCCGACTCCCCCTCGACCAGCAGCACCGGGCCGGTGAGTTGCGCAAGCATCCACTGCCCGTAGAGCGGGGTGCCTGTCCCATCCGGTAGCCAAAACGTGCCTTTCCGGGTGCGCACCTTGGTCCGGAGCAGCGCCTTGTCTGGCCCGTAGTACGGGATCTGCACCACCGGCTGGCCGAACTTACCCTGCCCGTCCGTCACGCCGGCCTTGGTCAGCGTGGCGAGGCTCAAGCCTTTGCGCTCGGCGTACTCGGCGACAGTGAGGCCGGTGCCAGTCGCTGCAGGGATCTCCACACCCAGCTTCTCGGCCAGCGACGATAGCCCACGGGAAAAGCCACAGGCGCTGCAGCCCCATGCGTGATCCCCAAGCCATGCGCTGGCGGTACTGTCGGCGTGTTCAGGACAGCGAAACGCCACGCGCGTGCCCGATTTTCTCGCCGCATACTCTCTCCTCCCCAGCAAATGCTGGCGCAGAATCCCTGCCGCGTCGAGGTTATTCATCGTCGATCCGGTCTTCCAATCTGATGACATCCTCCTGGCGTTTGATTGGCGGGACGCCAGCCACGCGGGTAAAACTCTTGTCGTGCAGCAGCAGCTGATCCTGCGGCAACCATGCAAAGGTGCCGTCCTCAACGGCGACCACCCACAAATGCTTGTGCTGCGCCGGCTCCATGCTAAACCCATCGCGGAGGTGGTCCACCGCGAACCACAGCTCACCGCGGATTCCGGTCTGCTGATGGTCCTCGTTGAGTAGCTCGACCGTCATCTCATCCAGATAGTCGCAGGAGACCGTCTCCGCATCCCAGCCGTAGCTGTCCCATGTGGCCGACGCCACGCTGTCCTGCCGGTCAAACGGTATCTCCGTCCAGCACATCGCCTGCAGTGGGAGGTCCACGACCATGGCGCCGTTCTCCAGCACGACATGACACGCCAGCGTCCGGTTTGGCGTAACGCTGACGCCCCACCAGACGGCCGGGATGAACCCCAGCGCAATGTCTGGATCGCGCAGCACCCACCGCTGGTCCACATAGACGTACCGATGGCGAGGCAGATTGATATTGTGCGGCATCAGGCTTCCTCCCCCTCATCCCATCCCATGGCCTGCCACTCCTCGTCCGTCACGCCCGTCATCAGGAACTCCCGGTCAGATGGCGACAGGTGCGGCAGGATCTCTTGAATCAGCCGCTTGCGCTGCGGGTCCTCCACTTCGCGCAGCTGCGCCGGCGTGATGTCGATGTATTTCGTGCGGACGATACCGCTGATCTTCGAGGTGCGAGTAATGCGCATTACCATGGCTCCTCCAGCAGCAGGGTGGGATTGGCTGGCCAAATCTTCTGCACCAGCTGGTCGTAGCTGGCGCCAATCCCTTCCAGCTCCCACTCGCCCCGGTCGTCCAGCAGGAACAGCGCCCACAGACTGCTGGTCATGTAGGCCAGGTGCGCGAGGGTATCGGTGCGCTCCAGATAAAAGATCCGGTCGGAAAACGGCGGGAGTGTCATGTGGCCGACGCCTTCCGGTTCTTCTGCTCTTCGCGCAGCAGGACGTTGACCTTGGCCACCCGCTCCCGGACACGGCGCCGCTGGTGGTCATCCCAGTACGCCATGAGATAGGTGTCCAAATGATCGAAGGCGTCGATCAGCGCGACAAGCAACTCGTCAGAAACCTGGGCGTGCATCATGCGCTCAACTCCGTGGCAAGTCGGTCAAACTCCTGAACATCCTGTCCACTTCTGGCCCACTCATCCCGAGTCCGGCCGTGGACCGTGACGGCCGACTCATAGGTCAGCCATGCGCCATCGGCAAAGAACCGGTGCAGACTACGCACAAAGCGGGGTTCGGTCTGTTTTCTGAAACACTCCTTGGCGTACTGCTCGGCGGCTTTGACCAGCTGCGCCGGGTCAGCGCCGTCCTGTAGGCATTGCTTGATGGCCCGAAGCGCCGGAGGGAAAAGGTGCGGCGTATCCCGATCCGGGTAGACGCTCCAGATCATCTTCGTCACCTGTTGCGCCAGATCGTTCAGTTTATCGTTCTTCTTCTCGTTTGGGTGACACAGCTGTGTCGGGGGTGGGGTGACTGCTCTGTCGCCCCCCAGTGACTGGGGAGTCAGGGGTGACTCCAGCACCACCTCGTACACGCTGGTCTTTCCGGGGCGTGGCATTTGGCGCAAATAGCCCTTGGCGATCAGCACCGGCAGCGCCCGCTGGACCGTTCGGGGAGACAGGTTGCAGGTTTTCGCCATCGTCTGGACGCTGGCCCAGACATTCCCGCCCAGTCGATTCGTAAACGTCCCGATGGCGCACAGGACGCGGACTTGGGTATCGCTCAGGTCGGGGTCAGCCACGGCAGCGGCTGGGATAATGGACAACACGGGCATGGCGGGGGCGCTCCGTTACTTGCGGTGTCTGGAATGGGTGCCTTGGTTGCCGCCTCGCGGCCGGCGTTCGATGCCAGCCCGTTGCAGCATGGAATGGACCGCCTGCGGCGTGACGCCGACCATGTCCGCAACGGCGCGGATAGACAGGCCGCTTTGATACAGCGCCGCCACGGCTTGTCGCCGGTCCTCGTTCGGTCGTTGCCCGGTATGGGCAAACCGCTTGGTGCCTTTAGCCATCACAGTCCTCCATCCCACTGCGGGCAGAAAAGGGATACGTCACAGTAGTGCTGACACCGCTTGTACTCCCCCGGTCGCGCCTGGACTTCGTACCCTGCCGGCACTTCGCTGTCGGCCGGCGGCGCGTCGTACAGCTTCAGGGCGCGGGAGGCGCCGGGCTTGATGACTGCCCACTTGGTTCCGCTGTACCACCGCTCTTCGTCCGTGCAGGCAATCGGCTTGCCAGCCCGGGCTTGCTGGTGGAGCGCCACCCGCTCTTCGATGAAGTCCTGCGCTTCTTGGAGATCCCACACGGGGATTTCGATGCGCTGGATCGCCGCCTTGGGATAGTCGTCCGACCGTTCCGCCTCCGTCTTCCGCCAGTCGCGGAAGATGGCGATGATCTCCAGCGTCTCCACCTCGTACCCGTTCTGCGCGGCCAGCCAGCGCAACACGTTGAGCTGCTGGATCCACTTGTCGTTCCCCTTGGCCTTGTAGACGGTCGTGACTTTGTAGTCGCTGATCCGCTTCTGGTCCAAGTCCATCACGTCGAACTGGCCAGAGACGGACCACCCCATCACCTCGGCAAAGAGGCGCTGCTCCGCGATCATCCCCTCCTGCCGGAGCCCGGCCCGCTCCAGAATCGTATGGACCGCTTGCCCCAGCAGGGACCACACCCGCTCAGACACATCGACCACGATCTCGTTGTGATGCCGGCGGCTTAACTCCGCCACCTGGGGGGCGTCGATCAACTTGGTGGCGCTGATGTCCCCGCCCCCGGTGTACGGGTCGTTGGTCACGGCTGCCACGATACTCTGTGGCAAGCCGTGGACGTTCGTCACTTTGGGCATCAGGACGCCCCCGCCGCATCGGCGTCCAGTACCGCCTTGGCCATCGCAAGGGACGCCTCCAGCTTCTCCAGCGCCTGCTCGGCCACCACGTTACTGTCCGCGATCCGCATAATCATGGCGCCCAGCTCTTGCACCGCCTCCTTGTCGCCCGCCAAGAAGGACGCGCCCAGATTGGCCAGCATCGTGACGATGACGATCTCGCCCGCCTTGAGGTCCAACTCGATTTGCGTGGTCATCGGGTCGCCTTGATGAACAGCGTCGCCGCTGCCGCCTGAATCGCTTCCGAGGTCACCGCAATGCCGGCCTCCTCGCACTGCCGGTAGAGATGCTCAAACGCCAGCGCCACGCACTGCCCGTACAGGGCGCCCAGCTCTTCGATGGACAGCTTGGGAGCCGCCGCCGGCGCGGCAACTGCTGCCCGTGGCGCTGCGGCCCCCGCCGACGCGCCAGCCGCCAGCGAGATATTGGTGAAAGTGGTGCCGTTCTTCTTCACCTGCTCCAAGTGGATCGTCTTGCCCACCACCGACTGCAGATCCAGCTGCAGACGGGCCAGCTGCTTCTGCGCCGGCAGCTCATTGACGTACACGTCCGTGCCGTCATCTCCCATAAACCGGACCTGCGCCCCGAACTTCCCCTCGACACTCTCCGCCCCAATGACGGTAATCGCCACCGGACCATCCGCGAGCTTGTGAATCGGCATCTGTTCTCCTGTCGTTAGCTGACCAACTCCGACGCCGCCGAAGTGCGGTCGTCGTCCTCCATCCCATCCATGACGAGATTCCCCAGCTCCAAGAGCTGATGCGTCAGGATCACCATCGCCTGCCGGTGTCGCTGAGTCGTTTCCAGTAATGCCTGCAGGTTCCTGTTGATTTCCTGCGATTCCTCTTCGAGGCGTACAATGCGCTGTACCGTCTCAGTTTCTGTCATAGGGTCTCCGTGGCGGGGGTTTTCGTTGAATCATGCGCGGGCCGATAGCATAGGTGTTCTTGAATCATCGCGCAAGGGGGCAAAAAAATCCCGGCTGCGCCAAATGCGACGCAACCGGGAGCGCACGGGAGGGGTCGTGCGCGGCTAGCTTGGAACGCGGATGAAGAGGAGCCCGGCGCGGGGCCGTTCTCTGGCCCAGACGCCGTTGCCTTCGCGGGCGCCTTCGCGGTTGGTGTTCCCTTCGATGGTCTTGACGGTATCCGCTTTGACCTCGGTTACGATGCCGGTGTGGATGGCGTCGTTCTTGGTGCGCATGACGAGGAAGACATCGCCCGGCTGCGGCGTACTGGTCAGGAGCTGGTTCTTGCGGGCGAACTCCAGCAGCACGTCACAGGAGGCGGTCGCCGGGAGCGGGTTCATGTCCCGGTAGGCGATGTCCAGTACCCAGTTGACGAAACTGGCGCACCACGGGTCGCCCTTCTTATTCCCCGTCGTGCGCTGGATGGCCTCCACCCACGGGCCATCGTTCTTGCCGGTGGTTTCCCGGACCCAGCCGACGAACAGCTCGGCCACCGGGACGACTTGGGATTTCATATTACCTCGGGCGTGTAGGAGTCCATCGCCGGTTGTCCATCTGGACTTGCCCGCCCTTGGTAAAGCCTTCCATGCGCAGGATGGCGGCAAGCATGGCATCCCGTTGCGCTGGGGTCAGCTGCGACACCGGCTTGTTCGTCCCGACCTGCTCTTGCACAAAGGCTTGATAGGCGCGGGTGTCGTTCTTGTCCTGTGGCGGGGCGAACGTCGCAATCGCCTTCGTCACGGGCATGTTGCGATACCGAGAATCTGGCTGAAAAAGCAACTCTCGGAGCGCTTGCATTCCCGTGTTGGAATCCGGGAAGACGGCAAACTCTCCGGCCTTGCCAATCGCTCCCCGCGACTCAGCAAACTTCCCAGCCTTGATGTTGCCGGGGTTGTTGGTGCGCCATGGGATAGGGCCTTCCGCCCGGAACGACTGGCCGTATGGGTCTTCCATCGTGGTATAGCCCGGCCCGGAGGCAAGCACACGGCTGGCCGTAGGCGCCTGTCCAAATAGCTCATACGACAGCGCAGCGGGTGCCCCTACCGGGCCGGTCGGGGTAGCTGTCACATCCCGGGGGATCAGCAGGTCCTTCGCCGACCGGCGCGGAGGTTGCGGCATGACTTACGCCTTCTTCTTGGCGAGGTGCAGCACGAACGCCAAGCCCGTCGCTACCGCCGCCTTCACCGCGTCTTGGTCAATCGTCGAGAGACAGTTGACCGCCGCTTCCGGATCGCAGGTGAAGTCCACCCCGGCCCAGCTGCCGAGGAAAGTGAGCAGGGTGGCGACCACCATCACGGCGATCCGCTTGGCCGTGGGCGGCAGCTTGTCAATCGTCGCGGAGAGCGCCTTGAGGCCCTGCATGACGACGAACGTCAGCGGGCCGACAATGACGGGCATCACGACAGGGAGCAGAAACTTCGGCACGATCACCTCCGGGTTCAGGGTTTATGGTCCAACCGGCCCTCAATATGGGCCAACTGCGTCATGCAGTCCCGCAACAGTCCGTAAATCTCGCCCGTGTTGGCGCGGACCTGCTGCTCATGGTCCTTGAACCGATCCCGGACGTTATCCTCATGCGCCTTGAACCGCTCCTCCAGCTTGGCCACGGTGGTCTTCAAGACGCCATAGGAGATGGCACCCCCGACCAGCGCCGACAGAACGGGGACAACAAAGGACGTGCCAGCCGGTTGTCCGGTTGTTTGCTGCAGCGCCAGCGACCCGATGGCGGCGACGGCCCCAACGGTGAGGGAGGCGGTTTCCGTGGTCATCGCTTGCGCACTCCGATCAAGATTTCCGAAAGTTTTTGCCCTTCCGTCCGAAGCAGCTCTAGCGCGGCTTGCCGTTCGTCTGGGGAGAGCGCCGTGTTTTTGCGAATCTGGGTCCGCGCCTTGGAGATTTGCTCGAGCTGGGTCTCCACGGGCTGCAGCTGGCCTAAGAGTTCAATGTCGTCCAGGTGCTTGTCAACAAACTGGAACATCCGCCGCTCATCGCCGATACGCTCCAGCTCCTTGAGGTCCGTCTTAATCTGGTTCAGCTCGCGCAGCCGCTCCCGGGCCATGGCCTCCGGGTCCGTCTGCCCCTTTGTGCTGGTGACAAACCGCTCCTCAAAGCGCCCCACGACCGGGATGCGGGTTGACCCGGCTGGTGGCGGCGGTGCGTTCAGTCCAGCTCTCCGGGCGCCAATGTCGATGGCCTTGGACAGTTCGGACCCGGCCGTCCCAAAGGTGGACCGGATGACAAAGTCGGTCATCTCGGGGCTGACTCCCGCCTTGGCCAGCGCCCGGGCAATGGTCGAGGACTCCTCGGTCACCTGCAGTTCGGGGGAGAGCTGCGGCTTTTTGACAATCGGCTGATCCCGGAACAGGTCACGGTTGACCATGACCTGCAGCGGGACGTTGGCGACTTCCGGGATGGGCAGCGTCCCTTCCATCGTCGCGGCGGCAATGTCCTTGGCCGACCGAGCCAGCCCACGGCCCGGCTCGGCAACCACTGGCGACTCACTGGCAATCTCCCCGATCAGTGGAATATCCACGCCCGCCTGGGTGGCATAATCCAACAGGCGCTCGGGCAAGGAGGCGAAGATAAAGCCCAGCTCGAACGGCTTGGGGATCCGATAGAATCCCTTCTCTCCCTCCTCCCCGATATAGCTCTTCGGCACCAGCCAGAACAGGTTCTTCTCCCACGCCGGCCGCTCCCAGTATTCCGGGTTGTCTTTGTTGACCGACCAGAGCGCAATGGTTGGGGCTGTCAACATCCCAGCGCCTAGCCCAATGGTCTTTGGGTCTTTCAGCAGGCGGCCCAGCTTATCCCAGCCTTGGACTTTGGCGTTCCAGAACGGCGTCATGGCGGCCAAGTTCTTGACCGTCGGGCTGGCGCCAATGTTGGCAAACCGGAGCGTCCGGTCCTGCGCCGCCAGTGATGCATCGCCGGCGCTGAAGCCCGCCTCGCGCATCTGGCGGTAGGCGGCCAGACGGGTGGATTGCTCGGCGACCCCGCCGATCTTGCGCAAGGTCTGCCACCAGTTCGTCGGAATGACAATGGACTTGACGATCTCCTGCAGCTGGCGCGGGTCTTTCTCCAGTTCCTTCAGCGCCTTGGCCGCATCGTTGGCGTCCTTGACGTAGAACCCTTCCGTCGAAGCGCCATCCGCCAAGAAATCCCGGAAGATTTGCTCGTTGCGCACGATGGCCTTCATGGCGCTCATGGTCTCCAACAACGGGCGGGCGTACAGGCCAGCGCCTGTGCCTAGCCCAGCGCCTACCAAGAACCGCTTGACCGCGCTATCGTCCTTGTCGCCGGTCGCAACGCCAAGCCCACCGCCAAGTCCGGCGCCAATCGCAGCTTCCCGGGCGGCGCGCGCCACGTCTGGGCGCTGCAGGCCAGACGCGGCTACGTCCCGAATGACGTTCGCGGCGGCAAAGTCTGGCAACGCCGTAATGCCGGCCGTCTTCACGTCTTTCAGAACGTTGGCAAACTTGACCAGCGCATTGCTGGCTACCCGGTCTTGACCCGCCAGCGCATTGAACAGGTCTTTGTCCGTCACCTCGTAGGTGATGAGCTTGCCGCCCCGCTTCTGCTGGATGATCCCTTCACCCTTGGGCGGGTTCATCGGGTCGGCCTGGATGCGCTTGATAAACGGCAGATTGCCTTCGTCGGCTATTCCGAAGATGACGTTGGCCACCCGCTGCTTTGACACATCCCGGTAGGTCCGCGCCGCGTCGGTGATGATCGTCTCCAGCGGATCGGCCGTTTGCTCCAGCGCCTCGGCTGACCGATCCATCCGGCGCACCCCAGAACTGGCAATGCTGAACCGCCCGCCACGCGCCCCGGGTAACGTGCCGGTGGCCTTCGCTTCGTCGGCCAGCTCTCGGAAGAACGGCGTGTAGTAATCGTCGCTGGCCTTGATCGCCTCATACGCTTCATCCGAGATCAGTCCGGCTGCATACCGCTTGGCCAGCAGCTCCCGGTGCATCTGGGTAATCCGGTCAGCGACTTGCGCAATCTTCGGGTTGGCGTTGCCGGCCGCCACGGCGGCTTCCAGCGTCGGAGTATCCACGGCAGACTTGGCTGCGCCTGTCTGCTGGCGGATCTGCAAGTCACGCCGCGCCTTCATCAAAGACCGGACGGACTCCTTCTCCGCGTCGGACAGGTTAACAATCAGGGGCGTCAGGTTGTCCTGCAGCCAGCCCTTCGCCGCCTGCCGGGAGCCCTGCTGCTGGGCGATGCGCCCGCCAATGACCTTGGCTTGCACTGGATTGCCGAACTGCCGAGCCGCTTCCTCCAGCACATACGTCTCGGACACCAGCTGGTTGCGGACCCGCTGCGCTCGACTGAGCAGCCCGGGTTCTTCCTTCGCCGCCTGCCGAGCGCCGACGTTGATCGTCTCCGCCACGGGCGCCAGCTCGGGGATAGACGGCACGGCGCGAGGCTTGCCCGTCATCAGTCGCCCAGCCAGTGCGCCGCCACCGACAGCGCCGGCAGCGCCATACGTCAGCGCCCGAGCCAACGGGGACATCCCGCCTTCCTCGTCCGTGACCGCGCCAGTGACAGCACCTGCGCCTGCGCCCGCGATAGAGCCAAGAGCTTGCGGCGCGATGAAGCCGGAGCGCGGCGTGCCAGCGCGAGCAGCTGTTTGCTCTTCAAGATACGCCTCGAAGTCCGCCGTCTTCTGGCGCTCGATGGCTTCCGTAGCCTCTGCACGCTGTGCCGCCCGCTTGTCAATCTCGTAGTAAAGGTCTTCTGGATCTAACCGCGTTTCCAGCTCCTGCCGGATCGCATTGGAAATCCGGGTCGCGTTTTCCACGCGCTTGAGCGCCTTGGCCTGCATGGACACCCGGCCTCCACGCCGAGTGACGTGCGCCACCTTTTCGTTCGCGCCGCCCCAGTTCGTCTCGACAAACGACGGGATCGTCTTTGGCGTGTCGATGGTGATCTGGTGCATCTGGCGCTCCAGCTCATCTATCAACGCATCCGTGCGCACCTTCTTAATGTCGCGCAGCTTGCCGCTGGGGGTTCTGGATTCCAGTGTCGCCTTGGCGCCGGAGAGCCGGTCGATCTCCCGGATGACCTGATCAACCGGCACTTCGCTTAAAAACTCCGGCGTCTCACCACCGACGAGCGGCAGCTCCTCGCCCATGACTTCCTGCAGGCGCTGTTCCGTCAGGCCGAGCGCCTCCTGTCGGTAAGCTCGCTGTCCGGCGCGCGCCGCTCGCTGCTCTTTGGCGCGAGCCAAAGCGGCTGACATGAGCGATTGCTCTTTGCCGGCAATCTCTTCGCGCACCTTCTTGCCGGGCTTCTTGGCAAACTTGGCTAGCTCGTCGGCTGTGGCCGGTTCGGCACCTTCCGCCTGTCGCGCCAGGTATGCCGCCACATCTTCCAGCGTCCCACGAAATCGCTCCGATGGGATGCGCCGAGGGACAGTCGGCACTACGCGAAGTGGCGACGGTGGAGGTTCTGGGTAGAACGGCCCAGTGCTTTGCGCAGGAAGTGCGATAGCCTCCTTAAACGGAATGGTTTCGCTTGCCCGCGCTGGCAACCGGCGCATCGTCGAGCTAGCCAGTGCTGGCTGAATCGCCGGCCCTTGCGCCAGTGACGGCGTGGCGGCTTCCGCTGCCTCGCCAAACCCTTCGCGCATCCCCAGTGCCAGCGCCCGATCCAGATCACGACCGGCTTGCCGGACGCCACGCACGCCACGCACGCCAGCCATAGCGCCGGGGATGGACAGGTCAATCGCCGCGTCCGCTAGTGCCCGACCCAGCGCACTCTTCGGCGCTTCCCGGCCAGTCATCTGCGCCAGCATCCCGGCCGTGCTGAACTCCTCGCCCGCCGCCGACTCCAGCCCAGAACGCAAAGCGCCCATGGCCAGACCGGACGGGATAAACGCGCCAATCTCCGATCCGATCCGGGCCACCGCGCCGATGCCCGTCTGAGGCGCCGTCTCCGCCTCCAACGCCCGGGTCTGCTCCAGCAACCGCTGGGCGCGGGGGTCTCCGCGCAGCTGCGCAATGCCCGTGGCGGTGCGCATCAGCGTCCGAGACGGCTGGCCAGCGACCGCTTTGCCAATGTCCTCTGCCACGGTGACCGCTCCACGCGCCCGCTCTAGCTGCATCCGTTGCGCTTCGGTCAACTCTCCTTCGCCACCAAACGGCTCGGCCTTCTTGGTGCCGGCCTGAATCGTCCGGGCCAACCGACGCTCAAACTCCTTGGGCGCCTCGGCCGTGGTAACGACGGTCGGCAAAGGCCGACTCGCCCGTGGACCGCCGACCGGCAGAGGCTGGCGCCCTGGAGTAAACGGCGTCTCTTCCATTAGGGGAGAAAGCGCCGAGTCTCGAATCGCCGTGTCGGCCGTGCTGGTCCGAAACGGATTACCGCGTGAGGTGACGGCGGTGGTGGTCTTCCGGAA
>Ga0315906_10001377_pt1 | contig 36354 bp, 30 predicted proteins | sample LakEriMetagenome_4_FD_203526 | JGI IMG/M metagenome (GOLD analysis project Ga0315906, IMG submission 203526) | Freshwater fungal communities from buoy surface, Lake Erie, Ohio, United States - Buoy 2 MA122 | ecosystem: Environmental > Aquatic > Freshwater > Lake > Lake biofilm | place: USA... | reverse complement strand
TTCCAGGGCAACCTTGGCCTTGAACGCCTCCCCGTGAACCTTCTTGATCCGTGCCATGCTGAATACCTCCCCACCAAGGAGATTCTAAAGCTAAGGCACCTGTCCAGTTTTCGGGGTCCACCACAGTCGGCCCTGGAGGTGACCAGAGTAGTGACGAAACGCAAATCGCTTAGGAGATTGTTTCGGCCGTTCCCGAACCCGGCACACTCCTCCTCGGGGGGATCGCCGCGGCGTGTGGCGGGGGAGAGGTTTGGTGGCGGCGCAAGACTGGTAGCAGTCGGCAGTGCACCAAGGCTTCCGAAAAGGTTGGCAACTGAGCAAAATTTTTAAGGGAACCGGACAAGGCTTTGATTGCGGCCGGGTGATCCGGCAGTGATCTATCTGCCCGCAATCGTGGCTCCTGCGGCTACCGCACCGAACCCGTGCTTACCAGATCGCAATGGCTCCACATCGGCCTTGTCGAATGCTCGCTGCAACAGGGAGCTTCCACCCGTGTACGATGCCCAGTTCTCAAATTGTTAGGCCAAACACAGTCGAAGGTATCCGCAATCAACTCGGCACCGTTTGCGCTAGATGGTTCAGGCCTGGACAAATGGAAAAAATTCTGAATCAGTGGATATGCTTGAAACCTTTTTATGCTAATGTGGTACAAGAATATTTTTAAACTTTCAGTCTGGAATTTATTATGCCTAAAGCTTTTTTTTACTTGGCCTTGATGCTGCTGGGTTTAAATACTTGCCAATCCAAGGGCGAGGTGGTCCTTGCCAACACATCTTCAACCTCCCCGGTCTCTTACTTTTCCGGTGGAGCGGCTGATACCAATTTGTGGTTTAACACCAATACCAATGCGCAATTCTTGGCGATTCGTTCCCTAAAACTTTACGGCGAAGCAGGTAAGACTTTGGGGGTGACCTTAAATTGGAATTCGGCCGCCTCTGCCGTTTTGTCGGGCACAGAGGGTGCGGCTGGTGAATATTTGTTTGATCTGAGTTCGTTGGCACTGCCTACATTAGGACAGCAGTATATCTTACAAATTCGGTCAGTGACCGGCACTGGATTAGGGCTTCAGCAAGCCTTAAATGCATCTCTCACCACCCAGGCAGCAGGCTATACAAACTTCTTTTACAGTGCCGGGCCCATACGCTTCGAGCTTTCTACCACACCCGTTCCCGAACCGGGCACACTCTTTCTCGGGGGAATCGCTGCGGCGTGTGGCGGAGGAGGGGTTTGGTGGAAGAGGCGCCGGAAACTTAGCATCGCACCCGAAACTGGTGAACCCGTAACTGCTGTCTGAGCCCACCTGGGTCTTTTCCCAAACGGGTTCATGTAAAAACAAAAAAATCCCCCGGAATCATCCGGGGGATTTTTTATTGACCTCGCTGGGATTCGAACCCAGGACCCCATCATTAAAAGTGACGTGCTCTACCAGCTGAGCTACGAGGTCTAGACCTGTTTTTGAGGCTGGTCACATCATTAATAATAGCGCCTTGCCTGTTTCTGTCACCCTGAATTGGCCGGGGAAAATGCCAGTGCCGCCGGCAAAATCAGTGGATTCCTTCGGCGGCCAACCAGCGCTCGGCGTCGAGGGCCGCCATGCACCCGCTGCCTGCTGCGGTGATGGCCTGGCGGTAGTTGTTGTCGGCCACATCGCCGGCGGCGAAAACGCCGTCCACCGAGGTGTTGGTGCGCATCATCTTCTTCCAGACGATGTAACCCTTGTCATCCAGTTCCAGCACGCCTTTCAAAAAGTCGGTGTTGGGGGTGTGGCCGATGCCCAGGAACATGCCTGAGACAGCCAACTCGCGTGGCGGGGCGCCCGTGGTGCTCATCAACCGCACCCCGGTAACGCCGTCGGCGTCAGTGCCCAGCACCTCGTCCACGGCGCTATTCCAGCACATCTCGATCTTCGGGTTTTCCAGGGCCCGTTTTTCCATGATCTTCGAGGCCCGGAGCTTGTCGCGGCGGTGCACCAGATACACCTTGGCGGCAAACTTGGTGAGGTAGCTTGCTTCCTCAACCGCGGAATCGCCGCCACCCACCACCACCAGCGCCTTGTTGCGGAAGCGGGGTAACGCCCCGTCGCACACGGCGCAGGCGGATACGCCGTTGTTCTTGAACCGCTCCTCGCTGGGCAAACCCAGCCAGTTGGCCCGGGCCCCGGTGGCGATGATGACCGTGTGGGCTTGGATGGGGCCGTTTTCCAAGGTTTCCAGGTGGAATGGTTTGCCGGTGAAGTTGACCTTTGTCACATCATCGGTGAGGATCCGGGCGCCGAAATTGATCGCCTGCTGGCGCATGAGCTCCATCAACTCGGGGCCGGTCAGGCCGTGGGCGGGTTGGTTGCCCTTGTCGAGGATCCAGAACGGTTGGCGGTCTTCGGGCAAGGCGGTGGACAGGTACTCGCGCAATTTTCCAGCGGGAAAACCAGGGAAATTCTCGATTTCGGTGGTCAAATTCAGCTGCCCCAGAGGCAGCGTTCCCTTCATGCGGTTTTCCTCGGTGATGGCACCTTCCACAACCAGGGGGTTCAGGTTGGCGCGTGCGCAGTAGATCGCCGCTGTCCAGCCGGCCGGGCCGGAACCAACGATGACCACATTTTGAATGCCAGTGGTGCTGCCAGCCATCTATGCCCCCGGGTTGGATGCGTTCTGACGGCGCGATTGTCACAATCACTGCGCCCGGACAAAAAGTCATACTAGGTTACCCGGCAACCGGGTCAACCAACGCACCACGGGAAATCCACCTCCTGACCGGACTTTTCCTTGATAGACTTGCCAGACCGCATCATGACCTCTGGCCCTTCGGGGAAAACCGCCGGCACCATGAATCGCCTCACCCACCTGCGCGAAATCCTCCGCTATGTGCCCCGGTTCAAGGATCGGGTATTTGTGATTTCAATTGATGGTGCAGTGGTTGAAGATGAAAATTTTAGAAATCTTTTGCTAGATATTGCGCTGCTGCGGTCTCTTAATATTGGCGTGGTTTTGGTGCATGGCGCGGCCCACCAGATCACCCGGTTGGCCCAGCGGACCGGGGAAACCCCCACCAACCTGGATGGGTCCGGGTTGACCGACGATGCCACGCTGCAATTGGCCCTCTTTGCCAGCACCCGGGTCAGCTATGAGCTGGTCGAGGGGCTGGATGCCGCCGATCTGAGGGGTGCCACTGGCAATTTTCTGTTGGCGCACCCGGCCGGCATTTTGGGCGGGGTGGACTACCGGCACACCGGCAAGGTGGAGCGGGTGAACAGCGACTTTCTGCTGTCCACCATCGCCCAGGGAGTGATTCCCGTGGTGCCCCCGGTGGCCAGTGATGGTGAGGGCAGTTCCTACCGGCTCAATTCCGATGTGGTGGCTGTGGAAGTGGCGGCGGCGCTGAAGGCCGCCAAGCTGATCTATTTGAACACCCACCCCGGGGTGGTGCTGCCCGCCAAGGTGCATGACAAGGTGGCCGAGGCCCTGAAGCCCATGCTCACCCGGCACCCTCCGGAGGAAGGCAAGGCCCGGCTCATCCGCTCGATGTCTGTGGAGGAGGCGGACACCCTGCTGCGGAACGCCCGGGAATTGATGCCCCAGGAGGTGGCCACCAAGGTGGAGCAGGGGGTGCGGGCGGTGCGTCTGGGGGTTCCACGGGTGCACATCATCGACGGGCGGATGGAAGAGGGATTGCTGGCGGAGGTGTTTTCCAACCTGGGCGTGGGCACCATGGTGCACGCCAACGAATACCAATCGATCCGCCCGGCCAAGAAGAGCGACAGTCGCACCATCATGAGCCTGATTGCCGACGGTGTGGCGGCGGAGGAACTGGTTCGGCGCACCCGGGCGGAGATCGAGCGGCAGGCGCCTGATTTCTTCGTGTTCGAGGTGGACCGGACCCCGGTGGCTTGCGCCGCGATCCACTTGTACCCGGCGGAGAAAAAGGCGGAGCTGGCCTGTGTCTGCGTCGATCCGCGGTTTGAGAACCGGGGAATTGGCTCGAAGATGATGCAGTACGCCGAGGCCAAGGCCCGCGAGGCAGGCATGGACGAACTATTTTGCCTCTCCACCCAAACCTTCAACTACTTCCAGAACAAGGGGGGGTTTTTGCCCGGTTCGGTGGAAAGCCTTCCCCCTGGCCGGCGCGAAAAGTACGACAAAAGCGGCCGCCATTCATTGGTGCTGATCAAAAAACTGGCCGATCCCAAGCCCGGCCCCGCCTGAGCCGCGCCAAAACCATTTCCCGATCGGGATTTGTCGGCAAAAAGCCTGCTATTTCTGGCTGGTTTGCGCTAGCATGGCACTGCGTGGATTTCCTCGGGGAACCCATGGCCCGGTGATGGAATGGCAGACATGCAGGTCTTAGAAGCCTGTCTCCGTACGGAGGTGCGGGTTCGAGTCCCGCCCGGGCCACTTTTTCCCGATCAGATGCGGTTGGATGGGGCAATTTGTGGCAACGGCGCACCTCGACTGTTTCAGCGGTATCGCCGGCGACATGCTCCTGGCCGCCCTCATTGATGCCGGCGCGCCGATAGACCCTATCCGTGCCATGCTGGAACGCCTCAACTTGCCAGTCACTCTGGGAGTGGAGGAGGTGAGCCACTGCGGGGTGCGCGCGCTCCACCTAGAGGTGGAGGCGCCTGCCGACCAACCGGCCAGGCACCTTCCCGAGATCCAGGAAATCATCACCGCCGCCGGGCTGCCCCCACGGGCCCGCCAGCGGGCTTTGGACGCGTTCCAGGTGCTTGGCGAGGCGGAAGCCGCCATCCACAATGTCCCGCTCGACAAGGTCCACTTCCACGAGGTGGGGGCGCTGGACAGCATCACCGACATCCTCGGCAGCGCCCTGGCGCTCGACCTGCTGGAAATCGATCATCTCAGCGCCGCCCCGGTGCCGCTGGGTAGCGGGCGGGTGAAGTGCGACCATGGGTGGATGCCGGTACCGGCACCCGCCACCGCGCTTTTGATGCGCGGCTTGCCCCTGGCGCCCAATCCGGTGGAGGGGGAACTCACCACCCCCACTGGCGCCTCGGTGCTGAAGGCATGGGTGCACCAATGGACCAGCCAGCCCCTGCTCACCTACGACCGGGTTGGCCACGGCGCGGGCACGAGGCGCTACCCCACCCATCCCAATTTGCTGCGGGTGTTTGTGGGGCATGGATCACCCGCCGCCGAATTGGAGACGGATTGGGTGTGGCAACTGGAAACGACCATCGACGACCAGCCGGGCGAGGTGATCGCCCACGCGGTCAGCCGGGCGTTGCAGGCCGGGGCGCTGGACGCGCACACCATCGCCACGCAGATGAAGAAGGGGCGGCCCGGTTGCCTGCTGGTGGTGCTGGCACCCGAGGGGCGGGAGGCCGACATCGCCCGGGTGGTGCTGGCCGAGACCCGCTCGTTGGGATTGCGCAAAAACCGTGTCGCGCGCTGGAAGCTGCCCCGCCGGGCGGGTGAATGCGCCACCCCCTGGGGAACGGTGCGCGTCAAGTGGTCGAGGCAGCAAGGTTTGAAGGGGGCGCCCGAGTGGCAGCCCAGCCCCGAGTTCGACGATTGCCAGGCGATCGCAATCGCCAGGGGGTTGCCGTTGGTCGAGGTGACCCGCGTGGCCACCGAGTCGGCTTGGGCGGCGGGGCCGCCGGCCGATTGATGCCGATCCAAATCAGATTGCAGGATTAACTGTTTTCGAGGTGTGACCATGAGTATCCGCAGCGCCAGGCAGATCCGCCAGGAATTCATTGACTTCTTCACCGGCAAGCACGGCCACACCTTTGTGCCATCCAGCCCGGTGGTGCCGCTGGATGACCCCACGCTGCTGTTCACCAACGCGGGAATGAACCAGTTCAAGGATGTGTTCCTGGGCACCGGCTCACGGGCCTACCGCCGCGCCGTCAACACCCAGAAATGCATCCGCGCGGGCGGCAAGCACAACGACCTTGATGATGTGGGCAAGGACACCTACCACCACACCTTCTTCGAGATGCTCGGCAACTGGTCCTTCGGCGACTACTTCAAGGAGGAGGCCATCCGCTGGGCGTGGCAACTGCTCACCGAGGTGTGGGGAATGGATCCCTCGCGCCTGCACGCCACCGTGTTCGAGGGAGACCCCGACAACAAGCTGGGCGCCGACACCGAGGCCGCCGAGATCTGGGCCAAGGCCACCGGCATCCCCAAGGACCATATCCACCTGGGCAACAAGAAGGACAATTTCTGGGAGATGGGCGACACCGGCCCCTGCGGGCCGTGCACCGAGATCCACATCGACCTCACCCCCGACAAGTCCGGTGGCGCCCTGGTGAACAAGGGCACCGATCGCTGCATCGAGATCTGGAACAATGTGTTCATCCAGTTCAACCGCAACCCCGACGGCTCGCTCAGCACCCTGCCCGCCAAGCATGTGGACACCGGCATGGGTTTCGAGCGCGTGAGCGCGGTGCTGCAGGGCAAGCGCAGCAACTACGACATCGACCTGTTCGGCAGCCTGTTTTCCGCCATCCAGGATGTCACCAAGGCGCCGGCCTACGGCGGCCGACTGGACGATCTGCGCGACACGGCCTACCGCGTGGTGGCCGACCATATCCGGGCTTTGTCATTCTCATTGGCCGACGGCGCCACCCCCAGCAACGAGAAGCGGGGCTATGTGGTGCGCAGCATCCTGCGCCGCGCGGAGCGTTACGGCCGTCAGTACCTGGGCACGCGCGAGCCGTTCCTCCACAAGCTGGTGCCGGCCGTGGCCGAGGCCATGGGTGACGCGTTCCCCGAGGTGCGCCAGCGCCAGTCCGAGATCCAGCGGGTGCTGGTGGACGAGGAGGAGGCGTTCCTGCGCACGCTGGACCGCGGCATGCGCCTGTTCACCGAGGTGGCCGAGAAAACCCGCAAGGCCGGCGGCAAGGTGCTCGGCGGGCACGATGTGTTCGACCTGCACACCACCTACGGCCTGTTCGTGGACATCACGCGGCAGATGGCCGAGGAGGAAGGCCTCACCATCGACATGTCCGGCTACCACCAGAAGATGGAGGAGTTCCGCGACACCTCCGGCAAGGGTCGCAAGAAGCTGGTCATCACCGCGCTGGAGGGTGAGATCCCCGCGTGCGACGACTCGCTGAAACACCACGGCTTCAGCACCACCGGGCATATCCTGGGCTATGTGACCGACAACAAGGTCCAGAGGCAGGGCACCCTGAAGGCCGGCGACACCTGCGCCATCGTCACCGACCGCACCTGTTTCTACGCCGAGCAGGGAGGGCAGGTGGGCGATGTGGGCTGGGCAACCACCCCCACGGGCCGCTTCTGGATCGAGGACACCCAGCGCCTGGGTGACGCGGTGCTGCATGTGGGCCGCGTGGAATCCGGGCTGATCGAGATCGGGCAAGAGGCGTTCCTCGAGGCCGACCGCGAGCGCCGAATGCCCATCATGCGCCACCACACGGTGACCCACCTGATGAACTGGGCCATGCGCGAGGTGCTGGGGGACAAGGTCGATCAAAAGGGCTCACTCGTCGACCATGAGAAGACCCGTTTCGACTTCACGCACGACAAGCCGCTCACCCCGGCCGAGATCGCCCGCATCGAGGACCTGGTCAACGACAAGATCCGGGCCAACCTGCCTGTGACTGTCGCCACGGTGCCTTTGGACGAGGCGAAAAAGATCCCCGGCGTGCGGGCTGTTTTCGGCGAGAAGTATCCCGATCCGGTCCGTGTGGTGCTGGTCGGGCAGGAGGCGATCGGCCAGGCCACGCCGCACGACTCGGTGGAGTTCTGCGGCGGCACACACCTGGCCCGCACCGGCGAGGCCGGCCATTTCCACATCACCGGCCAGGAGCCGGTGGCCAAGGGGGTGCGACGCATCCAGGGTGTGGCGGGAGAATTGGCCAGCCGGGTTCTGCGCCAGCAAACGGAATTGATCAGCGGCCTCACCGACAAACTGAAATGCAAGGCCGAGGATTTGGGGGCCAGGATCGACGCCCTGCTCGAGGAAAAAAAGGCGCTGGAGGAAAAGGTCAAGAAGGCCGCCGCCGGCGAACTGGCCGGAGCCATCGAGAAGATGCTGGGCGAGGCGACCGAGGTGGGCGAGGCGCTGTTCGCCGCGGTGGAACTGCCGCCGTGCCCGGCCGACCAGGCGCGCGAGCAGTTGCTGCGCGGCCTGAAGCTGGCCAAAAAACCGGTGGTGCTGGTGCTTGGCTTCCGCGAGGAGGGCAAGGCCGGGCTGATGGCCGCCGTCAGCGACGCGCTGCACGCCAAGGGCGTGGAAGCCGGCAAGCTGGTGGGCGAACTGGCCAAGCTTGTGGGCGGCAAGGGTGGCGGCCAGAAGAATGTCGCCCAGGCGGGTGGCAAGGAACCCGAGAAACTGCCGGAGGCCCTCGCCGCGGCTTTGCCCCTGATCAAGAAAATCCTGGGGGTTTGACGGATGGATTCGCTGGGGCCCATGGAGTCGGACCGCCTGCAGATGGCCCGCCAGTGGCTGCAGGCCAACCAGCCCGATCGGGCCCTGGACACCGTGAACCGCGCCTTGAACGAGGCGCTGAAAACAACCGATGCATCCCGGCAGGCCCGCGCCTGGTTCGAGGTGGGTTGGGTGCAGGCATGGACCGGCCAGTTTTCCGATGCAGAACACGCTTTCAACCAGGCGGTGCTAGCCCTGCCCGGGCCTGACGATGACCCCACCGCCGCCCCGCTGCGGCTGCGGCTTTTGCGGGATCATGCCCTTCTGCTGGCGCAAACCGGCCAACTGGACCAGGCCCGCGCCGTGTTTGCCAGGGCCCAGACAGCCGCCGGCGCGCTGAACCCGGCCGAGGCGGCGCGCCAGCGGGCCCTATTGGTGATTCCGTTGGCCCAGGCCCTTCTGGCCACGGGGGATGGCGTGGAGGCTGCGCGCAGGCTGGAAGAAGCCCTGCCCGGCCTGGCCGGCGCGGGGGATGAAAACCACCTGCTGCAGGCGTTGACACTGCTGGCGGAAACCCGGGCCACGGTGGGTGAGGTGCCCCTGTTGCCCACCCATGCGCCGGAAGGCTTCAACCTCTCCAAGCTGGCGGAGGCGCTCGCCTCGCATGTGAGCGATCTGGCCCAGCCCGACAGCGATGCCGACCCGGTCATCCTGCGCCGGTTGCTGCGCTGGTTTGTGGAGTGGCTGGAGCACACCCACGGGGAAAAGTCACGGGTGTTGGCCGACGCGTGCGGCCTGTTGGCCAACCTCGAAGGCAGGCTGGGTGACGGCAAGTCCCGCGTGGCCGCGATCGAGAAGGCGGAGCGGTGCTACCGCGCCCGCAACGAGTCCGGCTACGCCATCCAGGCGCTGCAGGGCAAGGGTCTGGCACTGGCCCAGATGGGAGACACGGCGGGTGCGGAAGCCGCCTACCGGGCGGGTCTGGAAGAGGCGCGCGAGTCTGGCAGCGCTTTCCTGGTCAGCCAACTGGGCCGCAACCTGGGCCAGTTTCTGGCGGAGGTGGGCCGGCTGGAAGAGGCGGAGTCCCTGTTGCGTGAATCGTTGGCCCAGGGGATGGGAGCCGCCCATCCCGAATTGACCGGCAAGGCGGCCACCGCGCTGGGGTTGTTCCTGGCCCATGCGGGCCGAGGCGGGGAAGCCAGACCGTTTTTCAACAAGGCATTGGCAGAACTGTCCCCCGAGGAACCGCACCACCAGGCGGCCAGCGAGCATCTGCAATGCCTCGACTCCGGCACGATTTGCCCCTGCCTGGACCCGGCTCGCCAAACCTGCGAGATGTACGCGCGCATGCTGCGGCAGCAACTACCCGGCGACCTGGTGCGTGACCTGCAGGTTCGCATGGTGGAGGGGGAGTTGGAGACCCGGCTCGATCTGGTGCGGGATCTCACACCTGGGGAAGAGCAGTGGTTATCAGGGGTTCAGGCCGCCACCCTGGAAAGGCTGCGGGCCAATCTTGGAAGCCAGGGCGGCAACGGTATCGGGTAGGCGCCAGCTCCCTTTTTCCGAGTTTCCAGATCAGTAAAAACTCACGCCCGCGCCACCATCCTCGGCTATTTGTTGCGGAGGGTAGGCTGCGCGGGCGGATTTCTGGGGACTTGCGTCCTCGTATCAAACTGTACGCATCGAGGGTGGTTTTGTTTTCACACCCACCGGGTTTTTCTTCGCTTTCTTCAAATCCTCTTGGAATCTTCCCGATACACCCAAAAAAGTAGTCAGGCTGCCAAAGGCAAGGCGGGTTCCGCCTCGGCCTGTCGCGCCTTTCCGCCACCCAGACCCTGCCATGCCGTCACAGCCATACCGCCTGTCAGTAGTAAAAAGGCCCAAGTATAGCCGCCGTAGACCTGACCCATCTTCGCGGTGCGGTCATCCAGCAAGCTTGTGCTGGTGGTCCATAGGCTGAACTGGGCCACCAGCGCCAGCCCAATCCATCCGGCGCGGGCCTGCCAGGTGGTTGCGGTGGCCAAAGCAGCCGCCCAAACCGCCCAGGGCAGGGCCAGCGTCACGGCGTGGTGCTTCCAGGTTCGTTCACTGAACAGCAGCATGCCGATGCAGATCAGGCCGAATTCGGCGGCCAGGTAGCGGTTGCTGGCAGGTCCGGTGCCCGAACCGGCCAGGGGATTGCGGCAGCAGTAGACCACCACCGCGGCAAAGGCCAGCATGCATGCCTGCGCGATCCGTTTGGCTGTCGCCGGGCTCAACGCGGCCAGGTTGTGGTACTCGGCCGGGGTGAAAACGCCCTCGGGGTAGACCACAAACGACGGGCTCTCGGTCAGCATGCGGAAGACCAGGCCTGGTATGGATTGGTTCGGGTGCTCGCTGGTGACCTTGCCCTCCACCAGGAACGGGTGCACCATCTCCCGGTACCACGACACCAGATTGCGCTGGTTTTCCTCCCAGCCCAGATACATCGCGGGCACCACGCCTGGGTACAAGAACAGCCCCATGCCCACCGCCCAGCCGGCAAGCAGTCTCCAGTCGCGCTTCCACACGAAATATGGCACGAACAAAAGCGGGGTCACCTTGCAGGAGACCGCCAGCGCCAGGGCGATGCCCCCGCCGAAGCTCCATCCGGCCATCGCCAGGCGAAGCGCCGCCACCACGATGAAAAAGACGAACAGGTTCACATTGCCGTGCTGCAGGTCGCCGATGATCGGCCGGATCGCCAGCAATATGGCCAGACCCTGCGCCCACCAGGGCAACCGCTTTTGCGGGTCCACCATCGCCAGAATCCAGGCGGTGGAAAGCACCGCCATGCCCACCTTCAGCAAGTACCAGGTGATGGCCATCACGCCCGAGGGCAGCTTGGCCAGAGGGAGCAGCAGCACCGACATGACCGGCGGGTTGGGGTAGGCGTACTTTTGCGAGATATCCTCGCCCTGCTCCAGCCCCAGGATCTGCGGCTGCCAACGCTGGATGGCGGAGCGGTTCGACCGTTTTTCGCTGGTGATTTTGCCGTAGTAGGCGGCGGCGCCAATCAGCAGGACCACGCTCATGCAGGCCAGCAAGGCCCAACGGGCCCGGGCCCCATCGCGTGTGATGGTCTGAAAACTGCTTGCCAATCTTTCCCAAATTGCGCCCATTGCCGCCCCCGAAGCCGAGAAACCGTAGGGCCGACACTACGCTTGGGGGCCGTTTTGCCGCAAGGGGGAGAGCCCGCGGGCTCAGTCCAGCTCCTCCTCCAGACCCGCGCCGAAAATCGGGGCGGGGGGTTTGGCCGGGGTTACTTCTGGCGGCACCTCCAGCACCTTGGCCACGGCGGCAGGCATATCCTCGGCCAGCAACGGATCCTCCTCGCCCCCGGTGGTCTGCTCGGTGCTTTGGGGATCCACCTTGGCGCAGCACCGTGTCAGGTCGATAGCCAGACGGCGCATCCAGTCGCGCCATTCGGACTGACCCTTCGCGTCGAGGCCTTCGGGCGGCACACGGGCGAATTCGCCGGCTAAAAGGATCAGCCGCAGCATGTGGCGGAACAGCACCCCTTCCTGCCGCAGCAGGTCGCGGTTCTTGACGAAGGTCTCGAAGTCGCCATGATAGCCGCGCAATATTTCACCGGCGGCCCAGACTCCCCGCATGGGTGACTCGCCCACCTCGGGGTGCTGGGCTTCAAACAGCATGCGCGCGCGGTCCGCCAGTGTGGGGGGACGCTCGCGCCGCCTGCGGTCCCCGTCGTCCGGTTCCTCCTCGTCGTCGCCGGGCTCCCTGGCCACCGAGGCGATGAGGCCCTTTTGCACCAACAGGGGATCCAAATACTCCCGCTGTAGCGGTCCGGGCGGCAGGTCCTCGGGCACGCGCACCGCCCAGGCCAGGTTGCCTGGCACTTCCATCAACCCTTCCAGAAGCTGCAACCGCTCGACATCATCCGCCTTCACCAGCAGCGGGCACATCCAGTCCGCCAGCATCGGGTTCACGCCGCGGAAGGCCAGCAGGCGCGGCAGCTTGTCGGTGGCGTGCGCCGTTTCCGGCGGCACCGCCAGTCCTCCCTCCGCCTTGGTCCCCGGTTCCGGCTCCGGCGCGCCCGGCACCGGTTCGGGCGGCGGGGGATCCAGTTTCACATAGCCACCCTTGTGCAGGGCCAGCAGCATGCGATCCAGTTGCAACTCGCCCGCCTTGATGCGGGGAGAATCCAGCAGCCGTTTGCGGATCACCGAGCGGATCCGGTTCACCTCGGGCGACACCTCCAGCAGGTAGGCCAAAAGCCTCCAGGGCAGCGGCCCCTTGCTGTACAGGCGCGCCGGCGCGGCCTGCTGCAGTTGCAGGAACTGCGGCTCGGTCCAGTAGAGGAATTTGTCGCTCTTCTCGGGTTTCTTGCGCTTCAGGTCCTTTTTCTTGCGCAGGAGCACCGGGTCCTTGGTGTCCTCGGGAATCGCGTCGAACTGCCGCTTCCAGCGCGTCAGGCGCACATCGTCCTCGTGCGCCATGCAGTAGACGAAGCCCTTGTCATCGAACTGGGGCCTGCCGGCCCTGCCGAAGATCTGCTGGGCGCTGCTGGCATCGATGAGCTTCTGCCCGCCCGCCGGCCCCTTCGCCAGGCTGGTCAGGATCACTGAACGGGCGGGCAGGTTGATCCCCGCGGCCAGGGTCTCGGTACAAACCGCCACCGCCAGCAGCTTGCGTTCGAACAGGCTCTCCACCACCCGGCGGTACCGGGGCAAAAGCCCCGCGTGATGCACGCCGATGCCCCGGCGCAGCAGCGTGGCCAGCCGGGGACCGGCGCCCCGCTTCATCTCCTCGGCATCGATGGCCGCCAGCAGTTCGGTCCGCACGCCCGGGGGCAGCAGGTCCTGCCCCTTCAGCACCTCGGCCACGCTCCAGCACTGGTCGCGGTTGAAGCAGAAAACCAGGGCGGGGGTCTTGCGCTGCTCCCCCTCGCCCTTCGCCATGTGCGCCAGTTGGTCGGCCAGGAACTCGTCGGGCACATAGTGGAAGCTGAGGGGCACCTTGCGCTCGCGCCCCTCCACGAACTCGAGCTTGCGTCCGTGGCAACGCTCCAGCCAGTTGAGGAACTCGATGGCGTTGCCCACCGTGGCGCTGAGCAACAGAAGGCGCACCCGCTTGGGCAGGTGGGCCAGCGACAGCTCCCACACGATGCCCCGTTCCGGGTCGGCGAAGTTGTGGAACTCGTCCATCACCACCGCGCCCACGCCTTCCAGCGCGCTGGTTTCTGGGTGGAGCAGACGGTTGAGCAGGATCTCGGCCACCACGATCAGGATGGGCGCGTCAGGGTTTACCCGGCGGTTGCCAGTGACCAGGCCCACGCTGTCGGCCGGGAATCCCCAACTGACAACCGTTTCCCTCAATTCATGGAATTTTTGATCAGTCAGGGCGATCAGGGGCGTGGTGTAGTAGGCGCGAGTGTTGGTGCGCAACGCCTCGTACAGCGCCGCTTGCGCGATCACCGTCTTTCCTGTGCCGGTGGGGGCGCAGACCAGCACGCCCTGGTCATCGGCAAACCAAGCCAGCAGGGCCTCCTCCTGCACCGGGTAGGGCGAGTAGGGCAGAAGGCCAAGGTACTCATCCAGCACCACCGACCGGCTGGGATTTTCCGGACGGCCGGCGGGCTGGGGGAAGGGGGTCATTTCCCGGCCGTGTGCTCGGCGACGATGGTGCTGGAAATGCCGCCCCGCGGGGTGAACCGGCCCGTCAGGGTGCAGCGGCGCGGGTGGACCACCTTGACGAAGTCGTCCAGGATCTTGTTCACCACCACCTCGTAGAAGATGCCCTGGTTGCGGTAGCGCTGCAGGTACAGCTTCAGCGATTTCAGCTCGATGCAGGTCTTGTCAGCCACATAGCTGAAGATCAGCGTGCCGAAATCGGGCTGCCCGGTCTTCGGGCAGACCGTGGTGAACTCGGGGCAGGTGATCTCGATCAGGTAATCGCGCTCCGGCCGGGGGTTGGGGAAGCATTCCAACTGGCTCACATCGGGCGCGCTGGTCAAATCCACATCACTCATCATTCACTCCCAAGGAAACACAAGGCACACCATTCACCAATAGTCCGACCGGGCCTGTCAGCGGAACTTGCGGGTGTTCCAACGGGGGGCCCAGTTCTTCTCATCGGGCGAGGGCACGCACGGGTAGGCCGGCATGCCCCGCCATGGCAGTGGCTCCACACGGGCCCCGGTCAGCGTGGTGGGTGCCGTGTCCTTGCACCAGCCGTGCACACGCAGCAGCACCGTGCGGGTCATACCCGGGCCGGGCTCCCCGGCGGGTAGCAGGTATTCCAGGTCCACCGCGTCGCCCGGACCGCAGACCGCCAATCGGTCATCCACGCCTGCCAGCAGCTCTCGCACATCCCCCAACCGGGTGAAGGAACCCTTCCAGCGGCTGGCGGAAACCGGATCTCGGGCGTTGCCGTCGTAGCCCACCAGCTCCCCCGCCGGGATCTCCCTGGCGAAGCCGACACGGTCCAGACTGGCGGCAGCCGGGTCCATCCAGCGGACGGTCACACCCGCCACCTTGCCTGTTTCGGCATCACCCAGCAAGCGGCCCAGGCGCAGGCTGTCCCAATAAACCCGCAGGTTGCTTTCCAACCGCCAAGGCTCGCCCCCCTCGGCTCCCGCCGGGATGCGGGCCAGCATCGGCTTGGGCAGGCCGGCGGGAAAACCAATTTCACCCACGGGGGTGTATTTTCCGTCGTTGCCGCGCCGGGCCAGCGTGGGCGGCAGCAGGCTGAGGCCCGCCTGGGTGGCGGCATACATCGATTCGGGGTAGGGATAGTCCACCCCGCCCTCGCCGCACAGCACCAGCGGGCCGGTACCACCGGGCCGGGGGAAAAGCAGATCCAGCTTGTGCCGGCCCGCCATGCCCATCCAGGTCAGCCTTGGGAAGTTGGTCACACTGGCGCCATCGGCCCGGGCCAACAGGTCCAAGGCGTCGGCCCCGGCGTTGTCTTTGGCTTCCGTCAGGCTGACCAGGTTGCCCACCACCATCAATTGGCTGGTGGGCAGGTCGCCGGTGAAGTTGAACCGCTCATCGGCCCAGATCTCGGTACCCACCGGGTGATCCACCACCGCCAACCGGGCGCCATCGAGGTACATCACCTCGTCCATCGGTTCGGCCAGGCGCAGCACCAGCTTGCCCTTGCGGCGACTCACCGATTCGGGCAGCCGCAGAACCTCCACAGGGCGGGCCGGGCGCACCGACCCGTCCGACCCTTGCTCGCCCAGGGCCCCCGGCCCCAAGCAATCGGTCACATACTCCCACTTGCCATCGGTGCCTTGCACAAACAGCACCGGGCAACTGGTGGGCTTGCGGTTGGTCTCCACCATCTGGACCTGGGCATCCACCTGGGGATCCATCTCCGCCTGGGGCACGCCATCGGGCCAGCGCAGGCGGATCGCCTGGGCGAATTCGAGCGGACCTGTGCCAAGGCGGATGGGGCGACTCGACTGCCCCAGGCTTTGTCCGGTGCCCACTTCGTCCCACCCGCGGAAAGAACCCGCCAGGACTCCCACGCGGGTTCCCACCGATTCAGCGGTGGTACGCAGGTAATCCCCGGTTTTCCTCAGGCCTGTGGGACGCACCACCACCATGTGACGGACGGGAATCGCCAGCCCGACGCGGGTCAGGCCGCCATTTTTTTTCAAGGCAAGCAGGTGCGTGCCCTCGATGGTCGCGCCCGTTATGGGCACCAAGCCCTCAAGGTTTTCGCCCAATTCCACCTGCGTTCCCTCACGGCAGGCGCCTGCCATGAAAAGGCCAATTCCATCCTTGTCCAGGATGATCAGATCCGGGTCACCATCCAGGTTCAGGTCAAGGCGCAGGGTCTGGCGACCGGCGGGAAGCTGCAAATCGTTGGTTTTCCAGCCGTGCGGGCTCCATTGGGCGCGCATGGCATTGCCTTCGGATCTGAGAAGTAGCAGGTGCGCCGGTTCATACAGGTCACCCAGATGCGAGACGCAGGCGCGCCACTCGGCTTCCGGCAACACCGGGTCACCCACGGGAAGCGTCTTGAAGCGCAACAGCCGGTCGTTCCTCACCCACACCGGCTTGCCAGCCTGCAGCGGCAGCAAGACCATGTCCAAATCGCTGTCCCCATCCACATCCGCCAGGGTCAGACCGGCCAGCGCGCCGGGCGGGGCCACGCCGGGCAGCGGTTTGGCCTCGAACTTCAGCCTCAGCGGTTCGGCGGGCTTGCCGGCGGCCGCCTCCACCGCGTCGGAAGTGTTCAGCCAGGCGGCCAGGGCGGCCTTGGGATCACCCTCCGCCCGGGTGGCGAAAATGTCCAGATCGCCATCCTGGTCGATGTCGGCCAGCGCCAGGCCCGAGAATTTTCCGGGTTCCTCGCCCTTGCCGGGTGAGAGGGGGAGGGGGGTGAATTTGCCATTACCCAGATTCTTGTACGCTTTCAAACCGTTTGTGCCAGCAACCAGCAGCTCGGGCTTGCCGTCATTGTCGAGGTCGCCGGCTGCGGCGATCGAGCCGTCACCGTTGGCCAGGCCGGCCTCCTCGGTGACATCCTTCCACCCGGGGCCATCGGGGGTCAGCAGCAGGTCGCCGGGTTTGCCCTTTCGCATCACGGCGCCCGGCAGGAACAGGTCCTCCACGCCATTGGCCAGCCGGTCGAGAACGACCGAGCATCTGCCGCGGCGGGCGATTTCCAGCGAATAGCCATCCTTTCCATCCGCAACCCGCCATTCCGTTCCGGCCGCCAGCGTGACGGGCACATCCGAGGCCGCCAGGGCCGGGACACCCGGCTGTGGGGCCACCGTGGGCAGCGGAACCGCCTCGGCGTGCGGGCCCATGTCGAAGTAGCGGACCTTGTACTCCCGTTCCCAGATGGCGTCCGCCAGCGCCCGTTGCTCGTCCAGCATGGTCTTGCGCGCGTCGGCCGCGGTCTTCGGGTGCATGGCCAGGGCGTAGCGGGCCGCGTTCAACGCCGGCTCCAGTTCGACCGCCTTCGTCAGCGCGTCGAACGCCTCATCCGGACGCAGGTCCAGCTCCATCAGGCATTTGCCCACCTGGTACCAGGCGTGGGCGTCATCCGGGGATGCCTTCGCGGTGGCCTCGAAATGGGGCAGGGCCCCTTCCACATCGTTGCGGTACTGCAGGATGATCGCCAGGCAGTAGTTCGCGTAGGGGTTGTCCGGCTGGTCGGCCAAAACCCCCCGCAGCAACTCCACCGCCTTGTCCAGTGTCTCGGGTTTGGCCTGGTTCAGAAGGGCAATGGCCAGGTTGATCCGGGTGGCCACATCCTTGGGCTTGATGGCCAGGGCTTGCTCATACTGGTGGGTGGCCGGCTCGTAGTTGAATTGCTCCAGGTAGGCCAGGCCGCGGTTCATGCGGTCGAGCCATTCAGGGCTTTCGGGGGTGGCCACCCGCCGGAATTTGAAAACAATCAGCAGGTCCAAAAGCACCAGCACCAACAGGAAGCTCAGCCACTTCCAGCCTTGTCCAGCCAGAAAAGAGCGCGGCTGGGAAGGGGACTTGCCTCCGCCTCTAGGTGCTTTCAGGTCCGCCATGGGGCGACTCCAGGATCCATTCGCGGAATAACTGCGTTTTGGTTAAGATACCAGTCAGAGCCCCGGGTTTCTCCCTCCGGTCACGGCTCTTCCCGCGCACCAACCCATTGAAGAATCCCCGGGTTTCCAAAATGTTCGTTTCAGCCGCCCCGGCCCTGCTTTTTCTGACCACATTCCTTCCGGCCCAGCCTGCGGCAGCCAAGCCCAAACCGGCCCTCCCGCCCGACCAGGTGGCCCAAACCACCCGCTATCTGGCGGCTCTGGCCACGCCCATGGGTGGGTATGCCCCGCAGGCGGGCGGCAAGGCCTCGCTGCGGGCCACCCTGGGGGCGGTTCGAGGCCTGCGCCTTTTGGGCGTGCAACCTGCCGATCTGGCCGCCTGCCGGGATTTTGTGGTGGCTTGCCTCACCCCGGAGGGATTCGCCGACGCTCCCGACCAGCAGCCTGGCCAGGCCGCCCCGGCTCTTCAGGCCGTGGGAATCATGGCCCTGCACGATCTGGGCGCGGAAAAACTGCCCCAAGTGGCCTCAAAACTCCCCCAGCAGTTCACCCGTCTCGAAAATCTGGCGACCGATTTTGAATCGGTCCGGCTGGCCGCCGCCGCCTTTGAGGCGGGCAAACAACTTCCGGCCAAGAAAGACACCTGGCAAGCCCTCATACAAAAGGCCCAGGCCGGCTCACCGGAAAATGCCCGGCTGGTGGGCGGTGCCACCGCCGCCCGACTGCGCCTGGGGGTTCAGCTCAAGCAGGCCGAGCGCGAGGAACTGTCCGCCCGTCTGCTGGCCGGCCAGGGCGAGGATGGCGGTTGGTCCAATGCCGCCCGGGAGCCCGGCGACCTGGATTCCTGCTACCGGGTGATGCGCGCCATCAAGATGTTGGGCGCCAAACCCGACGCCCAAAAACTGCGCGCTTTTGTCGCCTCTTGCCGGAATGCCGACGGTGGCTACGGCGTCTCCAAGGGCAAGCCTTCCTCGGTTTCCGCCACCTACCAGGCGCTCATCGTCTTGAGCTGGCTCGAATGACGGCCGATTCAACCCCCACCTCCGCAAATCTGGCGGTGCTCGCCCTGGGATCCAACCTGGGCGACCGAGCCTCCACCCTGGCGAGCGCACTGCGCGGGGTGGGCCAATTGCATGGCACCCGGGTGCTGCGTGTTTCCCCCTGGTTCGAGACCGACCCGGTGGGTGGCCCCGCCGGCCAGCCAGCGTTCCTGAACGGGGCCGCCCTGATCGAGACCAGTCTTTCGCCCGACGGATTATTGAAGGCTCTTCTGGCCATCGAGCAGGCGCATGGCCGGGTGCGGACGGCGCAGGATGGCCCGCGCACGCTGGACCTGGACCTGCTTTTCTTCGATGACCAGGTGTCGAACTCTTCGGACCTGACGCTACCGCATCCGCGGATGCATGACCGCCGTTTCGTGCTTGGCCCCCTGGCCCAGATCGTGCCCGGGTGGCGCCATCCGGTGCTGGGTGAGACGGTTTCGAGACTGTTGGACAAACTGGATGGCATCGCACCCTTCGGCGCGGGCCCCTCGCGCGAATTGACTGGCCAAACGGCGGTGGTGCTTGGCGCCAGCAAGGGGATTGGCCGGGCCATCGCCCAGGAGCTGGCCAGTGCCGGCGCCCGCGTGGTCTGCCATGGCCGTGACGCAACCCTTCTGGCCGAGACGGCCCGTCTGTGCCGGCTGTGGGATGTGGAGGCAACGCCTTTGGTGGCCGACCTGTTGCCGGAGCAGGCCGCCAAAGCCCTGGTGGATCAGGCTGAGGCGCTGGCCGGCCCCATCCAGATCTGGGTGCAAAACGCCGGCACCGACATCCTGACCGGACCGGGGCCGGGCTGGAGTTTCGAGGAAAAGCTGGCCCGGCTCTGGGCGGTGGATGCCCGCGCCACCCTGCTGGCCTGCCGGGCCATGGCCGAACGGATGCGCGCGCGGGGTTGCGGGTCCATCATCACCATGGGGTGGGATCAGGCTGAAACCGGCATGGAAGGTGACAGCGGCAAGCTGTTCGGCCTCATCAAGGGCGGCGTGATGTCGCTGACCAAGGCCCTTGCGCGGCACTACGCCCCGGCTGTCCGTGTCAATTGCGTGGCGCCGGGTTGGGTGAAGACCTCCTGGGGCGAAAAGGCTCCCGATGGCTGGCAGCGGCGTGCCATCGCCGAGACGCCGCTGGGCCGCTGGGGAACCCCGGAGGACATCGCCCGGGCCGTCCGCTTTCTGGCGGGCCCGCGGGCGGAGTGGATCACCGGCCAGATCCTGCGGGTCAACGGCGGAGCGGTGCGGGGTTGAGCTAGGGAATGCCGGCCGCCCGGTGGTTCACCAGTCTTCCCAGATGTTGCCCAGTTTCCGTTTGCCGGTGGTGTTGCCGATCCGGGGCCGGAGGCCCGGGTGCTTGGCCATGGCGGATTCAGACCAAGGATATTGGCACTCCGAGACATCCAGTCCCATTTCCAGGAAGTGGGCCAGGCATCCCTTCTGTCCGGCGTTGGGCCATTCATTCGCGGCCGCCAGGATGGAGAGGGCGGCCATGCGGTGGGCCAGGCCCGCCGGCGCCGGAACGGGGCTGGCGCCAAATGGGGACAAGCTGTCGGCCGTCAGGGTGACCGCCGTGGCCAGTTGGGCCAGCGACGGGCTTTCGGTCACCCTGGCCCGGTTCGCCACCGCCAACCGGGTCGGCTCGCCCGGGTCCCTCACCCACAACACCACCAGCTTGAGCGTTTCCCCGGCTTGGTCATGCCCCGCCAAATCCAACAATTGCGATTGGCAAAGGGCAGCCCACCAGATGGCCTCCCGGGTGGACAGCCAGCCGGCGATGACACGGATAGCCTGGTTCGGCTGTTCCAGCCGCAGGCTTTCCAGCGCCTTGACGCACTCGGTGCCACCCACCAGCGCGGAAAGCGCGCGGGGGTCCCCCACTCTGCCGTAGGCCTGGGCGACCGGAGCGTTCGGACCCAGGGTGGCGAGCAGACTCATGACTGTTCAGTGCCTGGTGAATTCACAAGGGACGCCAGTCGCTGGGTGATAAGTTCCCGGCGCGCCTGCAGTTCGGCGAACCGACGCAAGGCGGATTGGATGCGGGCCTCCAATCCTTCCAGTTCCAGCAAACCATTGGGTTCGATGGCTGCCCGCTTGCGCCTCAACAGCTCCAGCAGTTCGCCTATTCCTTTTTGAAATCCGGGCTGGGTGGATTTCCCCATGGCGGCTTGCAATTCGGCCTCCAGGCTGTCGAGGCAGGATTGGTAGCTGGAAACGGTCCGACGGATGTTATGCAAAAGATCCATGGCTGGGTGATCCCTCAGGATGGTTTGACCGGATTGGCGGGTGCGAGGGGGGTGGTGCCGGAGGCGGTGCCCGCCTGGATTCCGTCGGGGCCAACGATCAGGCGGGTTTTTCCTGAACACAGCATGAGGGTGTCGCCCTCCAGAACCAGGCTCGGGCCCCCGCCACCCAGCGACAACTCCATCCGGTCGTCCAGCATCAGCAGGCGGCCGGGCGAGCGACGGTCGCCGAGGGCTATTTCCACCCCGTCGGGTCGCATGCGCAGTCGGGCGGTCTTGCTGGTCCCCGGCGTGGTGAGCAAGATGGTGCCCTGTTCGCCGGTGGAGCGGATGGACACCTCGCCATCGCCGTCCCCTCCTGTGGAGACATTCAGGAAACCGGAGTCCGAGGCCAGGCGGATATTCTTCGCCCCCACATTGACGATGCCTCCCTCGCCGGCCGAACCCAGGGCGCTCAGGTCGAGAAAGCCGTCCGAAGCGGTGATGAATACCCGGGTGGCGATGATCTCCTCCACCGTGCGGCTGAATTCCATGGGCATGTGATTTTTCTCCGCTCGTTCGTTCCCGCGTTCAGCAGGCCCGCAGCATCCTCAGGTTGTTTTGAACATTGGCCTCCACCTGGCCCGCCCGCTCCTCCAGGATCACCTCAAGCAGCCTGGCCCGGTTTGCGGTGGATTTTGGATCGTCTCCGGCTTCCAATTCAAGCGACCGCAATTCGCCTTCCACATGGTCGAGGACCTCCACCAGCATGCCGCACTGGGCGAACAGGTTGACGGTGGAAAACATCAGTGTCTCCACGGCTTCGTTGAGCCGGAAACTTTTTTCCGGCAACGATGCTGACTCCGCCGAGGGAGTGATTCCGGCCGATTGCAGGGCCTCCAAACCCACATGGGCCAGCGCCAGGCCCGCCAAGTGTCCCCAGAAACTGCCGCCATGCAGGGGTTTGTAATGGACCGATTGATGCAGGGAGCCGTCGGCGTAACCGTCCCCGATATCTCCCTGGGGCCGGTCGACCGTGAAATCGGGGCTGAGCCGGTACAAGAAACGGGTGTTCTTGCCAAATGCCACCGGATGTTCCAAAGACTGGGAGCCGGCAGCCTGTTCAGCCAAGCCGTTTACCAGGCTTTTCAGGCCGGCGCCCACCCCTTCGGGAAACAGGGTCTGCGCCATCTCATTCCAGTTGGTCAGGATGTCACGGGCCAGTGGGCTTGGTTGGCGTGCTTCCATGGGTTTCTGGTGCTCCAAGTGGATGGTGTATTAATTTTCTTCCGACGGATTATTTGTTTCAGTCTGGCTCCCAGGCCAATTCTCCCAAATGTTGCCGATCGCCTTGGCGCGGGCCGCCTTGACATCCGTTTTGGGATGCAGGAGATCCAAAAGCTGGTGTTGAAGCACCGTGCCATCTTTCAGCACCGGCTTGGGTGACTGGTTGCCGTTTGCCCCGTGGCGGCGGGCAATTTCGGCCAGCCTTTGGGCCGCCAAGTCCGCCGGCTTGGGCGGTTTGGGCACACGGGCGGCCTCCGCCAACCGGGCCTTGCCATCCTCGATCGCCTGACTGGCGCGTGCTTCAATTTCCTCGAGTTTCACGACCAGGTCGCCCGCCTTGGCCAGGTGTGCGGTCATGTCCTTTTGCCCCTGCCGCAAATCACCAATCATTTCTTCCACGCCACCGGGCAGTTCCCTTTCCAGATCACCCTGCACGCTGCGGAAAATTTCCAGAAACTGGCCGAGAGCCTCGCGCATTTGAGGGTTGGATTCCACCTGTTGGGCTTTAGAAAGGATCCCGTCCAGTTGTTTGGTGGAAGACAGAAAATCCTGGAACCCGTTCTGGAAGGAATCCTGCAGCGGGTCGCCCATGGTTTTACTCCGGTTCAGAGCATTGGAACGGGATTATTCAAACGACTAGGCGCCCACATTCACCATGGGGCCCTGCAGGTTCAGCACGCCATCGGCTGATTCGGTTGCCATGGCGCCAGAAACTTCGCTAGAGGCGTCGAAGGCCAGCGACCCGGTGGGGCCCGAGGCGGCCAGGCCGCTCATACCCACCTCCAGCGTCGATTCACCGGCCTCCAGCGTGTGGCCGGCGGGACCCAGTTCGCGTGTCACCGCCCCGGCCGACTCGCTGACACCTGAGGGCCCCACCTCCACGGTGGTGCTGCCCACGCTGGTGGACAGGCCCTCGGCCGTCAGAGTCAGCGTGGCTAAACCTACCTTCAGGGTGATCGATTCAGGGGTGAGTGTCAGCATGCTGCCCAGCCCGGGCGGCCCCATGCTGAGGGCCATTTCGCCTTCCTGAATCTGCACTGTCCCCAATGCGGCGGACGGGCCAAAAGCCAGCAGAAAACCACCCGGCGTCAGCGTCAGCAGGGCATTGTTGTACGAGGTGGGCGTGCTCAGCAGGATGGAGGCGTCATCGCCGTTGGTTGTCAGGGAGATGCCACCACCGCTTTCGCTCTGGTTCAGGTTCAGGAAGGAACCCCTGGCGTTCAGGTTGATCGAGCTGGCGTTGACCCCAACCACCCCCTTTTCGCCCAGGGAGTCAATGTTGACAAGGCCCTCGGTGGCGCAAAGGTTCACATGGCGGGAGCGTTGGATGTCGCTGTTTTCATTGATGGAGTAACTCATAATGGGCACCTAGTGATATTTTGGATGAACAAGAAGGTTTTTCAGCCATCCCGTTCACTAACTGGCATTGCTGATGTTTCTCACATCCAAAAGCTGTTCGGACTGCAACCCCATAAAAAAGATCCGGTGAGAGGGCTTTACTACTCCATCAAACCGCAAAATATCCCTTACATGATGGCATCCAGAGCGTTAATCCAGGCTGCCAAGTCCGCCATTGATTTGGCGGCGGCTTCATAATCCTTGATTTTTTTCTCAAGGTCCTCCTTCAGATTTTCAGCCCTCAATACTTGAATACCTAAGTTTAGCATAAGTCCTTCTTGTTGTGTGGTGAGAGAACCCAGGGTTTCAAGTTGATCTATAATTTGTTCTAAATTTTTAATTTCCTGTTCAACCGAAGCTTTATTTTCATCAGTGATCTCGCCTGTGGCTTGCGAAATATTAGTGACCGTGTTAGTCAAATCTTCTAGTTCAGTCTTGACGGTTTTTACATCCGCGCACAAGTATTCCAAAAATTTGAGTAAAAAGATCCCACGATTTTCGGCGATGATATTGGAAAAAATGGTCCATTCATACCGGGTTTCTGTTTTTTTCAAAGTGGCTTCATCGCTTTTCAAAGTGGCTTCATCGCTGTGATGCTGGTGCTCCGCATGCTCCAGTTCCTCTTGCGCAAGGGTTGGATCCACAGGAACGCCACCAGCATCGGGATTGACAACCTGCCCCTGTGCCTCCGCCGCTTTTTGTTCTGCCTCTACGATAGAATTGTATTTATCAATTTCAGCCTGATCCTTGTGAACCTTTTCTTCCGCGCTGTTAACCTTTTCTTCCTCGCCGTTTAATTGGTTTTTCAGCACATTCAAGGCGATGTCGAAACCGGCCACCAAGAGTGCAAATGCGCTGATGGCTAGCCACATCAATTTGTGTCGGTTCCTGGCCGTGAACCCACCAGCAATTGGGGAACCATCAGGCCCCAAAACCTGCCAAGGGGAATAAGTGACGGAAAATTCAGGCCTGCCGCGCATTACCGTGAAGTTATTGGAATGCCCGACCATGTAATTCAGATTCAAGCTGGTGCCGATGGTAATAGTGTTGTTGGCTCCTGGGCCGAAAATTAAACCCAAACCGCCTATGGCCCACTTGTTGTCATGATGATTGTAGGTACCTAACCAACCTTCGAGCAACGACTCCAAATCACAGACAAAGTTGACATTGGCGCCAAAAATGTTCCAGGTGAAGCCACCCTCGTTGGTGTAGGCCAAGCCATCCCCATTGATGATGTCCAACGTGGCGGAGTTGAATTTTTTCCAGAATGATTTCGTTTCGTTGTCATTATCAGGATCAAGCTGTTTGCTGGTGCTGATTCCGGCGACAATGTCCCACAATGACATGGCTTCACCTTTTGAATTGGAACGCCGTCGCTGCTTTTCAACCGATTTGATCGAAGCCAACTATCTGTGTTACGATCTAGATAGCTTATTCGAATTGCAATCTTTTTCAAACAATCCTTTGGATGGGTATGCAAATTACCGTGGGCTTTTTCATATCTTCAGCCATGCGGGGAACTTTTTTGTTTCTCTGCGCCTCTTTGCTTGTTTCAATGGGTCGAGCGGATGTCCTTTTGTATGACACCGGAACCGCCTCTACGGACTACAGCAATTCGGGTGGTGTGGTCGGAAAAAACGGGGCCAATTTGTTTTCCCGCGGACAGAGTTTTACCAACACCGTGAATGCGACCACCATCACCAGCATCAATGTTTGGCTTTCCGCTACGATGTCCCTCACAGGCACTTTCAATTTGAGTTTGTTTTCCTCGACCGGAACACCTGGTTCGAGCGCGACTCCTGACACCCAGATAGCCACAACCGGCCCGATCAGTGCTGCCGGACTTGGCCTGACGACCGCGGCCCGATTGATTTCATTCAACGAGCTCAACTGGGCCATTGACGGATCGGCTTCCACCTATTTTTTTGTGTTTGATGCCCAAAACATGGCTTCCAGTTCAAACAATTATTTCCTTTGGCAGAACAGCGTTCCCGCTGTTGCGGGCCAAAATGAGGCCTATTCCACCAGTCTCCCAAACTGGTCCCATACTTCCGTCACCGGGGCGGCCCAGGTGTATGCGGCTGTCCCCGAACCGGGGACCTGGATGATGCTGTCACTCGCCTTTTCGATGGCGGGGGCCGTGATTGGATGGCGCACCGTTCGCAAGCGGCTATTTCCGTTTACCACCGGCTGCAGTAATTGATTTTTGCTCACAAGGGCGCATGCTCACCGGGTTGCTATTCCGCGAGATGTTGAAACGCGCCTTGGTGTGTCTTTGTCTCACCAGTTTTCCCAAATGTTTCCCAGGGTTCGCCTGCCGTTTCTTGAAGTGGGGGCCGGCCTCAGGCCTGGATGCATGTCGATGCCCGAATCTTGCCAGGTGAGCTTGCATTCCGAGACATCCAGCCCCAGCTCCAGGAAATGCGCCAGGCAGGCCGCCCGGCCCGGTTCCGGCCATGCATCGGCCGCCGCCAGCACCGACAGCGCCACCATGCGGTGGGCCAGTCCGGTGGGGCAGGCTACCGGGCTTTTCTCGATGGGCGACAGGCTGTCCCGCGTCAAGGTGATGGCGGCCACCAGATGGGACAGCGAGACCGAAGCCGGTTTCATATGCGGATCATTGAAAGGATTGCGCGTTGCCTCGCCCGGCTGACGCACCCAGTCAATGACGGCTTTCAGAATCTCCGGCTCAGCCTGGTATTCGGTCATCTCCAGCAACTGCGTCTGGCAAAGGGCCGCCCACCAGACGGCCTCGCGCGTGGAGAGCCAGCCGGCGATCACCCGCGCCGCCCTGCGGGGGTCCTCCCTGCTCATCACGCCGATCGCCTTGTCCGATTCGATGGCACACAGGGCCGGTGGCAGGTCGCGTACATCACCCAACCGGCCATAAGCCAGTGCCACCGGGGAATGCGGAGCCAGCGCGGGTAACAGGCTCATGCGGGTGGGCTTTCCAGGGTGGCGCGCAGTTGCTCCATCCGCTCGGCCAGCGCCTCTTTGCGGGCTCGCAGCTCCTCAAAGGCGCGCAACCCGGCGTCGATCCGAGCCTGGGCGCCTGCCATCTCCAGCCTGCCGTCGGTAGCGATCCAGCCCTGCTTGCCCTGGATCGACCGCAGCAAATGTTCGAGGGCCCCGCGGCTGTCCGCGTCGACGGTCCCGGCGGCCGCCGAGCCCAGGTCGGTCTCCAGTCCGCGCAGCGAGGCGATATAGTCGGCCAAAAGCCTTTCATAACCATCCAAAATATCCATGGCTGTCACGCCTCCCGTGTTGGTTGGGCCGGAACGGCGGCCTGGTCTTCGGCGATCATGTGGAAGGTGGACCTTCCGCACCGCGAGACGATTCCCTCCGCGGTCAGCTCCAGGCTGGTCTTGCCCACCCGCAGGATGACCGAGTCATCGGTCAGGGTGACACGCCCGCCTTCCCGGCCCAGCGCCAGCTCCATCGATCCCTCCAGCAGCCGCACAGTGCCCGGGTTGGCTGGCGCGCCGTAGACCAACTGCAGGCCGCCTGGGCAGAGGCTCACCAGCGCGGTCCTGCCGGCCGTGGGGGTGGTCAGCACGATCGACCCTTCCGCGCCCGCCGCGCGCAGGGCGATTTGGCCCGCGCCGGTGGTGGAGCTGTCCAGTGTCAGGAAGCTGCTCTCTGAGGCCAGTCGCAGCGACCGGCCGTTCACGCTCACCACGCCCCCCTCCCCGTCACGGCCCAGGGCGGTGATGTCGATGAACCCGTCGGTGGCGGTCAGCAGGACGCGCGTGGCGATGATCTCTTCCAGGTTGCGGCTGAAGGCGAGTGCCATGGTGGTGGTCCTGTTCGGTTGTTCGGAGGGATCAGTCGGCGCGCAGGGTGGCGCCCAACTGGCGGAGTGAATCGGCGATGTTGCTCTCGGTTTGGGCGAATTTCTCGTCGAGCAGCACCCGCAGCAGGTCCAGCCGGCGCAGGTGGTCGGCCGCGTTCTGGCCGGGCGTCGCCAGGCCGCCACGGGCCAGGGCGGCCGCTTCCGCGACCTCTGTCTCCAGGAGGTCCAGGTCGTTCTCCAGGTGGTTGAGGCCAACTTCCAGGATGGTGGACTGGGCGAACAGGTTCACCACGCAGTACATCGAGGCTTCCAGCAACCGAGTCATCCCCATGCCGCGCGCTTCCAGGGCCGCGGTCGCCTCAGAAACCGCGGCCCCCTGGCTACGCAGGGCGTCCCGCGCCGCCAAAACCAACGCCAGCAATCCCAGGTGCGACCAGAACCTTCCCCCCTGCCTGGTCTTGAAATAGATGGACCGGTGCAGGTCGCCATCGTGGAAGCCAGTGTCTGCGGGGCCATACGGCCTGTCGATGGAGAAATCGGGCTCCAGCCGGTACACCATTTGTGAGGCCGAACCGAAGCGCAAGGCGGCACCGGCACCGAATCCAGACGAAGCGTGCGAGGCGGCAAGGACCGCCAGGCTGCCAGTGTCGGCCTCATCCAGCAGGGCCTGGGCAAATCCCTGCCAGTCGGCCTGGTTGGTCGTGCTTGGCTGCCGTGTCGGGGGGGTGGCCATGGTCTTCCCTTTGGATGGTTTATGAAAGCCTGCGGGCCTAGGGTTGCCCGTCCTCGGATTCGGGTTCGGCGGGTTCGGTGACGGCGGCCGCTGGCCAGTTGTCCCAGATATTGCCGATCGCCTTGGCCCGCGCGACCTGTGGGTCTGGCTTGGGTTGGAGTATCCCTAGTAGCTTTTGCTGCAGCAAGGTGCCGTCACGCAGTGAGGGGAGAATGCCATTCGGTTGCCCCTCCACCCCGTGTCGCCGCGCCATCGCTGCGAGCCTTTGGCGCGCCAGATCTGCCGGACTGGGCGGCTTGGGGGCCAAGGCTCGCTCGGCGCGGGTGGATTCTGCCTGCTGGAGCATTTTTTCCACGCGGACCTGGAAATCTTCGAGCTTGCCCGACAATCTATTCGCCTCGGCCATGTGGGCTTTCAGGTTTTCCTCACCTTTCCTGAAATCATTCACCACCTGCTCCACGCCGCTGGGGAGTTCTTTTTCAAACTCGTTTTGGGTTTCTCTGAATAATTCCAGGAATTGCCCGATCGCCTCCCGGTTTTCGGGGCTCGATTCCTCCTGAAGGGCATTCGACAAGATGCCTTCCAGTTGTTTGGTCGACGACAGGAAATCTTGGAATCCACCCTGGAACGATTCCAGTAAAGGGTCACCCATCAGTTAGCCTCCGGCTCGATGAAGCGGGAAAGGATTATTGACGCGATCAGGCCCCCACATTCACCATCGGGCCCTGGAGGTTCAGCATGCCATCGGCCGATTCGGTCGCCATGGCGCTAGACACTTGGCCCGAGGCATCGAAGGCAAGCGACCCGGTGGGGCCTGACGCGGCCAAGCCGCTCATGCCCAGTTCCAGACTCGATTCCCCGGCTTCCAATGTGTGGCCAGCGGGGCCTAACTCGCGGGTTACCGCACCGGCCGCCTCGCTCACCCCGGAGGGCCCCACCTCGACCGTGGTGCTGCCCACGCTGGTGGAGAGGCCCTCGGCCGTCAGCGTCAGGGTGGCCATTCCCACCTTGAGGGTGATTGAATCGGGGGTGATGGTGAACAAGCTGCCAAGGCCGGGAGGACCCATGGCAAAGGCCATCTCGCCTTCTTGGATCTGAACCGTACCAAGCGCGGCTGTAGGCCCGAAGGCAATCAAAAAGCCGCCGGGTGTCAGCGTCAGCATGGCGTTGTTGCCCGAAGACGGCGTGCTCAACAGGATAGACGCGTCATCCCCATTGGTGGTCAGTGCGATGCCGCCGCCGCTCTGGCCCTGATTCAGGGTCAGGAAAGAACCCTTGGCGTTCAGGTTGATGGAACTGGCGTTGACCGCGACCGAGCCTTTCTCGCCCAGGGAGTCGATATTCACAAACCCATCGGTGGCGCATTGGTTGATATGCCTGGCCAGTTGGATGTCACTGTTCTCGTTATGCGTGATGCTCATGACGCGCCTTTCAAAGATGGGTAGTTGTGTGCTGAAAGATGGCGTGTGGAAAAAAACATTCCGGGTCCTGACCTACCAAGTGGTTAAACTCAGGGGATGACAGCAGATTGGCCCCCTGGCTTGTCTCGGCCAAGTAAAAATTTTGAAATCCCGCATGACAAAGTCTTGCCTTCCCGGAATACAGGGTGAGCTGTCGCCAGAAAATCCCCAAAGTGTTAACCCGGTCATCCGATTTTTGGCCGATTCAGCAGCAAGATGGCATCCATCACCATACGGAGGCCCCATTTCAGCAGCGGGAGGGAGTCGACTTTTTTCGCGAATGCTTGCCCTTCCCGCATGTACCACTTCTGGAGCCTGGTGCGCACAACAGGTTCCGCATCCGGGCCAAACATCCAGTTTCGAAAAAGGATCCATTTTGGATTTTCAGCTCCATAGACCGCCCGCGCCACCCAGCAGCCAGAGCTGGAAGGTTGCATTGGATTGTTAGCAGCGAGGTTTGCACCGGTACCCTGCAACTTGCTTTGAAGATTAGTCTTCAGCAATTCCGCTTTGGTTTTAAGGTCGGTGAGGGTGTTGGTTTGTGGTTGAGTTATTCCAATAGCCATCATGGTGGTGGTGATTCCTCCGAGCAGTTCTTCCAGGTTGTCAATTTCTTTTTGGAGGTTGGCCTGGGTGTACTGACTACTGGGATCTATTTTTGCCACAGAGCTTTCTAATCGTTTCGTCTCGCTTACAACAGTATTTGCGGCGGCACATAACCCCTCCAGCCACCGCAGCAGCGAAATGCCACGGCTTTCCAGGATGATGTTGGAATAAATCAGCCATTCATATTCCCACTCAGTTTTCTTCAGGCTTTTTTCTGAGGTTTCGTATTGTTCTTTCGCTTTTGCCACGTCTTCGTGAGCCATGCTTGCTTCATCCGCGTGCGAATCCACCCCCCCGGCGCCCGGGTTGACAACTTGGCCTTCGGATTCCGCTTCCTCCTTTGCGATTTTCTCCTGTTTGGCCAGGTTATTTTTATCCGCGTCCACCTGCTTCTTTTTGAAGTCCAGTTTGTTTTTCTTGATGTTCAGCGTGATATCAAAAGCGGCAATGGAGAGAGAAAACAGTCCGATGGCTAACCACATCAGCTTGTGGCGGTTTCTGGCCCACCAGCTTATGCCGGTATCAGGGTCGTTCCACCGTGCTGTGTACATGTGCTTGACCTCGTCCCCGCGAAAAGCCGTGAAATTTTTCGCGCGCGACGGCATGTAGTTGAAGGTGTTTTTATTGCCGATCAGGATGTTGCTGTCTGCCCCGGGGCCAAAAATGACACCCAAGGCGAAATGGCCGAGAAAGTTGTTCAGTTTTGGCACAGAGTCAAGGAATGATTCCAGGAATACCTCCATATCGCAGACAAAGGAGACATTGGCGCCGAAGACATTTTTGGTGGATCCGCCCTCGTTGGTGTAGTTGAGTGTATCGCCATTGATCAGGCTCAAGGTGGCGGAGTTGACTTTTTTCCATTTTGATTTAGGGTCTCTCAGAGTCTCTACGGTGCTGATGCCGGCAATAATATCCCACAACGACATGGCTTCCCCCGGGTAGTACCTTGTTGCGCCGCTTTCTTACCCATTACAGGCACCCTATTCAAAGCGACCATTCCATGACCTTGAACACGCCTCCATCCGTTAACCCTGGATATTGATGTCGGTCTTGGGCCGCATGGTCACCTGACTGCTTTCCTGCGTGGAGTTGAAGCGCGCCTCGGCGTGGATGTGCACCACCTCGGCCCCCCGCTCGTCCGACAGCAGCAGCAGGTGGTAGTTCTCGGAGACATCGCCCCCCTGGCAGAGCGTCTTGAAGCCGGACAGGTAGACATTTTCCGGCAACTCAAACGGCGGGTGGTTGGTGCCGTTGTAGACGCTGCCGGTGATGATCGGCCGGTCGGGGTCGCCCCGCTCGAACGACACCACCACCTCGTGCCCCACCCGGGGCCAGAAGGCCGCCCCGTAACCCTTGCCGGCCCAGCCCTGCGCCACGCGCACCCAACAGGAGCTGGCAGAGTTCCTGGGCTGGGCCGGATCGAACCAGAAGCAGACCTTCACACGGCCGTAGGGATCGACAAAGGTATCCATCCCCCGGGGGCCGGTGACCATCGCTGTCTCCACGCCCTGCACCGCGGGCTTGGGCCTGGGCGGCCAGGGGGGCTGCGGTAAAGAGAATGGTGCCGCCTCGATTATGGCCTCGCGGCGGATGGCGGGTGTCTCGCCCACCCAGTATCTGCCTTCCACTTCCACCAAATGCTCCACCCGAACCGCTAGCCACTCGCCATCCTCGCGCGGGTGCCCGGTCAGGTGGAAGCCGTGCCCTGCTGTGACCTGATTGCAGTCGCCCCGCGCCGTGGCGCGCACCGACGCGGACGCCATGCCGGCGGCTGCGAGCCTGGCCAGCCGTTCCTGGGCGTCGTCCAGCAGGGAAAGGGATTCTTGGTCGCTGGCTCCCGTGGTGCCGACCGCGTCGAATTGCCGGGCCGCCGAAAGCTCCCGGGCCACCCAGGGGCCTTTGGCCGGCACGGTGCGCAATTCGCGTTCCCCGGCACGGACTAACTCCTGGGACTGCGCGTCGGTCTCCAGGATGCGGCCATAAAACTGGAAGTGGCTGTCCAGCAGGCGGGCCTTGGTAGGGGTGAGGCTCTGCTCGGTCTCCCAAGAGCGAATACCTGCCTTCTGGGCCGTGCCCCCATCGTCGCGCAGGTATTCGACCCGCGTGTGGCCGGCATGGGCCAGGGTGGTATTGTCGGTGACGATCAGGGTGTGGGCGAGGTGCTCGCGGGGGTGGTGTTCCTGGGGCGGGCCATCCTTCCGGCCGTGGCGCCAGTGGTGGCTGAACCCTTCCTCGGAACAAAGCCGCAAAAAGAACTCGAGGTCGGTCTCGTTGTATTGCGTGCAATAGACGCGTACGGGCGGTTTGCCCTGGATGTGGAATTCGGCGCCGCCGACGGGGCTGAGCAACTCCTTGAGAATTTCCACGGCGGTCTTGCGCTGGAAAATGCGCGACCGTTTCACCAGCCCGAGCTGCGCGAGCCGGGGCTTGAGCACCAGCCTGTAGCGGTCGAACACCTCGTCGCTGTCGGATTGGCGGGCGGACCAGACGATGCCGTTGATGCGGCGTGTGGATCCATCCACCAGGGTGACCCTGGCTCCCGCCTCCTGGCCCAGCAGTTTTTCGAAGGGTACCTCGGCTCCCCGTGGTGCCAGAAGGTCCAGGGTGAACTCGTAGGTGCCATTTAGCGCCTCGTGCCCGGCCAGGCGCACCGGCAGCAGGGTATCCTCCTCAAGGGCTGTGAATACCTGTAGGGGGGAATTTTCCTGAGAGAAGTGGTTCATGTCCTTTTTCCATCCATGCCATTTGCCGGGGCGAAAATAGAATTTTCACGCACCTCACGGCTGTTTTTTCTGTGTCAGGGTCAATTCAACCTCGCCGCTCAATTTTACCACGGGCGGGTCTCCCTGTATGTATTCGATCACCGCCCCGCCAAAAGGATCGGCCTGTGCCAGCCAGCAGCCCGGCCCCATCGGCTGCAGGGAGGTTTCGGCCCCGCCCAGGCTAAACATGGGCACCCCGTCGCGCAGGAACAGCTTCGCCTCGCCGTAGGCAGGATGCAGGTAGACTCCCTCCATTTGGACCGGGTCGATCTTGTCCATGCGCCCGCGCGCCCGGTCTCCTGCGGCGCGCGCCCGCTGCACCAGCTCCTCCAGGCCGCGCTTTTGCTGCTTCAGCACCAGTCCGTTGTAATCACGCCCGGTGTGGCCCAAAAAAAGGTCCATCAAGTGGTGAGTCAGCGACAGGTTCATCCGGGTCAGGCTGAGGTTGCACAGCACCACGAACCCCAACTTCTTGCCGGGCACCAGGGTGATCTGCGCCCGCATGCCATCCACAGCGCCACCGTGGGCCAGCACCCTCTCGCCCCGGTGATCGTAGACGGTGAAACCGAGGGCGTATCCCATCGCCTGCGAGCTGGGGTTCAGGCCGCGCAACGCCGGCGTGAATTCCTGGGCCACCTGCTGGGTGTGCAGCAACCCCATCTGGTTTTTCGAAACCAGCCGCTTGCCCTCGGGCGTGGTGCCGTCCCCCAGGTGGAACAGCACCCAGCGGGCCAAGTCGTTCGCGGTGGAGTGGATGCTGCCGGCCGGGTCGGGACTGTTGAAGGGGTAGGGTTCGCAGGGTTCGGGCAAGTCCTCGAAATTCAGCCGATGGGGCTGCGCACGCGGGAACTGTGGCGGGATTTTCGACGGGTCGGCCCAGGTGGAACGCAGGGCCAATGGTTCGATCAGTCCACTTCGCACCTGCTCGGCCCAGGGCTTGCCGTCGACCGCCTCCTCCACCAGACCCAGGGCGGTGAACAGGCTGGTCTGGTAGGCGAACTTTTCACCGGGTTTGGATTGGACGGGCAGGTTTTTCAAACGCTCCACCCGGTCGCGCATTGTGCCGCCCCACCGGTACCAGAGCAGGTCGTGGCTGGCCAGGCCGCCGGAATGGCTGGCGGCGTGGCGCAGCGTGACGGATTGGGTCGCCTGCGGATCAGACAATTGAAACCAGGGCAGGTGCCTGGCGATGGGATCATCCCAGGTTGCCTTGCCGGCATCCACCAGTTGGGCCATGCGGGTGGTGGTGAAGGTTTTGGTGATGGAGGCCACCGGGAAGAGCGTGTCCGGCGTGACGGGTTGGTCGCTCCCTTTGGCGGTGGTGCCGAATCCCTTCGCCCAGATCACCTTGCCGTCATGCACCACGGCCACCGCGCAGCCCGGCACCCGCCAGAAACGCATGCCCAGGCGGGTGAGGTTTTCCACCTGCAGTTCCCACGAATCGGGCAAGGCGGGGGCTGTCGCCTCCTGGGCGGTGAGTGGTTGAAAACCCCACAGCAAAAAGGAGGTGAGGACCAGCAAGCGGGTGAGGGTTTCAGGGCGCATGGTCGCCGATCCGCTAAAAATAGAGTGGAAGGCGCGCCGGACAGTCCCAGGCCGGCGCCCAACAAAATCGTACACCAACGCCGGCGGTCGGGCACAGGTGGCGGGTTTTCGGGCGGGGTGGGGGTTCCATGGATCCACGGGTGATCTTCGGGATAGCCGGTGCCGTGCTGGCGCTGTCGCTGGCGTTGTTTTGGTGGTCTGGATTGCCACTTTTGTGGGCTCCCACCCTGACGATCGGCATTCCCTTCGCCTACGCCGGCTGGTGGAACCTGCGGAAGTATTATCCGGGCAGGCCCGCCTACTGGTGGGGCGGGACCGCGCTCATAATCCTGCCCACCCTCGTCGCCCTGTGGGTGGTGCGGGAGGCCGGGTCGCTGGCCGGTCAACTGGCGGTCAAACGCCATGACAGCGACCTGCGAACGGAAATCACCGCCATGCTGCGCGACAAACCCGAAGATTACCCGGCGCTGGGGGAGGGCCTCAGGCAGGAGCGGCTGGGAAGATTGACTGAAATCGCCCGGGATCCGAAAATTTCCCCCCGCACGGCGGAGTTCGTCACCAAGGCGACCGATTTCCTGGACAACAAACTGCCAAAGGAGCGCGGGTTTCGTTACCGGGTGGGCTCGGAGGCCCGGCTGCGTGACGCGGTGGCCCTGCTGGAGAAGGCGGTACCCGCAAAGCCGTCGGCCCGGCTGTCCATGCCCTCGGAGGGATCCCTGGTGGTGGTGGAGGACCGGGCCAGCCTGAAGCCGCTCACGGGCGAGCGCTACGCGCTGGCCGACCTGTACGCCATGCGGGGCGTGGCGCTGCGGGCGGCCTGCACCCTGGACGAGGCCGAATGGCTGGTGCTGGTTACCTGGGGTGTTCCGGTTGCCTTGCCCGACCGCCACGCCTATCCTTGCGCGCTGCGATTGTTCTCAAAAAAAGATGGCAAATGGATGGATAGTGGATCACTGGAAGTTGCCAGCTTCGCCACCGAGGCTGAAGCCGACCCGGAGGCCTCCACCGCCGGGTCGCGGGGCTACAACCTGGGCGACCGCCCCCGCCAGGACGCCATTCGCCGGTGGCTGCAGGGGGGCGAACCCGGGAAGGTGGACTGATTTTTGTCAGCGGGCCTTCCGGAAGGGGACCGTGGCTGACGGAATTCCCGCGCCGTTGACCGACTGGATGGCGTATTGGGCTCCGGGCGACGGATCGGTGATTTCCATGCGGGCCAGCGGTTGGTCGGGAGTGTCGTGGTAGCCCAACCCCTGGAACAGGGGACGGGGCTTGGCGGCGGGTTTTTCGGGCAGTTTCTTCCACACTTTCCCGTCGCGCAGGATCACAAACCCGCCCAGCCCGCTTTCCAGGTCCGCCGTGGCTTGCCAGGTCAGTTTGGCGGTGTCACCCGTCATTTCAACGGTGGCGATCACGGGCGGAAGGGGCGGGGTGGTATCGCCCACCAACCCGGTCCGGCTATATTCCTCCCACACGCGGGCAAATTGCAGGCTGGGTAGCCAGACCGTGCCGGCGGGCGCGCGGGCCACCGCTTTTTTCGCCTCGTCGCTGTCAGCCACCACCGGTTTGCCGCCGCCCACAGGGGCTATCCACCCGGTTCCGGGCTGGATAGGCCGCAGGCGGCCATCCGAGGATTCCTTCGG
>Ga0315906_10001372_pt1 | contig 36392 bp, 29 predicted proteins | sample LakEriMetagenome_4_FD_203526 | JGI IMG/M metagenome (GOLD analysis project Ga0315906, IMG submission 203526) | Freshwater fungal communities from buoy surface, Lake Erie, Ohio, United States - Buoy 2 MA122 | ecosystem: Environmental > Aquatic > Freshwater > Lake > Lake biofilm | place: USA... | reverse complement strand
AAAAAGACATGAATCTGGTATAGTTAAAGACCCAGTGACTGTTGAACCGAATATTAGTGTTGCGCAGCTAATTGAACTAAAACAGAAAAGAAAAATTTCTGGCGTGCCAGTTGTAGAAAATGGTAAACTAGTCGGGATTATTACTAATCGAGATTTACGCTTTGAAAATAACCTTAACCAACCAATTAAAAATATTATGACAGCAGCTGACAAGCTAATTACTGTATTAGAAGGTAGCCCAATTAGTGTAGCACAAGAACTAATGCATAAGCATCGTATTGAACGGGTTTTAATTGTTAATCATAATTTTGAACTAAAAGGACTTATTACAGTTAAAGATTTAACTAAAAACATTGTTTCACCTAATGCCAATAAAGATAAATATGAGCAATTACGGGTTGGAGCTGCTGTTGGGGTTGGGGCTGATACTGAGGAAAGAGTAGAACTACTGGTAAAAGCTTATGTTGATGTGATAATTGTTGATACTGCTCATGGGCATTCACAAGGTGTTATAGATAAAGTCCGTTGGATTAAACAAACCTACCCTCATATTGAAGTTATTGGTGGCAATATTGCTACGGCTGAGGCAGCAACAGCTTTACTTAATGCAGGGGCAGATGGAGTTAAAGTTGGCATTGGCCCTGGGTCTATTTGTACTACCAGAATTGTTGCTGGGGTTGGAGTGCCGCAACTTAGTGCCATAAATAATGTAGCTCAAGCATTAAAAGGTACTGATATTCCTTTAATCGCTGATGGTGGAATTCGTTTTTCTGGAGATATAGCCAAAGCATTAGCAGCTGGTGCTTCATGCGTTATGCTAGGCAGTATGCTTGCTGGAACTGATGAATCACCAGGAGAGATTGAATTATACCAAGGAAGAAGTTATAAATCTTATCGTGGCATGGGTTCTTTAGGTGCTATGAGCAAAGGCTCTGCTGATCGATATTTCCAAGAGATTACTAATGCAGAAGAAAAGTTAGTACCAGAAGGAATAGAAGGACGAGTACCGCATCAAGGTCCATTAGGTTCTGTTATTCATCAATTATTAGGTGGCTTACGTTCATCTATGGGATATTTAGGCACAGCAACTATTGAAGAAATGCATCAAAAAGCTCAATTTGTTGAAATAACTTCTGCTGGAATTAAAGAATCTCATGTGCATGATGTACAAATTGTAAAAGAGGCTCCCAACTATACCAATCGTAATTCTATTTAAGCTCATGGAAATAAATATATGGAACAAAATATATTAAAACCACCTCACAAAATTATTGCCCACAAACACCCATAACGGGCCAATTAATAAAAACTGCAAATCTTTTAAAAAAGAGGGCTTCTTGCCCTCAATTTTATGTCCGATAAATTGTAATATCCAACTAATCACAAACACAATTACCGCAATTAATAAAATTGGCAATTGCCAGTGACTAAATACCTTTAAGGAATATAATATAATAAATGACTGAAATAACATAATTACTAATGGCATCACTCCTAAGCGTATGTAAAAGATAAATGCCATTAGCACAATTAAGTATCCCCAGTTAAAAACTTGTGAGTTAAAAATCTTAGGAACAGGAATACAATACACAAATGCCAAGCTTGCCCATAAAATTAATGGCACACACACTTTATGTATAAGTTGGTTATACTTATTTTGATGTGATTTGCCATATTCTATGAGCAAAAGCTCTAGAGCTTTCATGCAAAAGCCTGGTTTAATAACTGCTTTAATTGTTCGTTATGATCAGAACCTAAGCCGCAAGCAGGAGCAGCTGATGCTTGCCGTGTAACTGCTTCAAATTTCATGCCAGTGGATATATCTAAACAATCACGTATTTGAAGCCAAGCACCTTGATTATATGGCTCTTCCTGAACCCAAACTAGTTTTCTGGCTCTCTTAAATTTAGACAACTCTTCTTTTAAAGCATCCAGTGGAAAAGGATATAATTGCTCTATACGAATCAGAGCCACTTTAGATTCTAATTTGCGATTCTCACGCTCAGTAAATAGATCATAATATACCTGCCCGCTACAAACTATTACCTTTTCCACATTACTATTATTGGTAACTGTCTCTCCAATTACTGGATAAAACTCACCATTAGTAAACTGAGCAATCTCGCTTGCAGCAGCTTTATAACGTAATAAGCGTTTTGACATAAAAATAACCATTGGTTTAATATAATTAGTTAAAGCTTTGCGTCTTAAAGCATGAAACATTTGTGCTGCTGAGCTTGGAACTACAATCTGCAGATTATTCTCAGCGGATAATTGTAAAAACCTTTCTAAACGAGCGGATGAGTGCTCTGGACCTTGTCCATCATATCCATGAGGTAGCATTAAAGTAATATTAACTAAAATCCCCCATTTAGCTTCAGCTGAAGCAATGAATTGATCAATTATAACTTGCGCACCATTAGCAAAATCTCCAAATTGTGCTTCCCAAATTACTAAATCTCTTAGGCTTGTGATTCCATATCCATACTCAAAACCCAAAGCACACTCTTCATTTAATACTGAGTCATATATACTAAACTTACTTTTATTCTCAAGGCTCTTTAAAGGTATATAACCATTATCTGTAATATCAACCCTATCATAATTGTGCCAAACTGCATGGCGATGAGAAAATGTACCACGTGCAGAATCTTCACCACACATACGAACATTAATCCCCTGCTCTAATAAACTACCATATGCCAGAGTCTCCGCCATACCAAAGTCAATGGGTTGTTTACCTTCCCCCATTAGTTTGCGTGGCTCAATTACTGTGCGAGATATAGTAGGATGTAGCTTAAAACTCTCATGAGGTAATTGAGTAACTAATGAAGCTATGTTAGAAAGTTGCTTTGCGCTAATTGCTGTTTTAACCTTGTCAAATGCTTTAGCATGCTTAACTGGCTTAATATCAAAATCATCATACATCGGTAAAGCTAGCATTTTATCTTTATTAATATGCTCACCTTTAACTAAGCATAAGCGATAGTTTTCCAACATATTATCCACATCTGTTTGGGTTAATACTTGTTGCTCAATTAACTTATTGGCATATACTATACGACTACCAGGATGCGCTTTTACTTTGCGGTACATTAATGGCTGAGTTAGACTTGGATCATCAGCTTCGTTATGTCCATGGCGTCTAAAACATACCAAATCAATCATAATATCTTTTTTAAATACCTGACGGTATTGAACTGCCAAATCCATTATAAAAGCCACACGCTCCACATCATCAGCATTCACATGTAATACAGGTGCTTCAACCATTTTAGCCAAATCAGTACAAAATCGGGAAGATCTTGAGTCTCGTGTATCAGATGTAGTGAAGCCAACTTGATTATTAATTACAATATGAATTAGCCCACCAACACCATAAGCACGGGTATTTGACATATTAAGCATACCCTGATTAGTTCCTAGCCCTATTAGTGCCGAATCACCATGAATTACAATTCCAGCCACCAAATCAGTATTATTATCTAATTTATCTTGCCTAGCTCTAACCATACCATTTAAAACTGGGTTTACCACTTCTAAATGTGAAGGATTAAATGGGATAGTAACTTTGATTGTTCCATTATCTGTAACATAATTACACTTATATCCCTTATGATACTTAACATCACCACTAGTTACAAAATCTGCTAATTTATAATTACCCTCAAATTCACTAAATAATTTTTCTGGGGATTTCCCATTGATATTTACTAGCACATTTAACCGCCCACGATGTGCCATACCAATATATAACTCTTTGGTGCCGTTAGCACACAGTTTATTTATAGCTCTATCTAATGCTGGAATTAGACTATCTCCGCCTTCCAAAGAAAAGCGTTTTTGCCCCACAAATTTTGTATTTAAAAATCTTTCTAAACCATCAGAATCAGTGAGTTTTTGTAATAAATGTTTTTTTTCAGCACTTGACAAACTAAAAGCTAAATATTTACTTTCTATATAGTTTTTTATCCAAACCTGTTCCTCAACATTAGTGATATAGGTATATTCAAACCCAGATGACCCACAATAAATCTCATCAAAACGTTTAATAATATCTTTTAGCTTTAATTTAGCACTATTTTTAATATCTAAATCTACATAAAACTCATTATCTAATGCTGATTTTAACCCTAAATTATCTATATCCAAAATTGCTGCTTTTATAACTTCCACACGTTTTAATGGATCCAGATCAGCATACTCTACTCCTAATGTACGATAGTTTTCAACCAACTGCCATACCTGAGCTTGCATGGTATCTAGTTCACTATTGCTCGCACTTGATACAAAATTAGGATTTTGGGTAATTGCTACAAATTTATCTCGAATTAAAGAATGATTAATATCCTTAGACCCATTGCCTCTAATTGAACCATCTTGAATAGAATCAAAATAAGCACGCCATTTATTATCAATATTATTAGGATCTAAGAGATATTGTTCATATAGTTCCTCAATAAAATCAGCATTACCACCAAATAAATAAGAACTGCTATTTTGCTGTGCAAAAGATTTCATTTTATACCTTTTATAAATAAAATAATTAATTGTTTTTATATAACCTTCTTCGTGCATAATAAATAACTGAGATAGCTAATAAAATAAATAATAAACTAGCATCATCACCATTTTGGGTAGCTGAACAACCACCGCCTCCAGCACCGCTGGAATTAGTTGAGATTGGGTCATTTACACTAATAGGGACTAAATTTATAGTTTTGCCATCATTTGTTAACTTTAATGTTGCCTGGGTAATTCCTAATTTTGTAGGCGATACCGTAACTGAGCATGAAGCACCAACATCTAAACTAATATTAGAACATTCATCTGCTACAATAGTTAAACCAACATTAGAACTATTAATAATAGCTGCAGTTAATACATTCATTTCCTTAGTTGTAGTATTGGTAAATACAACAACTTGGGGTTCAAGAGATGTAAAAGTTAAAGAACTAGGTTGCGCTAAAATTTTATAATTATTAATCGCATAAATTAGTGCGTTTTGTGCATTTAAAGTTCGATTGGGCACTACCCCACCTTGTCCGCTTGTAATATCACTTAGATTGGAAGTATTAGTTAAGGCAGATGAACTAGATTGCAAAATATCAATCAAATTAGACGCAGAATATTGTATTTTAATTTGATTAAAATAAGTAATTAAATCAGCTATAACTGCACTAACATGAGGAGTTGCCTGGGATGTTCCCTGATATTCAATATATGTTGAATTAGTTGATGAGTATGCGTATGACTCTTCAGATGCCCAAAAAGTAGAATATATATTGTTGCCTCCATACCCAAAAGAACCGCCACCAGAAGCTGTTATGGTTGTATTACCATAACTACTATACCAAGATAATTCATTATTGTAGTTTTTTGCCGAAACCGAAATAACATTTTTACAATTAGCGGGATTTATATTAGCCACATTATGTATAGTATAACTTGAGCCATCTTGGTTTACTGTAGCATTTCCAGCTGCAACAACTACGATTATACCTGCAGATACCGCAGAATTAATCGCTTGTTGCATCGTTGCTGAACAAGCTCCAACCCCACCAAGACTCATGTTAATAACTTTTATTGGAATATTATTTGTTGAACTAGTTGCCGCTTCAGATAGCCACAGTATTGCATTGGCAACATCTGAATTATAACCACCACATTTACCCAAAGCTCTAACCGGAAAAACACTTGCTCCATAAGCTCCACCCAATATTCCAGATCCTCCACTATAACCATTAGCAGCAATTATGCCAGTGACATGCGAACCATGCCAACTAGAAGATGGAGCTACACAGCTACTATCAAAAAAACCATTACTTGCTTGAGCTTGTGCCGTAGTTAAATAATCCCCCAAGTCCAAACCATCAGGAGTATAATCAATAGTAGCTTTTGAATTTGGCGTGGAGCTAGGGCAACTACCAGCAATACGACAATCACTAATAAACTGGTATCCATAGCATGTTGTATTAGCCTTGTTAGTTGAGGTGCAAGGAGTTGAAGATTGAGAACCTGATAGCTGAGATAAAAAATTACTATGCGGAGTATACCCAGTATCTATAACGGCAACTATAGTATCATTTCCTGGACTAACAGCTGGATATGAAATATTCCAATGAGCCCATAATTCAGCAAAGTTATCTCCTTGAGATGCCGACATATCCCACTGAGCTGGATTAGAAAGTGGAACGGCCATTGGCTTTAGTAATTTGTCTTCTTCAACGTATTCTATATTAGGATCGGTACTAATTTTTTGAATAACTTTTTGGAGTTGCTTACTATCTACATCTTGAGGTAGTTCTACAACATGAGCACCATTAGAAATTTGAATGACTTCTTTTATTTGCACACCAGATAATTTAGAAATTTGTGCCATTCTACTGCTTGAAATGGGCTGCATCATTTGATTGTTTAGTTGCATTTGAGTGATTCGACCTGAGGTTACTAAATTTTGTTGTTGTGGGGTTATTTTATATTTTATAATTAATCTTTTATTTGCTAAAGCGTTAGAAGTACATACAAATAAAAACAATAAAAAGCAATACTTTTGAATAATCACTTTCATAGAACACCCTTAATATAATCTTATATAATAGTCCTAACGTATTTAGCAATATGTATTATATCATATAGCCAAAAAAATATGACTACTTCTTTAAATACTCCAAATATAATCAATAAATATAATCTTTGTTATCCAAATAACCTATTTTAATTAATATTGCTTTTATTATATAATAACTATGTACAATTAGTTAAATGACTTAACTAATTTGTAAACAAATTGGTTAAGGAGAAAAAAATGACAGATCAAACAAAAATAGGCAATAAATTGCCAATGCAATTAGATGTTAATAAATATAAGAACACAACCCCAGAACACCAAGCACATAATATGCTAACTAAATACCTGAAAAAGGATAGAAGTTGTAACACTATGCAAGATTTAGTTAAAAGCTTTGCTTTAGATAATAATAGCATCTTAGGGAACAACCAAAGTTTTATAACTAGAGGACATCTTCTTAGCAAGCAGCCAAAAGTTTTTGTAGATACATATAGTGATAAATGGAAACAAATCACAAATATTCAGCAAATAAATCAGATGAATTCTGCAAATTCAGTGACTGCTACTATAGGGGATAATTTAAAAGAAGATATTGGTCTAAGTGGAAGCTTTTTTGTTGACACTAATCGTTCAGGCCATACATTTAAAAAAGTTTATGGCCAGGATTTTCTAACTTATTTTGAAGAATATCTTAATGACAATCCAGGAAAATCTTTATATGATATGCTAAATAAACCAATCATGATTGATAATAAAAAAGACTTTTTGTTAAATTTTAAAGTAAATGCTACAATTTCAGGAATAATGGGTAAATTTCCAGTAGACCACGATAATTTAGAAGACGCAGTTTTATTTGATGCAATAGGTAGTAGTTTGTTTAATGAATACAATAAGCAAAATAAAACACCAGAGACTAATCAAAACACACAAGGTAACTCATTATTTGCAGCAAATAAAGACTCTAGAAGAGTTGAAGAAAAAATAACAGGCTTTATGCACAAAACTGTAAAATTAAGTAATTATGCAAAAAATAAAATCTCATCTTTATTAACTCTGCTTTTTTCTGATAAGAAAAAAGCAGCTAGTAAAGAACAATATATTAATGATGTTTTTAAATTATCCCATATCGCAAAAGATAATAAATCCCAAATAAAAATATCAAAGCTAAAAACTGAAATTATAAAACTTGAAACAAGCTTAGAAAACAATCCTGGATACGTTAGACACGAAACTAGAAAACAAATAAACAGTTTAAGCATACAAATTGAACAGTTAACTGTACTTGGAAAAAATGACTTTGTTGAAATTATTAAAAAATCAAGTTCAGCACAAACTGAGAATATGCAAAAAATAATTGAGAAATTATCAAATAATAATCTGCATGAAGTAGAAAAAGAAAATCTAGTAAAAGAGTTAATAGGTGAAACATATCAGGATTTTCTTTCTCCTTTTGATAATAATACACTTAACTCAATAAATAAATTTAGTCCTGCTGCAAAGACTAATAATGATGAATTAGTACAAATCTCAAAAGGTTTATTAAAAGGAATTAGTACCCCAATAAAATTTACCACGATGCAAGGTTTTTTTGGTAATGGTACTGTTAAAATTGCTTTAGAGAATTACTTTAAAGATTATATGGTAGATAAAAGTGGAGTTTACTTAGATTATACAATGACCAAGGCAACCTTTGATGAATTGAACCTAAAGGAAGATACAACCTATATGGATGGAGTTTACTTTGTTGTAGATGAAGATAAATCTGAAACAACAATGTATGTAGTAAATGGCAATTATAAAGATCCCATTGAAAATTCCACACGTTTGCTATCTGCATTATATTCAGAATATACTAACGCTCCGCACACCATTATTACGAAGGAGTACTATATTACAAGACTATGATAAACAATATATTGTAGTAGCTATGCAAATAAATAGCATAGCTTAATTTATAATTTTGTTTTATAATACTTAAAATCATGCCACATATAAACAAAGCCAATAAATAGACAATATTTATTGGCTTTTTATAATGCACCAACACAAATAATAAATTTACTAAAAATAATGCAATTAATTTATTATTTATTTTACTTAAAAAAACATCTTGCAAAAATAACCGAAAAATCAACTCTTCTAAGATAGGAGAAACAACAATCAGAATAATAATGCTTGACACAGTTAAATTAACATAAAATATACTTAAATAACTAGCAAAATACATTCTAAGAATTATTAAAACTAAAGGCGGCACAAATATACTTAAAATCAAAAAAATATTTTTTCTATTCATTGCAACCACTTTTTAAGAATTGATTAATAAAATTGATCATTGCAGTATCTTTGGGTCTAAATTCAGTAGAATTATATCACTGATAAAAACACACTTATTTGGTACATCTTTAACATAAATAGCATTTCTTATACTCATATCTAAGCAGGACGAAATTTATTCGTCATTTTGAAACAAATTAATCAGCTCTATAAAACCACTAATGACGAAATGCTCTATATTTTGTTAATACCATTGCTAAATTTAATTCATCCGCAGCTGCAAAAATATCCTTGTCTTTAATTGATCCACCAGGCTGAATAATTGCTTTTATACCAGATTCCGCTAGTAAATCCACATTATCTCTAAATGGGAAAAAAGCATCCGAAGCACAAACCGCTCCACTAATATTAAAACCAAAACCTATAGCTTTATTTATAGCAATTTTAGTAGAATCAATACGCGACATTTGCCCTGCTCCAATTCCAACAGTTTGCTGATTTTTTACAAGTATAATGGCATTAGACTTAACAAAGCGTGAAATACTCCAAGCAAAAAGCAAATCCGCGTACATACTATTAGTTGGTAAATTTATAGTAACAGGCTCTAAATCTACCAAACTTATTTTTTTATTTTCTGGGGTTTGTACCAATAATCCACCACCAATACGCTTATAGTCTAATCTATTATGGTTATTATTTAAATCTATTTGTAAAACTCTAACATTTGTTTTTTTAGCCAATACCTCCATGGCTTCAGCTGAATACCCAGGAGCAATTAACACCTCCACAAATACATTCGTTACAGCTATGGCAGCTTTCAGGTCAAGCTCTTTATTAAATGCAACTATGCCCCCAAAGCTACTAATAGGGTCACATGAAAAAGATTGATTGTATGCCTCTAAAATATTCTCACCCAAAGATGCACCACACGGATTGGCATGCTTTACAATAACACAAGCAGGCTCTTGAAACTGCCTAACACATTCCCAAGCAGTATCTGCATCAGCTAAATTATTATATGATAATTCTTTACCTTGAATTTGTTTAAAGCTTGCAAGTAAACCATTTGTATTTCCACTATCTTTATAAAAAGCAGCAATCTGATGAGAGTTTTCTCCATAGCGTAAGGTTTGGATTAATTTTGCAGGTACTGTTAACTCTTCATTAAAGATAATATCATTAGATAATTGTTTTACCAAATATTGGCTAATTACACTATCATAATAAGCGCAATGGCTAAAGGCTTGTTGAGCTAACTTCAAACGCATCTGCTTACTTACTGTATTATTTGTAGATAGCTCTTCCATTACTAGTGAGTAATCTTTAGGGTTAGTTAAAATCAATACATGTTGATGGTTTTTAGCACTTGCTCTTATTAGTGCAACACCTCCAATATCAATATTTTCAATAGCATCCTCAAATGTACAATTTTCTTGGCTAGTTACGCCCTCAAACGGATATAAATTTACGCATACTAAGTCTATGGGCGTAATTCTATGACTTTGTAATTGTATTTGATGATCTTTATTATCATGTTGTGCTAGGATTGCACCATGAATCATTGGGTGTAAAGTTTTTACTCTTCCATCTAAAATTTCAGGGAAGTTAGTAATGCTCTCAACACTTATAACCTCAACTCCATTTTGAGTTAAATAGTTATAAGTACCACCTGTTGATAGAATTTCCACCCCTGAATCTTTTAATTGGTTAGCAAACTCTAAAAGATGCTCTTTGTTTGAAACACTTATTAATGCGCGTTTAATTGTTATTGACATCTAGTTTTTATACCTAAAATTTTATTATATAGCACCATATTATCCCATATTGTATGTTATAATTTGCAACTTTTATTATTAATACACAGCCTACGTAAATTTGCTATAGGCAATATGTATTAATCTTACATTTATTTCTACATATAGGTTTGATTATGCACAAATTTATTACCCTTATTTCTGGTCGTGGATCTAATCTAGCAGCAATGTGTAAAGCTGGACTAGCTCCATATATTAGCTGTGTAATTAGCAATAACCCTAACGCTAAAGGAATAGAAATAGCCAAAAAAAATAATATTCCCGTATGCATCGTTAATCATAGAGATTTTATTTCTAGAGAAAACTTTGAGCAAGCCATATCTTTGGTAATAGATAATTTCCCATCACAATTAATCGTATTAGCTGGTTTTATGCGCATATTGTCCCCATGGTTTATAGAAAAATATCCACAGAAAATAATAAATATTCACCCTTCGATTCTTCCAGCATTTACTGGAGCTAACGCACAACAACAAGCTTTTGATGCAAAAGTAAAAACCACTGGGGCAACTGTTCACTTTGTAACAGAAAAACTAGATCATGGTCCTATCATAGCATCAGGAGCCATGGCTATAAACCATGATAATGACGACGTGGATACCTTATGCAATAAAATACTCAAACTAGAACATATATTATACCCATTTGTAATCAAAAAAATCCTTAATGATCAAGTTAAAGTGCTAGCGAATGGAGCAGTGGAAGTAATAAAAGATATAGCTGATGATAAAATATTAGGTAAGTTTAAGTCTAATATTCATTATTAATTAGAAATTAAATAAATAATTATTTATTCGAGGGCTGGAGATACTGTCTGCACACCTTCATTAATATAAGCAATACAAACCCCAACACAATTTTATTATTATTCAACATTTTAATAGTATTTTTTGCATTCAAAAGCTACCATTAATATCAAAAATCATCAAAAAATCAAAATATTTTACAAATATGTGTATGTATTAACAAATGAGGGGGTATTTATAAATACGCAACAGATGCTGATAATAATGATAAAAGAAGCTGAGAGCAAAAGTTTCAATTAGATATAGACTCTAAAACTGGCAACCTGGAACTTAGTCTTTAATTCCAAAACTATTAATAAGAGTTTAGATACTTTTTAAATAAATAACTTGACTTTAAAATCTAACTATGTTACAATTATGTTAAGTTAAATAACATTTAGTAGAGACGCTCCCAAATCTTGCAACTCTATATTATACCGACCATTGGGATTGCTTTATTGGGGAAGCAATCCCAAAGGAAAAACCCTCGCTTAGGCGAGGGTTTTCTTATTAATAAATTATTAACTTAAATAAGTATGCGCTTTTAAAGTGTTTTCTAAACTTGAAAGCATGCTATCTTCTTCTTTTTTATTAAGCTTAGCTTTTTTAATAAATTTAATCAAGCTTCCTACAATATGCATTCTATCATAACCAACATATTCTAAAGAATCTGCATTACTAAAAGCAGCATTTACTTTATCAATAGAAAATCCACCCTTGCCATCAAGACTTATTTCTATAGTATTAACTGGACCAAATAAATTATGTAGGTTACCCATAATTTCTTGATACGCACCAACTAAAAATACTGCAAGTAAGTAAGGATCTTGTGCATCATATAGAGGCAATTTAATTGATGGCTCATTGCCCTGGTAGTCCAAATAATTAGAAATTTTACCATCTGAATCACAGGTTATATCTTCAATAATTGCCCGCATCCTAGGTTCTTGATTTAGATGAGTAAGCGGCATCACAGGGAATAATTGTTGGATTGCCCAAGAATCTGGCATAGATTGAAATAAAGAAAAATTGGCAATTACTTTTTTAGCTAAATCTTCGTCTAACCTATCATATAAATCTCTATGTGCACGATATTCGCGATTTAATTTTTTAATTAACTTTAACTTAATATGCGAAAATAATTGCTCAGCAATTGCACGTTTTTCAATTGGCAGTTTACCATCTGCAAACCGATTTTGTATACTTTCTATTGCAAGTATACTAGAAGAAAATATCTCATTTATCGGTAATTTATCAAATAAATCTAATAAATCCTCTAACTCTAACAAATCCTCATCATTACTTTTTACTTCGGGTACTTCTTCCCCAACAACGCTTTCAACTTCTACAATATCTGTAATAAAAACTGCATGATGAGCCGCAACAGCACGCCCTGATTCAGAATATATATCAGGGATAGGTACGTTTTCTGCTTGTTCCACAGTGCTTTTTATGGTAGATAAAATAACATGTGCATAATCACTTAAAGTATAATTCGTGGAATTAAAGCTTCTGGTTCTACTTCCCTCATAATCAACAGCTAAACCACCACCAATATCAACAACTTTTAATGGAACACCAAGCCTATAGAGCTCCACATAAGTAGTTGATAATTCATTAATATAATGAAAAATATCTTTTACATTAGCTATCTGTGAACCTTGATGACAATGTAATAAATGTAGAGAATCTAACAAATTATTACTTTTAAGTAATTTAACTAGCTCTAATACTTGAGTGGTATTTAAACCAAACTTAGATTTTTCTCCACCAGAATGCGCCCATTTCCCAGCTAAAGTCAAAGCTAAACGGAATCTTACCCCAAGTAACGGCTTTACATCTAACTCTTTTGCTACTTCAATTACATATTTTGCCTCAGGCATTTTCTCAATAACAATGGTTATATTGCGTCCAAGTTTTTTAGCAATTAATGCGGTTTTTATATACTCTCTATCTTTATATCCATTACATACAATTGGGGTTTTATTATCTTTAATTAAAGAAAGCACAGCTAATAATTCTGGTTTACTCCCAGCCTCTAGACCCCTACAATCTTTAATATTTAGAATACTGTCTACCACCGCTTTATATTGATTAACTTTAACTGGATAAATTAATGTATAGTTGCCTGAATAGCCAATTTGTTTTTTTAAATCTGCAAATGCTTTAATAATTCTTTCAGCGCGATTTTGTACTATATCCTTAAACCGTATTACCATTGGAGTACTAAATCCAAGTTTTTTCACTTCATTTACAATATCTTGAATTGCTACAGCTTTATCTGCTAAATATTTGCCACGCCTAACAGTAATAGCACCATTTTTATCTACATCAAAATAACTATTACCCCACCCTGATATATTATAAAAATCACGACTCTTTTTGCTATTCCAAACATGTGCAGCAATATTTTCTTTATTCATGTATCTGAACCCTTTTTTTATCTGCCATGAGGGCAATAATATCCCGTGCAATATGTGCTGCTGCAAGAGCGGTAATTTCTGCATGATCATAACATGGCGCAACCTCTACAACGTCTGCCCCAATAATATTTACATCCTGTAAATTACGAATAATTGGTAATACTTGTGATGTAAAAAGACCTCCTGGCACTGGAGTACCTGTTCCTGGAGCAAAAGCTGGATCTAAGCTATCAATATCAAAAGTTAAATAAGTCGGATTATTACCTACAGTTTTTTTTATTTCATCTAAGGTTTTTTGCCAACCATTATCATGTACCCACTGCGCATCTAAAATATTAGTACCCATAAAATCGTCATTCCACGTTCTAATCCCAACTTGTACTGATTTTTGTGGATCTACGATACCGTTTTTTATAGCTTTATAAAACATTGTGCCATGATTGATAGAATCTTCATTATTATCAGCCCAAGTATCACAATGAGCATCAAAATGAATTACTGAAATACCTTTACCATATTTTTTAGCAAATGCACATAAAATTGGATAAGTAATATAATGATCTCCTCCAAAGGTTAGAGGAAACACATTATGATTTAATAAATTATCAATATGTGCAATTATTGTAGGCTTAATAGTCATGGGATTGTGTGGGTCTAGCATACAATCACCATAATCAATAACTGATAATATTTCAAATGGATCAAAGCCCCACGGATAAGGCAATAATTCAGCCACTTGAACTGATGCCTCACGTATTGCACGTGGTCCAAGCCTAGCACCACTTCTGTAAGTAACTGCAGAATCAAATGGAATACCACTAATTGCAATATCTACATTAGTCAAATCTTTCGTATAATTACGGCGCATAAAACTTAATGCTCCACCATAAGTCATTTCAAAACTACTACCTGTTAAGGTTTTACGCATAAAAGCAGCATCTACCATAGCACTCATATTATTTATCCTTTATAAATTGATGCAGACAATAAAAACCATGTTACTACTTAAGGGGCATCACGATAAATCTTAAGATTTCATGGTAATCTCCTTATTTTTTTAAATTATTAAAGATTGCCACGGCATTCTGCATCGCAATGACGATACTTCCATATAGTCTAAGTAATAATCACGGGATGTATTTTTTGGTTAGATATATATCCAAAGCATAACTTGCTCCCAAAAATGCTGGAAACTCTTGCATAATTACATAAACTGGAATCTGCACTAAATATGGGCGATAACGCCCTTTATCTTCAAATCTTGATCTAAACTCAGAACGCACAAAATAATCAATCATTTTCGGAATAATGCCACCACCAATATAGACTCCACCAAATGAATTAACTGATACAGCTAAATTTGAAGCAACAGTTGCAAACATTCGACAAAAAATATCTACTGTTTGTTTACATAACCAATCCTTACCAGTAATTCCAGCTTCTACAATTGCTGATGGGCTGGGTAAAACATCTATTACTCTTTTGTTAATTGAGTTTAGCCCCTCATAAATAAGCTGTAGCCCTGGTCCTGAAATAAACCTTTCTGCAGAGACATGGCTAAACCTTTTATGTACAAACTTCCAAAGCTCTACCTCTTCCTCATTCACTGGAGGAAAGCTAGATCTACCTCCTTCAGCTGGAATCGCAAAGTAATCCCCACTTGGATGTCTAAATAATGTTGCCATACCAAGACCTGTACCTGGTCCAAGAATAGCTATTGGTTTTTTAGTATCTGGCTCACCAATTCCGCCAATACGTCTTAAACTTGAGTGATTAATAAAAGGTATTGCTAATGCTAAAGCATGAAAATCATTTAAAAAAATAATTTTTTCTAAACCAATTTCTGCTGCAGTTTGTTTTACTGATAAAGATTGCCAAGGACTATTTACCATAAAAAATGTATCACCAATCTCTGGTGAAGGTAAAGCTAAAGCCGCACCTTTAATCAAATTGCTAAATCCAGTAATTTCTAAATAACTATTTATGGCTTGGCTCAACCCTGAGTAATCTTTACACGCTAAAACCTTTATGTATTCATACTTAAAAGGAGTAGTTTCAATTGCAAGGCGCGCATTAGTACCGCCAATATCAGCAATTAAACGTGGAAATGAGCTGTTATCCATAGTTATCTTTTCCTTTTGTCATTGGTTACTACAAATTCAATTCTATCTAAAAATATCGTCATTGCAAATGTCTTAGCACCACAAAACTGTGCCTCAACAAATCAAATGAGCATAATATTTTAACATGACTAAGCAAACTTCCATTAGAAAAAGTGATGTAATGTAAAAGGGATATAGTAAAAATTTAGCAAGTTTTATTTAACTTATTAATGATTTCAATGCCGTTAATGCCCGCACACGTGAAGAATAAAGATCTACAATTGGTAGAGGATAATTTATTCCAAGTTCTACTTTAGCAGTTTGTAAAACTTCCACCGGAGCTTCCCAAGGGTTAAACAGATATTTGTCTGGTAATAGCTTTAACTCCGGTACAAAATATCGTGTATATTCCCCTGATTGATCAAACTTCTGCCCCTGAGTAACCGGATTAAAAATTCTAAAATACGGAGCCGCATCAGCTCCACATCCCGACACCCATTGCCAACTAGCACTGTTATTCGCCAAATCAGCATCAAATAAACATTCCCAAAACCATCGCGCACCATCTCGCCAATCTAATAAAAGATTTTTAACTAAAAAAGAACTAACAACCATACGTATCCGATTATGCATATAGCCAGTTTGCCATAGTTGACGCATTCCTGCATCAACTATAGGAATACCGGTTTTGCCTTCTTGCCATAATGATAATTGTTTAGAATCATAGCGCCAAGGGAAAAAGTCAAATTTTTGTTGTAAGTTTTTTGTAGCTAACTCATGATTAAAATATAATAAACTATAGGAAAACTCTCGCCAAGCAAGCTCACGGCAAAAATGATCAATATTGCTATCTAAGGAAAAACTACGCGCACCATACCATGCTTGGTTAGGAGATATCTCCCCAAAATGGAGGTGTGGAGATAATCTCGAAACAGAAGACATGGCGGGAAAGTCTCGCCCCTCTTTATATGATTGAATATCTTTATCTAAGAAATCAGCCAGACGTTCATTTGCTGCTAATTCACCAATATGCCAATGTGAAATTAAAGTTTTTCCCCATTCAAGCTTCGGCAGCAACCCTAATTGCTCAATTTTATCTAAGGATTTTTCTGTCTCAATCAATAATAATTTCGGCGGAGAGGGTAATGGTAATCTAGGTTCTTTGGCTTTCAGGCAACCATTGTGATAAAACGGCGTGAATACCTTGTAAGCTAAACCGTCTTTTTTTAAAACATCCCACGGTTCCCAAAGAAGAGAACCATTATAACTATTAACCTTGATCTCAAGGTTAATTAATATTTGCTTAAGCTTAGTGTCTATTTTGATTTGCCACGGCTCATAACAACGATTCCAGGTAATATTACTAATTTTATATTTTTTAGCTAATTCAGGTAATATATTCAATGGATCACCAACAAAAACCTGCAGTTTACCTCCAAGGCTCTGATTTAGTGACTTTAAGGAGTGATGTAACCAGCATCTGCTTGCCGATCCCATTTTAAATACACCAGAATTTATGTCATCCAAGATATATATTGGTAATACCACTCCAGATGATGCGGCATTATATAAAGCTGGGTTATCGGATAAACGCAAATCCTTTCTAAACCAATGAATAGTAATATTTTTACTCAACTATATCTAACCTCCATTATTTGCTTATTTCGCAAAATTACCATTTATACCAATCCCATTTTTTAATTATACGTCATGATTCACGCCTTATGTACTATTCTAAAATAATCATTGGCTTTCTTTTTGCATAAATAATGTGAGTTCTCCAACTTTAAATCCAAATTTATGAAAATAATTACGATTAATTATTCGTCCGTCATTCATTAGAAACATCCAATCGTCAAAATTAATAGCATAACTTGAATTATTAACTTTAATATTCATAGTATACTGCCAGTTCATAGCATTCCCAGCAACCTTAATCGTAGCTTTTCCAATCACATCAGCAGTAGTAGCTTCATAACTGCTCTCACTAATCTTGGTAAATGTCCAAACTCTGCTCTCAATCTTACCATCAGAATAAGTGATTTTTTCATAAAAGTGTCCGCCTTGTCTATCCCAATTTGCTTTACCACTAAAGTCAAAACGCTTAGTGATATTACCACTGCGATCCTCTACAATACCACAACCTTTAATGTTACCATTCAGATATTGCTGTAAATCAAGCTTTGGCTGTTGTTGCTTATATTGGGCAACATCTATATGAGAACAAGAAGCTACACAAAGCAAAAAAACATAATATAATAACCGCATGGTCTTTCTCCTATTATAAAAACCTAACGCTCAAAATAAGAACCTAAGCAGGCTATTATGCCATTGTTGCATGCTCTAATTCAAACTGTATCACATTAATCCTCCCTAATGCAAACCCTGCACTACTTGCAGCAAGATAGAATCTCCATAGCCGAATAAACCCATCATCAAATCCCAGATTCTTTATCTGATTATAAGCATTATCAAAAGAATGAAGCCAACGTTGTAATGTAGAAGAGTAATCCCCCCCAAAACGATAAACATCTTTACAGACCAACCCATTTTGTTTAAATTGACGCCCTAATTCTTTCTCGCAGGGAAGCATTCCACCTGGAAAAATAAAAGTACGGATCATATCTGCATTTTTAGTATAATGGTTAAATATATCATCAGCTATAGTAATAGTTTGTAGTAGAATTTTGCCACCAGGCTTTAAAAGCTGCTTCAATTTATTAAAATATACCGGCCAAAAACGAATCCCAACCGCCTCAAACATTTCAATTGAAACAATGTAATCATAGGTTCCACTCTGTACTCGATAATCCTCAATAACTATTTCAGCGTTGCATTCACCCAATCTCTTTTGCGCATATGTAGCTTGTTCATTAGATAAAGTAATTCCCTTTAATGAATGACCTTTTAATAAGGCACGCTCGGCAAACCCTCCCCAACCACAGCCTATCTCGAGAATTTTAGCATTAGGTTTATCGATCTTTGCCAATAACCGTTCGTACTTATGATACTGTGCAAGGGTAAGATCCTGACAATTATCTCTAAAAATAGCTGATGAGTAGGTCATGCTTTTATCGAGCCATAACTGGTAAAAATCATTCCCCAAATCATAGTGTTGCTGAATATTTTTCTGACTACCTTTTAAACTATTACGTTTAGTTAAATAAAGTAACTTAGAAAATTGTTTAAAAATAATATTACCATTGCCATAATGGCTAAATAATTTATCATTTTCCATTCCAAAACGAATTAACATCTCAAGATTGCTTGTTGACCAAAACCCATCCCGATAGTCAGCTGCAAAACCCACATCGCCTTTGATAGTAGCGTTTGCAACTACACGCCAGTCAGATAAATGAATATCAGCAACCCCACCCGGTAAATCCCCCATGAACTGCATGGTTACTCCATCTGGGAGAGTAATTTGTAGAGTACCATATTTTACTTTATTGAGGGACATAATTAATTGTTTACGTAAATAATTATCAAACATATTTCACCTTATATTTTTTATTTTCGATTAGGATGTGCAATAAACGGAATCTTCTTAAGCCATATTCTGAAAGCTTCAAAATATATAGCACTAAGTATTTTGTATGTTGTAATTGGAGCTCTAAGTAATTTCAGCAAGGTTCTATTGCAAGAAAGCAAACTCATACCTCCAATATAGCCCGCACTAAAAACCAACTTTTGATCTTGATAAGTATCAATTTTAAAGAAAATCTTCTGCTTACTTAATTTAAATTCCCAGTGATATTCTTGATTCAACCCCCAAAAAGGCGACACATGAAAATTCTTTTTAGTTATAATATGTGGATTATGCGTATTAAGTAAATAGTAATGACGCTCATTCCATGGTGTATTTGCTACTTCGGCTAAAATATAAGGATATGAATTTTCTAAATAACACAAATACAGGTTTAGCGGACTAAAATAAATGCCTAAATTACTTATTTGACCAAGTAAATAAAACCTTTCTGAGCCGCTTAAAACTGCACCTAAATCAATAAACCGTTTCTTTAATCGCGTCAATAAATCACCCTCATAATCCGGTAAATAGTTATCCTGATTAAACCTATATAATGATAATTTTTTGGAGCTAAATAAACAAGAACCATTACTAAGTGCTCCGATATCCTGTAAGTCTATCAACCAACTATTTAGACGATACTTGAATTGATGTATTTTAGGTTCATAACGTTTATGCCATACCCATCCCTGACAAAGTGCATTTTTATACACATTACCCTCCCAGATTTTCGCAAACTTTTAATGCACTAACAACGCCATCTTCATGAAACCCATTTGCCCAATATGCGCCACAATAGTGAGTATTGTTAACCCCAGATATTTCTTTCCAACGTGCTTGAGCTGTAAGTGCATTTTTAGAGTAAACTGGATGTGTATAATTGAATTCTGCTAAAATACAAGATTTGTCTATCAATTCGCTACTATTTAAGGTAACGCAATAAGTCTTATCGCTAATTAGTCCCTGCAAAATATTCATATTATAAGTTAAAGTTGCTTGTGTAAAACTATTTTTTGATACAAGGTAATTCCAACTTGCATAAGCTAATTTACGTTTAGGCAACAAACTAATATCAGTATGTACAACAACTTCATTACTAGAATACTTAATCATTCCAAGAATATCTTTTTCAGATGTTGTTGGATCGCAAAGCATCTCCAAAGCCTGATCTGAATGGCATGCAAATACAACCTGATCAAATTTTGCAGTGCTATTATCCATGAATATTAACTCCACCCCATCAACCAAGCGCTTAACTAATTTTACACCATGATTAAGTTTGATTTTAGATTCAAATCCAGCAGTTAGTTTTGCTATATAGTTACGTGAACCACCCTCAATAGTATACCACTGGGGACGATTGGAAACATCAAGCAGTCCATGATTAATAAAAAACTTCACAAAAAACTCCAAGGGGAAATCAAGTGTTTCTAAGATTCCCATTGACCATATAGCAGAGCACATTGGTAGCAAATATCCATTAGAAAACCATTCTCCAAAGTTGTTTTCGGCTAAAAAAGCACCCAAACTAAGTTCTCGATTATAATTACCAGACTTGAGCTGCTTATTAAAACGAAGTATATCCAAAATCATAGAGTAAAATTTTGGACGCAATAAGTTTTTTCTATCAGCAAAAAGAGTATTTAAATTATTTCCATTGTACTCTAAAGCCCAACTGTCATTTCGTACAGCAAAACTCATTTCTGAAGGACGGTAAGCAACTCCGAGCTTATCCATTAAAGCTTTAAAATTTGGATAGGTTCGATCATTAAATACAATAAAACCAGTATCAATAGCCATTCCGTTGACATCAATAGTATTAGTGTGACCACCGATTCTAGAATCAGCTTCAAAAACAGTTACATCATGATGTTGATATAATAAATGGGCTGTACTTAAACCCGATATTCCGCTACCTATAATTGCAATTTTCATAATTAATCTTTTCTCTTTAGTTTCTCTGCGAGTTTACGCCACCAAGATCGTGGCAATATACTCATGAATTTCATAGGAATTGTTAATCGTAGTGGAAAATCAATTTCTGCTTTTTTTGCTGCTAAGCCATTAAAAATAATTTCTGCAGCACTACCAACCTCCAGAGCAAAAGGCATTGGAAAGTCATTCTTTGCGGTTAATGGAGTTTTTACAAACCCAGGATTTATTACGCTAACCATTATGTTTTCTTCTTTTAAATCAATTGCCAAAGTTTCCAATAAGTAATTCGCCGCAGCTTTGCTTGCTCCATAAGCTTCTGCACGTGATAGTGGCAGATACCCAGCCATACTTGCCACTCCAGCAAGATGAGGGTTATGTGAGTTGCGTAATAAAGGCAAAACTCCTTCAATGCTATTGGCCAAAGTAATTATATTGGCATCAAAAACTCGCTTTATCAGCTCTGCATTAAAGTTTTTACAATCAACGTATTCACAGTTACCAGCATTAAGTATGGCCAAATCGATTAGCCCATGTTTTTCTTTCAGTTTCTGGAAAGTGCTGCGTGTGCTATTTAAGTCTACTAAATCAAGTTGCCATACCTCAATTCCTTCATTTTCAAGAGCAATTAGAGCTTGCTTGTTTCTTCCAATAGCAATAACTTCGTGGTGATGTGAATTATAAAGTTTTGATAGGGCTAACCCTATTCCAGATGTTGCTCCAGTAATAAGAATCTTCATTGGTTACCAATCTTTCTTTATATATAGAGAGTATGTGTAGTAAATCAACTTAACACATTTTTAGAACTCGTTTAGAATCTTCTAAGCTATTAAAAAAGCATTAAAGATCCTAAACCGGTTCTTATGGATTCATTATATATTTTTATATATACCAAAAAGTTTTAGCATCACTGCGGGATTTTAATAAATAGCTTATTGGATAATTTTGATTATTCCCTCTTGCTGCTTCTTTAAATACTTTTAGTTTTAGCTCACCATTAATACTAAAAAATATATACGGGATTTTTATTAAGCTATTTAAAGTTAAGCTTATTCTTGAATATTTAGCCGTTATTGGATTAGTATTAATATAGCTAGACTCATTTTTTAAATCAACCGCCTGCTCTAACTCTTTACAATCAGGAAATATCGATGCGGTATGCCCATCCTCACCCATACCAAGAATTGCAATATCAATTGAGGGGGTATTAATCTGGTTTCTTAAAAGCATACCTTCTATATCAAGTAAATTATCTACTAAGCCAATAAATTTTGCATTTTTAGCTTTATTTTTTAATAAATGCTTTTTCACTAAATGCTCATTGCTATCTTCTGATAAAGTATCTACAATACGTTCATCTACCAAAGTAATGTTAATCTTATCCCAAGGTAAGTCCGTATTACTAAGCTTGTCAAATAAATGAATAGGGCTTTTACCACCAGAAACAGCAATAGTAATTACTGAATGGGTTTTCAGCAATTTATTAATTACTAATGTAAGTTCGTTAATAATAGCTGCAATCTCTTCATTTTGCGAATTAAAAATATTTAAATTCATAATTTTACCCATTTAATAACTATTGATATTTTAAGAAGTTATTTTACACTAAAAAGCAAAAGCAGGTGTATTAAATATTGTGGTATAATCTAGAGCGGTAAGTTACTTAGAACAGGTTCTTAATGCTAAACATTAGAAAGGATGCACAGTCATGGGATTTTTAACTGGGAAAAAAATATTAATAACAGGCTTATTGTCTGATCGTTCTATCGCTTATGGTGTAGCTAAAGCATGTAAAGCCCAAGGGGCAGAATTAGCATTTACCTATCAAAGCGAAAGATTTGAACAACGAGTAAAAGACTTGGCAGCAAAATTTGACGGGAAAATAGTACTACAATGTGATGTAACTAAAGATGAAGAAATAAAACAACTATTTGAAAACTTAAACAACCATTGGGATAGTCTGGACGGAATTCTTCATTCTATTGCATACTCACCTAAAGAAGGTTTAACAGGTGATTTTGTAGATAATGTAAACCGTGACACATTCCAAATATCCATGGATATAACAGCATATAGTTTTTCTGCCCTTGCTAAATACGCCAGAGAAATGCTAAAAAAAGCACAAGGTTCACTAATTACCCTAAGCTATTTAGGTGGCGAGAAAGTAGTTCCAAATTATAACATGGCAGGGGTAGCTAAAGCTGCATTAGAGTCTACTATGCGCTATATGGCATACGGATTAGGCAGTGAAGGCATTCGTGTTAATGCTGTATCAGCAGGTCCAATTAAAACCCTAGCAGCTAGCGGCATTAGTGATTTTTCAAAAATCCTAACCCACGTTGCTCAAAGCGCACCATTAAAACGTAATATTACCGCAGAAGAAGTTGGAAATGCGGCAGCGTTTTTATTCTCTCCACTAGCAAGTGCAATTACAGGTGAAGTGCTGTATGTAGATGCTGGATATAACATAATGGCTTCTACTTAGTATACATCAACGTAACTACTTACCTGCATCAATTCTTGCAATATTTTTTAATGGCTTTTAATAGCTTATGTATATTTAATACACGGCGCTATTAAAAAATATCGCCATAATTGTGCATCTAAGCAGTTTTCATACTATTTTTTATATAGGGGATATCTTATAAATTTAAATAAAAATGAAATACTATCTGTTGCTAAACAGGTATTTATAGATGAAATTGCTGGATTACACCACGTGTTATCTAATCTAGATAATAATTTTATTGATAGCCTTAATGCTATGCTAAATTGTTTGGGTAAAGTAGTTGTCACAGGTATTGGAAAATCAGGACATATAGCAAAAAAAATTGCAGCAACTTTGGCATCAACCGGCACCCCAGCTTTCTTTATGCATCCAGCAGAAGCATTACATGGTGACTTAGGAATGATAAACGATAATGATGTAGTGCTTGCCCTTTCTTACTCTGGAGAAGTAGCGGAGTTAAGCTCAATACTATCTATTTTAAAACGTAGACATATTGTAATTATCGGCATGACGGGTTCTAAAACTTCAAGTTTAGCTAAAATATCTAATTATACACTTGATATAAATGTAGTGAAAGAAGCTTGTCCATTAAACTTAGCCCCAACATCAAGTACTACAGCTGCCCTAGTTTTAGGAGATGCTTTAGCTATTTGTTTATTGACCATAAAGGGATTTAAAGAAAAAGATTTTGCAATGTCTCACCCTGGTGGATCCCTAGGACGTAAACTATTAACTACAAATCAAGATATAATGCATATAGGAAATGCCATACCTAAAGTAAAAACAAATAGTAAAATAAAAGATATAGTAATTGAAATAAGTGAAAAAGGACTTGGATTTACCAGTGTGATTGATGAACAGGAAAAAGTAATAGGAATTATTACTGATGGTGATTTAAGACGAGTAATGGATAAAGAAATTGATTTTAAAAATATCATAGCTGCAAATATAATGACTAAATCACCTAAAGTGATTAATGCAAAAGAGTTAGCTGTAAAAACAGTTGAATTAATGGAGCAATTTAAAATCACAGGGTTTCTATGTGTTGATAATGACTCCAAACTAGTTGGTGCATTTAATTTGCATGATTTATTTAGAGCAAAACTCTTGTAAAAACTTAGAACCTCTTCAATATCTTTAATTATTGCTTTTCATAGCAAATTGGAAGATGTTGAAAAGGTTCTTAAATTAATATTAAAAGGTCCGGTATGGAAATCACACAAAAAATTATAGAAAAAGCAAAAAAAATAAAACTTCTGGTTAGTGATGTAGATGGGGTTCTTACTCAAGGTGAACTATATTTTAATTCTGATGGTACAGAATCCTTCGGAAAATTCAATATTTATGATGGATTTGCAGTAACTATGTCTAATGAATGCAATCTTAAAATTGCGATTATATCTGGAAGACAATCCCTATGTAGTGAAGCTAGAAACCGCTTACTTGGAGTAGATGAAGTACATACTGGGGTATTACATAAAAAGCATAAACTAGAAGAAATAATAAAACGTCTAAAACTTAGCCATGATGAAGTAGCTTATATTGGGGATGATTTAATTGATTTGCCTGCAATTAAAATTTCTGGATTGAGTTTTGCACCCAGTACCGCAGTTGAGGAAGTTAAACAACGGGTAGACCATATTACTAATACAAAATGTGGTGAGGGTGTTTTACGTGAAGTTGTAGAATTAATTTTAAAATCACAAGATAAATATAATAACTTCTTAAACCAATATATTGAGTAATACAGATGTTCAAATTATATTCGCCAAGAGTATTCAGATTTTTTACCATTTTTTTAATGGCATCTCTTTGTTTATTGCTTAACTCTTTAACTCAAATTAATTTTACCAAGATAAAGTTTCCCAAGGATACACCAGAATACACAGCTTCTGGTGTATCCGGGAAAATATATAACGATAATGGCACATTAATGTATCAGCTAAAAAGTGAAGGCGCATGGCAGTTTCCCGATAATGAACGATTATTTATGAAGAATCTAACTGCTACTACCTATAATGAAAGTAATGGAATCATAAAATATAATTTAACCAGTAATGATGGATGGATTAATTATAATAAGAAGATTGGATTTATGGGTAAAAACTCCATACTAACCTTAAATAATCAAGATCCATTACAAATAACTAAAATATTTGGTGATCAAATTAATCTTGACTTAAATAAAAATTATTTCTGGAGTAATTCTGATATAAAAGCTGTACAAAATAAATCAATTGTTACTGGGCATGGCTTTAGTTATGATCAAAATACTCAATTTTTAACCATAAACTCATCTGCCAAAGTGATAATAGATAATAAGTAGGAGTTACCATGTACAATAAATTTTTAAAGCTAGCTATTTTATCATTATGTTATATGACGATAAGCCAAGTTTATGCCCTAACTGGTGATGAAACCAAGCCCTTACAAATCGATGCAGATAATGCAACTTTAGACCAAAAAAACATGACAACTGTTTTTACTGGGAATGTTATAATAACCAGAGGATCAATTATAGTCCATGCAAATAAAGGTATAGCAAGCCAAGATGCTAATAAAGATAATATTGTAATATTATATGGAACTCCAATAACTTTCTCACAAATACAAGATGATAAACAAAAAATTACTGGACAATGTAATCAATTCGAATATAATACTAAAACTAATCTTGCTATTTTAAGTGGGAATGCTAAAATTAAAAAAAATAAGGACTCAATTATAAGCGAACAAATCACCTATAATACAAAAACCCAAACGTATAGCGCCAAAGGATTAGCTGCAAATGGTGTTAATAAAAAGCAATCTGGCAGAGTTAGCGTAATTTTGGATCAAATGCAAAATGGAAAATAAACATAGCGTACTAGATGTACAAAACCTCCGTAAACAATTTAAAAGACGTTTGGTTGTAAAAGACGTATCCTTTCATGTAGCAAGTAGCGAAGTAATTGGGTTACTTGGTCCAAATGGTGCAGGGAAAACAACTAGCTTCTATATGGTTGCAGGTCTTTTAGCCCTAGATGGTGGTAATATATACCTAGACGGGCAAAACATTAAAAGCCTTCCTGTACATAAGCGTGCAGCACTAGGCTTGGGGTATTTACCTCAAGAAGCATCAATTTTTAGACAAATGACGGTAGAAGAAAACGTAAGAGCTATCTTAGAATTAAAAAAATTACCAAAACCAATCATTACTCAAGAAGTTGACCGCCTATTAAATGAGCTAAATATCGAGCATTTACGTGATGTAAATGCAATGGCTTTATCTGGTGGTGAACGCAGGCGTTGTGAAATCGCGCGTGCATTAGCAAATTACCCTCGTTTTATATTGCTTGATGAGCCATTTGCTGGGGTTGACCCTATAGCTGTTAGTGACATTCAAAAAGCCATAGTATTTTTAAAAAATAAAGGCATAGGCGTAATCATAACCGATCATAATGTGCGAGAAACCCTTAGAATATGTAGCCGTGGATATATAATAAGTGATGGTAATGTTTTAGCTAGTGGCAACCCTGATGAGCTGGTTAATAACCCGAAGGTTAAGGAAGTATATCTCGGTGAGAATTTTACACTCTAATGATCGCCTATCTGCCTCAATTCTAACTTTGTTGATTTGTCACTGATGTATATTTAATACACAGCGTGCCAAATCGCCTTGTTATAATTGCGCATATAACCAATTATAACCTTTCTCATTAACTTAACTTATAATAATAAAAAACTCTGGAGAAAAAATTGAATAATATCATGCTAGAAGAAGCACAAATTGCTTCACAATATATAAAAGCTCATTTTAAAAGTGAAATCCCAAAAACCGCTGTGATTTTAGGCTCAGGATTAGGTAATTTTACTAAAATAGTTAAGATTATAAAAACAATTAAATATCAAGATATACCCTCATTTCCTCAAAGCCATGTTGCAGGACATAAGGGTAATCTTACACTTGCAACTATAGAAGATGGCACACTTATTTTAATCATGGAAGGACGATTCCACTATTATGAAGGATATACACCACAACAAGTTGCTTTTCCAATTGTAGTATTTCACTTACTTGGAATAAAAACGCTGATTGTAAGTAATGCAGCTGGTGGGATAAACCCTAGTTTTACAATTGGCGATTTAATGATTATTAATGATCATATAAATTTCTTTGGTGCCCATCCCCTTACTGGCAAAAACAACGATCAGTTAGGTCCACGCTTTTTAGACCAAACAGAACCATATAATAAGAAATTAATTGATATAGCGCATCAAACAGCTGTCGAACTTGGCATAAAACCACAACAAGGTGTATATATTGGATTATCAGGACCAACATATGAGACCCGTGCAGAAATAAAAGCATTTGGCGTTCTTGGAGCTGATGCTGTTGGGATGTCCACCATTTTTGAAGTTATGATGGCAAATTATTTTAAAATGAATGTTTTAGGAATATCTAGTATAACTAATATGGCAACAGGAATTTCCAAAACTAAGCATGAACATCAAGCAGTTGTTGATGTTGCAAATACAATAAGTGACAAATTTTCAGCATGGGTTAAAAGAATTATTCAAAACCTTCCTTAATTGTTAGTAATGTTATAAATATATCTATATCTATATCTATATTTATAACATTACTAAATTTGATTAAAAAAGCTATTGAACGTAGAATAAAATAAGTAGCACAAAAAATGAGATTATACAAAATTTATGCTACTTTAAGCTAAACCACCATATTGCTAAGTGATTAGATTTTTTCTATTTCAAGATTATCCAATAAACCAAGTAATGTTTTTATCTCTCCAGAAGCACTATCGCTATTTAATTCATTACTCATAACTGCCTTGACTAAATTTCTAACCATTAAATTACCTACATCAATTCCTTGAGTATCAAGAGATTCTTTAAATTTATTTAGTTGTGCCTCATCCGTTAATTGTTTTAATTGTGCAGCCAAAAAATCCTTATTATAGCCAAAAAGAGCTTTTAATACTAAGCCCATCTCGGTACCCTTATTCTTACCTTTAGATTTTTGAGTAATGAAGCGAGCTATCTTTTTTATACTGCCATCTTTATCTGCTGGGTCTTTCCATATGTTTTTTATTATATGTGCTATGCCAGCATCTTTACTATTATAATCAAAACCAAAAACATCCTTATCACCAAATAAAGCGGTATATGATGGTGGAGCATCATATAGTTGATTTGTATCTATCATATTGCTCTTATTTTCTGGAGATAAAGTATCAATATAACGATATAACATGATTAAGTTAAATAGCTTTCTACTTTCTGTATAGAAAGTTCTATGATGCGCCTTATTATTTCCCCTCAAATAAGAATACCACTTCCATAAAGCCTTACTTAAATTAAGATCATCTGGTAACATTTTTTCAGCTGATTTTTTTAGATGTTTTGAAGATAAAATCAAAGCATTAACTTTAGTAAACTTATCTGATGCTACTAAATCAAAAATAGCAGTTTTTAATAGAGGTGACAATAATTCTGGAGTTAAGATATTATTTAAATTACCATTGAGAGATTCTACTCTAGAACCAACTTTTTTATCATACTGCTCAAACTTAGAATCCCGTTGATCATTTTGGATAAAAGATACCATCGGGCTAGCCATAATACTAGCTTGTTCATTCATAACAGAAAGACTATTTAGTATCACCCCTAGTAAGGTTATTTGCTGCCTAATAGTTAGATGAGCATCATTAAAATTACTAATGGATAACATCTTTTTTATGTTTGATAAGTCAATATCTAAAACCTCAGAAAACTGAACCAATTGATTCATAACATTAGTAAGAGCATTGCTAGATCTTTTAGCTATGCTCTCAGAACGTTTTAGAGATGGAGATTTTACAGAAAGTTTTAACCTGTTAATTGCAGCGGTCATATCTTTCTTGCTATCAATCATAGATGCGGCATCTTCTGAATTAACATTTTTATCTAAATCTAATTTAGCAAGTTTTTTATTTATATCGTTAGTTATTGAGTTATAGCTATCAAGCAACAAAGTCTTTTTACTAGAATTACTCTCACAATTTATTTGTTTTTGATATGCAGATGATAGCGATATAGTATGTGTAAGTTCAGCAATATCTGTTTCACAATCCATTAATCTTGAAGTTAACTTTTGATCTTTAGCGATTTCATCATCTATATTTTGAAGTAAGTCTGTAGCACTAAACTCAAGAGTTAAAAACTCAACCCTAGCTATATAGTTATTAATTATCTGGCGGGTATAATCAATAGTTTTAATTTGCTTTTTGAGATTAAGCATCTCAGCTTTTAAAGTACTACCTGAGCCTTTTGGCTCTAATTCATGTATAATTTCATTTATTATCTTAAGTGTACTTATTTTAGATATATAATTATTTGCCTCACTTAAATTTATTAATTCTTGATTCAGCTGTCTATTAAGCTCTTGCTTATTTTTAATATCTTCAAGTATGCTACGTAACTCAGTTTGTATATTCTGCATTAACAATATAGGAACATTTAATGGGTGTGTCTGCAATTCTTGTATAACAGATGCTAGTTTATTACCAGAGTTATCATAAAAAAATGATCGCTCAATTAGTTCATCAGCTGTAAGAATAAGGCTCGTAATCTCATTATAATTACTTTCATTATTACCTAGTTTTTGTATTTCCTTTAACCTATTTGCTATTATTTTATACTCATTGTGAGCCAGACTAGTTGCATTATGGATTAATTTACCCCAACTAGAAGATATAAAGTCTAACATACCAATACAACTACTAAGAGAAGATGAACAAGTATTAAATTGATTCTCAGAAAATCTTTTCATCTTAGGTAGTAGTTTTTTTAAGGCATTGTCACTTTCTTCCTGCATACCACTTACTTGTTTATTTAAATCCTCAAGCCTTGTAGTTAGCTGCTCACCATGCTTAATAGCATTATCTTTTGCTGCTTGCCGAAGTTTTTTTTCCATAGCAGCTATATCAGTTTTTTCAGTAGGAATATAAAATTTACTAACCTCATTCTTAGAATTAGCACTCATATTAGTTATTTTATTACTAAGATTATGAATGTCTGTTTTAGTATAATTAAAAGCCTTATTAAGAGCTATAGCAAGATTATTATTAGGTTTATTCAAAATTTTAAGATATTTATGTTGTACTTTTAATGCAATATTTTTGAAAACACAAAAAGTAAGTATTTTTAAATCAGTATTCATTGTTAAATGAGTAGATTCATCATGAAAAATATCACTCATTAAGGTAGCTGCAGCTAGAGCATCAGCATGATTACTTGGGTTAATCTGGTAGAGCTTTTTTAGTTGTAGAAAAATTTTTTGGTTTTCAGGAGTTATCTCGGCTAAATTATCTTCTAATTTTTGTACCATAAGCATTAAATCATCACATAGCTGATTTAATGGGCGATCCAATTTAAAAGTTTCAACACTATTTTTAAAATAAGTTTTACCCCAATCTTTTATATCTGATGATTTTTTAGCAAAAAATCCACTAGTATTAGTTGAGTGTCTGATTAACCGTTTTAATTCACTAGTAGTGCTTTGAGGATTAACTAACATAACAGTACCCTTTACAAATTTATTTTATTAAACTAAAGAATATTGGAGGAGATTAAGGATTATATTATAAAATCTGCTATTACTTTATATAATATTCTACCACACTTAAACCGGAGCATACTATATAACAAAGACAATAAGATGCAAAAACCACACTGAGGAACTTAATACTTATTAATAAGTTTAACAATACCTTTCTCCATAGTGTATGCCACATAAAATCTATTTAATGTTTCCTCAATACATTTAGCTATATTACAAACTTTATGTATGTGGTATATTTAGATTACAAGTTAATTGGGTATACCATCAAATATGCTATAATAATGCCATAATAAAGAAGGAACTTCCCAATAATGACTACGTATATTAAATCAGATGATTTTATTCAATCAATTGCAGATAGTTTACAATTTATATCATACTATCACCCTAAAGATTTTATTCAAGCTATGAATAATGCATATCAAAAAGAACAATCACAGGCAGCACGTGATGCAATTGCCCAAATATTGATAAACTCTAAAATGTGTGCTATAGGCAAGCGCCCTATTTGTCAGGATACTGGAATTATTTGTGCTTTTATAAAAATAGGCATGGATGTTAGATTTACTAATAATAACCTATCTATTCAAGAAATGGTAAATAAAGGGGTTGAGTTAGCTTATCTTTACCCAGAAAATAAACTACGGGCATCTATTGTAGAAGACCCCGCATTTACGCGTAAAAACACTAAAAATAATACCCCAGCTGTTGTGCATATTGATTTAATTCCAGGTAATACTATTGATATTGAGATTGCAGCTAAAGGTGGTGGCTCAGAAAATAAATCAAAATTTGCCATGCTAAACCCTTCTGACTCAATCGTTGATTGGGTTCTTAATACTGTACCGCAAATGGGTGCTGGATGGTGCCCACCTGGAATGCTAGGCATAGGAATTGGCGGAACAGCAGAAAAAGCAATGTTACTTGCCAAACAATCACTAATGGCAGATATTGATATCCATGAGTTAATTGCTCGTGGTGCATCCAATAAACTTGAGGAGCTAAGGCTAGAACTTTATGAAAAAGTTAATGCTCTAGGCATTGGTGCTCAAGGTTTAGGTGGGTTAACTACAGTGTTGGATGTTAAAATCCTTGATTACCCAACTCATGCCGCAAGTAAACCTATTGCTATGATCCCTAACTGCGCGGCAACACGACACATTCATTTTACCTTAGATGGTTCTGGAGTGGCGCAATTTACTCCACCAAATTTAGATGATTATCCTGAAATTAGTATGGATAAATCAAGTGCTACACATCGCGTTAATCTTGATAATATAACTAAAGATACCGTTCAATCGTGGAAGTCTGGAGATACAATTTTACTTAGCGGAAAAATCTTAACTGGTAGAGATGCAGCTCATAAACGCATAGTTGAAATGTTAAATAATAAAGAAAAACTTCCCGTTGATTTTACTAACCGTTTTATTTATTATGTAGGTCCAGTAGACCCAGTTGGTGACGAGGTTGTAGGACCAGCAGGACCCACAACAGCAACACGCATGGATAAATTTACACAGCAAATGCTAGAGCACACTGGTTTAATGGGGATGATAGGTAAAGCAGAACGAGGAGAAGCCGCAATTAAAGCAATTAAAGAGCATAAAGCTGTTTATTTGATTGCCGTTGGTGGCGCAGCATACTTGGTATCTAAAGCGATTAAAAAATCAAGAGTTTTAGCTTTTGAGGATCTAGGAATGGAAGCGATTTACGAATTTGATATTGAAGATATGCCAGTTACTGTTGCTGTAGATAGCACTGGTGACTCTATTCATAATAGCGCTCCAAAAATATGGATGCAAACAATAAAAGAGGTAAATTATTTATGAGTTGGCTAAGTAAAATATTACCACCCAAAATTAAAGAAGATAGTGGTAAAAGTAATGTTCCTGAAGGATTGTGGTGTAAATGTGATAACTGTAATGAAATTTTATATCATACGGATTTAGATAATAACCTTAAAGTATGCCCTAAATGCGATCATCATCATACCCTATCAGCTCGCGAACGATTAGATATGTTGCTTGATACTGAAAATAGAATAGAAATTGCAACAAATGTAATGCCTGTGGATATTCTAAACTTTACCGATAGTAAAAAATATAGCGCCCGCTTAAAACAAGCCCAAAAAAAACTCAAAGAAAATGATGCTTTAGTTGTGATGAGTGGAACCTTAAATAAACAAGAAGTAGTAATTGCTAGTTTTGAATTTAAATTTATTGGTGGCTCTATGGGTTCTGTTGTTGGAGAAAAGTTTGTGCGGGGAGTTAGAGAAGCTTTAGCAAAAAACTGCCCGTTTATTTGTATTACTGCTTCTGGTGGTGCAAGAATGCAGGAGGGTGTAAGCTCACTTATGCAAATGGCTAAAACCTGTGCAGCATTAACTTTACTTAGCACAAAAAACTTACCTTTTATCTCAATTTTATCTAACCCTACAATGGGTGGGGTATCTGCAAGTTTCGCCTTTATTGGTGATGTCGTAATTGCAGAGCCTATGGCGTTAATTGGCTTTGCAGGACCTAGAGTAATTGAACAAACAGTTAGAGAAAAACTACCTGAGGGATTTCAACGCTCTGATTTTCTATTAGAAAAAGGTGCGCTTGATATGATAGTAAGGCGTCATGATTTAAAAGAAAAGATTTCTAAAATAATTACAATGCTTCTAAATAAAGAATAATTTATAATGATTAAGTTTATGGAATAAATAGTATATGTTAAAAGTAGGATTTATTGGCTGGCGTGGCATGGTAGGTTCAGTTTTAATGCAACGAATGCAACAAGAAAATGATTTTAGTAAAATACTCCCCATATTTTTTTCTACTTCTGAAGTTGGTAATATATGCAATATTAACAATAGTAAATTATTGGATGCTTACAATACCGATGCTTTAATGGAGCTGGATTGTATTGTTACTACCCAAGGTAGCGAGTATACTAATCAAATATTGCCTGTATTACGTGGTAGAGGCTACACTGGATACTGGATAGATGCAAGTTCTGCCCTACGTATGCAAGATGATACAATAATTGCTTTAGATCCAGTAAATTATGATCAAATTTTGCTGGGTTTGAAATCTGGTATTAAAAATTATGCAGGCGGCAATTGCTCTATAACTCTTAGCTTATTAGGATTAAGTGGTTTATTTAAAGAAAACCTAATAGAATCCATGAGCATGATGACTTATCAATCTGCATCAGGTGCAGGTTCACAAAATATTCGTGAGCTATTAAACCAGATGATGTATATAAGTGATAAAAATAGTAACCTGATTAATGATACTAACACTCCAATATTAGAGCTAATTAAACAAGTTAACCATACAATTTCCCATACTGATTTTCCACAAAAAGAATTTGGTGCCCCGTTAGCTGGAAGTATAATCCCATGGATTGATTCCGATTTAAACAATGGAATGAGTAAAGAGGAATGCAAAGGTGGCGTTGAAGCTAATAAAATTTTAGGTTTAGCACCTCAAACAGTCAAAATTGATGGATTATGTATAAGAGTTGGAGCAATACAAAGTCATTGTGCAGCAATAACTTTAAAACTTAATAAAAATTTATCTATATTAGATATTGAAGAAAAGATTAAAAATTCTCATAAATGGGTAAATTATGTGCCAAATAATAAAATAGATTCTTTAAAGTCTCTGACTCCTGCTGCAGTTTGCGGATCATTAAAAATAGCTGTGGGACGTTTACGTAAATCATCAATTGCTGAAAACACCTATACTGTATTAACAGTTGGTGATCAATTACTCTGGGGAGCAGCAGAGCCAATCCGCCGTATGCTAAATATAGTGGTAAGCTATTTAAAATAAATAAACTGTCATGGCTTACTTTCAAACTAGTTTATTATTCATAATTTCTTAAAAACAAGATCCTGAAACAATTTCAGGATAACAAATTCGGAAGTTCAGGATGACAAGAAATAGCGCCCAACATGACGATGTGATAATAAATTAACTAGGAAGATAAACATTATTTAAAATGATTAAAGAAGAAGAAAAAACAACTAATCTTGCATGTTTAATTGAATATGATGGCAGCAAATTTTATGGCTTTCAGAAACAAGAAAAAGACCATCAGAATCCTAATACTAGAACAATACAGACTGAACTAGAACGCGCATTATCTAAGTTTGCTAATCACTCTATTAATGTAATAACTGCTGGTCGTACTGATGCTGGTGTTCATGCTTTAGGACAAGTTATAAATTTTAAAACTACTGTAAATCGTGGATTATATGGCTGGATACGAGGAACTAACTCTTTTCTTCCTGATGATATAGTGATACATGAATGTATCCCAGTAGCTGATGATTTTAGTGCTAGATTTGATGCAATATCCAGAACCTATCATTATTATTTAATCAATTCACCAACTAGACCAGCAGTATTAAGTAAAAAAATTGGCTGGGTACATGGTGAGTTAAATCTTCAAAAAATGCAAGAAGCATGCCAGTATCTATTGGGTAAACATGATTTTTCAAGTTTTAGAGCAAGTAATTGCCAAGCCAATAATCCAGTAAAAATCATGACACAAAGTGAAATGAGTATCATTAATCCTAATATTATATGCTTTAAATTTACTGCTAATAGCTTTTTATACCATATGGTACGTAATCTTGTTGGAGCACTAATTCATATTGGAAAAGGTAAGCTAAATTTAGCTGAGTTTATCAGTATTATCGATGCAAGAAATAGAATCAAAGCACCACCAACATTTATGCCAGATGGGCTTTATTTAGCAAAAGTTACCTATAAAGATAATAAAAACCCAAATTTTAAGCATACTCCAGTTGGGTTTTAGTTATTCCATTAATTCGTTAGGTATAATTTTAGAAG
>Ga0315906_10001371_pt1 | contig 36395 bp, 31 predicted proteins | sample LakEriMetagenome_4_FD_203526 | JGI IMG/M metagenome (GOLD analysis project Ga0315906, IMG submission 203526) | Freshwater fungal communities from buoy surface, Lake Erie, Ohio, United States - Buoy 2 MA122 | ecosystem: Environmental > Aquatic > Freshwater > Lake > Lake biofilm | place: USA... | reverse complement strand
GGCTGCACGGGCGACAGAGGCTTCGGGGGCTTCAGGGACTGACGCCGCCCCGATGCGGAGCCGCGCTGTTCCCGGGCTTGGACTTGCGCACCCAGCGGATGGGCTGCTCGCGCACCGCCTGGGGTGGGGCGCCGTGGTGGCGCAGGGCTTCGGCCAGGGCCTTGCCGCTGCCGTCGGCCAGGGCTGCCTCACGAGCCGCCGCCACGGCCTGCGCTGCTGCTTCGGTTTGCGCTGGCGTACCGTTGGCGGTTGCCAGGTGCTGCAGCACGTGCAGCAACTGCTCCCGGCCGCGGTCGTGCGTGCCGCCGTAGCCCTTGACCAGCCGGCAGCAGCGCGCCAGTTCCAGGCCCAGTTCGGCTTGCTGGCGGGTGCCGTCGCGCACGGCGCCCAGCCACTGCTCGATCAGGGCCTGCTCGGCCGCCCAGCGACTGCCCAGCGGCCGCAGGGGCTTGAGCAGACCCAGCGCACGCAGCGCCAGCACGCCGGTGATGGTGTGGGTGCCGATCTTCAGCGGCAGGGCCCAGGGCTTGTCGCCCCGCGCCTGGCGCCGCGCGTCCCAGGCCTGCAGGCGCCGGGCCAGCCCGGCGGGCAGCAGGGCGGCGAACTCGGGCACGCCGGGCTTGAAGTGGTCGAAGACCTTGAGCACGTCCTGCGCGCCGGCACGCGCTTCGCCGCGCACGCGCTCCAGTCGGGCCGCACGGCTCTTGAGCTCGGCCACGCGGATCACGTCGTCGAAGGCCATCCACACCGCCAGGCCGCGGGCCACCTCCCGTGTGATGGGCCCCTCTTCGGCGGGCTGTCCAGGCGTGGGCGCGGCCACCGCTGCCTTCGCCTGCTCCGTCTGCAGCACCGCCGCCACGCGGTCCAGGTACAGGCGGGCGTAGCCGGCGCCCTGGTAGGCGATGAGGCGCTCGCAGCCCAGCGTCAACAGGGGGTGTAAAGCGTCGGGGAAACGGGCGTCGCCGGCCAGCAGGCGCTGAGCGGCAGCGCCAGGTCCGCGAGCCCCATCAGCAGATACCCCGGTCTCGCCGTTCTGCCCTGATGCGATGGTGGCGACGTTCATGGAGCCCTTGGCCCCGGGGGCAGGCGTTGCGGTGATGGCACCTGTGGGGGTAGATGGCTGCGCTGCGTGTTTCAGTTCGCTACCTCCCAGCACCTGCGCCACAAAGGCGCCGCGCGTGCGCGCGCTGGCCACCTCGTCGCAGGCCGCAGCAAAGCCTTTGAGGCTGGCCTGGGTGGAAGCTGAGCTGCCACCGCCGGCTTTCACGGCGTCCTCGAAGTGCCGGCGCTCGAAGGGCAGCAGGCCGCTGCCGGCGATCGCCCCCAGCATCACCGCGCTCACCACGGTGCCGTGCTGGCGTGCCAGGCCCGCCATGTCCAGCACCTGGTGCTCGCGGCTGAAGGCGGCCACCAGCCGGCGCAATGCCGCGTCGTCCAGGCGCCCGTCACCCGGCGCCATGCGCTCCAGGGTGGTGAGGGTGCGGGCCGAGGAACTGAGCACCAGCGTGCGCTCTGCACTCAGCATGCCGTTGCCGGCCTGGCGCGCGGTCTCCAGCAGCTCGGACGACACCAGCGCGTCCAGCGCACCGGGCACGGGGCTGAGGTTGAACACCAGGGGCGCACCCGAGCGCTCGCTCTCGCGCTGGGGGTCGAACTCCAGGTAATAGGTGGTCGAGCCCGTGCGCTGCGCCACGCCGGGAATGGACGTGGCCTGCGCGCGGTGACCGGCCAGGCGCGCCGCGTCCACCAGCCATTGCGTGAGCACGCCGCCGCCCTCGCCGCCAAGCGCGCAGATCAGCAGGGTGAGGGGACGGTCCGGCGCGCCGAGACGTGTACGGGCGCTCATGCCGCCCTCAACCACGAGGTGACGGCGCGGCGCACGCCGTCCACCAGGCGCTCGCCCCAGCGCGGGTTGCGCACCACCTCGGCGCGGTAGAAGCTGGGGCACAGCGTGGCGGCGTGGGCGTTCTCGCCGCACAGGCCGCAGCCCACGCAGCCCTCCAGCACCGTGGCCACCGGGTCGACCTTCAGCGGGTCGGGGTTGTCCTTCAGCCCCAGGGTGGGGCAGCCCGACAGCCGGATGCAGGCGTGGTCGCCGTTGCACACGTCCTCGTCCACGCCGTACTTCACCCGCTCCACGCGCTCGCCGCGCGCCAGCAGCCCGGCCACCCAGGGCTTCAAGCGGCGCTGGCGCTCCAGCTGGCACTCGCCCTCGGCCACCACCACCTTCAGGCCGTTGAAGTCGCTGGTGAAGGCCTCTACCAGCGTCTGCCGCATGCGTTCCACCTCGTAGGTGTGCACCGTGCGCATCCACTGCACCCCCAGCCCTTGCAGCGCGGACTCGATGGTGCGGTTGGTGTGCGCCAGGCTGCGGCCCTTGTCGGTGGCTAGGGCCTTGTCGCTGGCCGCCGGGGTGGAGATCAGGTCCTGCGTGCCGGTGGCACTGGTGTAGCCGTTCTTGAAGATCAGCAGCACGGCGTCGTCGCCGTTGAACAGGGCGCTTTGAACACCCGTGAGCAGGCCGTTATGCCAGAACCCGCCGTCACCCATGATGGCCAGGGTGCGGCGCTGCATCATGGGCGAGACGCCTGCGCGGCTGGCCAGGCTCATGCCGTAGCCCAGGATGGAGTGGCCCATGGAGAAGGGCTCGAAAGTACCGAAGGCGTGGCAGCCGATGTCGGCCGCCACGTGCAGATCGCCCACCTGCTGCTGCGCAAGCTTCAGGGCAGAGAACACCGGCCGCTCGGGGCAGCCCACGCAGAAGGTGGGCGGGCGCGCCGGCAGGGGCTCGGCCAGCATCGCGGCCGCGGCCTCGCGGCGGCGCGTGATGTCGGCCAGCCATTGGCGGCCTTCGGCTGACACGGCCCCGGGCAGGTGCTGGTCGGCATAGGCCAGCAGGCCGCGGGCCAGCACTTCCACCGTGTACTCGCCGCCGCTGGGCAGCAGGTCCTTGCCGTGCAGGCGGGTCTGCACATCGGCGCGCCGCAGGTGTAGCGCGATCTCCTGCTCCAGGTACTCGGGCTGGCCTTCCTCGGCCAGCAGCACGGCACGCTTGCCGGCGCAGAAACCCACCACCTGCTCGGGCACCACGGGGTAGGCCACGTTCATCACCAGCACGGGGATCTCGGCGTTGCCGCGGCCATTGGCCAGGCCCAGCTGCTGCATCGCGCGCTGCAGCGCGGGCCAGACGCCGCCCTGCACGATCAGGCCCAGTTCCTCGTGCCGGCCAGGCATCAGCTCGTTCAGGCCCTGCTCGACGATGTAGCGGCGCGCCGCGGGGATGCGCTGCTCCACCTTCAGCTTTTCCTGGCGGAAGGTGACGGGCGGGTGCGCCAGCCGCATGTAGTCGAAGCGCGCCGGGTCGCTCATCAGCGCGCGGGTGCTGATGGCCGGCGCCCGGTTGTCCTTGGTGGGGAAGCTGCCGCGCACGTGGCAGGCGCGGATGCGCAGCTCCAGCAGCACGGGCATGTTGGAGGCTTCGGACAGGCCGAAGCCTTCCTCCACCATCTCCACCAGCCGGGGCAGGTCCGGGCGCGGGTCCAGCAGGCACATGCCGCTCTTGAGCGCGTAGGCGTGCGTGCGCTCCTGGATCACCGAGGCGCCCTCGCCGTAGTCCTCGCCCACCACGATGAGCGTGCCGCCCATCACGCCGGGCGACGACAGGTTGGACAGTGCGTCCGCCGCCACGTTGGTGCCGACGATGGACTTCCAGGTCACCGCGCCGCGCAGCGGGTAGTGCAGCGAGGCGCCCAGCATGGCCGCAGCCGAGGCCTCGTTGGAGCAGGCCTCCACGTGCACGCCCAGCGTGTCCAGGTAGTCGCGCGCCTGCACCATCACGTCCAGCAGGTGCGACACCGGCGCGCCCTGGTAGCCGCCCACGTAGGACACGCCGGATTGCAGCAGCGCCTTGGTCACGGCCAGGATGCCTTCGCCGTGGAAGGTCTGGCCGGCGCCCAGCTTGAGCGATTCGATTTCCTGGCTGAAGGAGACTTCCATGGTGCGTCCTTGGGTGCCTTCCGGGCAGAGGGGGTGCGGTCAGTGGCCCGGTGAAAGGTCCACTCAAAGGCCCAGTTGCCGGGCCGCCAGTTCCTTCATGATCTCCTCGGCGCCGCCGCCGATCATCATGACCTTGACTTCGCGGTAGATGCGCTCGCTCTTGGTGCCGCGCATGTAGCCCATGCCGCCCAGGGTCTGCACGGCTGCATCGGCGCAGAACTGCATCGTCTGGGTGGCCTGGTTCTTCAGAAGGCACAGGTCGGCCACGGTGTCGGGGTCGTTCGGGTGGGCTTCGAAACGCGCGCACACCTCCTGCAGCATCGCATCGGACGCGCGGATGCGCATGCGCATGTCCATCAGCCGGTGCTTCACCACCTGGTGCGCCACCAGCGGCTGGCCGAAGGTCTGGCGCGTGCGGGCCCAGTCCAGGGCCTCGTCCAGGCACACCTGCGCGAAGGCGCAGGCCCCGGCGCTCATCAACAGCCGCTCGCCGTTGAAGTTGGCCATGATCATGCGAAAGCCTGCGTTTTCCGGCCCGATGAGGTGGTCGGCCGGCACGCGCACGCCTTCAAAGCGCAGGTGGGCCGTGTCACTGCACCACCAGCCCATCTTGTCCAGCTCGGTGCGTTCCAGACCGGGACTCGCGCCCGGCACGGCGATCAGCGAGATGCCCCCTGCGCCCGGGCCCCCCGTGCGCACCGCCACGGTGAACCAGTCGGCGCGCAGGCCCGAGGTGATGAAGGTCTTCTCGCCGTCGATGACCCAGTGGTTGCCGTCCGTGCTGTCCATTCGCGCCGTGGTGCGCAGCCGTGCCACGTCCGAGCCGCCACCGGGTTCGGTGATGGCCAGCGCGGCAATGGCCTCGCCCGCCAGCACCTCGGGCACGATGCGCTGCTGCAGTGCGGGGTGGGCATGCGCCACGATGGGGGGCAGGCCGATGTTGTGGGAGAAGAGGCTGGCCATCAGCCCGCCGCTGCCGGCGCGGGCGATCTCCTGTGCCGCGGCCAGGCGAAAGGCCATGGCGCAAGGCGTGCCACCCAGGTTCTCGGGGTAGCCCAGTTGCAGCAGCCCCATCTGCGCGGCGCGGCGGTACAGCTCACGCGGGAAACTGCCGGCCTCGTCCCATTCGCGCACGAAAGGCGCCACCTCGGCGTCTACCCAGGCCCGCACCCCGTCACGGAAGGCGGCAAGCTCGTAGGCGGTGTCAGCGGTGGTAGCGAGAGCGGTCATGCAAACCCTCACCCATGCTGCGCCTCGAACTCTTGCATCCAGTCCACCAGGGCCTGCACGCCTTCCAGCGGCATGGCGTTGTAGATGGAGGCGCGCATGCCGCCCACGATGCGGTGGCCCTTGAGCTGCACCAGGCCGCGAGCCTGCGCCCCTTTCAGGAAGGCCTCGTCCAGCGACGGGTCTTTCAGGTGGAAGGGCACGTTCATCATTGAGCGGCAGGAGCGCTCCACGCGGCTGGAGAAGAAGCTGCTCGCGTCCAGAAAGTCGTAGAGCAGCCGGGCCTTGGCCTCGTTGCGCTGCGCCATCGCGGCCAGGCCGCCCTGGTCCTTCAGCCACTGGAACACGAGGCCTGCGATGTAGATGGCGTAGGTGGGGGGCGTGTTGAACATCGAATCGTGCGCGGCCACCACGGCGTAGTCGAAAGCGCTGGGCGTGCAGGGCAGGGCGTGGCCGGTCAGGTCTTCACGCACGATGACGATGGTCAGGCCCGCCGGGCCGATGTTCTTCTGCGCGCCACCGTAGATCAGGCCGTACTTCGCGACATCCACCGGCCGCGACAGGATCTCGCTGGACATGTCGGCCACCAGCGGCACGTCGCCCACCTCGGGCGTGAAGTGGTATTGCACGCCGCCGATGGTCTCGTTGGAGCAGATGTGAACGTAGGCCGCCTCGGGGTCGAGCTGCCAGGTCTCGCGCGCAGGCAGGCGGGTGTAGCCACTGTCCTTCGACGTCGCCGCCACGTTCACCCGCCCATAGCGTGCAGCCTCCTCGATGGAGCGGCGCGACCATTCCCCGGTGTCGATGTAGTCGGCGCTCGCCTTGCCACGCAGCATGTTCATCGGCACGATGGCGTTCTCGGCGATGGCCCCGCCCTGCATGAAGAGGGTCTTGTAGTTCGGCGGGATGGCCAGCAATTCCCGCAGCAGGGCCTGTGCCTGGGCGTGGATGGACATGAATTCCTTGCCGCGGTGGCTCATTTCCATGACGGATACGCCGCTGCCGCGCCAGTCCAGCATCTCGTCGGCGGCCTGGCGCAGCACGGGTTCGGGCAGGGCGGCGGGGCCGGCGCTGAAGTTGAAGACGCGGGTCATGGGCAGGGGGCTCGACAGTCGGCTGAGGAAGGCCAGTGGCGGGATTATCCGGCGGGCCAGGGCAGGAGTGGGTCTGCGGCTGAGGTCTCGTTCCGCCTTGCGGGTTCGCGCCAATTCCCCAGGGTCAGTCGCCCTGCCTACACTGCCGGGCATGAAAGACGTCGTCATTTCCGGCACCGGCCTGTACCGGCCGCCGCACATCATCACCAACGCGGAGCTGGTGGAGGCTTTCAACGCCTACGCCGCACTGCAGAACGAGAAGAATGCCGAGCGCATCGCCGCCGGCGAGGTGGAACCGATGGTGGGCTCCTCGGTGGAGTTCATCGAAAAGGCCTCGGGCATCCGCCAGCGCTACGTGATCGACAAGCAGGGCGTGCTGGACCCACAGCGGATGAAGCCGCATTTCGAGCCGCGGCCCGATGACCAGCTCTCGCTGATGGCCGAGATCGCCGTGGAGGCGGGCCGCCAGGCGCTGCAGGCTGCCGGCAAGGAGGGGGCGCAGGTCGATGCCGTGCTGTGCGCGGCGGCCAACATGCAACGCGCCTACCCGGCCATGGCCGTGGAGATCCAGCAGGCGCTGGGCGCACGGGGCTACGGCTTTGACATGAACGTGGCCTGTTCTTCGGCCACGTTCGCGCTGGAGCAGGCGGTCAACGCCATCCGCTGCGGCACGGCCTCCTGCGTGCTGGTGGTCAACCCGGAGATCACTTCCGCGCACCTGGAGTGGCGCGACCGGGACTGCCACTTCATCTTCGGCGACGTCTGCACGGCGCTGGTGGTGGAGGCGGCCGACACCGCCACCGCGGCCGACCGCTGGCAGGTGCTGGGCACCAGGCTGGTGACCCAGTTCTCCAACAACATCCGCAACAACGCGGGCTTCATGAACCGTTGCGAGGACACCGACCCCGACGCGCGCGACAAGACCTTCCGCCAGGAAGGCCGCAAGGTCTTCAAGGAGGTGGTGCCCATGGCAGCGGCCCACATCGAGCAGCACCTGGCCGAACTGGGCCACAGGCCCGGGCAGGTGCGCCGCTATTGGCTGCACCAGGCCAACCTGGGCATGAACCAGCTGGTGATCAAGAAACTCACGGGTGGCGAGGTGGGCAATGACCTGGCGCCGCTGATCCTGGACACCTACGCCAACACCGCCTCGGCCGGCTCCATCATCGCCTTCCACGAGCACCGGGCCGACCTGCACCCTGGTGACTTGGGCGTGATTTGCTCCTTCGGCGCGGGCTACTCCATCGGCAGCGTGGTGGCGCGGCGCCTGTGACGGCGGACTTCAGCTTCTTCTGGCACGACTACGAGACCTTCGGCAAGGTCCCCCGGCGGGATGCGCCCGCGCAGTTTGCCGGGGTTCGCACGGATGCTGAGCTCAACGAGATCGAGCCCCCTGTCACGCTGTACTGCCAGCCTCCGCTGGACCGACTGCCTGACCCCGAGAGCTGTCTGATCACCGGCATCACGCCGCAGTTGTGTCAGGCGCGCGGCGTCCCGGAGCACGCCTTCGCAGCAGAGATCGAGCGCCAGTTGGCCCGGCCCGGCACCGTGGGTGTGGGCTACAACAGCATCCGTTTCGACGACGAGGTCACGCGCTTCCTGTTCTGGCGCAACCTGATCGAACCCTATGCCCGCGAGTGGCAGAACGGCTGTGGCCGCTGGGACCTGATGGGCACCGTGCGCTGCGCCTACGCGCTGCGGCCTGAAGGCCTGGAATGGCCGCGCCACCCCGATGGCAAGCCCAGCTTCAAGCTCGAGCACCTGACCGCTGCCAACGGCCTGGCGCACGAGGCTGCGCATGACGCGCTGTCGGACGTGCGCGCCACCATCGCCCTGGCACGGCTGGTGAAGGCGCGCCAGCCCCGGCTGTGGGACTTCTGCCTGAAGCTGCGCAGCAAGGCCGCGGTGCAGGCCGAGCTGGTGATGGGCCGCCCCGTGCTGCACATCTCCGGCATGTACCCGGCCGAGCGCGGCTGCCTGGCCGTGGTGATGCCGCTGGCACCGCACCCGCAGAACAAGAACGAGGTCATCGTGTGGGACTTGGCGCACGACCCGGCCGAGTTGATGACGCTGGACGCCGCCACGCTGCGCCTGCGCATGTTCACGCGCCAGGACGATCTGCCCGAGGGCGTGACGCGCCTGCCCATCAAGACCCTGCACCTCAACAAGTCACCGGTGGTGATCCGCCAGCTCGACACGCTGAGCGCGCAGCAGGCCGAGCGTTGGGGCGTGGACAAGGCCCTGGCCTGGCGTCATGCCGAGACCGCCGCCCGCATCACCGGTGAGATGGCCGGCGTGTGGCCGGAGGTCTACGCGCGCCCGGCGCAGGAGGCCGTGGTGGACGTGGACGAAGACCTCTACGGCGGCTTCGTGGGCGATGCCGACCGCGCCACCCTGGCGCGCCTGCGCGGCCTGCCGCCCGAGGCTCTGGCCCGGGAGCGCCCCCACTTCCGCGATGGGCGCCTGGAAGAACTGCTGTTGCGCTACCGTGCGCGCAACTTTGGCCAGACCTTGAGCCCGGACGACCGCGAGCGCTGGCAGGCCCACTGCACAGGGCGCTTGCACGAAGGCGCAGGCGGCGGACCGACGCTGCAGGCCTGGATGCAGCAGATCGACACCCTGGCCGAGCAAGCCATGGAGCGCGGCGACGAGCGCGCCGAGGCTGTGCTGAGCGAACTCACGGACTGGGCCGCGGAGGTGGCGGAGGTGGCCGGGGCGGCAGGGTCTGAAGGGTCTGAAGGGCCGGCAGGGGTGGCGGCTTGAGCGCTTCCCCGCGCGGCGTCTTGCGCGAGGCCGACAGCGCCTATGCCTGGTGGCGCCTGGTGGCCACGCTGGGCCTGATGACGGTGGGCAGCAGCGCGATGTACGTCGTGGCCGTGGTGCTGCCGGCGGTGCAGGCGGAGTTCGCCGTCGGCCGCTCCGAGGCCTCGGTGCCCTACACCTTGCTGATGATCGGGTTCGGCTTCGGCGGCATCCTCATGGGCCGCCTGGCCGACCGGTTCGGCGTCACCGTGCCCTTGTTCATCGGCGCTGCCGGGCTGGGCCTGGGGTTTCTTGCTGCGGCCCTGGCGCCCAACATCTGGCTGTTCGCCCTGGCGCATGGCATCGGCCTGGGCCTGTTCGGCTGTTCGGCCACCTTCGCGCCGCTGGTGGCCGACACCTCGCTGTGGTTCGTGCGGCGGCGCGGCATCGCCGTGGGCATCTGCGCCAGCGGCAACTACCTCGCAGGCGCCGTGTGGCCGCCCATCGTGCAGCATCTGGTGGAGACGCAGGGTTGGCGCACGGCCTATGGCGTGCTGGCTGTGGTGTGTGCGGTGACGCTGCCGCTGCTGGCACTGGCGCTGAGGCCGCGGCCTCCCGCGGCGGTGGCGGGCGTGTCGCCGCAGGCGGCTGCGGCCTCCACCGGCTCTTCAGGGCCCGCCCAGCCCTTCGGCCTGTCGCCCGGGCACGCGCAGGCGCTGCTGTGCGTGGCCGGCCTGGCCTGTTGCGTGGCCATGTCCATGCCGCAGGTGCACATCGTGGCCTACTGCGGTGACCTGGGCTACGGTGCGGCGCGCGGTGCGCAGATGCTGTCGCTGATGCTGGCCTTCGGCATCGCCAGCCGCCTGATCTCCGGGCTGATCTGCGACCGCATCGGCGGCCTGCGCACCCTGTTGCTGGGCTCGGTGCTGCAGGGCGTGGCACTGCTGCTGTTCATCCCCTTTGACTCGATGACCTCGCTGTTCATCATCTCGGCACTGTTCGGGCTGTTCCAGGGCGGCATCGTGCCCAGCTACGCCATCATCGTGCGTGAGCACTTTCCGCCGGCCGAGGCCGGTGCCCGGGTGGGCACGGTGCTGATGTTCACCATGCTGGGCATGGCGCTGGGGGGCTGGCTCTCAGGACAGGTGTTCGACTGGACGGGCTCCTACACAGCGGCTTTCGTCAATGGCGTCGGCTGGAACCTGTTGAACCTGGCCATCGTGCTGACACTGTGGCGGCGCAGCCTGCGCATGAACCGCAGCACACAAAGCGCAGCGCCCTGAGCCCGCAGCGCTAGTCAGCGTCAGCGTTGACAAGCTCCACGCCCGCTTGCCGCATCTGTGCCAACGCCGCATCCAGCGAGCCTCCCAGATCGATGGCGCGGCAGGCGTCCAGCAGCACGGTCACCTCGAAACCCTGGGCACGCGCGTCCAGGGCGGAGTACGCCACGCAGAAATCGGTGGCCAGACCGCACAGGAACAGCCTCTTCAGGCCGCGCTCGCGAAGGTAGCCGGTCAGGCCTGTGGGGGTGCTGCGGTCGTTCTCGAAGAAGGCCGAGTAGGAGTCGATGCCGGGGCGGAAGCCCTTGCGAATGATCAGCCGGGCAGGCGTCGTGTTCAGCCCCGCGTGGAAGTCGGCGCCGGAGGTGCCCTGGACGCAGTGGTCGGGCCACAGGGTCTGGGCGCCGTAGGGCATCTCCACGGTCTCGAAGGGCGTGCGCCCGGGGTGGGCGCTGGCAAAGGACCGGTGGCCGGGCGGGTGCCAGTCCTGCGTCAGCAGCACCTCGTCAAAGCGCGTCATCAGCCCGTTGATCACAGGCACCACGGCCTGGCCATCGGCCACGGCGAGGCCGCCTCTGGGGCAGAAGTCGTTCTGCACGTCGATGACGAGCAGGGCGTCGGTGGGTCGGTTCACGGTCAGCATGCGCTGAGCTTCACACGGCTTGGGTGACATCGTCAATCGGCAGGGCCCCGAAGGGCGCCCGGCGGAGCAGGGAGGCGGCCACCACAGCATCCGTAAACGCGAGGTGTCCGCCTTGCGGGTTTTCTCGGGGTGCAGGGTCGGCGTCACGACCTTTGCAGGCCGAAGATGGACACCCATAATCGACGGACACCGGGGCCACTGCCGTGACGGGCGGGCGGCGTCGCCTCCAGGCTGCCGTTGCCCGCAATCCCTGCCGTTCCCGCTGTTCCCGCTGTTCCCGCCTTCCTCGCCATTCAACCCTCTTCACGCGCTTCAGGAGTCCACCGCCATGATCCCACGTCGCCACGTTCTGCGTGCTGGCCTTGCCGCCGCCGCCGCTTCCTCCTTGTCTTTGCCGCTGTGGGCGCAGAAGGGGCCCATCCGCATCGGGGCGGTGTTGCCGTTCTCGGGCGGGCTGGAACTGTTCGGCAACCAGGCCAAGATCGGCATCGATCTGGCGGTGGCCGAGATCAACGCCGCGGGCGGCATCCTGGGCAGCAAGGTGGAAGTGCTGTACCAGGACGACAAGACCGACCCGAAGACGGCGGTGGAGCGCACCACGCAGCTGATCCAGAGGGACCAGGTGCTGGCGCTCATCGGCCCCATCACCTCCAGCAACCGCGACGCCATGATGCCGGCGGTGAAGAAGGGCAAGACGCCCCTGCTCTACGCTACCAACTACGAGGGTGGCGGGTGCGACCGGTATCTCTTCAGCTTCAACACCGTGCCCAACCAGGAACTGGAAAAGCTGCTGCCCGAGCTGAAGAAGCGCGCTGGCGACTCCTTCTACCTGTTTGGCGCCGACTACGTGTGGCCGCAGAAGATGTTCGAACAGGCCGAGGCCCTGATCAAGAAGATGGGCGGCAAGGTGGTGGGCAAGGAGTTCGTGCCCTTCGGCACCAAGGAGTTCACGCCCATCATCCGTCGCATCAAGGACAGCGGCGCCAAGGTCATCCTCAAGGCCCTGCCAGGTGCGGATGGCATCACCTTCATCAAGCAGGCCGAGGACTTCGGCCTGATGAAGGACGCGACCGTGGGCTTCCTGGGCTTTGCCGAAACCTACCTGGGAGCCTTCGGCGAGGGCAAGGGCCAGAACATGTGGGTGACGGTACCGTTCGCTGCGTCCATCAAGGATCCCAAGGTGGCTGACTTCGTGGCCCGTGTGAAGAAAAGCGCCGGCGACAAGGCCCCGATCTCGCACTACGTCATGACGCACTACAACGCCATCAAGGCGGTGGAGGCGGCGCTGAAGAAGGCCGGCAAGATCGACCGTGAGGCCTTGGTGAACGGGCTGGAAGGCCTGTCCATGGACATCCCCACGGGCAAGATGACCATCGGCAAGGCCGACCACCATGCCAGCTTCAACATGTACCTGGCCAAGACCGAAGGCGCAGGACTGTCGGTGGTGGAGGCCATGGGCACCCTGGCACCGCAGGCCGGATGCAAGAAGTGACGCACGGCCGGCATTGAGCGCTGAGTCTTTGCTGCTTTCGCGGCTGGTGTCCTGCCGGCGTGTGGCCGCGGGTGTCAGTTCGTGCTCGGGGGCGTGCTGATGGACCACGCCAGTGCCGGCGCGCTGTTGAGCGTGCAAGGGGTCACGCGCCTGTTCGGCGGCGTGCGTGCACTGGACGGCGTGGACTTGTCGGTGGCGCCAGGTGAGCAGCTTTGCCTCATCGGCCCCAACGGCTGCGGCAAGACGACGTTGTTCAACGTGATCACCGCGCAATTGCCGCCCACCCGGGGTGAGGTGATGTTCGGCGGACGCGCGCTCACCGGCCTGGCGCCGCACCAGATCGCCCGCCTGGGCATTGCCCGCAAGTTCCAGGTGCCCAGCGTGTTCGAGGACCTGACCGTCACCGAGAACCTGGAGGTGGCCCGTTTCGGGCTGCCTGCGCAGGCTGAGGGCCCCGACCTGCCTTCTCTGCTGCGGCAGATCCAGTTGGCCGAGCGCGCCCAGGTGCTGGCCGGACACCTGCCGCACGGCGCCCGTCAGTGGCTGGAGATCGGCATGCTGCTGGCGCAGGCGCCGCAACTGCTGCTGCTGGACGAACCCACCGCCGGCATGACGGGCGCCGAGACTCTGGCCACCGCAGCCCTGGTGCGCCGCCTGGCGCAGGAGGCGGGCACGGCCGTGGTGGTGGTGGAGCACGACATGCGCTTTGTGCAGGCCCTTGACGCCCGCGTGGTGGTGATGCTGGCCGGGCGGGTGGTGGCCGACGGACGCTTCGACGAGGTACGACGCCTGCCGCAGGTGCGCGATGCCTACCTGGGGGCCCATGCTTGAACAGGTGCCCACCCTGCCGGGCTTGGCTCTGGCCGGTGTGGTGGCGGGCTATGGCGCCGGCACCGAGCTGCACGGCGTGGACCTGCTGGTGCAGCCGGGTGAGCGCGTGGGCCTGCTCGGGCGCAACGGTGCGGGCAAGACCACCTTGCTGCGCACGGTGATGGGCCTCACGCGGGTGGACGCGGGCGCCATGATGTTTGCCGGGCAGGACCTGCGGCGCCTGCCCACCTTCGCCATTGCGCGGCTGAAACTGGCCTACGTGCCGCAGGGGCGGGAGCTGTTCGCCGACTTCACGGTCGAGCAGAACCTGCTCACCGGGCTGCTGGCGCTGAGCTCGCGCACGTCACAAGATTTGTCGCCAGCGCTGCAGGCCTTCCCCTGGCTGGCCTCGCGCCTGCAGGACCGCGCCGGGGCTCTGTCAGGCGGTCAGCAGCAACAGCTCGCCATTGGCCGCGCCATCGTTTCGCGTCCGGCGCTGCTGATGCTGGACGAGCCGCTGGAGGGCGTGCAGCCCTCGGTGGTCGACGAGATCGTGCGGGCACTGGACGCACTGTGCGAGTCCACCGGCATGGGCTTGCTGCTGGTGGAGCAGAACGTGGACGTGGTGCTGCGCCTGTGCACCCGCGTGGCCTTCATGGACGCTGGGGTGGTCCGCGAGTCCCATGCCAGCACCGCGGTCCGGGCGCAGCCCGGGCTCGTGGAAAGCTACCTGGGCATCTGAGGGCGCCATGGCGGGCAGCGTGCTTCAGGTGGTACTGGATGCGGCGAACTACACGCTCATCCTGATGCTGGTGGCCCTGGGGCTGGCCATCGTCTTCGGCCTCATGAACGTCATCAACATGGCCCACGGCGAGTTCATGATGATCGGCGCCTACGTGGTGCTGCTGTGCCACCAGGCGGGGCTGCCTGTGGGTGTGGGGATGCTGATGGCGCCGCTGGCCGTGGCGGTGCTGGGTCTGGTGGTGGAGGAACTGCTGGTGCGTCGCGTCTACACGCGGCTGCTGGACACCATCCTGGCCACCTGGGGCTTGTCGCTCATCCTCAAGCAGGCCATGGTGCTGCTGTTCGGCCCGGGGTCCCACTCGGTGCCCAACCCCTTGCCGGCGACGGTGGAGCTGCTGGGCTCGCCCTACCCGCTGTACCGGCTGTTCGTCATGGCCGTGACGCTGGTGGTCCTGGCCGCGACCTTCTGGCTGTTCTTCCGCACATCGTGGGGCCTGTCGGCACGCAGCGTCATTGCCAACCGTTCCATGGCGGCCTGCCTGGGCATCGACACCCGACGTCTGGACCGGCTGACTTTCTCCTTCGGCGCGGGGCTGGCCGGCCTGGCCGGCGCGGTGATGGCGCCGCTGGTGTCGCTGGATCCGCAGATGGGCCTGGGCTTTCTCGTGCCGGCCTTCCTGTCCATCCTGGTGGGTGGCCTGGGCAGCGTGGCCGCACCCCTGGCGGGGGCCACCGCCGTGGGCGTCACGGACAACCTGGTGTCCACCTTCTTCTCACCCGTGTGGGCGCAGGGCGTGGTGTTCACGTTGGCCATCCTGCTGATCCGCGCCTTCCCCCAGGGGCTGATGGCGCGTGCGCGGAGGCGGGTGTGAGCGCGGCAGCGCTGCAATCGCGCTGGCAGGGTGCCGACGCGGAGGTTCGCCTGGGCCTTGCCCTGCTGGCGGTGGCGCTGGTGCTGCCCCTGGTGCTGCCCACTTGGCAGCTGGCCGAGTTCGCGCGCTACTTCTGCTACATGCTGCTGGCCGTCAGCCTGGCCTGGGTGTGGGGGCATTGCGGACTGCTGTGCCTGGGGCAGGGCGTGTTCTTCGGCATCGGCGCCTATGCGATGAGCGTGGTGACCCTGGGCAAGGTGCCCGGGGTGGCGCTGCTGCCCGACGTGCTGGCCTTCTGGCTGGGGCTGGGGGCGGGTGTGGCGCTGGCGGCGCTGGCCGCAGCCCTGCTGGGGGTCTTGCTGTTCTCGGCCAGCGGCCTGGCCGGCGCCTTCTTCGGCATCGTCACGCTGGCGGTGGCCTTCATCGCGGAGCGCATCGCCATCAACTGGGACTGGCTGGGCGGCCTCAACGGCCTCATGGGTGTGCCCTCACTGCGCCCGGGGGTGCCCGGCAACGAGGAACTCACGGACGAGCGGGCGGTGTACTGCCTGCTGCTGGCGGTGCTGGCGCTGACCGTGACCCTGCTGATGCGGGCGGTGCGTTCCCGGCGCGGTCGCGCGCTGCTGGCCATCCGCAACCACGAGGTGCGCGCGCAGGCCCTGGGCATCGACGTGGCCCGGGAAAAGACGCGCGCCTTTGCGCTGGGCGGCGCGGTGGCGGGCCTGGCCGGGGCGCTGTTCGTCACGCAGTTCAACTTCGCATCGCCGCCGCTCATCGGCTTTGCCGTGTCGGCCGAAGTCCTGATCTGGGTGGCCGTGGGCGGCCGGTCATCACTCGTGGCGGCCTGCATGGGCGCGTTGCTGGTGCGCCTGGCCGAATCCTGGCTCTCCGAGGCCCTGGGCCCCTACTGGCTGCTGGCCTTGGGGGCTCTGTTCGTCTTCACCGTCGTGGCCATGCCGCGCGGCGTGGTGGGCGAGTTGCTGGCGTGGATGGACAGGAAGCGGACGGAGTGACCACCGCGTGCTGCAGGGGCGTCGCTCGGCCCTACCGCCGCGTCCCCACCACCACCAGTGCCACCACGGCGGCGGCAAAAGCGAGCGTGTAGCCGTCAGGCGCTTCACCCAGCAGCGGCCAGGCCAGGGCGATGGAGAAGAAGGGCTGGAAGGCCTGGGTCTGGCTGACGCGCAGCGGGCCGCCCCAGTCCAGCGCGCGGTACCAGGCGAAGAAGGCCGCCCACATCGACACCAGACCCAGGTACACCAGGCCGCCCCAGGCCGGGGCGGACACGGGGCCGGTGGGCCAGGTGGCCAGGGTGATGGGCAGGCTCACGGGCAGGGTCAGCAGCGTCACCCAGCAGATGGCCCGCTCGGCCCCCATGGCGCGGGTGACCTTGGCGCCTTGCACATAGCCCACCGCGGCCACCAGCACGCCGCCGGCGACGATGAGGTCGTCAGCCGCCAGGGTGAAGGCCTGCCCGCTGCGCTGCAGCGAGAACAGCACGACCACGATGGCGCTCACCATCGCGCAAAGCCAGAAACGCCATCGGCCCGCCGCTGTGGTGGGGGCAGCGCCACCGGCCAGCGCGGCGGCAGCGGCCGTGGCCAAGGGCAGCATGGCGGTGATCACGGCCACATGCGCTGCGGTCTGCTCGCGCAGGGCCAGGGCCAGCGACAGCGGGTACAGCACCGCATTGCCCGTCGCCGCCACGGCCAGCGGGCCCCACTCCTGGCGCGTGGGCCAGCGCGCGCGCAGGGCCAGCAGGCACAGCGCCGAGACCGCCGCGGCCAGTACCACGCGACTGAAGGTGATAAACAGCGCCGACATCGCCGGTGCGTCACCACCGCCGCTGCCAGTGCCCATGGTCCAGCGGGTGATGGGCAAGGTGGCGCCGAACAGGGCCACGGCCAGCACCCCCAGCGCCATGCCAGCGGCAGGGTGGCGCGGGGCGGGGTTCATCGGTCGCTGCGTGGGGCGCCGCGCACCTGGGCCACGCGCTCACGCATCGCCTGCGCGCCTGGCCAGGCGGGATGGTCGGGGGCGTAGCGGCGCCGCAGCCAGAGCGCGAGGTCGGCCAGCTGGGCATCGTCCAGCGCGTGGCGGAAGCCGGGCATGAAGGCGATGTCGCGGGTGGCCGGGCGCTGGATGCCGTCCAGCAGCACGCGCAACAGGTTGTCGGGCTGATCGGCCTGCAGTTTGCTGTTCAGCGCCAAGGGGAGGTTCAGGCCCAGGTCCACGGGTGCCGTCCCGTCGCTGTGGCAGGCGCCGCAGGCGCTTTCGAACATGCGCTGGGTGGCGTCGGGCAGCGGGGCCAGCGCGCGGGCCCGCGCGACGGCGTCGGTGGCCAGGCGGGTGACGAGGACGGTGTCCGGGCCGGGCGAGGGTGGGACGGCCAGGGGTTGACCCGCTGCTCCCTGTGGGGCCGTGCTGCCTGGCACCGCGGTCTGGGCTGCTGTGTTGCCCTGCAGGGTGGCCAGGTAGTGCGCCATGGCGCGCAGGTCCTGGTCGGGCGCGCCTTGCAGCGAGCCCACCACTTGCGCCATCGGTCCCACGGCCACGCCGTGGGCAGCGCTGTGGCCGTTCTGCAGGTAGCTGAGCAAGGCCGTCTCGCTCCAGGGCAGGGTGCGGCGGTTCAGCGCAGTGAGTGACGGCGCATGCCAGCCGTCCACCCAGGCGCCCGAGAGATAGGCGCTGCCGGTCTTCTCGGCACCCAGGGCGTCGCGCGGGGTGTGGCAGGCGCCGCAGTGGCCGGGGCCGTTCACCAGCGCTTCGCCGCGTTGCCACAGCGCCGCGTCCACGCCCGCGGGCAGGGCGGCGAGCGTGGCTGCGGGCACGGTGCGCGGGCCGGGCTGCAGGTACAGCGCGTTCCACAGGTGCATCAGCGGGCGAAGGTTGAAGGGGGCGCGCAGGTCGGCGGCCGGGGTGGCCTGCGCCACCGCGGGCTGGGTCATCAGGTGGGCGTACAGCGCGGTCAGATCGTCATCTGTCATACGCGTGAAGGCGGTGTACGGGAAGGCGGGGTATAGCATGCGCCCGTCATGCGATACCCCTTCGCGCATGGCGCGCTGGAAGGCGCTGAAGGACCAGCGGCCGATGCCGGTGGCGGGGTCGGGCGTGAGGTTGGTGGCGTAGACGGTGCCAAACGGCGTCTCCAGCGGTCGGCCCCCGGCGTTGGCCTTACCGCCCTCGGCCGTGTGGCAGCCCGCGCAGTTGCCCAGGGCGGCGAGTTGGCGGCCGCGTTCCAGGGTCTCGGTGCTGTAGACCGCAGCTGCATTCACGCCCGAGATGGGCGCGAGCGCCGGGCGCGAGACGACCAGCCCGGCCAGCCCTGCCAGCGCCGCGAAGGCACCGGTGACCAGGGCCAGTGCCCGAGCCCAGGCGGGCTTGCCACGTGGTGCGCCGGGCGGTGCTGGTGGGGCGCTGCTGGGCGCCACTTCCTCGACCCAGGCGGGCGGTGGGCCGGTGCGAGATGGGCTGGTCTCGGCCCCTGGGTTGGCGCTGTGCGCGCCTTCGTCGCCCGCTGCGCCCGGTGGGACGACACCACGACCGTCTGGCCCAGCGGCGGCCAACCCATCGGCGCCAGACGGTGATGGGTCGCTGGCTACCTGCGCCCCTGACCCATCCTCCAGCGGGTTCAGCGCGGCGCGCACCACCTCAGGCGTGAAGGGCGGCTGGCGAAAGCGCACGCCGGTGGCGTCGAAGATGGCGTTGGCAATGGCCGCCGTGCCTGGCACCGAGGACGACTCGCCCGCGCCGAGGACGGGTTCGCCCGGGCGGGGCGGCACCACCACCTCGATCACCGGCACCTGCCGGAAGCTCAAGATGGGGTAGCTGCCCCATTCCCGCGTGGCCACCGTGCCGGTCTGCGGTTCCACCGCCACCTGTTCCTGCAGCGCGCGGCTGGTGGTCTGCACCACGTTGCCGTGCACTTGGTGCGTGACCCCTGCCGGGTTGACCATGGCGCCCGCGTCATGACCCACCACCACGCGGCTGACGTGCACCTCGCCCGTGAGCTTGTTCACCTCCACGTCGGCCACCCATGCGGACCACGCGGCGCCGAAGCCCGGGAACTTGCTGTGGATGTAGCGGGCATAGGCCAGGCCCTGGCCCTTGAGGGTGACGCCGTCGTCACTGTGCTGCCGGGGGCCCACGTGGGGCTGCCAGCCGGCGCGCTCGGCGGTTTCGCGCAGGAGTTCGGCCGCGCGCGGGTCGTCCAGATGCTTCAGGCGGAAGGCCAGCGGGTCTTCGCCCTGGGCGTGCGCCAGTTCGTCGACGAAGCTCTCGTGGGCGAAGGAGTTCGGCAGGGCCGACACCCCGCGCAGCCAGGAGGCGCGCAGGATGGGCGGCATGTCGTTGACCGTCACCTTCAGGTTCGGCACCTGGTAGGGCGGCACCGAGGTGCGGTCGCCCATGGCATAGGCCTGCGCTGTGGCCGCCACGCGGCCGGTGAGCAGCAGCGCCAGCGTGGGCGCGGCGTTGCTGGGGTAGCAGGTCTCGAAGTCCCAGCCCTGCAGCCGCCCGTCGGCGCCCACCGAGCCGTCCACGTCCATCAGCTGCGCGGCGCCCTTGGGCTCCCACTGGTGCTCCTGTTCGCGCGTGAGCTGCACCCGCACGGGCCGTCCCACGGCACGCGACAGCAGCGCGGCGTCGGCCGTCACGTCATCGGCGCCATTGCGGCCGTAGCAGCCGGCGGCCTCCAGGCGCACCACGTCCACGGCGGTGTCGGGCAGGCCGGTCAGCAGGGCGAGATCGGCGCGCAGCACGTGGGGGTTTTGCGTCCCAGACCACACGCGCAGACGCGTCGCGCCTGGGGTGCCCGCACTTGTCGTGGCCTCGTGCGCCGTCGCGGGTTGCCCGGCGCCGTCGGGTGATGCTGCGTAGGGCTCTCCGTCCGGCTCTGCGCCAGGTTCTGAACCCTCAGGCACCCAATGCGCCACGGCGCACGACGGGCCGATCGAGGCGTGCATCTGATAGGGCCAGACGTAGCGGCTTTGCAGTCGCAGCGGTGCTTTTTCATTGGCCGCGTTGACGTCGCCGCGCTCAGCCACCACACGCGGCGTGGCGGGGTAGGCGCTCAAGGCGTTGGCCAGGTCTTGCAGAGGTGGTTGGGCTGGCCAGTCGCCCCAGTCCAGCCGCAAGGCGCGCAGGGCGGTTTCAGCCTGTTCTTCGCGCTCGGCCACGATGCCGACAAAGTCGCCCTCGCGCACGATGGCCACGATGCCCGGCAGGTGGGCCACCGAGGACTCGTCCACCGCGCGCAGCGTGCGGCCGATGAACTCGCCATGGTCGGCGCCCGCGTAAGGCGGGCGCACCACGCGGCCGTGCAGCATGCCGGGCAGGCGCACGTCGTGTACGAAGGCGGCTTCGCCCAGCACCTTGGCGGGGATGTCCACGCGCGGCAGGCTCTGGCCCGCCACCGTCCACTCGGCGCTGGGCTTCAGCGGCGTGGCCGGGTCCAGCACCAGGCGGATGTGCTGGCCGCGCAGCAGGGTGGGGATGTCTACGGCGCTGTCTTCGGCCGCCTGCGCCCGCAGCCAGGCGCGCGCCTGCGCGGCGGCGCGCTTGAGCGGGTCCGAGGCGATCTGCAGCGTGGCGCTGGCGATGGTGGGGCCCTGGTTGGGCGCCCGGCCGGTGTCGCCCAGCAGCATGACCACGCGCTCAAAAGGCAGCTCCAGTTCCTCGGCCACCAGCTGGCCCAGCGCGGTGGCGATGCCGGTACCCAGGTCCACCTTGCCGCCCAGGCCGTTGGCGCTGCCGTCGTCCCACAGCGCCAGCAGGATCTCCACGCCTTCGGCCGGGTTGCCCGGCACCATGGGCGGCTGGCCGGGGGCGGGTGGAGGCGGTGGGGGCGGGTCGCGCACCACAAGCAGCACGCCCTCGGCTCCGAGGAAGCCGGCGCGGGTGCGGGGGGCGTGGGCGGCGCGCATGGCGGGAGTGATCAAGCGCCTTCTGACGCCGATGTTTCGGCCAGGCGTTGGGCTGCCAGGTGCACCGCCTGCAGGATCTCCACATGCGCCCCGCAGCGGCACAGGTTGTGCGACAGGGCCTCGCGGATCTGCATGTCAGTAGGCTGCGGGCAGCGGCGCAGCAAGGCCACGGTGGCCATCACCATGCCGTTGGTGCAGTAGCCGCACTGAGCGGCCTGTGCGTCGATGAAGGCCTGCTGCACGGGGTGCGGAGCTTCACGGCTTCCCAGGCCTTCCAGCGTGGTGATCTCCCGCCCGGCCACGCCCTCGGCCGGGATCACGCAGGCCCGGGCCACGCGGCCGTCCACCAGCACCGTGCAGGCGCCGCATTGCCCCAGCCCGCAGCCGAACTTCGGGCCGTTGCACAGCGCGTCGTTGCGCAACACCTGCAGCAAGGTGGCGCCTGGTGCGGCGTGGCCCGGCTCGAAGGCGCGGCCATTGAGCAGGAACCGCATCACATCGACAGATAAGCCCGCCGCACCTCGTCGTCGGCAGCCAACTCCCGCATGGTGCCCTGGTAGCGGATCTGGCCCTTCTCCAGCACGTAGGCGCGGTCCGAGACCAGCGTGGCGAAGTGCAGGTTCTGCTCGGACAGCAGGATGCTCACCCCCGCGGCCTTGAGCTCCAGGATCATCTGCACCATGCCTTCGACGATGACCGGGGCCACGCCTTCGCTGGGCTCGTCCAGCAGCACCAGATACGGGTTGCCCATCAGGGTGCGGGCCACGGTGAGCATCTGCTGCTCACCACCGCTCATGCGGCCGCCGGGTCGATCAGGCATCTCGCCCAGGTTGGGGAAGAGCTTGAACAGGCGCTGCGGGGTCCAGGCCTCCAGCATCTGGCCTTGCGGTCCCATGCGCGGTGGCTGGCGGCCCACCTCCAGGTTCTCCAGCACGGTGAGGTCGGTGAAGATGCGGCGGTCTTCCGGCACGTAGCCCAGGCCGGCCGAAGCGATGGCGTGCGACTCCAGCCGCGAGATGTCGCGGCCCATGAAGTGCACCTGGCCGCGGCGCTTCTCCACCATGCCCATCAAGGCCTTGAGTGTGGTGGACTTGCCTGCACCGTTGCGGCCCATCAGGGCCACCACCTCGCCGCGCTTCACTTGCAGCGCGATGTCGAACAGGATGTGCGCCCCGCCGTACCAGGCCGACAGCGATTTCACGTCCAGCAAGGGGGCGGGTTCGGTCATGCCGGTCATGCGCTTTGTCGCTCGAAGGTCTTGCCGGTGCCGAGGTAGACCTCCTGCACCTTGGGGTGGTCTCGGATCTCGCTGGGCTTGCCGCCGGCGATCAGCCGACCGCGGGCCAGGACGATGACGCGGTCGGCATGGGCGAACACCACGTCCATGCTGTGCTCTGTGAAGAGCACCGCCATGCGCCGCTCCACCACCAGGCGCTTGGTCAGCTCCATCAGCTCGTTGCGCTCCTTGGGCGCCATGCCGGCCGTGGGCTCGTCCATCAGCAGCAGCTTGGGTGCATGCGCCATGGCCACCGCCAGTTCCACGCGCTTGACGTCGCCATAGGCCAGCTCGCTGCAAGGGCGCTCGGCCTGCTCGGCCATGCCCACCTGCGCCAACAGGGCCAGGGCGTCATCACGCCGGTGTTCGCCGGCCCGCGCGAACAAGGAGAACACCTGCCGGTCGGCCGAGAGCAGGGCCATCTGCACGTTCTCCAGCACGGTGAGTGAGGAGAAGGTCTCGGCGATCTGGAAGGTGCGGCCGACGCCCAGCTTCCAGATCTGGCGGGGCTGCAGGCCGATGAGTTCGGTGCCTTCCAGCAGGATGCTGCCGCGGTCGGCCCGCAGCTGCCCGTTGACCATGTTGAAGGTGGTGGACTTGCCCGCCCCGTTGGGCCCGATCAGGGCCAGCAACTCGCCCGGGGCGATGTCGAAGTCGATGCCGTCGACGGCGCGCACGCCGCCGAAGGACTTGCCCAGCCCTTTGACGCTCAGCAGGCTCATCCCTGGGCCCTCCCGTCGGCCAGTTTGCCGCGCTGGAACAAGCGTTGCGCATAGCCGGCAATGCCCTGCGGGAACAGCAGCACCAGCACCAGGATGATGCCGCCCAGCATGGCACGCCAGTACTCGGTGTTGCGCGCCACGGTGTCGTGCAGCCAGGTGAAGCTGACCGCGCCTACCACCGGGCCAGCCAGCGTCTGCACGCCGCCCAGCAGCACCATCACCAGGGCGTCGATGCTCTTGCCCACGTGCAGGCCTTCGGGCGAGATGCTGCCTTTGGAGAAGGCGAACAGCGCACCCGCCACCCCGGCCACGGCGCCGGCCAGCACGAAGGCCGCCCATTGCACCCGCTTCACGTCGATGCCGATGGCGTCGGCCCGCAGCGGCGAGTCACGACCGGCGCGCATGGCATAACCGAAGGGCGAGAACAGGATGCGCCGCAGCAGCCAGGTGCCCGCCACGGTCAAGACCAACGCCAGCCCGTAGTAGGCCCGCTTGTCCGACAGCCAGGCCGCCGGCCACACCCCCGTGACCCCGTTGCTGCCACCGGTGACGCTGTCCCACTGGTAGACGATGGCCCAGGCGATCTGTGCGAAAGCCAGCGTCAGCATGGCCAGGTACACGCCCGACAGCCGCACCGCGAACCAGCCGAAGACCACGGCGAAGGCCGCCGCCACCACTGGGCCGAGGGCCAGGGCCAACTCCATGGGCAGCCCGGCCTTGCGCACCAGCAGCGCCGCGCCATAGGCCGCCAGGCCGAAGTAGGCGGCGTGGCCGAAGGAATGCATGCCGCCCGGGCCCATGATGAAGTGCAGGCTGACGGCAAACAGTGCCGCCACCAGCAGATCGATGGCCAGCACGGTCATGTAGGACGAGGCGCCGCTGAAGAACGGCAGGGCGACGAGCAACAGCAGGACGGCGGCCGTGGCGGCCTGTCCTGTCTTGCTTGGCAGCCGCAAGGGGGACTCCGCCGCCGACGCATGCCGGCTGGGCGCCGGCGCCCGCCCCATCAGCCCCCATGGCCGCAGGATCAGCACCGCGGCCATCACCAGGAATTCCACCACCAGGGTGAGCTTGGAAAACGAGATCTCGACCCCGCCGATGTTGACGAGGCCGATCCAGATGCACAGGGCCTTGATCTCCGCAATCAGCAGCGCCGCGACAAAGGCGCCGGGGATGGAGCCCATACCGCCCACCACGACCACCACGAAGGCGGCGCCGATGGTGTGCAGGTCCATCTCCAGGTTGGCGGGTTCGCGCGGCAGTTGCAGCGCGCCCCCCAGGCCGGCCAGCATCGCGCCCAGTGCGAACACCGAGGTGAACAGCCAGGCCTGGTTGACGCCGAGTGCGGCCACCATGTCGCGGTCCTGGGTGGCGGCGCGCACCAGGGTGCCCCAGCGCGTGCGGGTCAGCAGCAGCCACAACAGGCCCAGCACGGCCGGGCCCACGACGATCAGGAACAGGTCGTAGGTGGGGAAGCGCCGCCCCAGGATTTGCACCGAGCCTTCCAGGCCCGCCGCGCGCGGGCCCAGCAGTTCTTCCGGCCCCCAGAGGCGCAGCACCAGGTCCTTGAAGACCAGTGCCAGCGCGAAGGTGGCCAGCAGTTGAAAGAGTTCGGGTGCGTGGTAGATGCGCCGCAGCAGCAGCACCTCCACCACCGCACCGATCAGGCCCACTGCCACCGCTGCCAGCAACAGCGCCGGCCAGAACCCGATCACCCCGCCCAGCCGCTCCACCGCCGTGTAGGCGATGTAGATGCCCACCATGTAGAACGAGCCGTGCGCGAAGTTGACGATGCGCGTGACGCCGAAGATCAGCGACAACCCCGCCGCCACCAGGAACAGCGACGACGCCCCGGCCAGGCCGTTGAGCAGTTGGACAAGCAGGCTGGACAGGGTCATGGGCGTCGCAGGGGCCAGGGCGGGCGCACGGGGCGGCTCGGGCTCGTTTCAGGCTCGGGTGACGGGAGGGCAGGGGCTTGGGGACGCGTCAGTTCGCCGGACGCAGCTTGCGCACCTCGGCGGCGTTGGGCAGGTAGTTGGCGCCGTCCAGGTAGCGGTAGTCCACCATCACGCCCTTGCCCCCTTCGTTCTTGGTGCGGCCGACGAAGGCGCCCAGCGTGGACTGGTTGTCCTCGGGGCGGTAGGTGATGCGCCCGAAGGGCGTGTTCACCTGCAGGCCACGGAAGGCAGCCACCAGCTTGTCAGTCTCCGTGCCCCCGGCCTTGGCCACGCCCGCCGCCACCGAGTGGATCAGGGCGTAGCCCACCACCGAGCCCAGGCGCGGGTAGTCGTTGAACCGCTTCTGGTAGGCCGCCAGGAAGGTGCGGTGCTCGGGGGTGTTGATGCCGTTCCAGGGGTAGCCGGTGACGATCCAGCCATTGGGCGTCTCGTCCTTCAGCGGGTCCAGGTACTCCGGTTCGCCGGTCAGCAGGCTCACCACCTCGCGGCCCTTGAAGAGCTCGCGGGTGTTGCCCTCGCGCACGAAGCGCGACAGGTCGGCGCCGAACAGCACGTTGAAGATGGCGTCGGGCTTGGAGTCCAGCAGGGCCTGCACCACCGGGCCGGCTTCCACGCGTCCCAGCGGCGGCGCCTGTTCGGCGACGAATTCCACGTCAGGCTGCGCCGCCTTGAGCAGCTGCTTGAAGCTGGCGATGGCCGACTGACCGTACTCGTAGTTGGGGTAGACGATGGCCCAGCGCTTCTTCTTCAGCTTCGCCGCCTCGGGCACCAGCATGGCCACCTGCATGTAGGTGCTGGGGCGCAGGCGGTAGGTGTAGGCATTGCCGTTGGCCCAGACGATCTTGTCGGTCAGCGGCTCGCCGGCCAGGAAGAACACCTTCTTCTGCTTGGCGAAGTCGGTCAGCGCCAGGCCGATGTGCGACAGGAAGGTGCCGGTCAGCACGTCGATCTTCTCGCGTGACAGCAGTTCTTCGGCCACGCGCACCGCATCGCCCGGGTTGGCGTTGTCGTCGCGCGTGATGAGCTCCAGCTTCTTGCCGCCCACGCCGCCAGCGGCGTTGACTTCCTCCACCGCCAGCTCCATGCCCTTCTTGTAGGGCTCCAGGAACGCAGGCTGCGCCTTGTAGCTGTTGACTTCGCCGATCTTGATCACGCCCTGGGCATGCACCGGCAGGGCGGCGGCGGCCACCAGGCTGGCGGCGGCGATCAGGTGTCTTCTCTTCATGGGGCAATCTCCTTCAGGAGTGGGGGTGGATAAGCGTCGAATCTTCCCGGGCTTGGCGGCTCAGCGCAACCCGTCAGTACCCTTGATCTCGTGCACCTGCAGGCCGCCGATGCGCGGCAGCGGGCGCCCGCTGTCGGTGACCACCACGGCCACGACGATCTCGTTCGCGCGCGGCGCGTCCACGATGCGGGCTTCCATGGCGTCGAAATGGCTGCGCACGAAGGCGGCGTCCTTGTGGCCCAGCGGCACGTCCACCGCGGTGCCCATGCCGCCTTGCTTCTTGGCCGAGGGCACCAGGGCAGCGCCCTTGCTGACGGCCGCACGCAAAGGCGCGCCCAGCTTGGGGTGCAGCAGGGCGGCGGCGTGCTCCAGTTCGCCAGCCTCGCCCACGATGGCGGCCTTGCCGTAGCTCTGCGCCTGCTCAGGCGCAATGCCCAGGGCCTGCACGCAGCGCTGGCCCAGCAGACCGCCGAGCTCTTCACCCATGGCGATCAGCTCGTCCAGGTTCTCCACGTAGCGGCCGGCGCAGGGGTTGTGGATGACAGCCATGGCCAGCGCGCGCCGCGTGGGTGGGCTGATCTCGCGGTCCATCTCGCGGTGGGTTTCGTCGATCTGCACGACAAGCTTGCGGATCTGGGCGGGCATGTTCAGAGTCCTCTCGACGGTGTTCGGTAGGGTTCGTCAGGGTTCAGCAGGGCGCAGATTGGGCTGTCAGCGCTGCCCATCCCATTTGGCGATGTCGGCGGCCTTGAGGCCCCCCACCCGGGCGTGGATGCGCGAGCCGGTGCTCATGGCCAGCACCACCACCATCTCGTGCGCGCGCGGTGCGTCCGGCACGCGGAACTCCAGCGCGTCGAAGTGGCTGCGCACGTAAGAGGCGTTGATGTGCGTCAGGGGGATGTCCAGCGTGGCGCCGGGGCCGCCCACCTTCTTGGTGCTGGGCACGATGGCCAGCGCGTTGCCGGACTGTCCACCGCCGGATTGCCCGGCCTTGTAGGCGGCGGCGTCGCCTTTCCAGCCCAGCAGTTCGCGCATGGCGTACCCGCCGGGCACGTGCCACAGGGCCCCATGTTCCAGTTCACCAGCCTCGCCAATCAGCGCGCCCTTGCCGTAGCCCTGGATGCGCTCGGGCCCGACCTGCATGGCGGCCAGCAGTTGCTGCGCCAGCTTCAGTCCCAGGGGAGACAGCGCGTCCATCAGCGGCAGGATGTCTTCCACATAGCGCCCGGCGTAAGGGTTCTTCAGCACGCAGCCGATGGCGCCACGCCGCAGGGGCTCGGCGGCCACGGGGCCCCCCTCGTGAAAGATGTCTTCAACCTGGGTGAGGATGCGTCGGATTTCGATCATGGTGCGGGGTGTCGGGTGAGGGTGAGGGTGAGGCTTCCGTCGGATTCAGGCGGATTCGGGTGGCTTTGGAGTGGCTCGGGGTGACTTCAAGCTGCCTGCTTGAGCGCCAGCGCGGGCTCGATGGTCAGGGTCTGCCCCTGGCATACCAGGACCGCGGCATGGATCAGACCGGCTCCTTGCAGTTGCTGCGCGATTCCGGCGCCGCGGCGCAGCGCTGCAGTGACCACCCCTGCCGCCAGCGCGGGCACCGCCACGGTGACCAGGCGCTCGCCCAGGTCGCTGTCGTCCTTGAGCGATCGGGCGGGTGCCCGCTCGATGCCCAGGCGGGCGTCCGGTTCGGTCGGGTTCACGGCGTTGGCGATCACGGTGGCGGCCGCATCGGCCTGGGCGGCTGTGGCGGCCAGCACGGTCACCGCGTCCGCAATGCCCAGCGAGTGGCTGCGTCCGCGCCAGCCGCTGGTGGCCACGCCCCGCACGGGGTCGCTGGCCTGCAGCGTGAAGCCCCCGTCGAGAGCGGTGCGGCGTTTCGCAATGTCCGCCACCATCCCCACGCGCCACTGCGCGCCAGGCGCCAAGTGCAGCGCAATGTCGCCGCCGTTGTTCACATAGGCGCGTTGCAGGCCGGCCTGCGCGTAGGGCGTCAGGATCTCCTGCGCCACCGCGCCGGCCACTGCGGCCATGGGGGTGATGAAGTCGGTGGGCAGGGCCGCGCAGGTTTGCCACATGCGGCGGGCGACGGGGCCTTGGACGGGGCACGGCCCAGGCTGCACGGGCAGGCGCAGCAGCGGCAGTTCCGCCACCAGTTCCCGCAGCACGGTCTGGAAGCGGACCCAGGCCTGCTCGTGAGCGGTGCTCAATGCGGTGTCTGGATCTCCGCGACCGACCTCGGCCCCGATCACCAGCTCGATCGGGCCGTGGGCGAAGTGCCAGCGGTCGCCAGGCAGGGGGGTGCGGGTCGGTCCCATCGTGTTCACCCGAGCATGGGCGGCTGGCCCAGAGGCCAGGGGTTCTCGGGGTGCCCGGCGATGTAGCGGCGCGACAGCGGTGCGCCGTCGCGGTGCCCCGCACCGCGTGCCAGGGCCTGCTCGATGCTGCGCACCTGCCCCATGTGCCCGCCCAGCGCCTCGTAGTCCGCCAGGCGCATGCTGAATTCGATGGGGGCCACGATGGCCGGCGTGGGCACAGTGCCGAAGCTGTTCGCGGGCATGCGCATCACGTCGGCCATGACGGTGATGCCGCCGCCAGGCCACACGTAGGCCGGCGCCCCGCCGCAGGTGACGTTGACCAGCGCCTGCTTGATCTTGCGCGTGAGCAGCACCGGGTTCTCGGTCACGCCGGCGCGCAGGCTGCCGCCTGCACCGGCCAGGAACAGCACCGAGGCCACCGAGGGCTCGCAGTTCTCGCCAATGCGGGCCACCGTGGCGGCCACCTCCGGCGGCATGGGGGCCGGGCGCGGCACCAGTTGCTCGTCCAGCACGTACCAGGCGCAGTGCTCGCCCGTGGTGGAGGTCATCAGCAGGCGCAGCCCCGGGTAGGCGACCTTGGGGTCCCAGCCTTCGATGATGTCCATCGGGTTCGTCAGGTCGGTGCCGCCCCAGCCTGTTCCCGGGTTGGCCACCTGGAAGTAGCGCCCGGGCGTGCTGCGCCGGCCGCGAATGCGGATGCCCGAGGGCACCATGTCCAGGCAGCGGCCGGCCTGGTGCTCTGACAGGATGCCCGTGATGTGGTCGTCCACCACCACGGCCTCGTCCACGTGGCCGTACCACTGCTGCGCGAAGATGCCCACGGCCGCCGAGCCGCAGCCCACGCGCATGCGCTGCTCTTCCACGCCGTTGACCACGGGCGCGCGCCCGGCCTGCAGCTGCAGTTTTGCGCCGCCTTCGATCTGCAGTTCCACGGGCTCGCGGTTGCCCAGCGCCATCATCATGTCGCAGGTGATGCGGCCCTCCTTCTTGGAGCCGCCCGTGAGGTGGTGCACGCCGCCCAGCGACAGCATCTGCGAGCCGTACTCCGCCGTGGTGACGTGGCCCACGGCCTCGCCCTTGCAGCGCACGGTCGCCTGCTCCGGGCCCAGCCAGCGGTCGGTGTCGATCTTCACCTTGAAGCTGCAGTAGCTGAAGATGCCCTCGGTCACCACGGTGACCATGTCCACGCCCTCGTGCCGGGAGGAGACGATGAAGGGGGCTGGCTTGTAGTCGGGGTAGGTGGTGGACGAGCCCACGCCGGTGACGAAGACCTCGGGCGCGTGCAGCAGTCCACCCGTGCCGGGGTCGGCCGGGGCGTCCAGGAAGGGCACCGCGGCAGCGTCTGGCGCTGCGGCGTTCCCCGCCAGCCCGCGCTCCAGGATCAGCACCGGGTCCAGCCGCACCAGCACGCCCGCCTGGTTGGCGTAGCGGTCGCATGCCCCCACCTTGCCCGCTGAGATCTGGCACAGCACCGGGCAGGCGTTGCACTCGATCTTGTCAGCCGCCATGCGCTCGCTGCGCGGGCGCGACTTCTCCAGCACCTGCGGGCGTGGTGCGTCATGCGCCTGCTGATGCACTCTGTCTGGACTGCTCTGGTCGCTCATGCAGTTGATCGATGGGTTCAGCCCGTGTAGCATTCACTTCACAAAAATGTTGCGTTCGCTACATGAAAACCCAATCTATCGCAATTGAGCCGTCGTCGCAACGGGGGGATTACCGATGAGTGCGTTTCTCCATGAGCGCGTGCTCACGGTTCACCACTGGACCGACCGACTGTTCAGCTTCACCACCACGCGCGACCCGGCGCTGCGGTTTTCCAACGGCCACTTCACCATGATCGGGTTGATGGTGGACGGCAAGCCGCTGCTGCGGGCCTACAGCGTGGCCAGCGCCAACTACGAGGAGCACCTGGAGTTCCTCAGCATCAAGGTGCCCGACGGCCCGCTCACCTCTCGTCTGCAGCACCTGCAACCCGGTGACACCGTTGTCGTGGGCCGCAAGCCCACCGGCACCCTGGTGACGGACTACCTGAACCCGGGCAAGCGGCTGTTCCTGCTGTCCACGGGCACGGGCCTGGCGCCCTTCATGTCCATCGTGCGCGACCCCGAGGTGTACGAGCGTTTCGAGCAGGTGGTGCTGGTGCACGGGGTGCGCGAGGTGGCCGAGCTGGCCTACCGCCAGTACCTCACCGAGGAACTGCCCCGCCACGAGTTTCTGGGCGAGATGGTCAGCGCGCAGCTGCGCTATGTGCCCACCGTGACGCGCGAGCCCTTCCCGACCATGGGCCGCATCCCGGACCTCATCCGCAGCGGCGAGTTGGCCCGCCTGGTGGGCGGCACGGACCTGGACGCGGCCACCGACCGCGCCATGATCTGCGGCAGCTCCGCCATGTTGCGTGAGCTGAAAGGGCTGCTGGAGGAGCGCGGCTTTGCCGAAGGCAGCACCAGCCGGCCGGGCGACTTTGTCATCGAGCGGGCCTTCGTGGACCAGTAACCGGCCCTGCAGCATCTCCCGACACAGCCCCGACACAGCTTCCGCCACCGCTCTCAGCGTCACCGGCCATGCCCACCGTGCGCAAGCCCGCTGCCACCGCCCGCAAGGGCGGCGTGCGCGAGCAGTCGGCGCAGGCCACGCGCGAGACGCTGCTGAAAGCGGCCATCAAGGTCTTCGGCAAGCAAGGCCTCAACGGGGCCCGGGTGGAGCAGATCTCGCGTGCGGCCAAGTCGCACGACCGGATGATCTATTACTACTTCGGCAGCAAGGAGGCGCTGTTCGTCGCGGTGATCGAGGAGACCTACCGGCGCTTCAACGAGGCCGAGGCGCGGCTGGCGCTGGACCTGTCGCAGCCTGTGCAGGCCCTGCGCGATGTGATCGCCTTCATGTGGGGCTACTACCAGAAGCACCCCGAGTTCATCACCCTGCTCAACAGCGAGAACCTGCACCGCGGCCGGCACATCGGCAAGTCTTCCAAGGCGGGTGAGTACTCCTCCCCGGCACTGGAGGTGTTGTCACGGGTGCTGGGCAGCGGGGTGCAGGCCGGTCTGTTCCGCCCGGAGTTGCGGGCGCGGGATGTCTACCTGATGATCGCCTCCATGGGCTACTTCTACCTGTCCAACCGCTACACGCTGTCCACCTTCCTGGGCGAGAGCCTGGAAGATCCGGCGGCCCTGGCGCAGTGGCAGCAGTTCATCACTGATGCCGTGTTGCGCACGGTGTTGGTGACCGTTCCCCCTGCAACTCCCTGAAGTCCACATCTCACTCTGTAAGGAGCCTCCATGGCCGAAGCCGCCGCCACCGCCACCTCTGGCAAGGTCGTCATCCGCAACATCGGCCTGCTGCTGTCGGGCGACATCGACCGCCCCATCCTGGAGGCTGACACCATCGTGTGCGACAAGGGCCGCATCGTGGCCGTGGGCAAGGAGGCTGACTGCAACACCGAGCAGCCCGACCTGTTGATCGACGCGCGCCAGACCTGCGTGGCCCCAGGGCTGATCGACAGCCACGTGCACCCGGTTTTTGGCGACTGGACGCCGCGCCAGAACCAGCTCGGCTGGATCGATTCCACCCTCAACGGCGGCGTCACCACCATGATCTCCGCCGGCGAAGTGCACCTGCCCGGGCGTCCCAAGGACATCGTGGGACTGAAGGCCCTGGCCATCACCGCGCAGCGTGCCTTCGACAACTTTCGCCCCGCGGGCATGAAGGTGCTGGCCGGCGCACCTGTCATCGAGAAAGGCATGGTCGAGAGCGACTTTGCCGAGCTGGCCGCGGCCGGCGTGAAGCTGCTGGGCGAGGTCGGCCTGGGCTCGGTGAAGGCCGGCTACGAGGCGCGCGAGATGGTGGCCTGGGCGCGCAAGCACGGCATCCAGAGCACCATCCACACGGGTGGGCCGTCCATCCCCGGCTCCGGCCTGATCGACAAGGATGTGGTGCTGGAGGCCGATGCCGACGTTATCGGCCACATCAATGGCGGCCACACCTCGCTGCCCGAAGCCCATGTGTGCGAGCTGTGCGAGAAGTCCTCACGCGCCATCGAGATCGTGCACAACGGCAACGAGAAGGTGGCCATCGCCGCCGCCCAGATGGCGCTGCAGCTGAAGTGCCCGCACCGCGTGATCCTGGGCACCGACGGGCCGGCTGGCTCAGGCGTGCAGCCCCTGGGCATGCTGCGCATGATCGCCCTGCTGTCCAGCTTGGGCAACATCCCGGCAGAGTTGGTCTTCTGCTTTGCCACGGGCAACACCGCGCGCCTGCGTCAGCTCGATTGCGGCCTCATCGAGCTTGGCCGCGCCGCCGACTTCGTCTTCCTCGACCGCGCGCAGCACACCGCCGGGCGCACCTTGCTGGAAAGCATCCAGTTGGGTGACCTGCCCGGCGTGGGCATGGTCATGATCGACGGCGTGGTGCGCTGCGGCCGCAGTCGCAACACTCCGCCGGCGATGGAGGTGCCGGTGGTGGTCTGATCAGGGCTGGGCCCTGGCATTTCGGCCTTTCGGCCTTTTTGAGCCTTTATGCGCCTGGCCAAGTCTCAGCCGGCCGGTGCCGGTGTCGACTCGTTCGCCACGCGGGCCCAGAGTGCGCGAACTTCATCCTTCATCGCCAGCGATTCCTGCCACCGGTCTGACAACTCGTAACCATCAGCACCGGTGATCGCGTAGGGCGTTGGACCGAGCTCGCAAAGGAAGGTCAGCGTGGCCTGGGGGCCTGCGCGGCGCCGCCAGCTGCGGAAACCGTACTCCCACCAGCCCATGAACAGGTCCACCCAGGGGCGGTGGTACGCAAAGCTGGTCTGGATCTGCACTTGCTCTCGGCTGGCAACCCGGCCGTGGAAGCCCCAGGTGTTGTCCAGAATGCGATGCATCAGCGCATGGTTCTCGTCGCTGACGGGCCATGCGAATTCGCGGCCCAGCAGGTAGTGCGACAGGTCGGCCGTGAAACGCAGGTTCGGAAAGCGGTCGAGCAGGTGCAGCGTGAAGAACAGATCGGTGGTCATCCGATCGCGGTGTGTCTCGATGTGCAGCGCGATGCCGGCGTCGGCCGCAAGCCGGTGCCAGCCCTCGATGTAGGGCACGCAGTCCTCCAGGTGATAGGGGCGCACGTCAGCCTGCAGATTGATGTGGTCGGCGCCAAACTCCTGCACGTGCTCGATGATGGGCTTGAGCTCGTCGACGGTGCGCGGGTAGCACTGCGCCTGCCAGCTCATGCCGTGCGCGCGCAGATAGCTGGTCACCGTGCGCACGAAGTCGCGGTCCGCGAACCGGACGCCGCAGCCGTCAAACCCTGCGGTGCGGATCATGTCGAGCTTCTCGTCAAGCGTCCACTCTACGCCATCGGGCCGACGGCGCTCCATCGCCCACAGGGACTGGTACACCAGGAACTTGTTCATCGCGTTGCCCTTTTTCATCCGTGACGTTTGCACCCCTTCAGCCAGGCCGCGCTCAAGCGCTTTCCCGGCTGACGATCTCGAAGCCGAGATCCACCACGCGCTCCAGCCCGGCCAATGGGAGGTCGCCGGCGTCCAGGCGCTCGACGATCAGCCGTGCCGTGGTGCGCCCGATCTGCTCACCCGGGATGCGGACCGTGGTCAGTGGGGGGTTCGATGCCCGCGCGAGCTCGAAATCGCCAAAACCCGCGATGGCCAGCTGGCCTGGTACCGCCACGCCGAGCCGCAAGCAGGCCTGTGCAGCGCCGAATGCCACCACATCGTTGACGAAGAACACGGCGTCCGGCGGCCGTTTGCGCGCAAGCAGCTGGCCCACCGCCCGCTCCCCCGAGGCGAAGGTCACGCCGAGATCGTCCAGCGTGATGATCTGAGCCGCACGGCCGAGCTCAGCCATGGCCTGGCGATAGCCCGCCAGTCGCTGCGCTGCCCGATGCTCGAGTTGGGGTGGCGCGCCGGCGAAGGCGATGCGCCGGTAGCCCCGATCTGCCAGTGCCAGCGTCATGCGGCGGGCCGCTTCCAGATTCGAGAATCCCACCGCGCGGTCGATCGGGTCGTCGCACAGGTCCCAGGTTTCCACCACGGGCAGCCCGCGCGAGCGCAGCATCGATCGCACCCGCGGCGCGTGAGCGATGCCGGTGAGCACCACCGCCACCGGCTGCTGTCCCAGCAGGTTCAGCAGGATCGACTCCTCCGCCTCGAGCGAGTAGCCTGAGCTGGCGATTAGCAACTGCAGACCGTGCTCGCGCAGCCCGTCGGCCAGCCCCTCGACGGTCTCGGCGAAGATCGTGTTGCGCAGCGTCGGCACGATGGCCGCCACCACCCGCGAGCGCTGCGATTTCAACGTCCCCGCGGCGAGGTTCGGGACGTAGCCAGTCGCCTCCATGGCCGCGAGCACGCGCTCGCGTACCTCTTGCGAGACCTGCTGCGGCGTGCGCAGCGCACGCGACACCGTGATCGTGCCGACGCCTGCGCGTTGCGCGACGTCCACCATGCGCACGCGGCCGCTGCGGCTGCCGGAGGTCATGGTCTTGGGTCGCCGTTCGGACGTTTCATTCCGGCAGCTGGATCTGCACGGCCTCGCCGTCCAGGCGTACCGGATAGGTGCGCAGCGCCTCACAGGCGGGGGGTCCATCGACACGCCCGGTGGGGATGTGGAAGCGGCCGTTGTGCATCGGACACTCGATGAGGTCGTCGAGCACGAAACCCTCGGCCAGCCGTGCCACACCATGTGTGCAGATGCCGTCGGTGACGTAATGGCGTCCCGCAAGCCGATACGCGCAGTACACGTGGCCCTCGCGGATCACCTCCAGTACATCCTCGTCAGGAATCTCAGTGCGCGTACAGAGTGTGACCCACATGGTGCACCACCCTGTCTCAGCCGCCAGCGGCGGGGCCCGCCGCATCAGCTGTCAGAGGCCGCGGCAGTGGGGGCGACGCCGTTGCATGCGGATCGGTGCGCTGAGCAAGGATCACCCGGACGATCTCCACATGGGCGGCAATCAGGCTTGGGCTGGGCTCGGGCAGCTGGTCTTTGATCGCTGCGTTCAGCGCGGGCAGGGCGTGAAACGGTACCGACGGGTAGACATGGTGCTCGATGTGATAGTTCATGTTCCAGTACAGCACGCGGCCGAGCCAGGAGTTGGTCATCGACCGGGTGCACAGCCGGTGATCAGACACGTTCTGCGCCATCGCCATGTGCTGGGTCGTGATGAACGCATAGACCGCGAAGGCCCCTGCGAAGCGCGGAATGAAGAAGTAAAGCATCGGCACCCAGGTCTGGCCGATCACGGCCCAGGCGAGCAACCCGGCATAGCCCGCCATCATCAGGCGTGCCTCGCGCACGACGATGTGGTCCTGACCAGCAGGCAGATAAACCCTCTCGCGTTCGAGGATGCGGCCGCTCGCATGCCGCACCATCAGCTTGGCGCGGGGCCAGAACTCCAGCAGCCCGATCACGTCGCCGAACCACGTCCGCAACTGCACCGGATTGGTGTAGCCCATCTGCGCGTCGACCTTCCAGTGCCAGGTGTGGGTGTGATGGTGAGAGTGCGCAAATCGCCGGTGGGTCGGCGACTCGCCCCAGATGAAGGAGCTGGCCCACAACACCGTCTCGTTGAGCCAGCGCGTCCGGAAGGCGGTGCCATGCGCGCATTCGTGGGAGGGCGCGTAGGCAAAGCCCAACACCACGCCGTAGGCGATGACCGCTGGCACCAGCCAGGCGCTGCCCCGGGCGAGGTGGATCCACAAGCCCGCCGCCGCAAGCAGCAGCCCCCATACCGCAAGGAAGTAGAGACCCGGGCCGTTGGCGCGCTTCATCAGCCCCTTGAGCGTCGCGCGCTCGATGCGCGGCTCCCACCAGGCACTGCGGAAGGTTTGCACGGGCGGTGCGGTGGACATGGACGGCTCCTCGAAGTTCTCGATGCGTGGACGGCTGGTTCAAGTGTCCATCCCCATGGTATCGATACCATGAGTCGTGGTCAAGGGGTGTGCGGCATGCCGCCGCCATGCAAGTCTTTTCCAATTCAGGTATGAGCCTGGAGCGACCTGACTTTGGTGGCGCGCGGAGCGCCAATCGGTTGTAGACCGAGCCAGTGTATTGGGCTGCTGGTCCTTGTCACTTTGCTCCTGGTGGTCG
>Ga0315906_10001369_pt1 | contig 36399 bp, 28 predicted proteins | sample LakEriMetagenome_4_FD_203526 | JGI IMG/M metagenome (GOLD analysis project Ga0315906, IMG submission 203526) | Freshwater fungal communities from buoy surface, Lake Erie, Ohio, United States - Buoy 2 MA122 | ecosystem: Environmental > Aquatic > Freshwater > Lake > Lake biofilm | place: USA... | reverse complement strand
TGGTGGGGCGCGAGTCGAAACGCGATTGGTTGGTGCGGGAACACGGCCTCGACCCCTCCTGCGTCGTGCTGCGCGGCCCCCACTTCGGAGCCGACCTCGACTCGGCGCTGCGCCATCTCGGCGCAGCGGGGTTCGATCTCGTCTTCGATGCGGTCTACGGCCCGTCATTCCGGCCCGCTTTCGATCGTCTCGCCCCGGAAGGTCGGCACCTGCTCTACGGCGCTGCCGATTTCATGGGTGATGGTCGCCGCGCCAATCCCCTGCGGCTCGCCTGGCGGTGGTTGCGACGCCCACGGCTCGACCCGCTTGCCATGATCTCGCAGAACCGCGGTCTGCTCGCCTTCAACCTCATCTGGTTGTGGGGCGAGGCGGCACGCTTACCCGACGCCATGCGTCAGACGCTCGCGTTGATCCCGGATCCGCCGCATATCGGCGGTGCTTGGCCGTTCACCGACGCCCACACCGCGCTCGCTGCGCTGCAGTCGGGCGACACCACCGGCAAGCTGGTGCTCCGGGTGGACGATCCGGCGGTCGACCGCCTGCGCAACGGCGCATCGGGCGATGGGTCCGCGGCGGCGGCGCGCTAGAATGCGGCATGTCTGACCCGTCCTCTGCCGACCGCCCAAAAGCCAAGTCGGTCCGCCCGCTCGCCTCGCTGCTGCCCTTCCTCAAACCCTACCGCAGCGTGCTCGCTTGGGCGATGGTCGCGCTGCTGCTCGCTTCGGGGTCGATGCTCGCGCTGCCGGTGGCCCTCAAGCATCTGGTCGATCGCGGGATGTCGGCCGGCAATGCCGACACCATCAACATCTACTTCATCACCTTCCTCGGCGTCGCGGTGCTCTTCGGCGCGTTCGCCGCCATGCGTTTCTACCTCGTCACCTGGCTGGGGGAACGCGTGGTCGCGGACATCCGCGCGGCCGTCTACCGGAACATCATCCGGATGGACCCGCAGTTCTTCGAGGTCACCCGCACCGGCGAGGTGCTCTCGCGTCTCACCACCGACACCACGCTCGTGCAGTCGATCTCGGGCGTCGGCATCTCGATCGCGCTGCGTTCGACCATCAATCTCGCCGGCTCCATCGTGATGATGGGCGTGACCAACCTCAAGCTGCTCGGGCTGATCCTGATCGCCATGCCGGCTGTGATCGTACCGGTCATCGCGCTCGGCCGTAAGTTGCGCCAACTCTCGCGCAGCTCGCAGGATCGGATCGCCGATACCAGCGGCCTCGCGGGGGAGACCCTGAACGCGATCCAGACCGTCCAGGCGTTCACGCTCGAAGACCTCAATGTCCGGCGCTACGACCATGCGGTCGAAAAGTCGTTCGACATCGCCGTGGTGCGCACCCGGGTAAGGGCATGGCTGACGGCGCTCTCCACCACACTGGTGGTCGCAGCGATCACCCTCGTGCTGTGGTTCGGCGCCCACCAGGTGCTGGCGGACAAGATGTCCGGAGGCGAACTCGTGCAGTTCCTGCTGTTCGCCGTCTACGCGGGCGTCGCCGCCGCTTCTTTGAGCGAGATGTGGAGCGAAGTGCAGCGCGCGGCGGGCGCCATGGAGCGCCTCGTCGAGCTCCACCAAGCGACCCCGGCGATCCTCTCCCCGGCTGCACCGCAAGCCCTGCCCGCCGTCACGCCGGGCTCGGCCGCGGGACGCGTGCTCTTCGAGGGGGTGCGTTTCCACTATCCCTCCCGTCCGGAGACACCGGCGCTCGATGACTTCACGCTCGACATCGCCCCCGGTGAGACCGTCGCCTTCGTCGGCCCGTCGGGGGCGGGCAAGAGCACGACCTTCCAGCTGTTGCTGCGCTTCTACGACCCACAACATGGACGGGTGCTGCTCGATGGCATCGACATCGCCAGCGCCGATCTGCATGCCGTGCGCAGCCGCATCGGCCTCGTGCCGCAGGACACCGTGCTGTTCGGCGCGAGCGCCCGCGAGAATATCCGCTACGGACGGCCTGACGCCAGCGATGCCGAGGTCGAGGCGGCCGCGCAAGCCGCGGCTGCAGACGAGTTCATCCGCGCCCTGCCCGAGGGCTACGACAGTTTCCTCGGTGAGCGCGGCCTGCGGCTCTCCGGCGGCCAACGACAGCGCATCGCCATCGCCCGCGCGATCCTGCGCAACCCACCGTTGCTGCTGCTCGATGAAGCCACCTCGGCCCTCGATGCCGAGAGCGAACGCGTGGTGCAAGAAGCGCTCGAACAGCTGATGCGCACCCGCACGACGATCATCATCGCGCACCGGCTCGCCACCGTGCTCAAGGCCGACCGGATCGTCGTCATGGACCAAGGCCGTATCGTCGCAAGCGGCACCCACGCCGACCTCATCGCCTCGAACCCGTTGTACGCGCGCCTTGCCGCGTTGCAGTTCAACGACCGCGGCACCGCCCAGCTGTAAGCCCGCGCATGCCACCGCGCAGCATCTTGTTCGACTTCGACGGCACCCTGATCGACTCGGCACCGGGCATCCTCGCCTCGTTCGAGGCTGCGCTGCGACGGACGGGCCTCGAGCCCGCCGTGCCGCTCGCGCCCTCGCTGATCGGGCCGCCGCTCGCCAAGACCGCGGCCACGCTGCTCGGTCGCGATGATCCGGCCGCCGTGCAGGCCCTCGTGGCCGCGTTCCGCGACGACTACGACACCGCAGGGTACCGCTCGACGGCGGTCTACGAGGGCGTGGCGGCGATGCTCGACGGGCTCGCCGAGGCCCGCATCGCGCTGCACATCGTCACCAACAAGCGCATCGCGCCCACACGGCGCATCCTGGAGCACCTCGGCTGGACGGCGCGGTTCACCGGCATCTACGCCCTCGACGCGCTCACGCCACCCGCGCCGCACAAGCCCGCGCTGGTGACCGAGGTCCTCCGGCGCGAGGGACTGGCAGCCCCCCGCAGCTGGATGGTGGGCGACTCGGCCGAGGACCGGCGCGCCGCGGAGACCAACGGACTGCGGTTCTTCGGCGCGGCCTGGGGCTACGGCGCCGCCGCCGAAGGCGGGCTGAGCCATCCCCTCGAGCTGCTGCGCGCGCTCCCATAATGGAAACGGGCCCTCCGAGGAGGGCCCTTCCACAAAAGAAACGAGCCCTCCGAGGAGGGCCCGTGTCGTCATCTCATCATCGTCCCTCACCGGCGCCGCGGACGGCGCCGGTGGGCTCGGTCACTTACCGAACCGCTTGGCGAAGCGGACTGTGAACGAACGGCCGAGCAGGTCGTAGCCGACGCCCGGCAGGGTGTTGAGGACGCGGCTTGCGCCCTCGTTGCCCTGACCGCCGCTGACGAACGGCGGGTCCTTGTCGAATACATTGCGGACGGTACCGATCAGCTCCCAGTCGTCGGCCGCGTAGCGGAGCGACACGGCATGCGACAGGTAGTTCGGCGAGCGGAAGATGCGGTCGATGTTGGTCGTACCCGGATCCACCACCGGACGCTCCTTGCTCTCGCCGATGTAGTCCACCGACCACGCGACGGTGTAGTCGCGCCAGTTGTAGCGGGCCTGGGCCTCCGCCGACCAGCGCGGGAAGCCCCAACGGCCGGCGAGACGCGAGACCTGGCCGAACAGCTCCTGGTTCTGCTCGATCAGGTAGGTGGCCGTCATATCGAGCGTGAAGCGGCCGGACTCGGTGTCCATGTCGTACACGATGTTGGTGTCGACGCCCACCGAGTTCTGCTCACCGATGTTGACATAGGACGCGTCGACGAAGGCGAGCTGGCTGCCCGGGTTGCTGCGGGGACCGACGCGGGTGCAGAACGGGCTCGTAAAGCCACGGGTACCGTAGCACTCCGCCAGGATGTAGCCGACGCTCGGCGAGGCCACGGTGTCGTTGATGGTGATGTCGAAGTAGTCGACGGCCATCGAAACGCCGAGGTCGCCCGGCTTGAACACCACGCCGAAGGTCTTCGACTTGGAGGTCTCAGCTGCGAGGTCCGACGCGCCACCGACGATCGAGGGGATCGAGGTCGTCGCGCGATAGTCGAGCGGGAGGCCCTGCGCCACGCAGTTGTCGTACACCGGATCGCCCGGACGCAGGCTGCCGCCGCCGAAGTTGTTGCAGGGATCGCTCAAGTTGGAAACGAAGCCGATCTGGTCGCCCAGGAACTGCTCGTAGAGGTCAGGCGGACGGAACGAGGTGCCGACGGTCGCACGGAACGACAGGGTCGGATTGACGACATACTGCAAGCTGCCACGGTAGGTGGTGTCGCTGCCGTAGGAGTCGTAATCGCTCCAACGCGCCGAGACGTTAAGCGTGATGTCCTTGGCGTAGGGCAGGTCGCGCACGATCGGCGTCTCGAGTTCGAAGAACGCCTCGGTCACCGTGTCCTTGCCGCGGGTGATGCCGGCGGTCGAGAAGCCCCAGAAGTTGTTGTTCTGCGCCTCGATGTCCGGCACGTCGTCGATGCTCTCCTCGCGCCACTCGGCGCCGAGCACCGCCTGCACCTTGCCCGCGGGCAGGGTGAACAGCGGACCGTCGAGGTAGAGCGACGCCGACTTGCCCTTGTAGACCGTGGTACCGAGCGTGTCCTTGCTGATGAAGTCGACGACATTCTTCGGCAGGATGCCGCGCAGCATGGCATCGGCGGTGGTCAGGTTCGCGGGGACGCAGGTCGGGAACTGGGCCAGCACCGCCGGGGCGCAGGTGACGGCGCCGGTCGTGGGGTTCACGACGATGCCGTTGACGGCCGCCTCGACGCGATCGTCCAGCCACTGCTGCGCCGCGTAGGTGCCCTTGGAGTGACCGTAGCCCGCCGTGAAGTCGTAGTTCCAAGCGGTGGTCAGATCGCCCTTGAGCCCGGCGAAGATGTTGTAGCGCTCCACCTCGACCCGGGTCTCCGGGTTCTGGATGTTGTAGCTCGGCATCACCGGCTGGAAGCCGGCGAACTGCAGCAACCCACGGGCGTTGAACGGCGCCGCGAACGGATTGTACGGGTGCAAAGCCCGGTTGTCGAAGGTCGTCGGGTTGACGAACGGGAAGAACTGGCGATAGCCCGAATTGCTGCGGGTGTCGCGGTTGTTGTAGTACGCCTCGTAGTACGCCTGGCTGCTGCCACCGAACAGGTCGAGGTCGTAGTTGCCGAAGGAGGTCACCGACTTGAGGACACTCGGCGTGACCATCATCTGCACCGTCGGATTGCGCTCGTCGGTGTAGTAGGCGCCGTCGTTGTCCCAGAGGGCGTTCAAGGTGGCGCTGCCGGGGCCCGGCACCGGCGACACGCGGCTGAGGCCGCGGACCGGCAGGCGGGTGTAGCCGCTGACACCGAAGGATCCGTTGACGCGCGGATCGTAGTACTGGTTGGTGGTGGCACCCGGCACCGCACCCGGCTCATAGCGCAGGAAGCCGAGTTGCGAGGAGGCGAGGCCGTAGATGAAGCCGAAGCACAGCGGCTCACCGGTCACCGGCGCACGGTTGTCGTAGACGCCGTCGTTGTCCTGGTCGGTGATGCGCGGGTCGATCGGGCAGCGCGACCAGTCACGGTCGGCGACCACGACCTGTTCGCGCTTCGAGTACTGGGCACCGATGGAGAACGCGCCGCGCTCACCCACCCGGCCCCAAGTCGCGTCGATCACGTTCTGGGTGCCGTCGGCGTGCTGGGTCGTGAAGCCGGAGTAGTTGATCTGGAAGCCGTCGAAGGCCTCCTTGGTGATGACGTTGATGACGCCGGCGACCGCATCGGCGCCGTACACCGAGGACGCGCCGTCCTTCAGGATCTCGGCGCGCTGGATCAGCGAACTCGGGATCGCGGAGAGGTCGACGGAGTTGGTCGAACCCTGCACGCCCGACGGCGACCAGCGGCGGCCGTTGACGAGCACGAGCGTACGCTGAGCGCCGAGACCACGCAGCGAGACCTGCTGGGCACCCGGACCACCGTCGAGCAGGAAGCCCTGGAAGGCGTCGTTGATCTGCTCACCGGAAGCGGCGGTCGAGCCGCGCAGGATCTCCTCGGTGCTCACGAGGCCGGCGAGGGCCGCACGCTCCGCGGTGATGATCTCGACCGGCGCTGCCGAGTCGAAGTTGGTGCGGCGGATGCGCGAACCGGTGACGACGACCTCTTCAGCGGTCGACTCGTCGGTCGTCGCTTCGGTCTCATCCTTTTTCGCGGGCTCCGACTGGGCCGGCTGGGCCGGCGCGGCGGTCGCCGACTGGGCACGCGCCGTCTGTGGCGCGATAGCGACGATGGCGGCAGAAGCGAACAGGCTCAGCCAGGCTTGCAGCTTACGATTCATTCTGGAACTCCCTCGGCGTTGTGCGTCTTGGCCTTGGCCCAGACGGGCTTGGTCCAATCTGGGGATTCTACGGACCGTGGGGTTGCCCCGTCAAACGGCTCTAAAGCGGTGGAGGGGATGCCCTCCTGTGGCATTTAAGCGACAATGCGAACCGCGATGCCCTGCGCCATGGATCCGCAGCCCCTTTCGGCGGCGCAGCGGCCTCGGTAGCATCTTGCATTCAGTTCCTGTCCATCTTGTTTCTCAACGCCACCTTTCGAGGACGACGATGCCCATCCGCACCGCCCGCCCGTTCCGCTCTTCCCTGCTCGCGCTCGCCGCGACGCTCGCCGCGCTGACGCTCGGCCACGCGCAAGGCGCCGCGCCCGCAACCGCCACCGCGGTCACGACCAACACCGCCACCGATGTGCCGCCCCGCCTGCCCATCAACGCCTTCGTGCACGATCAGGTGCTGAGCGGCCTCGCGATGTCGCCGAACGGCAGACACATCGCCGGCATCTCACTGCCGTCCATCGACGGCATCCCGCAGGTCACCATCTGGTCGGCGGACGACCTCTCGAAACCGCCGCTGCGCTTCGACCTCACGGCGTCGAACGGTTCGCGCTGGAAGCCGAACAGCGTGCGTTGGCTCAACGACGAGCGGCTGCTCGCCAGCGGCGGCCAGACGCTCGATGCCAGCTTCGGCGGCCGCATGATCAAGACCTTCAACGGCAACACCTTCGTCTACGAGTTCAACTCGTTCGACGACCCGGCACGGAACAAGCTGGTCGAGCCGTTCGAGAGCCTCATCGCCAACCGCCGCGGCGGCCGCAACGCCGGCGTGTCGCTCGACAAGCCCGTGCCGGACGACCCGACGCGCGTCATCCTGCGCGTCAGCAACTTCGACGGCGGCACCGACCTCTACGAGTTCAGTCTCAAAGATTATTCCAGCCGCCGTGTCTACCGTGGCCGACCGGGTGATTCGCTGCAGACCGACCTGAAGGGCCAGCCGCGCCTGCGCACCTACTTCGTCGAGAGGGACGGCAACGCGCAGATCGCCGCCGAGGCGCGCGTCGGCGACACCGACCAATGGAAGACGCTGCCGCCCTTCACCGCCAAGGCGCGCGAGGGCATCCAGCCGATCTCGACCTCCAAGGACCCCGATGTGCTCTACGTCACCGACAACACCGGTCGCGAGTTCCAGCGCATCCACGAGTACCGCGTGTCGACGGGAGAGATGTCGGAGCCGCTGTTCGAACATCCGCGCTTCGAAGCGACGGGCGTCGTGCTGGGCCGCGGCAAGCGCCTCGGCGAGCTGCTCGGCTTCCGCTATGACGGTCTCTACCAAGGCATGACTTACTGGGTCGACGAGGATCTCGCGCGCATCCACGCCTCGCTCAGCAAGACCTTCCCCGGCAAGCAGGTCCGCATCGGCACCGACATCGGCTCCTCCGATGACGGCCGGCGCTCGATCATCTATGTGTTCGGCAGCAACGACCCCGGCGCGTACTACCTCTACGACGCGGCCAAGGGCCTCAAGCTGCTCGGCAAGGTGCGCCCGCTGCTCGACCCGGCGCAGCTCGCCGAGACCAAGTTCGTGACCTACAAGGCGCGCGACGGCATGACCGTCCCGGCCTACCTCACCGTGCCGAAGGGCGGCAGCAAGCCCTACCCCACCGTGATCATGCCGCACGGCGGCCCCTGGGCACGCGACGACATGGGCTACGACACCTGGGTGCAGTTCCTCGCCAACCGCGGCTATGCGGTGCTGCAGCCGCAGTACCGCGGCTCCGACGGCTGGGGCCAGAAGCTCTGGCGCGCGGGCGACCGCGAGTGGGGCCAGAAGATGCAGGACGACAAGGACGACGGCGCGGCCTGGCTCGTCGAGCAGGGCATCGCCGTCAAGGACCGCATCGCGATGTACGGCTTCTCGTACGGCGGCTACGCCGCGATGGCCGCCATCGTGCGGCCGAACCCGCCCTACCAGTGCGCCATCGCCGGCGCCGGGCTCGCCGAGCTGCGCACCTTCGACAAGATGACCTTCGGCAGCCGCTTCGGGCGGCAGTTCCAGAACCCGACGATCGCGGGCCTCTCGCCGCTCGACAAGGTGCAGGACGCCTCGATCCCGATCATGATCTTCCACGGCGATCGCGACCAGACCGTGCCCATCGAGCAGTCCGAGAAGTACCACGCGGCGCTCAAGGCGGCGGGCAAGAACACGCAGTATGTGGAGGTTAAGGACTACGGTCACGGCCCCTCGCTCTCGCCCGTGCAGCAGGGCAAGGTGCTCGAGATCCTCGAGACCTACCTCGCCAACGACTGCGGCCCGGGCGGTCTGTGACCGACCAGCCGCACAGGGCCATCGCATGCTGACGCTGCGTCCCGCGGAGGCGCGGGACGCAGCCGAAGTTCTCGCGCTCATCCGCGAACTCGCGGACTACGAGCATCTGCTGCATGAAGTGGACGCCACCCGCGAGGGCCTGCATGCGGCGCTGTTCGGCCCCTCGCCGCGCGTGTTCTGCGATCTGGCGGAGCAGGACGGCGGCATCGCGGGCTTCGCGCTCTGGTTCTACAGCTTCTCGACCTTCCGCGGCCGCCATGGCATCTACCTCGAAGACCTCTTCGTGCGGCCGGCGATGCGAGGCCGCGGCATCGGTCGAGCGCTGCTCTCGGGTCTCGCGTCGCGCTGTCTGCGCGAGGACCTCGCGCGCCTCGAGTGGTCGGTGCTCGACTGGAACGAACCAGCACTCGCGTTCTATCGCACGCTCGGCGCTCGCGGGATGAAAGACTGGATCCCGCATCGTGTCACCGGCGAAGCGCTGCTCACGCTGGCGCGCGGCGATCCAAAGACTCTCGGGTAGCGAGCGCCGCCTCGACGGTGAATTCGCCGCCATCGAGCGCCGCCTCGACCGCAGCACGATCGAGGCATGCGAAGGATTCGACCTCGCCGTCGCGGCCGTTCGGCTCGAAATCGGCCGGCAACACGAGATCGGCGACGATCACGAGTTCGTCATGCAGTCCGAAGGTGGTCTCGCGCAAGGAGCGGATCACCATCCCCGGGAAATCAACCCGTCGCGCGATCGCCGCGGACACCCCCGCCTCCTCCCAGAGCTCACGCAACGCACACCGACGCGGCGTCTCGCCGGCGCCCACGCCGCCCGCGGCCAGGTTGTCGAGCTTGCCGGGATCCGCACGCTTCAGGGCGCTGCGTCGCGCGACCCACAGCCGCCCGTCGGGATGCCAACCATTGATGTGCACGGCGCGGTTCTGAAGCCCGAGCGTGCGGAACGCGCCGCGCTCGCAGCGTGCGAGTTCGGCGCCCTGCTCATCCAACAAGGCGCTCGCTTCGTTGCGCCAGTCGGCGATGAGCCCAGCGCGGCGCAGTTGGTGGGCCACCGACTGCAACGCCCGGCTGCGCGCCCTGCAGGCGGCGCGCAGTGCCGCTGCGGATGCGGGTCCGCCGACCTGCTCTCTCAAGCGCAGACCCACCTCAGCCGAGTCGATCTCCGACATGCCGCGCAAGCACGGAACGACATCGCCTCGCACACGGCCGCGGATCGCCCCGCCGATCCAGAGCGGCAGATAGTCGGATTTCCATTCGGACTCGGCCACGATGGACGCAGCGGACCGTGCGATCAGTCCTGCAGGAATCCGCTGACGGCCTCGGAGAATTCCTCGGCCTGCTCGACATTGGAGAGATGGCCGCTGTCGAGCATCAGCAGATCCGCGCCCGGGATGAGATCGTGCAGCGACTCGGCACGCTCGGGTGGCGTGGCGATGTCCTGCGCACCGCCGATCACCAGCGTCGACGCACGCACCGCGCCAAGCTCCGCCGAGACGTCGAAGTCGCGCAAGGCGGCGCAGCACTCGGCATAGCCGCGCGGCTGCACCTTGCGCAGGGTCGCCTCGGCCTCCTGCACGGCAGCAGGATTCGCGATCGCGAATCCGGGCGAGAACCACCGCGCGCCGAGACCCTCGACGAGCGGTGTCATCCCCTGCGTCGAGGCGGTGCTGATGCGCTCGTCCCAGAGTCCGCGCGGCGGGAACGCCGCAGCGGTGTGGGCGAGCACCAAGCGTTGCAACCGCGCCGGCACGCTGAGCGCAGCCTGCAAAGCGACCGCGCCGCCGAGCGACAGCCCGCACCAGTGCGCACGGCCCACATCGAGCTCATCGAGCACGGCACAGGCATCATCGAGCAGGTCCGTCATCGTGCAGGCGAGCGCGGCGCCCGCACCGATGACCGAGCCGCCGTGGCCGCGGGCATCGAAGCGGATCACCCGAAAACGCAGGCCGAGCGTCTCGAGTTGCGGCTGCCAGAACGCGAGGTCCGAGCCGAGCGGGTGCAGCAACAACACCGCTTGACCGTGGTTCCGGCCCGAAACCGCGTATTGAAGCTGTCCGTACGGCCGATCGACCGCGCCGGTCAGCACATCCTCGGTGTTCAATCGAGCTTGTACTTGTCGTGGCAGGCCTTGCAGGTCTGCCCGGCTGCACCGAGCGCCGCCTTGGCGGCATCCGCATTGCCGCCCTTGGCGGCAGTGGCCAGCGCGGCGGTCTTCGCCTGCAGATCGTTCATCATCCGACCGAACTCTGCCTCGTTGCGCCAGATCTCGGACTTGGCCTTGGTCGGCGCGCCCGATTCGGAGCCTGCCGGAAAGGTGTCCGGGGTCACGGTCGCGATGAAGGCGGCCCGCTCGGCGGCTGTCGCAAAGGCCTTGGCATCCCAAGGTGCCCGGCCCTGTGCCATCGCACCCATGATGCCGAACTGTGTGCCGAGGACGGTGTAGGCGGCCTGCCGGTACTTGATCTGCTGGGCGGCGCGGTTTTGCTGTGCCTCGGCGACGCCGAGCGCGGCCACGGCGATCACGGCGACGACGGCAGAGGTGATCATCGCCCTGGGGCGGCTCGTGCGGGGACGGGGGTCGATCATGGGGGGTCCTCCTGGAAAACTCTGGAACGATCCGGGACGGGCATCGCCCGAGGGCGAAGGATGCCCGTAATCACGCCACCCTGCACCCCCCCCGTAAGCCGCGCCGACCCTAAGGTGCCGACCGCCGAGCAAGTCGCGGACCAGGTCGCCGGGAAGGGTCGGGCTCTGGTACGCTGCGCGACCTTTTTTCCCGCCCCCCGCCGCCCGCCTCGGGCCCGCTCCGCACGGACATCCCCACCATGAGCACCGCCCGCCCCATCCGCAACATCGCGATCATCGCGCACGTCGACCACGGCAAGACCACGCTGGTCGACTGCCTGCTCAAGCAGTCCGGCACCTTCGCCGCTCACGAGCGCGTCGGCGAGCGCGTGATGGACTCGAACGACCTGGAGCGCGAGCGCGGCATCACCATCCTCGCCAAGAACTGCGCCATCGATTACCGCGGCACCCGCATCAACATCGTCGACACCCCAGGCCATGCCGACTTCGGCGGCGAGGTCGAGCGCGTGCTGTCGATGGTCGATGGCGTGCTGCTGTTGGTGGACGCGGTCGAAGGCCCGATGCCTCAGACCCGCTTCGTGACGCGCAAAGCCTTGGCGCTCGGGCTCCGGGCGATCGTGGTGGTCAACAAAGTAGACCGTCCCGGCGCGCGTCCTGACTGGGTCATCGACCGTACATTCGAACTCTTCGACAAACTGGGCGCGACCGACGCGCAGCTCGACTTCTCGATCGTCTACGCGTCGGCGCTGCAAGGTTGGGCGACCGCCGATCTCAGCAAGCCCGCCACCGACATGACGGCGCTCTACGAATCGGTGCTCGCGAACGTCCCGCCGCCGCCGATCGATGTCGAGGCGCCGCTGCAACTGCAGATCTCGCAGCTCGACTACAACTCCTATGTCGGCCGGATCGGCATCGGCCGCATCCGCCAGGGCACCCTCAAGAGCGGCAAGCCCGTCGCCCTGCGCTGGGGCGATGAAAGCCGCGGCACCGGCCGCATCGGTCAGGTGCTGACCTTCCGCGGCCTCGAGCGCGTACCGGTCGAGTCAGCTTCGGCCGGCGACATCGTCGCCATCACCGGCATCGAGGAGGTCAACATCGGCCTCACGCTCTGCGATCCCGAGAATCCGCAGGGCCTGCCGCCGATCGAAGTCGATGAACCGACGCTCGCGATGACCTTCCAGGTCAACACCTCCCCGCTCGCGGGACGCGAAGGCAAGTTCGTGACCAGCCGCCAGATACGCGATCGCCTGATGCGCGAACTGCAGAGCAACGTCGCGCTGCGCGTGGAAGAGACCGCCGACGCCGACGTCTTCCGTGTCGCTGGCCGCGGCGAGCTTCACCTGACCATCTTGGTCGAGAACATGCGTCGTGAGGGCTACGAGCTCGCAGTCGGCAAACCGCAGGTGCTCAAGCGCGTGGTGGATGGTCAATCGCAGGAACCCTTCGAGGCCCTCACCATCGACATCGACGAAGGACTGCAGGGCGGCGTGATGTCCGAGCTCGGCACCCGTCGCGGCGAGCTCCTCGACATGGTCATCGAAGGCGACCCTTCAGGCCGGGGCCAAGGGCGTGTCCGCCTCGAGTACCGCATCCCGGCGCGCGGTCTGATCGGCTTCCAGGGCGAGTTCATGACCATGACCCGTGGCACGGGTCTCATGAGCCATATCTTCGACGGCTACGATGTGGTCAAGGGCGAGATCCCCGAGCGCCACAACGGCGTGCTGATCAGCAACGAGGCGGGTTCAGCGGTCGCCTACTCGCTGTTCACGCTCCAGGAGCGGGGCCGGCTGTTCGTCGAGCACGGCACGACGGTGTACGAGGGCATGATCGTCGGCATCCACAGCCGCGACAACGACCTGGTCGTGAACCCGATCAAGGAGAAGAAGCTGAGCAACGTCCGCGCCGCCGGCAAAGACGATGCGCTGTTGCTCATCACGCCCATCCCGCTGACGCTGGAGTACGCCGTGGAGTTCATCAACGACGACGAGCTCGTCGAGGTGACGCCTCAGTCGATCCGGCTGCGCAAGCGCTTCCTCAAAGAGCACGAGCGCAAGCGCGCCTCGCGAGAGTCCGAGTCCTAAGGGCGGCTGACGCGGGCGTTCAGCCCCGGCGCGGGCCGGGGAAGAAGGCGTTGGTGCGGCGGATGTACTCGGCGTACTCCGGGCGGCGCTGGCCGATGTCGCGCTCGAGGAGCGTGACGCCGGAGACCCGCAGCAACAGCACGCTCATCAGCACCGGGCCGAGCAGGCACCACCAGGCCCCGGCGGACAGCCCGATGAGACCGAAGCCCCACCACACGCAGAAATCGCCGAAGTAGTTCGGATGGCGCGTCCAGCGCCAGAAGCCGCGGTCCATGACCTTGCCGGCGTTGGCGGGATCGCGCTTGAAGCGCGCGAGCTGCCAGTCGCCCATCGTCTCGAACACGACCCCGACGACCCACAGGGCGACGCCCGCCCAGTCGAGCCAGCAGAGCTCCGTACGACCGAGCGCGGCGCCGAGCAACGGCAGCGAGATCACCCAGGCGAGCGCGGCCTGCATGAGGAAGACGCGGTAGAGGCTGCTGAAGGCGAAACCCGGCGTGTTGCGCCGGCGGATCGCCTGATAGCGGCGGTCCTCCGGATGCCCCCAGTTGCGCGCGGTGAGGTAGACCGAGAGGCGGATGGCCCAGATCGCCACCAGCACCAACAGCAGGCGGCCGCGCTGGGTCTCGGGGACGGTGCCGGCGTAGACGAGCATCGCCAACAGGAACATCAGCGACCACTGGCTGTCCACGTGGTCGACATTGCTGCGGAACACCGACAGCACCCACCCCGCCGCAGCGAACACCGCCAGGGCGGCAAGACCGGTGAGATAGAGGGACAGGTCGAACATGGCGGTCACCTGACAGCGCGTGGGATGGAACCCATTGTGACCTGCGTCACGGTCGACGCTCAACCAGATTAATTAAAGTCCGCAGAGCGGTGGCCGTTACCGGGTCAGGCCCCCTACAACCCTGCGAGCGCGTCCCATGATCGCGATGATCGGTTCCATCATCGTCCTGGCCTCAGTGGTCATCGGATTTCTCATGGCCGGCGGCGACCTCTTGCTGCTCTGGCACCCCTCCGAGATCGTAGTGATCATCGGCGCCGCATTGGGCGCCTTCGTCACCAGCCACCCCTTGAAGGTCGTCAAGGCGTCGTTCGCCAACGCGGTCGGCCTGTTCAAGGCACCAGCCTATACCCGCGACTCGTATGTCGATCTCTTGAAGCTCGTGTTCGACCTGCTGGTGAAGGCCCGCAAAGAGGGCCTGCTCGCGATCGAATCGGACATCGAAAGCCCCGAGAAAAGCGAGCTCTTCAGCCGATATCCCAGCATCGTCGCCGACCACCACATGCTCGAGTTCATCACCGATTGTCTGCGCTTGATGGTCGGCGGCAACCTGGACCCGAACGAGCTCGAGAGCCTGCTCGACTACGAGCTCGAGACCCACCATAAAGAGACCTTGGAGCCGGCCCATGCGGTGCAGAAGGTCGCCGATGCACTGCCCGGTTTCGGCATCGTGGCTGCCGTGCTCGGCATCATCAACACCATGTCCGCCATCGAAGGCTCGAGCAACGCGGAGATCGGCATGAAGGTGGGCGCGGCGCTCACCGGCACCTTCCTCGGCATCCTCGTCGCCTATGGCTTCGTCGGGCCGATCGCCGCCGCGATGGAGGGGCGCGCCCACGAAGAAGGCAAGGCCTTCGAGGTGGTGAAGATGGCGTTGGTGGCGAGCGTACGCGGCTATCCCCCGCAGGTCGCTGTCGAGTTCGCACGCAAGCTCCTCTTCTCCGATGTACGGCCGACGTTCACCGACCTCGAGACGCATCTCAAGGGGAAACCCAAGGCTGCGGCCGAGTAAGGAGACGCCCCGATGGCAGCGAACCTCAAAGACAAGGACGGCCAACCGGTCCGTCCGATCATCATCCGGCGCAAGAAGGTCGTCGCCGGGGGGCATCATGGCGGCGCCTGGAAAGTCGCCTATGCCGACTTCGTCACCGCGATGATGGCGTTCTTTCTGGTCATGTGGTTGGTCGCCACCGCAGATCCGGAGAAGCGGGCGGCGATCTTCGAGTACTTCAAGAATCCGAGCATGCAGGAAGGCGACTCGCCGAAGCCGGCACCCGGTCAGAACGGTCCAGGCGGCGCGAGCAACAGCGCGATCAACTTGGGCGGTGCGATGGAGGCTCCACGCTCCGGACCCGATGTGAAACCCATGATCGGGCAGGTGCTCGAGGACCTCGAAGCCGCGCAGCGCGCGGAGACACCGGAGGAAGCCCGAGCACGCAAACTCGCAGAGCTGCGTGAGAAAGCGCAGCTCGATGCGCTGCATGACGAGTTGCGCGACGCCATAGACAAGAGCCAAGCGCTGAAGCCGTTCAAGGACCAGTTGTTGCTCGACATCACGCCGGAGGGCCTGCGCATCCAGGTCATCGACACCCAGAACCGCCCGATGTTCGATCTTGGCAGCACGCTCCTGAAGGACTACACCACCCGCATCCTGCGCGAGCTGGGGCCCTATCTGCACTCGGTGCCGAACCGCATCAGCATCTCCGGGCACACCGACAACACGCCCTATGGTGATGGCCGTCCGAACAGCTACAGCAACTGGGAGCTCTCGGCAGACCGCGGCAACGCGGCACGGCGTGCACTGCTGTCCGGGGGCTTGGGCGAGGACAAGATCGTCCGTGTGGTCGGCGTGTCATCGGCGATCCTGTTCGACAAGAAGGATCCGCGCAATCCGATCAACCGCCGGATCAGCATCATCGTGATGACCAAGAAAGCCGAGCTGGCGGCGATGCAGGGCTACGAGCGCGAGCAACCTGGCAAGCCAGTGCCGGTCATTCGTAACGCAGCGCCGTGATCGGGTCGAGACGCGACGCCTTGACGGCCGGATAGAGCCCGAAGACCACGCCGACGGCGGCGCTCACACCGAGCGCCATGAGGATGATGTCGGTGCGTGCGAGCATCGACCAACCGAAGGCAGAGGCCACGAACTTCGCGACACCCAGACCGATCACGATGCCGATGGCGCCGCCGATCGCGGCCAGCACCAACGATTCGATCAGGAACTGGGCGCGGATATCGCCGGGTTGAGCGCCGACCGCCATGCGGATGCCGATCTCGCGCGTACGCTCGGTGACCGACACCAGCATGATGTTCATCACCCCGATGCCGCCGACCACGAGGGAGACCAAGGCGATCGCCGCCAGCAGGTTGGTCAAGGTCTCGGTGGCGCTGGTGAAGACACCGGTCATCTCGGCCATGGTGGTGGTGCTGAAGTCGTCGTCTTCATCCGGAGCGAGGCGGTGCCGCTCGCGCAGCAGGCCAGCGATCTCCTCACGGGCGGGCTGGATGGACTCGCTGGTCATGGCGCTGACGTAGATGGGGCCACGCACGAACTGCGTGAGGCCGCCTTGGATGCGCGTCTGGAAGGCGCTCGCCGGCACGAAGATGCCGTCGTCCTGATCTTCACCCATGCCGCCTTGCCCTTTGCTCGCAAGCACGCCGATCACGGTGAACGGCGCGTTGCGGATCCGCACGACCTGACCGAGCGGGTCGGTGCCCTCGCCGAAGAGATTCACCGCGACCGTGCGGCCGATGACCGCATTCTTGGTCGAGCCGGCCATATCCGAGGCGGTGAGACCGACCCCCTTGTCCACCGCCCAGTTCCGGATCACGAAATACTCGGGCATCGTCCCGTAGATGGTCGTGGTCCAGGTGCTCGATTCGGAGACCACCGGCGACATCGTTCGCAGCACCGGCGCGGCTGCGCGGACGAGCGGCAACTCGGTCTGGATGGCCCGCAGGTCGTCCCAGGTGAGGGTCGGTTGCGAGCCCATGCCACCGCGCATGCCGCCCGAACTGCTCGAACCGGAGAACACCAGGATGACGTTGGTGCCGGCGCCTTCGATCTGCGCGCGGATGCGGCTCTTGGCGCCCTCGCCGATCGTCACCATGCAGATGACCGCCGCCACACCGATGATGATGCCGAGCGCGGTGAGGATGGATCGCAGCGTGTTGCGGCGCAGCGCCCGCAACGCCATGCGCACGGTTTCACGGGTGGAGATCATGGGGTGGCCTCGGCGCTGCGGGTATCGGAGAGGATCGCACCGTCGCGCAGCGCGAGCTGGCGGTCGGCATAGGCGGCGATGTCGTGCTCGTGGGTGACGAACACCACGGTGATGCCGGAACTGCGCAGGTCGCGCAGCAGCCCCATGATCTCGAGACTGGTGACGGAGTCCAGATTTCCGGTCGGCTCATCGGCGAGGATCAGCGGCGGTCGCGTGACGAGCGCCCGTGCGATGGCCACGCGCTGCTGTTGGCCGCCCGACAGCTGCGAAGGATGGTGCCCGGCGCGATGACCCAGACCGACCCGCTCGAGCGACTCGAGCGCGCGTCGGCGCCGTTCGGCAGGCGGCACCCGCGCGTAGATCATCGGCAGTTCGACGTTCTCGGCGGCGCTGGTGCGTGCGAGCAGATTGAAGCTCTGGAAGACGAAGCCGATGAACTCGTTGCGGATGGCGGCGAGCTCGATCCGCGAGAGGCCCGCGACATCACGGCCATCGATGCGATAGGTGCCGCGGCTCGGCGAGTCCAGGCAACCGAGGATGTTCATCAAGGTGGACTTCCCCGACCCGGAAGAACCGGTCACCGCCACGAACTCGCCGCGCTCGATATCGAGATCGAGGTCGTGCAGCGCCATGAAGTCCTGGTCGCCGGAGCGATAGATCTTGGCGATCCCGCGCAGTTCGAGCAGCGCCATGGGATCAGAGGATCCGCATGCGCGGCGGACCACCCGGTCGGCCGCCGCTGCCGCCGGACTGACCTTCGATGCCGGTGATGACGAGGTCACCCTCGCGAAGTTCGCCGCCCGTGATCTCGGTGAACCCGCCGTCGGAGAGCCCCACCTTGACCTCGCGCCGTACCGGCTCTTTGTCGACGAGCACATAGATGCTGCGCAGCGCGGGGTCACGATCCGGACTCTCGCGGGCGGACGGACCACCGCCCGCACCCGCACCCATCACGCCACCGCGGCCCGCTGCGCCACCGGCGCGACTTGCGCCCCCTGCACCCGCAGGGCGAGCGCCCTGTGCGTCGGGACGGAATCGCAGCGCGGCGTTCGGGACCCGCAATACGCCATCGCGTTGTTCACTGACGATGTTCACCGTCGCCGTCATGCCCGGCTTGAGCTTGAGCTCGGCGTTCGCGACATCGATCACGGCATCGTAGGTGACGACGTTCTGGACGACCTGTGGCGCGTTGCGGATCTCGCGGATGCGGCCACGAAAGCGTTCGGTGGGATAGGCGTCCACCGTGAAGCTTGCATCCATCCCGGCTCGCAGTCGGCCGATGTCGGACTCGGCGATGTTGGTGTGGACCTCCATCGCACGCAGGTCCTGGGCGATGGTGAAGATCACCGGCGCAGACAGCGACGCCGCGACCGTCTGGCCGACGTTGACCGCGCGCGAGATCACGATGCCGTCGGTGGGCGCGAGGATGTCGGTGTAGCGCAGGTTGGTCTCGGATTGGTGCAGCGCCGCCTGCGACTGCGCCAATTGGCCACGGCCCTGTTGGACGGCAGCGCGCGCCGCGAGCGCCGTGGACGCAGACGCATCGCGGTCGTTCTCGGCGATGATGCGGGTCTCGTACAACTGCGCCGCTCGACGGGCCAGGCGCTCGGCCTCCTCGGCCTGCGCCTCGAGGCGTGCGAGGTTGCCGCGCGCCGCCGTGACATTGGCCGCCGCCTGCGCCACCGCCGCCTCGAAAAGGGCCGGGTCGATCTTGGCGATACGCTGACCTTTCTTCACCACCGAGTTGAAGTCGGCGTAGAGCGCCTGGATGCGACCGGAGACCTGGCTCCCCACCTCGACGGTGACCACCGCCGAGAGGCTCCCTGACGCGCTCACGCGCGAGATCACATCGCCTCGTGCGACGGCATCGGTCACATACTTGGGCGCCTCCTCGTCGCTCCGGGTGCAGCGCCATAGGACGAGTGCCGCCAACAACCCGAGCACGATGGCCCAAGTGAGTTTGCGTTGCAGGATCGCGCGGTAGTCCATCGTTCACCCTTGGATTCGGGAATGGGCATCGGGGCCGGCCCGTCAGGGCTCGGGGTCGCGAAGTGTAGACCAACGAGGCAAGGGAAAGATCCCGCCAGCATAGGCGCGGGGCGCCCGAGCCGGTTAACATGCCAGAATGGGTCGTATATTCGAAGTCCGTAAGCACACGATGTTCGCGCGCTGGAACCGCATGGCCAAGCAGTTCGCGCGGATCGCCAAGGACATCAACATGACCGTCAAGTCGGGCGGCCCCGACCCGCAGTCGAATCCAGCCCTGCGCCGGATCCTGCAGAACGCCCGCGCCGTGAACATGCCCAAGGACAAGGTCGAGGCCGCCATCAAGCGCGCGAGCGGCCGCGACGCCGCGAACTACGACGAAGTGCTCTACGAGGGCTACGCCCCGCATGGCATCGCCCTGCTCGTCGAGACCGCCACCGACAACCCGACCCGTACCGTGGCGACCGTGCGCAATGTGATCACCAAGAACGGCGGCAACCTTGCCACCAGCGGCAGCACCTCGTTCATGTTCCGCAAGATGGGCGTGTTCCGGCTCGACCCGGCGGGCATCGACCAGGACGACCTCGAGCTCTATCTCATCGACCACGGTCTCGACGAGATGGGCGAGAGCACCGGCGAGAAAGGCGAACCGCAGCTCGTGGCACGATGCCCGTTCGAGGATTTCGGCCGCATGCAGGAAGCTCTCGAAGCGCGCCAGATCGCGCCGCTGTCCGCCGAACACGAGTACCTCTGCATGGCGCCCGTCGAACTCGCAGAAGCGGACGCTGCCGAAGTGCTGGCCCTCATCGACAAACTGGAGCAGGACGACGATGTCCAACGAGTCTTCCACACCCTCGCCTGACCCCAAGGGCGGGCCAGCGCCGACATCATCGACACCACCGGCGCCCCCGCTGCCGCCCGCCAAGATCAGCCTCGGACGACGCATCAAGCGGTTCTTCGTCTACTGGATCGCAGGCCTGCTCTTGGCGGTCGGTCTTTGGACGCTGTTCTCGCTCAATTGGAGCTACTCCGACGGCGACCGCGGCGGTGTACTGCAGAAATTCTCGAGCAAGGGCTGGATCTGCAAGACCTACGAGGGCGAGCTCGCGATGTATGTCGTGCCGGGCATGGCACCTGAGATCTGGGAGTTTTCTGTGCGCGACAAGGCGGTCGCCGGACAACTCTCGGGTTTCGTCGGCGAGCGGGTGCAACTGCATTACTCGGAGCACCGCGGCCTGCCGACCACCTGCTTCGGCGAGACGTCCTATTTCGTCGACCGCGTGACTCCGGCACCGCCCGCCGTGACCTCGGAAGCGCCGCCCGGGCCTGCGATGCTGCCCACACCCCCCGCACCACCCTGAATCGACGCTGATCCCGAGATACACGGGGTTTTGTCACATATACAAGCCACAATCGCGTGTGCGATTATGGTTGACAAATATGTGCGTCGGCAGTCCAAGCCCCACCATCACCTATATCACCGGTCGTGCCCGCACAACCGCGGTGTTCGCGTTGCTTGGCGTGATGGCCGCGACCCCGGCCGAGGCTCAAGACTGCGCCACCAAAGCCGGTGCCATGCAGACGCTAGAGGGTATCCGCGCAGAGACGACGGACCTGTACAAGGAGACCTCCTCCATCGAGAGCAACCTCGAGGAAGGGCTCGCCCAACGGGCCAAGGATTCCCGTTGGGATGCCGCGCAGATCGATGCCTTCCGGCGCAGCCTGGTCGAGTCCGAGTCCTATCAAGCGCTTGAAAAGACTCGCGCCGCAGATGCCGAGAACCTGATGAAAGCCGCCGCGCTCCTGATCAGCGCTGCGACGGACGCCGACACCCTCACGATCTGCCGAGAGGCGCTCACCATGCGCGACGCCGGCCGCAAACTGCGCATCACGCTCGAGCGTCAGTACGAGTTCCTGCGGATCAAGCTTTGGGGCAACGAAGCCGGTGCGGTCACGCCGCCACCGGCACAGGACGGTCAGTAAGACCGTCTAGGGAAGTTGGCGCGCCCGGAGAGATTCGAACTCCCGACCTCATGGTTCGTAGCCATGCGCTCTATCCAACTGAGCTACGGGCGCGCGGTCTTCAACCCCGCCTAGGGGGCGAGGGGGGCGAATTGTAATGGAACCCCCATGCGGAGGCTACCTTCGCAGAACCCCTCCCACGACTGGGTGGGAAAGGTGGCGGAGAGAGAGGGATTCGAACCCTCGAAGGGCTTTTGGCCCTTACACCCTTAGCAGGGGTGCGCCTTCGACCACTCGGCCATCTCTCCAGCGCGGGTCAGGGGGGCGGATGATACGGCCCCACCCGCTACCCGGTCAAAACGGCCTCAAGCCCTCAAGCCCGTGCGTTCGCTCTGGACCCGCTCAGGTTCGACGGCATCGGGGCCCTCGGACTTGATGCGTTCGAAGATCTCTTCACGGTGGACAGCGACATTCTTAGGCGCGTTGATGCCCACGCGCACTTGGTTGCCCTTCACACCGAGTATCGTGACCGATACTTCCTCGCCGATCATGACGGTCTCGCCGACGCGCCGCGTGAGAATCAGCATGGACTACCCCCGGGCGCTTGACGCGGCCGCCGGACTCGGAAAGTCTCACCCCCTGTAAGACCTCCGCCGACAGCCCCTCTTCCTTAACGGGCGCCTCTGGGAATCGAAGATAGGCCAAACTGCCCGGTGCGTCCACCGGACGGATAAAGTGTCTAGACGCCGAGACGGTTGCGCACGAAGGGAACGACCGCCGCCAGCGCCTCAGGCAGCTTGGCCGCGTCGGTGCCCCCCGCCTGCGCGAAGTCCGCACGCCCGCCCCCACGGCCGCCCACGAGGCTCGCCGCCTGCGCCACCACCTCACCCGCCTTGATGCGGCCGACCTCGCCCGGCGTGACGCCGGCGACCAGCACGACCTTGCCGGCCGCATCGACCGTGGCGAGCACGATCACGGCGGCCTTGAGGCGCTCCTTGAGCTGGTCGACCGCAGTGCGTAGTGCACCGGCATCGGCGCCCTCCACCATGGTCGCAACGACCTTGAGGCCACCGACCTCGACCGCGCCGGCGGCGAGGTCGACGCCCTGACCGGAGGCGAGCTTGTCGCGCAAGGACCGGTTGTCCTTCTCGAGTTGGCGGATGCGCTCCAGCGCCTCGCGCACCTTGGCTGCGAGGTCGTCGCGGGTGCCGCGGACCATGCCCGCCACCTCGCGTACCAGCGCCTCGGCGCCCTCTGCGTGGGCGAGCGCGCCCTCGCCCGTCACCGCTTCGATGCGCCGCACGCCCGAGGCCACGCCGCCCTCGCTGACGATCTTGAAGAACCCGATGTCGCCGGCGCGGCGCACATGGGTGCCGCCGCAAAGTTCGAGGGAGAAATCGCCGATGCGCAGGACGCGGACTTGGGCACCGTACTTCTCGCCGAAGAGGGCCGCCGCGCCCTCGGCCACCGCCGCGTCGAAGTCCATCTCGCGCGTCTCGGCGGCGGCATTGAGGCGCACCTGCTCGTTGACGCGCCGCTCGATGCGCTGCAGTTCCTCAGTCGTGACCGGCTGGAAGTGCGAGAAGTCGAAACGCAAGCGGTCGGGCGCCACCCGCGAGCCTTTCTGCTGCACATGGCTGCCCAGCACCTCGCGCAGCGCAGCATGCAAGAGATGCGTCGCCGAATGGTTGAGGGCCGTCGCTTCGCGCAGCCGCTCGTCGACCTCGGCGACCAACACCGCGCCCACCGCGAGCGGCGCCGAATCCTGTGCCAGCCGGCCGAGGTGCGCATGCGCACCGCCGGTGCCGCGCTTCTGGGTGTCCTCGACGAGGAATCGGACGCCGGCCGCATGCAGCACGCCGGCATCGCCCACCTGACCGCCCGACTCGGCATAGAAGGGCGTCGCCTCGAGGATGACCTCGCCCTCCTCGCCCGGCGCGAGCGTCTCGACGCGCGCGCCGCCACGCAGCAGCGCCACCACCCGCGACTCGCCGCGCGTGCCGTCGTAGCCGCAGAACGCGGTCTTCATGTCGAGGGAGGCGTCGGCGCGCAGGTCGACGCCGAAGCGGCTCGCGGCGCGGGCGCGCCCACGCTGCGCTTCCATGGCCGCCTCGAAACCCGCCTGGTCGATGCCGAGCCCGCGCTCACGCGCGACATCGGCGGTGAGATCAGCCGGGAAGCCATAAGTGTCGTAGAGCTTGAAGACGGTGGCGCCGTCGATCGCCGCAACCGACCCCGGGACCTGCTGCAAGCGGTCGATGGCCTCGTTGAGCAGCGTCATGCCGTTGCCGAGCGTCTCGGCGAAGCGCTCTTCCTCCTGGGCGAGCACGCGCGCGGCCTGCGCCGCACCGGCGCGCAGTTCCGGGTAGGCCTCACCCATCTCGGCGTCGAGCGCCGCGACGAGCTTGTGGAAGAACGGTCCGTTGATGCCGAGTTTATGGCCGTGGCGGATGGCGCGCCGGATGATGCGGCGCAGCACGTAGCCCCGACCCTCGTTGGAGGGCAACACACCGTCGACGATGAGGAAAGTGCACGCACGGATGTGATCGGCGATCACCCGCAACGAGGGGTTCGCGAGGTCGTCGGTGCGGGCGAGATCGGCGGCCGCGCGGACGATGCCGCGGAAGAGGTCGATGTCGTAGTTGTTGGTGACGCCCTGCATCACGGCCGAAAGCCGCTCGAGGCCCGCACCCGTGTCGACCGATGGCTTGGGCAGCGGCGTGAGGGTGCCGTCCGGCGTGCGATCGTACTGCATGAACACGAGGTTCCAGACTTCGACGTACCGGTCGCCGTCCTCGTCGGGCGAGCCCGGCGGCCCACCTGGGATGTGCGCGCCGTGGTCGTAGAAGATCTCGGTGCAGGGGCCGCAGGGACCGGTGTCACCCATCGCCCAGAAGTTCGACTTCTCCCCCATGCGGGTGACGCGATCCTTCGGTACCCCGATCTCGTCGATCCAGATGCGCGCCGCTTCGTCGTCGTCACGGAAGACCGTCACCCAGAGGCGGTTCGGATCGAGCTTCAGGGTGCCGGTGACGAAGGCCCAGGCGAAATGGATGGCGTCACGCTTGAAGTAGTCGCCGAAGGAGAAGTTCCCCAGCATCTCGAAGAAGGTGTGGTGGCGCGCGGTATAGCCGACGTTCTCGAGATCGTTGTGCTTTCCGCCGGCGCGCACGCAGCGCTGCGAGGTCGCCGCGCGCGAGTAGTCGCGCAGGTCCTTGCCGAGGAAGACGTCCTTGAACTGCACCATGCCAGCGTTGGTGAAGAGCAGCGTCGGATCGTTGCCGGGGACCAGCGGACTCGAGGCGACGACGGCGTGGCCGCGCTCACGGAAGAACTCGAGGAAGGCACGGCGCACTTCGGCGGCGGTCATGTAGGGCGGTTTGGCGGAAGTCATTCTGTGTGGTCTTCGGAAATGTCCGGGTCCTGGCCTGTGGCAAGCCGGATATCATCCGATGAAAACCCCCGGTACTGCAAAAATCGTCCCTGCCGACCCCGCTCCGCCCAAGACGCGGGCGGCTGGGCACCGAACTTGCGGGCTCGCACCTCCCGGCAGAGCGCGGTGAAGTCCGGCCCACTCGCCAGCGCCTCATCGACGGTGGCGGCGGTGAAACCGAGCTGGCCGAGCTCCTGACGGATGCGACCGGGGCCTTGGCCCCGCCCGGCATGGGCGCGCACGAAATTGTCGAGAAAACGCGCGTCGTCGAGCAGCCGTTCCTCTTGCAGCGCCACCACCGCCTCCGCCGCCGCCGCCGGCGCGTAGCCTGCGGCAGCGAGCTTTGCAGCGAGCTCGGCGCAGGCGTAATCCCGCCGCGAGAGCAACAGCAGACCCGCCCGACGCGCCGCCTCGGAGGAGTCCGGGTGCTCGGGCGCCTTGCCGCCCCGGCCCCGGCCATAGGGCCGGCCGCGGCGCAGCATCGTCAGGCCGGCGTGGCGTCGCTGCGCGGCGGCTTGGCCGGCAGCAACTTGGCGCGGATCTGCGACTCGATGTCTTGAGCGATCTCGGGGTGGGTCTTCAGGAACTCGCGGACGTTCTCCTTGCCCTGACCGATGCGTTCGCCCTTGTAGGCATACCAGGCACCGGATTTGTCGATGATGTTGTGCGCGGCGCCAAGCTCGATGATCTCACCCTCGCGGGAGATGCCCTCGCCGTACATGATCTCGAACTCCGCCTCGCGGAACGGCGGCGACACTTTGTTCTTGACGACCTTGACACGGGTCTGGTTGCCGACGACCTCTTCACCGTTCTTGATGGCGCCGATGCGGCGGATATCGAGGCGCACCGATGAGTAGAACTTGAGGGCGTTGCCACCGGTCGTCGTCTCCGGGCTGCCGAACATCACGCCGATCTTGAGACGGATCTGGTTGATGAAGATGACGATGGTGTTCGAGCGCTTGATGTTGCCGGTGAGCTTGCGCAAAGCCTGTGACATCAACCGGGCGTGCAGACCGACCTGCATCTCGCCCATCTCGCCCTCGATCTCGGCGCGCGGTGTGAGGGCGGCGACCGAATCGACGACGACCACATCCACGGCACCCGAGCGGACCAGCATGTCGGTGATCTCGAGCGCCTGCTCTCCGGTGTCCGGCTGGGAGACCAGAAGGTCGTTGACGTTCACGCCGAGTTTTCCGGCGTAGGCGGGGTCGAGGGCGTGCTCGGCATCGACGAAGGCTGCGGTGCCGCCGTTGCGCTGGATCTCGGCGATGACCTCGAGGGTGAGGGTGGTCTTGCCCGAGGACTCCGGTCCGTAGATCTCGACGACCCGGCCGCGGGGCAAACCGCCGATGCCGAGCGCGACATCGAGCCCGAGCGAACCGGTGGAGACGGCCTCGATGTCGTACATGGCTGCGGAGGCATCACCCAAGCGCATCACCGAGCCCTTGCCGAACTGCTTCTCGATCTGGCCGAGCGCAGCGCTCAGAGCCTTCTTGCGGTTGTCATCCATGCTGTGTCCCCTCGGGTTGATGTGCGTGGTCGATGGGTGGAATTATCCCACAGCACGGCCGCGTAGGAGCGCGCCGAAACACCGTAAAAGACTTAATTTGTCGCGTTGTCCACGCGGTATACAGCAACCAGGATCAGGCCATACTGTATAAACGCCGTAGCGCATGGCGCACCGCCGCGTCGCGCACGGCAGCCCGGTCGCCGCGAAAGCGTTTGAGCTGCGTTTCGATCACGACACGCCGCCCATCGCGCGTCGCGAAACCGAACCAGACCGTGCCGACCGGCTTGCCGGGCACCGCACCGCCAGGGCCGGCGATACCACTGATCGACACCGCGAGATCTGCCCCGCTGCGACGCAATGCTTGCCGCGCGAGCTCCGCCACGGTGGCCTCACTCACGGCACCGTGGCGCTTGAGGGTCGTCGCACGAACCCCGAGGTCACGGCGCTTGGCGGCATCGGAGTACACCACCCAACCGGCCAAGAACCAGTTCGACGCGCCGGCAGGCTCGGTCAACGCGCGGGCGAGCCCGCCGCCGGTGCAGGACTCGGCCGTGGCCACCGTCCGACCCCGTCTGAGCAGGCGCCGGACCACGCGTTGCAGCAAGACCTCCATACGCGGCGGAGTATCCCACGGGCGCGTTACGATAGGCGTATGGCAGACCATACCCCGGTGATGCAGCAGTACCTCGGCCTGAAGGCCCAGCATCCGGACACGCTGCTGTTCTATCGGATGGGCGACTTCTACGAGCTCTTCTTCGAGGATGCACGCAAGGCCGCACAGCTGCTCGACATCACATTGACGGCGCGCGGGCAGTCCGCCGGAGCGCCGATCCCGATGGCGGGCGTTCCGGTGCAGAGCGTCGACAACTATCTCGCACGCTTGGTGCGCAAGGGCGAGTCGGTGGCGATCTGCGAGCAGATCGGCGATCCGGCCAAGTCCAAGGGACCGGTCGAGCGCGCCGTGGTGCGGGTGGTCACGCCGGGCACGGTCACCGATGCGGCGTTGCTCGATGATCGACGCGAGGTGCTGCTCGCGGCCCTCGCGCTCGGGGACGGCACCGGCGAGGATCTGCCCTTCGGGCTCGCGTGGATCGACCTCGGCGCGGGCCGTCTCTCGGTGCTCGAGGGTCGCGGTGCGGGCGCCCTCGCCGCCGAGCTCGAGCGGTTGCAGCCGGCCGAGATCCTGGTCTCGGAGTCGATGGCAGAGGATGGATCGTTCGCCGCGTTGCTGCCAGCCGGTAAGTCGCGGCGACGCGCGCCCTGGCATTTCGAGACCGAGGCCGCCACGCGCGCGCTCACCGCGCAGTTGGGCACGCTCGATCTGGCGGGCTACGGTGCCTCGGAGCTGCCGCTCGCGGTCGGCGCCGCTGGCGCCTTGTTACAGTTCGTCCGCGATACCCAGCGCACCGCCCTGCCCCATCTGCGCGCGCTGCGGGTCGAAGCACGCGAGGCGGCGCTGCAGATCGATGCGGTCACGCGTCGCAACCTCGAGATCGACGCCAGCGCCGGCGGCCGCGAGGACGCGACTTTGGTGTCGCTGCTCGACACCACCGTCACGGCGATGGGCGCGCGGATGCTGCGCCGCGCGGTCAACCGCCCGCTGACGGATCGGACGCTGCTGCAGGAACGGCATGCCGCCGTGGGCGCATTGGTCGAGGATCGACGCTGCGATGCGCTGCGCGCGGCGCTCGGTCCGATCGGCGACATGGAACGCATGCTGGCGCGTATCGCGCTGCGCACCGCCCGGCCGCGCGATCTCACCGGCCTACGCCTTGCGCTCGCGGCACTGCCGCCGCTGCGCGCAAGGCTGGCCGGCAGCCATCCCGCGCTGCTGCAGCGGTTGGCCTCGGCGGTGGGCGAGCACACCACGGAGCTCGCGCTGCTGCGGCACGCAGTGGCCGAGGAACCCGCTGCCCTGCTACGTGAAGGCGGCGTGATCGCCCCCGGGCACGATGCCGAACTCGACGAACTGCGGCACATCGCCTCGGACACGGATGCCTTCCTGCTCGAGCTCGAAGCGCGCGAACGCGCCCGTACCGGCCTTCCGCAGCTCAAGCTCGGCTACAACCGCGTGCAAGGCTTCTTCATCGAGTTGCCGCGCAGCCAGGCGGCCGAGGTGCCGCCCGATTATCTGCGTCGCCAGACCGTCAAGAACGCCGAGCGGTTCATCACGCCGGAGCTCAAAGGTTTCGAGGACAAGGTGCTCGGCGCACGCGAGCGTTCGCTCGCCCGCGAGCGGGTGTTGTGGGAAGCGCTGCTGGAGCGGCTCGCCGCGATGCTGCCGGCGCTGCAGGACACCGCCGCGGCCATCGCCGAGCTCGACGCCTTGGCCGCCCTCGCCGAACGGGCGGCGACGCTGCGCTGGGTGGCCCCGGAACTGGTCGATCGCCCCGTGCTGTGCATCCGTGGCGGCCGCCATCCTGTGGTCGAGCGTTTCATCGACGGACCGTTCGTGCCGAACGATCTCACGCTCGACGCGGCGACCCGCATGTGGGTGATCACCGGCCCGAACATGGGCGGCAAGAGCACCTTCATGCGCCAAGCGGCATTGATCGTGATCCTCGCGCACATCGGCAGCTTCGTGCCGGCCGCGTCGGCGCAGATCGGACCGCTCGATCGCGTGTTCACCCGCATCGGTGCGGGAGATGATCTTGCCGGGGGCCGCTCGACGTTCATGGTCGAGATGACGGAGACCGCCAACATCCTGCACAACGCGACGCCTCGCAGTCTGGTGTTGATGGACGAGGTCGGCCGCGGCACCAGCACCTTCGATGGGCTCGCGCTCGCCGCGGCGACGGCGCGCCACCTCGCGGCACGCATCGGCGCATTCACGCTGTTCGCCACCCATTATTTTGAGCTCACCGCACTCGCCGACGAGCTGCCCGGCGTCGTCAACATGCACCTCGATGCCACCGAACACCGCGACGGCATCGTGTTCCTGCACGCGGTGAAACCCGGGCCAGCCAGCCGCAGCTATGGCCTCGCGGTCGCCCAGCTCGCCGGTGTCCCTCGCGAAGTGCTCGTCGAGGCGCGCCGTACGCTCGCCACCCTAGAAGCCGCTCAAGGCGCCATGGGTCGAGGCACCTCGCTCGACGTCTCCGCGCAGCGCCGCTTGGACCTCGCCGACCCGGTCGCAGACCCCGTCGCGGACCCCGTCGCCGACGCGGTGCTATCCGCATTGCGCAACATCGATCCGGACACTCTCAGCCCTCGCGATGCGCTTGGTAAGGTATACGATCTGAAGAAACTGCTTCGCTGAGGGTCGATGCGGATACCGAAGAAAATCTGGGTGCCGATCGCCCTGATCGCCACACTCGTGGGCGCGTACGCGCTTGCCGGGTTTTGGTGGGCACCACGCTACATCCGCGCGGAGTTCGTGCGCTTCGTCACCGAGGATCTGCGCAAGGCTCCCGCCATCGGCGAGGTCAAGATCAACCCGTTCACGCTGAGTGGCAGCATCGCAGCGCTCTCGATCTCCGAGCCTTCAGGCGAGCGCATCGTCGGCTTCGAGCGTCTCGCGATCGACCTTTCGATCGCCTCGATCTGGAAACGTGGGCCGGTGTTCGAGGACATCACCCTCGAGAAGCCCTATGTGGCAGCCGTGATCCGCAACGACCGCTCGATCAATCTCGCGGGGCTCGTACCGCCCGACGATCCGGATGCCAAGCCCGATGTCGATGACGAAGGTCTGCCGGTCTACATCGCGCGCTTCACGATGCAGGGCGGCGAGGCGCGGTTCGAAGACCGCTCGCGGCAACGACTGGTGCGGGCACAACTGAAGCCGGTCTCGCTGACGCTGACCGATTTCAGTACGCGCGTCGGCTCAGGCAATGCCCACGTGGTCGAAGCGGTGTCACAGGCGGGTGAACGGCTGCGCTGGGATGGTCGATTCGGGTTGAAGCCGTTCACCGCGCAGGGGCGCTTCTCCGTCACGCAACTGCGCGCGTCGACCGTCGATGACATGTTGCACGACACCCTGCCCGTGGTGCTGCAGTCCGGGACCATCGGCTTGGGCGGCCGATACGATCTCACGGCGGCGACCACGCCGCTCTCCGGGCGCATCACACTCGATACCCTCGATGTGGCGCAGCTCGCGATGGCGGCGATCGGCCGCACCCAACCGGATGTGATCGTCGGCCGGCTGAATCTGCGCGGTGCGTCGGTGGATCTTGGCGCCCAGCGCGTCGATCTCGGGCGCATCGAAGTGCGTGACACGCAGGTACGGGCTTGGTTGGACGCCTCGGGACTCTCCCTCGACGCGCTCTCCGGTCCGCCCGCCGCAGCACCGCCGCCAGCGCCGGCATCCCCCGAGCCCCCCTGGACATTGATGCTGCCGGTGTTGACCGTCGAGCAAGCGCGGCTCGACTTCGAGGATCGACGGCTCGCGTTGCCCGCGCGCATCACGGTCGCGCCGATCTCGCTCACTGCACGCGGTTGGTCGACCCAACCGGAGTCGAAGGTCGATTTCGAATCCACACTCGGCATCAACGGCAAGGCCCGCCTCGAGGCGAGCGGGACGCTCGAGCCCGCCACGCGCGAGACACGCGCGAAGCTTGCGCTCGCCGGTCTCTTGGTCACGGATTTCGAGCCGTACTACGCCGATGTCGTGCGTCTGAACCTGCGAGGCGGCACCGTCGACGCCCGGGGAACCCTCGTCTATGCGAGCCCGGGCGGCGACACCGAGCCGGCGTTGTCCTTCAAGGGCGACGGCACGGTGCGCAACCTGATCGCGCGCGACCGTCTGGTCAAACGCACCTTCCTGCGCTGGCGCACACTGCAGTTCAACGACATCGATTACGCCGGCGCCGCGCGTCGGCTGAGCATACGCAGCGTCGACGCCGATGCGCCGTTCATCGACCTCGTGATCAACGCCGACGGCACCACCAACATCGGCGATGTGCTCGCCTCGGGCGGGGACAGTGCGGAGGCCGAAGCGCGCGCCAAGGCCGCCGCCCGGACGAGGGCCGCCGCCTCAGGCCATCTGGCGGACCAGGGACCGGTCGACGATCTTCGGGTGGACATCGGTCGCGTCAACCTCAAGGGCGGGTCGGCCAACTTCAAAGATTTCACGGTCCGCCCCGATTTCGCGATCGGGTTGCAGACGCTCAACGGCTCGATCACGGGACTGTCGTCCGCCCAAGCGTCGCGCGCCAAGGTGGACATCGATGCGGCCGTCGACAAGTACGCACCGGTGAAGATCACGGGCGAGGTCAACTACCTCGCCGCCGAGGCCTACACCAACCTCGCCGCCAACTTCCGCAACATCGAGCTCACCACCTTCAACCCGTACTCCGGCAAGTTCATGGGCTATCAGATCGAGAAGGGAAAGCTCTCCATCGACACCACCTACCTGGTGGAGGACCGCAAGCTGCGCGCGCAACACAAAATCCTCATCTCGCAGCTCAAACTCGGCGAGAAGGTCAAGAGTCCGGATGCGACCAAGCTGCCGGTGAAGCTCGCGGTGGCGCTGCTGAAGGACCGTAACGGCGACATCACGCTCGACCTGCCGGTGAGCGGCACGATCGACGATCCGCAGTTCAAGATCGGGCCGATCATCTGGAAGATGTTCGTGAACCTGTTGGTGAAGATCGTGACGGCGCCCTTCACGCTGATCGCTTCGCTGTTCGGCGGCGGCCCGGAGGTCCAGTTCGTGGAGTTCGCGCCCGGCCGCTCGGCGCTGGAGCCGGCGTTGGTGGAGCGCTTGACGAGCGTGCGCAAGGCGCTCGTCGAACGGCCGGGTCTCGAACTGGAGATCCCGACCGCCTATAGCCGTGAACTCGACGCACCCGCGCTGCTCGACACGCGCTGGGAGGTACGCCTGCGTGATTTCGCGAAGGGCCCGGTGGACACTGCGGATCGCAAGGAATATCTGGAACTGCTCGAAGGGTTCTATCGGGCCCAGACCGGCCGCGCCGCCGACGATCTGCTCGACCCGCTTGCGAAGGCCGCCCCCGACACCGGCAAGAAGCCGAGCCGAACAGAACTGGTGGAACCCTCGATCGCCGTTCTGGAGAAAGAGCTTCGGGCCACCATCACCGTCACCGACCAAGACCTGCAGGACCTCGCACGTGGGCGGGCCAAGTCCATCCAAGAGGTGCTCCTCGGCAGCGGCGAAGTCGATCCGCTGCGCGTGTTCTTGCGGGCACCCTCCGGCATCGCCCCGACCGCCAATTCCGTGCGCCTGAAGCTCGAGATGAAGCAGTAGCCAGCGAGCCCTTCAAGCCTGCAAAGAAAAGCGCCCTTCTCGCAGGAACTGCCCGCAGGCATCCGCGGCACGGGGCGACATGAGCATGCCCAAGTGGCTCACCGGCAACACCAATCGGTCGCAAGCGCCCTCGAGCTGCGTCTCCGACACCGCGACCGTGCCGTCATTGGGCTCATCGAAACGGGCGAACCATCGACCAAGACCCACCGGACGGGTCCCGGCGATGATCCCGACCTCACGACCTGCCGGCGCCACGCGACGACGGTGCGACACCAGCGCTTCGGCTGCTGAAGGACCGATCAACCACTGACCGACGCCGATCGAGCCGGCGACCCGCGCAGCGGCACTGCCCCGCACAGGCGCACCGAGCAGCACGATGCGTCCCGGCGGCATCGACGCGCCGAACTGCTCGAGACAGGCCAAGACCACGAGCCCGCCCAGACTGTGCGCAACGAGATGGACCCCGCTCGAACCACGCATCGCGAGTTCCGTCACCCGTTCCTGCAACCGCTCGGCCACCGCTTCGAGCGGATCGCGTGTGGTCCGGTAGGCGAACAATCCCGTATCGAAACCATGCTCGCGTTCGAGCCGCCGCCTGAAGGCGAAAGCCTCGGCCCCCGTCATCCACAGCCCATGGACGAACAACAGTTTGGGACGGGATGCGCCAGACATGCTGACCGGTCTCAGGGAGAGGGGATCAGGTTATGCCTCATCGCCCCACCGTGTCGTCCACGCCAGATCAAGACGCCGTGACTAGTTCGCCGGCGGCGGGGTGCGGACGCGGATGTGCAGCTCGCGCAGCTGCTTTTCGGTGACCTCGGTCGGAGCGTCCGTCAACGGACAGCCTGCCGTCTGGGTCTTGGGGAACGCGATGACATCGCGGATGCTGTCGGCACCCGACATCAGCATCGCCATACGGTCGAGCCCGAAGGCGATACCACCATGCGGCGGAGCACCGTACTTGAGGGCGTCCAGCAGGAATCCGAACTTGCGGCGGGCCTCCTCGGCGTCGATGCCGAGCAGGTCGAACACCGTCGACTGCAGGTCCTGGCGGAAGATGCGGACCGAACCGCCGCCGATCTCGGAGCCGTTGAGCACCATGTCGTAGGCCTTGGCGAGCGCGCTGCCCGGATCGGCGCGCAGTGCGTCGGCGTCCAGGTTCTTGGGCGAGGTGAACGGATGATGCATCGCCGTCCAACGCTTGTCGTCGGCGTCGTACTCGAACATCGGGAAGTCGACGACCCACAGCGGCGCCCAGTCACCGCGCACGAGCCCCAGGTCTTGACCCACCTTCAATCGCAATGCACCGAGCGCGTCGTTGACGACTTTGGCGGTGTCCGCACCGAAGAAGATCAGATCGTCGGCGGCGGCCTCCGTGCGCGAGAGGATCCCGGCCACCGCGGCGTCGGAGAGGAATTTGATGATCGGCGACTGAAGACCCTCGCGACCCTTCGAGGGGTCGTTGATCTTGATGTAGGCGAGCCCGCGTGCCCCGTAGCGTGCGACGAACGCGGTGTAATCGTCGATCTCCTTACGGGTGAGCTTGCTGCCGCCCGGGATGCGCAGCGCCGCCACGCGCCCCGCCGGGTCGCGCGCAGGGCCTGAGAAGACCTTGAAATCGCAGTCCGCGACGAGGTCGGCGACATCGACGAGCTCGAGCGGGATGCGCAGGTCCGGCTTGTCGCTCGCATAGCGGCGCATCGCCTCGGCATAGGTCATGCGCGGGAACGGATCCGGCAACGACACATCAGCCACGGTCTTGAAGATGTGGCGGATCAAGCCTTCCATGATCGCCATGATCTCGTCCTGGTTCAGGAACGAGGTCTCGATATCAAGCTGGGTGAAGTCGGGCTGGCGGTCGGCGCGCAGGTCCTCGTCGCGGAAGCAGCGGACGATCTGGTAGTAACGGTCGAAGCCCGCGACCATCAGGAGCTGCTTGAAGATCTGCGGCGACTGCGGCAGCGCGAAGAACTTACCGGCGTGCGTACGCGAAGGCACGAGATAGTCGCGCGCGCCCTCGGGCGTCGCTTTGGTGAGCATCGGCGTCTCGATGTCCACGAAGCCGGCGTCATCGAGGTACTGGCGCATGGAGCGCGTGATGGCGTGCCGCTGGCGCAGTCGCTTGGCCATGACATCGCGCCGCAGATCGAGGTAGCGGTACTTGAGGCGCACCTCTTCCGAGACCTGCTCATCGAGCTGGAACGGCAACGGCTCGGACCGGTTCAGCAGATCGATGCGCCGCGCCAGCATCTCGACCTTGCCCGAAGCGAGGTTGGCGTTGGCGGTGCCCGCAGGCCGCGCACGCACGAGGCCGGTGATGCTGACCACGAACTCGTTGCGCAGGCTCTCGGCGATCGCGAAGAGTTCGGGCGCGTCCGGATCGCAGACCACCTGCACCAGCCCGTCGCGGTCGCGCAGGTCGATGAAGATGACCCCGCCGTGGTCGCGGCGGCGCTGCACCCAACCGGCCACGGTGACCGTCTGGCCGAGCAGGGATTCGTTGACGTGTCCGCAATAATGGCTGCGCATAAGGGCGCGGATGTTACCTCAGGCCGAGTGCAGGTACCACGACCGGTCGAGCTCGGTCACCTCCGCCGAGAAGCGCGCACATTCCTGCTGCTTGATGGCGAGGTAAACCTTCAGGAACCCCTCGCCCAGGGCCTCGGCGAGGAAAGCCGACCCGGCTGCGCGCTCGATGGCCTCGTGCCAGGTCCGCGGCAGGCGGGTCGCGTGGGCCACCGCGGCATAGCCGTTACCGGTGACCGGCGGACCCGGATCGAGCCCCAAGGTGACCCCTCGCTCCACGCCCGCGAGGACGACGGCGGCGGCGAGGTAGGGGTTGGCGTCTGCACCGGCGATCCGGTGCTCGATGTGGCGGCTCGATGGGGATCCGGTGGGGACGCGCAGCGACACCGACCGGTTGTTGATGCCCCAACTCACCGCGGTGGGCGCGTAGCTCTCGCTCTGGAACCGCCGGTAGGAGTTGCCGTTCGGCGCGAACACCAAGAGGCTCTCGGCCATGGTCTGGTGCAATCCACCGAGCGCCTGGCGCAGCAGCGGGCTGCCCGCCGGATCCTCCGCGGCGAACAGGTTGACGCCCGCATCGTCGACCAGACTGACATGCAGATGCATGCCGCTGCCCGCATGCTGCGTGAAGGGCTTGGCCATGAAGGTGACGAGCAGGCCGTGCTTGGCGGCCACGCCCCGCAGGAGCCGCTTGAGCAGCACCGCCTCATCGACCGCCCGAAGCGCATCATCGCGATGGGCGAGCGTGAGCTCGAACTGCCCGGGGGCGTACTCCGACATCAGCGTCTCGACCGGCAACCCTTGGGCGCGCGCCACGGCGTACACCTCGTCGAACACGGGCGCCAACCGTTCGAGTCGCGCCAAAGAATAGGCGTCGATCGGTCCGGCGGGTGCATCGCCGGACGGCGCCAGCACGAAGAACTCGAGTTCCACCGCCAGGACAGGCCGCAAGCCCCGCGCTCGGAGCCGCTCGATCGCATGCGCAAGCACATGCCGCGGATCAGCGGGCGCCGGTGCGCCTGCCAGTGTGTACATCGAAAGCATCAGCTGAGCCGTCGGACGCGCGAGCCACGGCGCCGGGCGCAGCGTACCGGCCACCGGCCGACACAGCAGATCGGCATCGCCCGTCTCCCACACGAGGCCCGTCGCCTCGACATCGCGCCCGGTGATGTCGAGCCCGAGGATGGACCCTGCGACAGGCCTCCCATCGGCATAGAGACGCTCTAGCTCGTGCAGCGTCGCCGTCTTGCCTCGCGGCACGCCCGAGGGGTCGGTCAGGAACAACTGCACCGCTTCGATGTCGGGGTGGGCCGAGCGGAACGCCGCCAACTCATCTGCGGATACGGTCATGGTCGGACCTCGTCCAGGAACCCGTCGATGCTCGCGCACAAGCGATCGATCGCCTCATGCTGCAGGGTCGGTGCGGCGAGCAACATATTGTGGAACGGTGTCACCAGCGATCCACGGTTGATGAGCCACAGTCGCAGCGCCCGCTCGACGGTGGGCGCCATGATCGCCTCGGCCTCGCTGCCATTGCGAGGCGCAGGGCCGAAGCCGAAC